>BNJS01003712.1_pt1 | contig 79691 bp, 96 predicted proteins | sample 8540461 | NCBI WGS metagenome assembly BNJS01 (sample SAMD00202454, study PRJDB9452) | human saliva metagenome | isolation source: human saliva | place: Japan
TTATGTAAGATTGAAGAGCAAGAAAACCATCAATATTGCGCACATCTGAATTAGCAGTCACAGATGATGGAGAATGGATAAGATTTTCCAAATAAGTTGAAATTGCTAAGCTGGAAATAGGCAGAGGGTATCCTGTACCAAAGACGTAGCATTTAATATATCCTTTATAATTTGAATAAAGAGAGATTAAAATTGTGGTTTTCTTGGTTGCATTGCACTACTACAGCAGGCACATTAAGTAAAGAAGTAGTATTACTATATTCGTATTTAATGGGCTCAAAGGTACTCAACAGAACAGAACAATGTAAAAAAGATGATAATTCAACACAGGTGTACTGCACAATGACAGTTTTATTGAAATACTAAACGTCTGTTGTCTGAGACAGAGAAAGAAGAGGTTGTAGGCCTCTTTATATTTATGTACTTCATAAGGCAGAACTTATTAGCAATCTGAGAGATGTATACACAAACACCACGTCTAGAAAAGAATACAGATGTTGCAAAGAGTTCGTGACTTCAGAATGAATTCATGGATAAGTTCAGTGGAAGTGAAGATTTCGTCGATTGATACAATTGCCCTGTGGAACGATAGCTCATTAGTGAAAGAATTAGTGTCTGTGTAATGAGGAGATTATTAAACAAAAGGATAAAATGTCACTCCCAAATGCTGTAGATATGGATATACAAAATACAATTTAATAAATCAGTGATTTATAACATATACAGATATAATGAAGAAGTTGAAAATTACAACCCTATATTCTGTCAGATATAGCAAAGGAGCAAATAGATAGTTATATGTGCGCGCTGAAATAATACTAATAATTGAAGAATATTCAGCTGAAGAAATGGCTGCCATCATTAAAAACTCTAAAAGGCTGATAATATATTTAATAAGATGGGGTTCATATTACTAAAAAATTTTATCCAAATATATATAAATAATAAAGTATAAATATTTATATATTATCATCATATTCCTGACATAGACTGATGATTATATCTCCTTATCAGCAAAGAGGTAAGACCAGAATACTGTTTTTAAGGACAACATGATTTTGAAAAGCCTTGAAAAGTGAGAATAAAACATGAATATCATAGGCATTTTGTGATAGGAATTTCAGATGAGCAAAATAGAGAGAGAACAGCGTTTAACTTTGAAGAAGGAAGACTCTGATAGCCCCAGAGGTTGTATGAAGGCTGGAAACTGATAGTCATAAAGAAAAGCTGCTGTATATTAGCTTTAATTTGTGAATGGTTTCATTGGAGGATGATACTTTTTATTCCTGAAAGTATATTCTGCTGCATGGCAAATTACCGTGTACAAGGCATAAAACTTAGGTTTGCAGCTTATTTTAAGAATGAACAGAAACAAACAGCGATCATACAAAGTGATGTTTTACTAAGTGCTGGCAAATTTTCTTCAGCATCCGAAAGTATGAGAAAACTGGTAGATGAAGTTTTTGCAGCACATAATGTTGGAATAATGTGCGTACGCACACATTCCAACACACTGAGGGCGCTGCACCTGATTGCGGTAAAGCATCCCACACCCCTGCTATCAAAGGAAGGAAACAAAACAAAAAATTGCAATATGAACCAAAAGAGGCAAGAACAACAACTCTATTAAACTTTGCTACAGCAGGTCTGTGAAAGAAAAAGAAAAGAAAGCAATAAGCGAAAGAGACTTGACCCAGTAGTATCAATACTTACTGCTGTGTGCTGTTGATAATCCTTACGAGATTGATATTACAATAGCAACGCTTATGCATTCAAGTATAACTGAACAGGATGAAAAAAGTAAAGCAGTCCATAAGGAGATTTTATATAATACTTAGAAATATTTTTAATACTAGTTGGACAATGCTTGTAAACAGCAAGACAAGGGAATATAGGTTAAAGGACACAATAGACTGCAAAGGAAAACATGACTATAGTTATTTCTAATTGTCTCCAAGCTAGGCATACATTGTAAATGCACTTGCAGCTTGTAGGGTAGTGGGGCATATACTTGCACAGTGATTAGCCAAAGGATTGGAGCTACAATTCCATAGGTAATATAAACAAAATCAAAAAAGAATTGACAATGATGGTATATTGATAACAACGTATGCAAAAATAAATGCATCAAAATATGTTAAACAGTTGCTTTCAACATATTCTGAGGAATACAAATATAATACAGCATTCCTAGAACTGCAAGAGGTGAGCACTTAAAAACATACCGGTAGTTTATGAAAATAATAAGGCAGATGCCTATAAGAATTTAAAAGAGAGGTACAACAAGCACTCAAAAAAATAAAAACTAGAAAAACTGAGAAAAAACAATATTGCCTACCAGAATCAAACATGACATATATTAACTGAAATAAGATTTATGAGCTATTCATAGCAATAACCATTCAAATTTAATGAAGGGGAACCCTGAGGAAATGAAAGAAGCATATCTAGATAAATATTACAGCCCATATATAGTAAAGAGAAGAGAAGGAAACCAAAGCATGAAATTTTGGCAGGTCATAACAGGTATAATGTTACAAATACTAAAAGCTGAAATGATGAGAATTCTAAAAGTCCGGTTAGAATATTAAAAAATATTGATGATGTTACCACAAAATCATCGTATCGGAAAGTAATATGAATCTCCAGAGGTTCAAATGACTTATTACTAAGCGAAAAGGTATATACTGCAACTAATATGCCAAGGAGAAAACAAGGTCTTAGAACTGACGATTAGTAGAGTAATGAGTTGCTGGGAGAAGAGGAAAAGAGAACTTAACTGGTAAGAATAAGGCAAGCCCCAGAGTCAATCTTTCCAACTTCAATAGCAAAATATAAAAAAATTAACACGTTAGATAAAAGAAAGATAATCCAAATGATGGATTATTTAATAGACACACATAATCTCTCACGAAACCCAGAAGAACAGAATATAATCTATCTTCATCGAGAAAAAATTTAACAATACGAAAGAACATGATAAAAAGCTTGTGACAAAGAGCCCTGAACATACTTGTCAAGAATAAAAAAAGGAGCAAAAGAAAATAAGACAAAATTGAAAAGAAGTATTTTCCTGACAAAAATAAGGATGAGACTGTTATGCTACAGACAAAATTAAAGAATACTAAAAACAAAGAATATAAACGTTATAATTAACCCGCAAGGCAGTACACACAATACATACAGCAAAGCAAGTACATAACCGCATAACCATAGCAGCACATACGCTGAAATCACGCTTGAATTACAAGGCAAGTACACACCAAAGGAACTGGCAAAAGTACATAATACCGCATGCTGAATGGTAAAAAGACAAGAAAAGATGTTGAACCAAGGCAAGTACAAAGAGATAAGCAATATGTTTGATTTTAAAAAAAGATCACAGCAGTACAAAGCCATTGATAAAACATGCGAACAGGATTAAAAGTTAACACGCAAAAGAATTGATCAACACAGTTCGGAGAGAAAAGTTGCGATTTAAAATATAAACAAGTTTTATTTCGATGGCGTTTCAAATTTATCTTAAAAAGAAAAGACGAAATTTTTATAATGATAAAGAGAAGCAAATTAAAATTTCGATTTCAACCAGAACTAATATAAGAAAATTCCGCCAATACGATTTCTCTAAGATAAGCCCTATATAATATATAATAAAAATCAAACGTCACAGTATTTTACATAACCGGAAAACAAGGCTGGAAATTCAACCATGAATCTAGTGAAACGTATTTGATTTTTAACAAAAGTGAAAGCACAAAAGGAGTGGATGAAAACAGAACGGATATATAGCGTTAATGACAAGAGAAAAGAAAATAGCTGAACTTGCAAGAGCCAGATTATCAATCAGCCTATTGTATTTCTAAATTTTAGAATAACACACACACATAAAAACAATACAAGAGAAGCGTGATGCATAACACTTTAGATAAAGAGAATTCTCAAGCAAACAGATTCAAATGCAAAAGTTTGATGTCAACAAGTGGTTATATAGAAAAGCAGTTAAAACACAGTTGTTTTTGATGGTTTAAATTTTGCAAAAGAAATAGCTGGAAGTATAAATCAAATTGCTATTTCTAATCAATGTACAATGAAGACCGTAGATCTCTAAGGAATCAATGAACGATTGCTAAAGACAAGACATCTTATAGAAATTAAAGGGGACATGTCGGTACAGAAAGGGTGGTGGGAAAAAGACGGGCAAAAGAAGCCTTACAAGACAGACCACGATTAAAAATAAATATAATCAATTATATTTTAAAGAGAATAAAACAAGAGAAGAACTAATGGGCAGAACACACAATCAAAATAACAAAGCCTTTAACGAATTTGTCCTACGAAAACTTACAATAAAGCCAACATCAAAGCATGACAAGAAAAGAATGGTTGCACTTTGTTCGAGCGACCCAAAGGACACTAAACACCGAACTGCAAAAACCGCTGATGAATTTGCAAGTTCTATTTATTAAAGAATCAAGCAGTAAATGCGGTCCATGCTGATAAAAACACATTCACACACATTTTGTGTTAACACCACGAAAAATAATGGAAGTCAACAAAAAGCAAGAACTGGAAAAATGAAGATTGTTTAAGATCAGCATAATAAATGAGAACAAAAAGAGAGAGGCAAACATAAGTTGAAAATGCTGAATATCAAGAAAAGATATGTTGGATGAAAAGAAGTTATCACATGTAATGAGGCTAAAGAGCATCTCATCAACGGAGGAATTTATAAAAGTTACTTAAAGAAAACAAGCTAAAGAATCAGAGTCAACAAGGATATAACACACATTAATGAAAAAGATAAATATGATGTTAGATTCCCTAAAAGACGCATTCATTCATTATTAAAAGGAGGAGCTCTAAAAATATAAAGAAAAATTTAAAAGAACTACAATAAAACAATAATCAATATAATGGGTAACAATGAAAAAGCGTAAAAGATACAGAGAAGCTCAATGATAATAGACAATATCTATATGCCTTAAGTAACATAGAAAAATTTGAAAAGTATGAGGAAAATGATAGCAGCCCCAGACAACACTCCAAAGAAAGATGGCTAAGATGTTTTATAAAGAGGAATCGAAAAACTAAAGGAATCAAAAGATATGTTGGGGTAAAAGATGTATAGTAATGAAGAAATCAATGCAGCTATCTGTAAGCATTAAAGAGCTTGTTGAAATCTAGGTTATCAACCCAAAAGTTAATAAATGAGTACAAAATAGAAGGAGGCGGATTGTTCTTTATCCAGAGAAAACAAATGGCATTGTTTTAGTAGTCAAGTGGGAGGAGTAAAGTTTTACCGATGTTGAGGGAAAGAGAAAAGACAGTATAATACCATTAGATAATTTTGTAATACAGTGTTATGATAATGCATAATTAAAGAAAGGCATAATAACAAAAATATAGATGCTGAGAAGAATTAAAAGGAGAAACAGAGTCTAACAAAAGCAGTTCAATTAGAAGCATATACATTTCATTAAACAAGAAACATAGGAAACGAATAGTTGATTATTTCGAAAAAGAGGTGAGTTTTATGAAATGACAAAGGTGGATGGCATTCAGGCGCAAAAGACCAGCAACAAAATATAAACTACTGAAATAAAACCCGAAGCATGAGGCTAAAAATATGATAAATCATCGGCTTTAAGCACACAATCCAGCAGCAATAAGTTATTTGAATCAACCAAAAGACCTGCGAGCTATATGACTTGAAGCAAGAAGCTGAAGAGGCCCTTAAACTTACAATTGTTATCACCTGAGGTGTAGGAAGAAAACGCCTGCATAGAATGCTCGAAGAAAACACATATCAAAAGCAGAATTTACCTTGATAATGATGAGGCAGAGAAGCACAAGAAACAAATTTAAAACAAATATGAAAGTAACTTTGCTAAGCAGTTATATAAATTAGAGGTAAGGATGTAACATCTGAAAAACAGAAGAAAATGCGGTTCATGGAAGAGACATGAGGAAATACCAGCGATGGATAAAAATGATGAAATACAAAATCAACATGTACATGTTGAATATAGGGATAAGCAATATAAAACTTAAAAGGATGGTAAAATGATAGCTAAATAGTTAGAGGTAAGTGAGAATATACTCCACTTTAGTATTTTATTATTAGTCTTGTAATTATAGATGTTCCCTTTATACAAGGCCAAACATAAAACACCAAAACCCCAAATCTATGATGTTTCATTTAATGGAATTTAAGCATATGAAAAATGGCTGTATAGCGAAGCCTTAGCAATAGCAATAGCTGTTTATGGCGGACTATAGGTGACAACAACATATAGTGATTATACAAGTTACGACAAAATTGCATTCCTGTTCCCAACCAAGGACAACTCGAAGTGCAGATTTATACAGAAAAGGAAGTTGAAGAATTTTGGATTATGTAGATAAAATTGTCTGATTATGATGATGAGTCTCCATGTATATAAATGAATGAGGCGAAGACGAACTTAAAATAACAGCTAAAGAACCAGATAATATGATACCAGAAAAGCAAGTCGAACTTATTAGAAAGGAACAGACAAATAAAAAATAAGAATATTCAAAAAATAGAGGTTTCGGGCAATAGGAAAGATATTAGACATATCTCAAGTCCAATTTATCAATCAATGACCGAAACAAAGTGAGATAAAGGATACTGAATTGATGAATACTACGCAAACTTACGCAGCCAGAATTTAATGAAGTAGTTATTACAGTAAATACAATACAACATATTGAAAAGAAACTTGATATATGAACATATGGTAAAAGTATGAGAGCAAGACCAGCCAAGAGAAACAAGGTATGATTGAAGATGGTTACCAGGCTCAGGCCACATACAGCTTTTCGCCTTAATACATATGGTGCAAGACAAGCTGAAACAAATACAGGTTGGTATATAAGAGTGACGTAACACAAAACAAAAGGCTAAGAGAAAATATATGCTTAATCCAAGGCTTACAGTGAATCAGATGGAGAAATTAGGAAAGTTTTGTGCAGGGACATAGACAATATTGAAGCTGAATTGCATTGATGATGAAATACCAGAGCTTTATGAGTATCGGTTAAGAGAAATCAGCTTGAAATCCGTCTGATAATGATAGACAGGTTAAGCAGCAGTACAGATACATCAGACTAAAAGACATAGCTGCTTACGATATAGCAACCAAAGGGAGGTGGTGCAGCTATGTCAATAAGGCGTGACTGGTACTGGGAAAAGAAAATTTATCAAATGGAAAGGAGAGGATAGATATCTGTAAACGATGATTTTACATACTTTAACTAGGCAGGAGAAACCGGAAGCGGAAAAGACTAGAACCATGGTTCGGCAAAAGTATTGTAAATCTTGGCCAAGGGAGAAAAGAGGGTAGTTAGCGGACATTACAAGCGGGTGAACTTAGTGATTTTACAGCTGAATTTTTGAGAAGTATTGGATATGAAGTGGTATACCTCGATTTTGGCAATCCCTCAAAAAGCACTAGAGAAGTTTAATTTCCTTGCCGCACAGATGCTGCTATTAAGGACGAGGCTGACGGTGCTGGTAGAGCTTATATGGGACACAACTTCACAGCTTGTAGAAGCGAGCCAACATGGCAGAAATGGTAGAGGTTTCACAATTGCTGGAGCCATAACAGCTCAGTAGTTTAGGATAATAAACACAGGCCGGAATACTCGCAAATTTTGCCACTGTCTATAATTTCTTAGCTGAAACAGTGCCTCATTCAGATAGGAAAAGAAATGGTGCCCCCGTCAATGAACATTCACTTGATGATCATCATCCTGCAAAGGACTTTTGCGTTTGCTATTGCGTGAGATAGCACCAGCAGAACGGAGAGGAAGTGTTTATACATCTGTTTCAACTACATTAAAATTATTACATCACAGCGATTAGCAGATATGACGAGTCAAAGTGAATTTTGAACTTCAAACATCTTGCAACTATGAGTTGTATTTATCATCTCCTGCCAGAAGACCGTGACATATAATCAAATTGTCAGCTCTGTACGTGGGATTGCAATATCAAGCATTGTCAAAGATGGCTGACCTGTTGAGGAAGCACAGATAAGATGTAATTATCTTCTGATGAGTTTGGAAACTTTCCCAATTCCTAATTTTCTGCAAAAATGATTACGGTTTCACGAGGAAAAGGGTGAGATTTAATTTATTTCCTTCAAGACCTTCTCAGTTAATTAGAATATATGAAAAGAGGAGCTGATACATTTATGGAAACCGCCAAATATGGATATATCTCAAGAACCGTGAAACGAGGAAACGCTGGAATTGTTATCAGCTGCTGCGCTACATACGGTATTCTTCATATTCATTGTCAGGCTCAACTGAAGTAAATAAGAATGCAAAACTCTTCTTTAGCAAGCAGTTAAGTGGAAGAAACCTTTGTAGGTAAATGAATCGTTTTTGCTTAGTTCTCCGTATTTGCCTATGTTTAGTAAGATAAACCCTGGCTGTATTGAAACTGATGATTTTTCAAAATGGTAAGTATAGCTTTTTGAAATATGGGTTCAAAGGAAAGAGACAGAAAAGTAAGATATTATAGGCAAAGCATTAGAAAGAACGCTCGCCTAACAGGCAGGAGTACTGGAATATTAAAGATGAGACAATTAGTAATATTATGTTAGGAGGACAAGGATATGTATAGCTTATCCGTCACAGGATTTTCAATTTAAGAGGTTTATAATCAGAGCAGTTCTGATGCTTTGTGGTAATTTTGGCAGCAAAAGTTCGGCGTTTACTGTAAGCAGTTATGCCGGAGATAAAGGTACAAAAAGAAACTGTTAAAAAGAAGGCGGTGGTGGAGGAAGTCTTGAAAAATGACAAAGTTGTATCGAAAGTAAAAAGCTTCAAAGGATGCTAGCAACTGTATTCCAAACATTAGGGGGACCATTTGTGTTTTAGCTGCAATTTATTTCTTTATAAGAAAAGCAAATGCAGATGAACAAGACCAGAAAATGTGGAAAAACAGGCTTGCAATATCTCTTTATTTGTGCAGTAGGAATTGTTACTGTTGGAGGTATATTTCAAAACGATTCTATCTTTATTTTTCAATAATAAAGGGAGGAAGAATACTATGAATAACTTTATAAATAAAATAATGTCAGGCATTGCAGTTAAGGCTGACTCCTGTGGAAACAGCTAAAAATAAATTGAAGGATAACAGTGGCAACTGGGTGGAAGAGGCCATAAAATATATAGGGTTGTAGGATTGGCTTATTTATTGGTGCTCTTATCGCCTTATTTAAGACTGAGATTTTGGAAAGGTCTTAAAGATAAGATAACTGAAATATTTAGTCTCAGCTAAGTTTTAAGAAAGAATAGAATATGGATAAAATAATCGAAGATTTCTTTGGTGGGATAGTCCGAAAGACTCTGGGAGTTTATGACAGATCTTGGTGAAGATACTTTCAGCTATTATCTTTAATTTTGATAAAGCTATAAAATCCGCGAGCACCATCATTTTCATTTTGACAAGCTGTATACTTATATGTGCTGCTCTTTCACTGGGGATAGCAATAATGTTAGTTTCAAAAGGCTGAAATATATATCTAGGAATGACTGGTAGACAGCGATTTTTGGATCCGTAGTATTTCTTGCATCATTTATCAAAAATGACTGTAGTAATAGTATGGTTCAGCCTCGTGATGGGCTATGGAGTGGAAGCTGAACAAGATTTTCAACAAACTCTAGAATCCATAACAGGCAATGTAACAGGTAAGTGATTTCTTTCAGGGTTTGTAAACCCTTCTAATGATAATAACAGGATGATGTTTACTATATTTATAATAGTCATAATAATAAATTCAATCAGGCTTGTAATACAGTTTTGGAAGGGAATTGAACTGGTTTATCCTGAAAATTGGAGTTCCGCTGCAGCGCTGGATGTATGAAATGCTGACTCAGTTGCCTGAGGGCTATATAAAGAAGCTCGCACAGGTACTGGTAACGCCTTTATGTTGCAGATTTTCTCGTCTTTCGTTACCGATACCAATAAACGGGCTAAAGAACTCATATTTGCAATTGCGATTCAGCTTACAGCGATTAAACTCGTCATTCCCGTCTCGAACTGCTTGTGGGTAAGTGCAGGAAATGGAGGCCTTATTAGTAAGGCTGTAGTGGTGCGCACTTGCAAGTTCATTGAAAAGTATATTTAAGAAAATGATAGAGGGCGTCAACGTCAGTAGATGATTCCGGCATAGTAGGTAAGCTCAGCAGCAATACTGATAATGATAAATTCAGGTGCTGCGTTAAGAGCGACTCTATATTGATACACGATCGCAAGCATGCTGAAGAAGACAGGGCACCATACAGAAAAATGAAGAATCTTATAATTTCTTGTAATATTAGCTAATACGCTCACAGGTATTACTGCAAACCATTTTATCATATATAAGTTGAGGTTAAAATATGGAAGAAAAATAACAGTAAAGAAGAAATGGTTTATATCCCGTAAGGGATTAGAACAGGAGAGGTTTTTGAGGATTTTGGATTTAGTTAGTAAATATACTTTAATATCGCTCCATTTGCTGCTGCAATTGCCTTTTTACAAGAGTAGTACTTGGGCACGCCCTCATAAGCTCTCTCAGCATTGTTTTAATACCAATAGCTACAGTAATGCTTGTGCAGTAAAAAGATAAGTGTAATTTGTCAGTTACTGGTTATCTAATGATAATGCTTAGATTTAATCTGGGCGAAGAAGTACTACCCTATAAGGGGAAAAATGGGTGATGTAGGAGTAACCTCATTGGAGTTATTCAGCTTTGATGCTTAATGTCAGCTATATCAGTAAAGGCATCAATATATGATATTAGATTCAGGCTGGCAGAATAAAAAGCTACATCAGTCTGACTTTTTGTCAGTATCCACATAGCAAGAATAATAATTGAAGATGATAAAATTGAAATAATGAGTTGGCTTTAATAATCAAATTATAAACTTTGCTAATAATATGGCGATTTCGATTTTGATTACAAGATGTGCAATAGTCTTCAATGCAATGGGCGGCAGGATATTGAGTATAGCTTTTTGTAATATGCCGTTACTTGTAAATTCGGAGAAGGAGTTTAGTAGTTCTGCTTTTATGGTTTCTGCTTATGTTTCAGGTATGCTTATTTTTGCAGCGGTAAAAGAAAGCCGCAAAAGAGCTGATGAAATCAAAAAGGAATAGCGATGGTTCCTTTTATATCAATGGCAGGTGGCATATTAACACTTATACTAACCAAATTTGTGATATAGACATATTGGAGGAAAGAATGAAAAATCAAAACCGATGTTTTTGATTGGAATAGTATCTATTATATTAGACTTTACTGCGTTTGTACTTACTCCGCTTTATGGGGCATACTTGAAAAGCAGGAAGAGGTGTAGTGCGTAAAAGAGAAAAGATGAGGGTGAGCTAATTACAGCGGATAAGCTGGAGACTGAGCCTGTTGGTGCTTACGGGCTAAGCAATGATGTAATAAAAGGATATGGATGTAATAAATGGTAAATATGCAAAACAGATTTTTACAGGGGAAGTTATATAACCGCAGAAGGCTATCGGATAAACCCATAGAGAAGATACATATTTGAATGTATATACCGGCGGATAAATATGCGACATCACTAACTGTTCAGTCTTCATGCTGCAGGCCTCTCATCTCAAATCTGTTAAAGGTGATGATAGTAACAATTATAACTAAAAGAGGAGAAGGGACGAGGCACAACTGAGATACCCTAGAGAGCTTAGCATATGTAGAAGTATTAAGCACAACAGAAGAAGATGGCGAAGATAAAGAGAATAAGGGCAATAAAGCAAAAATGAAGATGAAAAGGAAAAAGGGAAAAACTCGTCAACTACATTACTGTTTGTAAATAGTATGCAGGCAGAACTTCTGCTGTCCTTTGAAAATCAAAGAGGAATAAGATGGGTTCTTAAATGCAGAAATAACGAGACTCTAAAGAAAAACTGCTTGATGAACAGGATAGAATCTTTAAGGAGATGGAAGAGGAAACTGAACCTGGTAGTGATGAGGCTGTCAGTAAAGAGGATGAAGAGGGCAACGGTAATAAAGAAAGCTGTAATAAAGATATGGAAGATAGCTGGAGAATAAGAAGGAAACGAGTAAAAATAAGAAGTGGAGGAAAATACATAATGTTAATAAGTGTGTGGGGCAATATAGACTCAGGAAAATCACTTCAACAGTTATGGGCAGGATTCTGCTGATAGTGGAAAGCGGACACTAATTATATATGCCGGGCTCTAGAGCAATGATACACCTTGCTTTTATCCTGATGAAAGAGAAATGGTTTCAATGGGTAATTTGTGGCAGATGGATTTAGATGATGATGAAATGCTTAAATATATGATGGCAACAGAGAAAGACAATCTTGCATATCTCACCCATAGCCCAGGTGAAAACATATTCATATCCAGTGTTTACTAAATATAATATTGTAAACGCCGTGTCTCAGACTTTTATCATTTTTGAATATATAATAGTAGACTGCCTTCGGACCTCAACGGTACAACACTTACGGCTCTTGAGATGTCAGATAGGGTAATAAGGCTGATGGGTTCATCTGGTAAGGCATGGCTTTATTTTGCCGCAAATTTACCAATGATATCAGACAGCAGATTTAACCTGGCAGCCTACATCTGTGTACTGTCAGATATAATGCCAGCAGAAGCTGCTGAGGTATAGGAAAAAGTTATGAAAAACATATTATATAGGTTATCTGATGATGAGAAAAATATACCAGGCATATCTTGAAGGACAGCCTATGCATAATGCTGGCTCAAAATATGAGGATACAGTTATTATTGCTGAAAATATATGCAGCGAAATCAAACCTATCCGGTAAAAAGAAAGAATTAAAAGCCAAGAAACCTATCAGGAAAAGAAACTATCAAGAAAAGAAAAAGAGAAGGCTGTTAGGGAAAAATAAAAAGAAAAATAGAAATATTTAAACACAAAGAGGAGGAGTCTGATGGAAGGTATGACGAATGATGAAAAATACCTGTATCTTTAAGGGAGAAATTTACAAACATTGCTGCTAATACAGATACTAGAGAACAATATAGGCAGTATGAAAACGATTTAAAGGTTATGGATTTTGAAGCATTGCTTAACACGCTTCAGAATCACATAAGTACTAATTTTGCGGAATTATTAGGCGGCAATAATAAAAGATAAGGTACTAAAGAACAGCTTTAATAACATAATAACCAGGTATATTAAAAATGAAAAGATAAAAGTCGAGGGATACAGCTTAACAGGGCTTGTTGAGAAGCTGTATCAAGAAATGGCGGAACTTTCTATCCTTACCCACTCTTGACATACACAGGACGGACATCGAAGAAATCAATATAAACAGGTGGGACGATATAAAAGCACACTATGACAATGGTGAAACTCATTAGTTACCCTGAAAACTTTTTAGAAGCCCGGAACATGCACTTGATGTTATAAAAAGAATGTTAAAGCAGGAAAGTACCCTGATTCTAGACCAGTCAAGACCAATTGTGCGTGGACATTTACGCAGCCGAATAAGACTTACTGTTTTAGGAGAGGGAGTAATTGATAAGGGGCTGGTGTTAGTGCTTCATTACGTATCACAAACCTAAAACAATTTAAGGGAACTGATTTTATTACAAGAGGAACAGCTACGGAAGAAATGCTTGAAACATTGTCAATTCTCACAAGATATGGTGTATCAATCTGTATCACAGGGGAAACGGGAAGTGGAAAAACAACTCTGCTTATGTATCTTTCCAGCAATATTGATAATAATAGAAGAATTTTTTGCATAGAAGAAGACGAAGAGAGTTTGACTCACAAAAAAGAGATGACAACGGTAAGGTCATAAACAATGTAATTCACACACATACAAGAAAAAGGAGATGACAAACAGAGTGTAGACCAGATAATCTTCTTTGAAAACGGCATTAACTATGAACCCGGATGTGATAGTTGTATCGGAAATGAAAGGCAAGGAAGCTAATGCGGTACAGGAAGCAAGCAGAACAGGGCATTCAGTCTTACAACTGATAACATGCAGGCTCCTGTAGAGCCACATAAAACGAATGGTAAAGTCTTTTAGAAAAAGCAGTATCAATGGATGAAAAGAGTTATTGGAACTTGTGAAGGAAGCATTCCCAATAGTTGTATTTATCCAAAAAGATGATGATAATGTGAGGAGAATAAAGGAAATTACCGAATGTTATCTTGATGATGTGGAAAAAGTATCAAATTAAAAACACTCTATAGAGCATGTAGTGGAGAGCAAATGAGATGATAGATGATAAGATGGTGATAAAGGGCAAATATGATAGAGTGGAGGGTATAAGTAAGCAGCTTAAAGAAAGGCTTATAAATATATATTACAAAAAGAGTTGTTAGATAAGCTCATATAGACGGAAATAAGGAGGATTATGACGGTTATAATAGAACTTGCGGTATTTTTTTCCTTATAACTTATGGACTGTTTAGACTATTTAATATACACATAGCGGATGTAAGAAAAAGAAATAACTGAGGTATTTGCAAAGCAGGAGTACACATTAAAAAGGAAAATACTTATAGCAAAAAGGGGAAAAAGAAGGAAAACAAATTTATTAAACTGATTAATGATACGAAAAGCTATTGATACTACCAACAAGTATGAAAAGTTTGAATTAATCTGTTTTGCGTCAGTAGCTGGGCAGCCTTGGTTCGGTTGTATTTTTGTCTTTGGCAATTGGAAATCCGTACCTTGCAATTCCTCTTTCCATATCTGTTATAGTGGCACCGTTTATGTTTGTAAAATTCAGCACGAACAGGCTTGAACGTAAAATTAGTGAAGAGCTTGAAACTGCACTTTCAATCATTACAAACAGTTATATAAGGAGTGAAAATATAATACTTGCAGTAGAGGAAAATATTAATTATATAAACGAGCCAGTCAAGGGTATATTTCAGAGTTTTTTGAATGAATGTAATTACATCAATCCGGACATAAAAAGCAATCTTGCCACTCTTAGAGGAAAGATTTCAGAACCGGTATTTGTAGAGTATTGTAATACACTTATTCAGTGCCAAAATGACATTACATTAAAGTCAACACTGTACGGGATTGTAAAGAAACTTTCCAATATTAGAATCGTTACTGCAAGGCTGGATGGATTAATTTATGCACCAGTAAAAGAGTTTTTTATGATGATAACTATATATTTGGTTAATCTGCCGGCATTCTATTTGTTAACAAAGAGTGGTATAGGATAGTAACAGATACCACTGCTGGCCACATAATGGTTGCAATTTCAATCGGTATTATAGTATTTGTGACATTTAGGTATAAGCCTTACAAAACCAATTACTTATAGGAGGTAGAATAAGTGTATTCAGTCTATCTGTTAGAGTTAGTATCAGTATTATTAATAATGACCGGCATATACAGATTGTTGCTTTTTATTACCGGCAGAGCTTCAGGTAAAGCGTATAAGACAGCAGCTAAGATTGTTGGCATAAAAAGAAAAGAAAGCGGGATATCAAGGCTTATCGATGACTTGGCAACAAAATTGTCCGGCATATAAAAACTTGATGATGATGAGACAGGCAAAAGTTAAAAAGATATGTTAAGATATAGCGAAAGCGGGATGTCAAAGGAACCTAAAATATTTATAGCGGAAAACATTATAAAAGTCAGTTATTATGTTCATTCCGGGAATAGTTATGCTGCCGGTATTTCCAATGGCAACATTTGGCTTTTGCAGTAGTTTCAGCATTTTTCATATTATGTAACTGAAAGCTCATTAAATAAATTACCTTAATAGGGAGATAGAATATGAACTTCCAAGATTCTGCTCTGTTATTGGACAGGAAGTAAAAGCAACTCACGATGTACTTGGCATCATTGGCAGATATATGCCAGGAGCAAATAAGGCATTAAGAGAAGAATTAAAAATCCTTGTTGCAGATATGAATTCAAGCAATTATGTCGCAGCCCTTACAAGGTTTGAAGTGAAGCTTGGCATAGACAAAATGTCAGAAATTGTAAGAGGTTTGATTGGAACTGTAAGGGTGATGATACCGTGACTTATTTTGAGATTCTATCAAGAGACCTTGACCAATTAGAACTTCAAAGATTAAATGATATAGCTTCAATGCAGCCAGGTAAAGTAGGTAAATACCAGCTTATTATCCTGGTTGTAATGGTTATGAACTATGTAGTAATAATGCTTATGTATGTTATGGGGCTTGATAAACCATTTTAGAAAGGAATCCTGTATATGACAAACAAAATCATTAATCTAAAAAGGGATAACAAAGGAGGAACTTACATTGAACTTACTTTCGCAATATTAGTGATTGCTATGCTTTTAGCAATTGTAGTAGATTTTTTCCCTGTTTTTGTAAAAATAAAGGCTTTAAATGAGTATGCAAGCTACACAGCAAGAATGATAGCTCTTGAAGGTGGAATAAATGACAAGGTAATAGATGGAATGAATCTATACAAGACCACGGAAGGCCTGTCAACAGCTACAGAAGATTTTAGTGAATGTGAGTTTTACAGGGATAAGGAAATACAGCTTAATTCACTTGTTTCTGTAAAGGTAAATGATGAATACAGTGTAAATATAATTGGAGTTCCTTTTTCAGTACCCATTTCAGCAAGTGCATTGTCAAGAAGTGAGGTGTATCATAAGTGATAAAAAAGATAACGGATTATGTTAAAAATGAAATTGACAGGGTAGTAAATAAGTTACAGGAAAATTATGGGGGTGTTTATATTACAATGATGTGGGTGTTGCTGGCAATAATGCTAATAATGGCAGTTTACCTTGAATACAGCCGCATAAGTCATATATTAAAGACAGTGGATACAGCTTACGAAAGAGCCCTAACAACTGTAGCTGTAAACAATTATGACGAAATATATGAGAATGTAAGAGAAGAAGAGGCCTACGGAGGCGGATTTAATGGCGGAAATGAAGGTGAATATGGAATAGATGAAGCTCCTATTTATTTTGATGCCACAGATTATGGAGAAATTGAAGATGAGCTTGTAGGACTTTTGGGATTAACAAAGTTTTTGGAAAGCGAAAAAGTATCCAGGGTCACAAATGACAGCAAGAGTGAATATTCATTGAGCGATTTTCAAGCAGAAATAAGGCAGGAAGGAACTGATATAGACGGTAAATATCGTGTTGATGGCAAAGTGAAGGTAAGTGTTCCCATATACTTTATGGGAAAGGAAATCACAAGCCTGGAGCTTGAGGTAAAAAGTAAAGCAACCTGGCGGACAAGATGGTAGATTGGAGGAGAATATGAATAGAATAATACTTATGGGAAGAATTACAGCTGATACGGAGATTAAAGAGGGTAATGGTATAAAATATTGTAATTTTTCAATAGCAGTTGACAGAAACAAAAAGAATGGATCAGAAGCTGCTACAGACTTTTTTAACTGTACGGCATTTGGGCAAAGTGCAGAATTTGTAACAGGTTATCTTAAGAAAGGCCAAAGGATACTGATAAGTGGGGCAGTGCATATAGACAGTTATGCTTCAAAAACAGGTGAAAAGAAGCTATCAGTAAATGTTGCAGTTGATACTGTTGAAAATGCAGATGGAAAGAAAAATATTGAGAATGCTGAAACTAATGATTATTAATTTAATGAGCAGGAAAGGAATAATATATGGCAGCATTAGGTAAAGTTCTCCTTACTATTGCTAAGAAAGTCGCTGTAGACAAAGTTACCGGCAAAGACAAAGATGGAAACAGTGGGTTGTTAGTAGCTGCAGGCATAGTACTGGGATTTATATTACTTGTGGCTGCATTTTTGCAGTACCTGGTTGAGAATCCAATTGATGCATTACGGATTTATTTTTCTGATGACGAGATAAAAACTGTAGAAAATTTCAAAAATTCTGAAGTCCAAAAGAATACAGAGGTTTATCCGGTTCCTTTAACCGTTTTAGATGAAAAACTGCTAATGAGCTTTGGCAGCAATACAGTACTAGCTAATAAGCTCATAGCGGAATCTTATAAGCATCTTGGGAAACCGTATGTGTGGGGGACTAACGGACCAAACAGTTTTGATTGTTCCGGTTTTGTTGCTTATTGTTTGAGAAACAGCAAAGTGCAGCAAGTATATTCAAGACCTAACTGTAGGACACTTTGGTCAAATGATATAGAGCCCGTAAAAAGAGGAGAGGAAAGACCAGGTGATTTGATATTTTTTCAAGGAACACAAGCGCTCATTGGGGCAAGCCATGTGGGGATATATCTTGGAAACAACAAATTCATAGAAGCTAATTCAAGCTTAGGAGTTGTGGTAAGTAATTCCAATACAAGCTGGGCAATGGAGCATTTCTATGGATTTGGCAGGCCTAAAGCACTTGTAGACGATGTAGAAATAAAAACCACAACAAGCGAAGATTCGATAAATAAGCAGGAAGAAGTTAAGAAAGAGAAAGATGGAAAGGATAATAAAAAAGATAGTAAGTCTAATAATAAAAAAGATAAAAGCAAAAAGAAAGACGGAAAAGACAAAGGAAAAAAGGGAAAGGATAAAAAATGAAGAATGATGAAATGATTTTAGGCTATGATATTATCTTGAACTATATGCACGTTCTGATAATACAATTGAAGAGCGTATGGACATAGATTTTGAAAGAATAAAGGAGGATTAATGATATACAGGGACTTGTGTGCAGAAAGATTTTTGAATATAATATTGATGAACCAAGCAGCTTTGCCCAGGTATATAAAAAAATGGAAACGGATGGTATTATAATGGATTATAAGGATAAGAAGGAAGAGCTTTTCAGAGGAAGTGCTTACAGTTCCTGAGACCGCCAGATGCTTTGGAGTAACAAGGCAGAATGTTCACAGGCTAATAAAAAATGGCACTTACAAGCCTTTTAAGTACATAGCTGAAAGACGAACCGGAAAAATGATGCCTCTTCTTTGAAATCGAAGTACTTGATGTTGAACGAAAAAGCTATTAGAAAAAGAAAATTTAGGGAAGAGCATATAATTGCCTCTCTTGCAAAGAAAATTATGAAAAAGAGACTTCCTGATTTCATAGAAGATATCGATAACGGTTTAATTGATGAGCAGAGTGCCCCAAATCGCAAGACAGGATATATAAAATTAAATGAGTTTGTTAAATATGCCTGTAAGTATGGTATAAATCTTGATAACCTTATTAATTCTGATTCAGTGAGTTATCTTTTATTAGACAATGGCATATCCGATAACATTGTTGATTTTTTAAAGAAATATGAGATAAAACCTAGTTTTGACTTGCAAAAAGACAGGAAGTATGCACTTATTGATAAAAACCTGGTAGAGCAGGCGATAGAAAAGGAAATCAAGAAACTAGGCATAAAATAACTGAAACCACATAAAATCTAAGAATGCTATAATGTTGATATTTTAAGGCATTTATGGTATAATTACTATGAAAATGTAGACATAAGAAGTTGGGGTTGTCATATTAAATATGACAGGAAAGGAAGGCTGTTATGAATAAAAAGAATATCATAATAGGAAGTGTTATTATAGCTGCTACATTTGGGATATTGCTTGCAGGTTCATCATATTGGACCGCATGTAATGAAAATAAGAGTAATGTTATGGCTGAAGAGCTAGAGAAAAAAGAACAGGTTGATAAAAATGCAGAACAGTTCCAGCAAGAGGCTAAGCTGGAAACCATAGCAATACAAAAATCAGATATAGCCATTAAGCCTGGCAAGAGTTATAAGGTAAAGAAAGCCGAACTTAAAGAGAAGATAGCAAAGAAGAAGGCTGTTGAAAAGAAAAAGAAGAAAGCAAAAGCCAAGGCAAAGAAGAATAAAGAGTATGTAGTTGATGGTATAGACTACTCAGGACTTTTTAATAATGGCACTAAGAAGGTAAGTGAGGATGACAGATATACAGCCACCCTTAGCGATGATGAAAAGAAGGTTTATGAGGCTAAGAATAATAAAAATAAGAAGAAAAAGCTGACAGCAACCAAAAAGACTGTACCTGACAGCTATGAGGAGCAGGCACAGGGTAATACAGCTAAGGTTGATAAGGCAGTCGTAAAGGATAAGAATGGAAAGGTTGTTAGGATACAACAGCAAAAGCTGACTGGAACGACATAATAAATTCCTGTCTTAAGGATGAAAACGGTAAACTTATAGATAATAGTGAAGAAGCTTCAAATAAGAGATATGCTAAAGAGCATGGACTTACAGTTGAAGAAGTTGAGAAAATGGTGAAAGATGGGTATTTTAATAATGGCGAAAGCCAGACAAGTTTTGGTGCTGTCGGCGATGGCTCACCTGGAAGATGATGCAGGAATGGATTTTGAATAGTTAGATGTAAATATAAACATTAGAGAATGGATAAATTCCATTCTCTTTTTCATAGAAGAAATGGAGTAAGTGTATAAAATGAAGATAAGAAAGCTGATAAGGTCATTCATATTTCTTTTTTCAGTAACCCTGATTATGCTTGGATTTACTGCTCAGGTAAGGGCAACAGACATAAATCTTGGCTCTCAGTCTTCTCAAGACATGGGTAGAGGTGGTAAAAAAGGAACTTGGTGGAAGGCTGGAGATTATGGTATAAGGTTTACTGTGGTAAACCGTAAAACGGGAGTAAGGGTAGAAAGAAGCATTGACTATTTTAAGTTAAAATGATTTTTAAAACAAGGAAGTGTGGCATACTGAGGAGATAATAAGCTAGAATACATATACCTTAGAAATAAGAAATTTGCAGTTGACCATAAACAGCCTTATGCCTCTAAAGATAGGGGGTATGCTTATTTGCGGGGAAGTGACCTTTGGAATGTAATCAGTGTTGGTAAATCACAAAAAACCAGCTTAAAAGATATAAAAAGAAAGTATCTAAGCAGTGATACCTTCCTTACAAGGGTGGCAAAAGGACATGGGAGGAGGTATTACCCTGGAGAAAAATAAAAGAGTAAGGAAAACACCTTGGTATTTGAGCCTATATACTACTTTCACTTAGATGGCAGGTACTATGCACTCACATCTACAGAAATAGCCCCTGTATGATGTTGAAGCAAGGATGAAGGGCAAAAGCACCATATAACGGACATATTTCATTCTCACACAAGGCACTCCTGCTGCCTATCTTAAGAAAGACAGATATGGAATCAGACACTTACAAGGGCGGTGTCATGGGTTTTTACAAATGCAGAAATAGCCACACAGATGGGTGTGGGAATGCTTGGGGGAAAAAGGCGGAGAAAAAGAAGATTCCGCCCTAAACTTAGGGTGCCTGATTATACATACAGGGTGGATACTGATGTATATACCTCAGTAATAGTAACAGCAGGCAATGACGCAACCCCTGATAATCCAATCAGAGTAAACTTTGACATTCCGGGAGTGGGAAGGATTAATTCAGGAGATGTATATGTGCCAAAAGGAAGGAACCAGCTCGTGTGGGTAAGGTGGCATACACCCAAAGAGCCTGTAGATATGGAGATTACGGCAACAGCCACATTCGGGGAAAAAGCGAGACAAAAGACAATAATGGCAGATATTGAGAAAAACCCCTGTGGGAACCAGCTTAATCCTAAAAGCGGATGATCAAAGCCCTTAGCCCTTGCTGACTTCGACATGAATTTCAGGCCCTCAGAATCAAAGATAACTGATACTGAAAGGAAAGAAGAACAGTCATGGAGTGTTTGGGAGACTGCATATCATCCCAACGGTGATTTTATAGGATGGAAAAGCACAGTGCATAGGGATGCCAAAGGAAATATAACCGGAGTAAGTTACTACCCTGAATATGACAATGATGCCTATTACAGCTTTGGCAGGCATAAGTATAAAACATCTTATGCCCCGAATGGAAGCAGTGTGGCATATATAGTAAACGGAAGGATGCCAGCAGAACCAAAGAAGTTTTCAGTAAAACTAGAAGAAAGCAGCATGGATGTACACCCGGCAAGTACTGCTTCAAGGGCAAATCCTGATAAAAACTATGTAAAAAGCGGATATGGAATAGGTGCAGATATTTCCATGAAGATAAAGGGAAATGGGATAGGAGCTGTTACAGGATTTCAGACTTCAAGATATTTCTTTCCTGAGTTTAATTATAAAAAGTACTGGAGATGGGGAGACAGGATTGAGCAGACGAACGGATTTCAGGAGCTGACTGATAAATTTACCCTTCCTAAGAACAATTACAGCTACACTGGCTATAAGGGGACATCAGACGGAAGGTTTCATTTCCTTCCAATCTGGTATCCTGATGGAGTATATGACATATATGCAGAAGTAAATGATTGTTGGACACCAGCAGGGGAATTAAAGACTAATCTTGTGGGTGAAATAACCTGTAAAGGGGCCTTATGGGACGACTGGCATATACAACCAGGTAAATAATGCTCAAGATGTGGTAATGACACAAAAATGCCATATCTAAGCAGTATAATGTGGTTGAGGAATAAGCTCAGGGTAACACTTACCTCGTCCCTGTGCAAGGGGTTAGAAATATTGCACCCTAGCGAAAAGTGTTGCCACTTAGGTTATGGCAGACCCAAGCGTAGGTGGGGGTGGTATAACTCAGGAATACGCTAAAACCTTTAAAGGGAGTTTTGATGAATAATCAGGACTCCCTTTAATCTTGTAAAAAGGAGAAGCTTAACTTATGAAAAAGGTTCAAGAAATATTAAAAATGTTTGGGAGACTTAACAGTTCAGAAATTGAAATAAAATCTGAAAATTTGAATTTAAGCATGTTATTTCTGAAAACGCAACTGTTACATTTTATTGGGGAGTGCATTATATACATAGTGATTTTTAGAAAAATTAAAGGCAGGGAAATTGTTAAGGGAAATATTATATAAAGACTATTCAGATGAGGAAATATATGAAAAAAATAAATGAAAATAACCCAGAGCAATTAGACAATGTTAAAAAGCAGGATATATTACTTCAAGGAGTTTATGTATAACATAGACAAAGCTGAAATAGTTGAAATGACTAATCCTCATACTAAACTAAAAAGCCATCACTTAATACTGCAAAAGTGTTGATAATCAGTATCTTCAGCTTGGAATTGCTAAAGGAGAGGTTTTGGACTATTTTGAAAACTTTTATTGTGAGAAAAAATGATGATTATTTCCAAGATACTACAATAATCGAAAAAGTGACAGGAATATACCGGTATGATGATGAATGTAACCTGATACCGTTTTCATTTGACCCGGTAAAGGCTGAAAAGCTAGAAAAGAATATAGAGAACAAAAATGATGATAGTGATATAGTTGATAATCTTGAGCTATGATACAGCTGAAGAGGATGGGATAATGAATTTAAAATTATTATTTCTTGTATAGAGTAAAAAATGTTGACATAGGCACTTGCCTATGATATCTTAATGTTAAGAAGAATAGTTTGTTGGAGGCTATATGACAAGAAGAGCGTATGCAACGCCAGAGAAGCAGGCTGAAGCAAGCCGTAGATATTTTGAGAATAACAAAGATGCCAAATTAAAGAGAAAGATTAAAAACTACAAATGGAGTGGGAAAAAATTCATACTTGAATTTGCAAATGAAAATGAACTAAAGGAGTATGAAGAGTATATTAAAGCCAGAAGGGTACAAATAGAATGAACCATAATAATAGATGCTTTACAGCAAAAGGGCAGAGATATACTATTATTTGAAATAAGGAGGTGATAAAAATGCGAACAATTGATTTTAAGGCTAATTTGGAGATTGTAAAACTAGATATTTTGAGTAGTGAAGCAGAGTATCTTAAACTCCTAGAAGTTGTTGGAAACAATCAGAGATATGACTTTACAAGTCAATTAAGCATCTATGATAAAAACCAAATGCCACAGCTTGTGCCAAATTTCGCTATTGGCGTGAACGATTTAACCGAACGGTTATGCAAGGAGAAAGAGGAATTCCAATTTTAGAGGACATATGTACATATCAAAAGGTGGATTATATCTTTGATGTCAGTCAGACTGTTTCCTTAAATAGGAATGTCAATGAAGTAAGCCTTTTGGCGATTTGATAAGAAAGCTCATGCAGGTGTCTTAAAGGAAATGATAAGTATCAAAGGGTAGGAGAAAAGCGAAAGCGAACTTGAAAATATCTTTTTCTCTAAGCAGAATCTATGGTGATGATAAGATTGACAGCCTGATGAATGAGCTTAGAATCATTGATGATGACAGAGTATCCTTTTGCCAAATTTATAAGATATTCCATTAGCTGTGCAGTAGCCTCAAGGTTTAAGTTGGATTTTCCGGGAGATTATGAACTGTTAAGAAAAAATGTTTCAAGGCTTGATAGCATCTCCTTTATGAGCGTTGGAAAAACTGTATCGGATATTAGCGGAAGTATTATTGAAGCAACGATTCAGAAAAGTAAAAAGCTTGATAAAGAAGTTTTAAGAGAAAAAGAAGAATATAATAGAATTAAAGATGAAAATGAGGAGGTAGAAGAAAATGTACTTCGACGAACTGATACGAAAAGATTTGATGAAATCGAGAGAGTTAGACGAAATGGAGAGTACGGACGAAATCGTAGAGTATATCAGGGAGAAAGCACTAGACAACTTGGAGGAGCAGACGGACTTTATGGAGGAATATCCGATTCCAATCTACGCAGAGATGAGGCTGGATTATCTTTCGTACAGCGAGGAGCAGAGCCGCTTCGATATGTTAGTGGATTTATACCTGGAAAAGGAACTGACCAATCATCTGATGGACATTCAGAAACAGGCGATAGAGTTTATCAGAACAGAGGAGCCGGGAATGATGAAGGCTTGGCAGATAGAGGACGAGAGCAATCCAAAATACAAAGCGATGATGTCGGCTCTAAGGGAGATGGCTATCAAGGCAGTGGTGGAAAGCTAAAAGACAATACCGATACAGAAAAAGAAGCTGATGAAGTTTTTTCTTTTGCCTAAAAATACTTATAGTCAGATTAGCCTTGAAATACCGGTTAATCAAAGGGTAAAGGATGTTTTCCTGATAAATGGAAGTAATCGAAAGGGAGGAAGACTTCCCGTCATCGCAGAGTTTTCTAAAAGAAAGAGTATAGAAGAATTGAGTGATTACCTCAAAGAAACATTTGTTGGAGGAAACGGATTTTTATATAGATGAAAAGAAGTGTGTTCCTGGTATTCGGATAAGGGCATATATATCGCTTATGGAATATCTGCAAGAGGAAATAACGAGCAGATTTTGAGTTGGAATGATGCTGCGATTAGGATAAATGAACTTTTAGAAAATGGTGAGTTTGCTACAAATGTGGAGCTAATAGAAGCTTTTGATTATGAAAGGGATAAGATTTCAGAGTCATTATGCTATCTTATTCTATGATTTAAGTGAAGAAGGCATAGAACAAGGATATTTCAGCTCTTTTTGAAATAGGTGGAAACTTTTCACAGGAAGTAAAAAGACTATCTGAAACATTAAAAATCCTGAGTTTCTGAAAAATAATCAAAAGAATATGATAGATTTTTTATTAGGTTACAAGGAAAATAATGATGTATTAAGGTTTCAAAATCATCAAGTTGATAGCATTCTACAAAAGTTGCTTGAACTTGAGCTGCCACGAAAGAAATATAATACCAATCTGACAGAGCTTCCAAAAGTTAAACTTTATAACTGAAGATGAAATCCTTGCTACCCTTACAAGAGGAAGCCAAATAGATAAAGGAAAAGAACGAATTGCTAATTTTTTTCTTGCAAAACATAGTCTGCAAGAAAAAGTGGAATTTCTGAAAGATGAATATGGGATAGGTGGAAGCACAAGGGCAGTACCTGGGACAATAGAAAGCAGTGAATGGCACGATGCTCAAAGGCCTTGTATTAAAAAGAGTGATTGTAATGATGTTTTCCTACCATGGTCAAGTGTAGCAAAACACATTGACGAGCTGCTTAAAAAAAATCTTTACTTTAGCAAACAGCGGTTAGAAAATAATACAGAGATAGAGAAAGAGTACGCAAATTCAACACCAAATTATTACCATAAGGACGAACCTGAAAATTTAATGACCGATGAAATGCTGAAAAGAGTACCTGAACTTTACTCTCAGGAGGACATTGATTTAGAAGATAAGGTAGTTCATGCTGCATATATTATTCCATTTAGGAGCAACTGGACTTGGTATATGACTGAATATGATAGGGCGACTGGAGATGCTTTTGGACTTGTGGTTGGATTTGAGCCGGAATGGGGATACTTTAATATCGAGGAATTAAAGGAACTACGATGCACAGAGGCTGATTTTAGAGGATTTTTCGAAGACCTTTAGAGAGATTAGGGACACAGAGCTTATAAAGCAGATGAGTGAGGAGGAAATCGACCAGGTATTTAATGGACAGCTTTCACAGGCAGATAAGCAAAGGGAACAGGAAACCTTTTATCTTAGCGATGAAATGGGGATTTCTTTGGAAGAAGCAGAGAAAATCTTAGACGACAAGAATAGGGTTTCGGGAGTTAGTATAGAGGAAGCGGGAAATACAGTTCCTTTCACTGATGTAATTCCCGTGCAGTCTATTCTGCTTGAGCATTCCGGACAAAAAGAAGCATTAGAGCAAAATGAAAAGGCAAAAGAACTTAAAATTACAACTCATAATTTTAAGATTACAGAGGATACCATTCCTGAAAAACTTAGTCCCGGTGAAAGAATAAACCATAACATTGAAGCAATCTCTATGCTTAACAGAGTGGACAGTGGAGAAAGGGAGCTTGATATATCTGCACAGGAAGTATTGGCGAACTATGTTGGATGGGGCAGGGCTTCCGGAAGTCTTTTGATGAGAGTAAGGAAGGACAGTGGAAAGGGGCTAGAACCTCTAAAAGAAAACTTATCACAGACTGAATACAGAGGCAGCTAGAGAATCTACCTTAACCAGCTTTTTATACTCCGAAAACAGTTATTGACAGTATGTACTCTACCCTTTTTAGAAATGGGCTTTAAGAATGGAAATATACTTGAGCCAGTCAATGGGTATAGGAAATTTTTTATTGGGAATCTTCCTGATGAAATGAAAAATAGTAAGTTTTACGTGGAGCTGGACTCTGTTAGCGGACAGAATGGAAAAGCTTTTATATCCTGAAAGTGATATACAGGTTAAAGGGACTTGAAGAAACTTCCTTTTCTAACAACTTTTTGATGCAGCAATCGGAAATGTTCCCGTTTGAGAGTACAAGGTCAACGACAGGGAGTATAACAAAAATAACTTTCTAATCCACGATTATTTCTTTTGCTAAAATCCATTGATAAAGTCCGCAATGGCGGTATTATTGCCTTTATTACATCTAGTGGAACAATGGATAAAAAGGATGAAAGTGTCAGACGATACATTGCAGCAAGAGCAGAGTTTTTGGGAGCGATAAGGCTTCCAAACAATACCTTTAAGGGAGTTGCCGGAACAGAAGTAACATCAGACATTATCTTCCCTAAAGAAAAGGGATGCTGTAAGGGAAAGAGATAAGGAATGGTTTGCATCTTGCAGAGGATAACAAGGGTTTAGTATATAATAAATACTTTGTAGAAAATCCTCATCATGGTGCTTGGCTCTATGGAAGAAATATCGGGAAGGTTTGGAAACACGATAGCCTGCTTTGCCAAAAGAAAATGCTGACTTAAAGGAGTTACTGAAAAAGGCAAGTAAAGAAATCGCTTCAAATGCCAAGTATGAAGAAATAGAGCTTTTAGATGATGAGATAACCTCAATTCCAGCCACAGATGATGTTAAAAACTTTTCCTATACCGTTATTGATAATGATGTATATTACAGGAAAACTCACTTTTTCTATAAAGAAGGAAGTAACTGATAAAGATAAGGAGAAGATTAAGGATTACCTTAAATCTTAATGCTGACTAAAAAGATGTAATATACTTGCAGAAGGAAGATTTTAGTGAAGATAAAATAAGGTATCACAAGAAAAGCTGAATGAAATCTATGACAGTTTTTCTAAAAAAACATGAGTTTATTAATAATAAAAGTAACACAAGAGCCTTTGAAAAGATGATAGCAATTTTCCTTTGGTATCGTCTCTTGAAATCATTGATGACAATAAGATTTTTAAATCAAAGAGTGATATTTTCACTAAAAGAACTATTACAAAGGCAGTGGTGGTTGACCGTGTAGATACTTCCCTTGACGCACTGGTGCTTTCTGTTTCACAGAAAGGCTATGTAGATTTTGAATATAGGAAAATCTGACAGCTAAAGACAGAAGCACTATCATTTCGGATCTAGAGGAGAGATTTTCTTAAATATTCGTGAGGAGAATACTAGGTTTAATCAAGTCTTTTCTTTTAACCTTGAGGACGGAGATTTGCCTTTTAACTGCAGTGATGAGAACAACTCATTCAAGTATACCTATGTGACTAAAGATGAGTATTTAAGCGGAAATATCAGAGAGAAAATTAGTATTGTAGACAGCTATATTGCCAGGATAAGACAGGCACAAAGGACATTTCCAGATGAACAAGAGCTGCTTTCAAATGAATTAAACCGCCTTGAATTTCAAAAGTCAGAGCTTCAAAAGGTTATGCCAAAGGAACTTGAAGCTAGCGAGATAAATGTAAGGCTTGGTGCAACTTGGATACCGGTAAAGGATATAGAACGATTCATATTTGAAACATTGCGGACTTCAGGACGGGCAAGATGGGATATAAAGGTTAAATTCTCCCATCTTACAAGCGAATGGAATGTTGAGGGTAAAAGTAAAGACCGGGGAAATGACCTTGCAGAAATGACTTATGGAACAAGTAGAGTGAGCGCCTATAAGTTGATTGAAGACGCTCTAAATCTGAAAGGAAACAAAGGTTTTTGACCAGATAGTTAATCCTGATGGTTCTAAAGTGTCTGTCTTAAATAAAAAAGAAACTATGCTTGCTGGTCAAAAACAAGAACTTCTAAAAGAAGAGTTCAAACGCTGGATATTTAACGACCAGGAGCGAAGATATGAGGCTTGAAAAGATATATAACGAGAGATTTAATTCAATCCGTAACCGTGAGTATGACGGCAGCAATCTTACACTTTGATGGAATGAGCAGTGGAATTGACCTATATGATCATCAAAGAAATGCCATCTGCAAAGGATTCTTTATGGGGAAATACACTTCTGGCACATGTAGTAGGTGCCGGTAAGACCTTTGAAATGGCAGCTAGCTCTATGGAAGCAAAAAGACTTGGGATGTGTACGAAGTCTTTATTTGTTGTTCCTAACCACTTGACCGGTCAAATTGGAAGAGAGTTTATGCAGCTTTATCCGTTTGCCAATATTATGGTGGCAGACAAGAAAGATTTTTGAACCGAAAAACAGAAAAAGATTTATCGGAAAGATTGCTGACAGGGTGAGTACGATGCAGTCATTATCGGGTCATAGCCAGTTTGAGAAAATTCCGATGAGCAAAGAGTACCAGGAAAAAGCATATTAAAGACCAAATTGATGAAATTATCAATTATGTCGAAGAGTATAAAGCATGACAAAAATCAGAAATTTTACAGTTAAAGAGCTGCAAAAAACAAGAAAGAAGCTGGAAGCAAGACTTGAAAGTCTAAATGATGATTTCAAGAAAGACGATGTAATTACCTTTGAAGAGCTTGGTGTAGACAAACTTATTGTTGATGAAGCCCATAACTACAAGAACCTTTACCTTTATACAAAAATGAGGAATGTGGCAGGCATTGGCCAGTCTGAAGCCTTTAAGTCTTCAGATATGTTTATGAAATGCCGTTATATGGACGAACTGACAAATGGAAAAGGTATCGTATTTGTTACAGGAACTCCCTGTTTCGAACTCTATGACAGAGCTTTATACAATGCAGAGGTATTTGCAGTATGAAGACCTTAAGAAAAATGGACTGGAACATTTCGATTCCTGGGCATCCACTTTTGGAGAAACGCAATCAGCTTTTGAGCTTTCACCTGAAGGAACCGGATACAGAGTTAGGACAAGATTTTCAAAGTTCTACAACCTGCCTGAGCTGATGAGTATGTTTAAGGAAGTGGCGGATATTCAAACGGCAGAAATGTTGAATCTCCCAACACCAAAAGCACACTATGAAGTAGTTAAGACAATGCCTAGTGATGAACAAAAGGACATATTAAAAGGTTTGTCTGAAAGAGCGGATAGAGTTAGACAAAGAGCAGTAGATCCTGATGAAGATAATATGCTTAAAATTACCAATGATGGCAAGAAACTGGCTTTAGACCAAAGGTTAATCAATCCTTTGCTTCCGGATAATCCAGACAGCAAGGTCAATGTCTGCGTTAAAAATGTATATTCAATATGGGATAAGACAAAAGGCAGATAAGTCAACACAGCTTCTTTTTCTCTGATATGTCTACACCAAAGGGTGACGGAGAATTTAATATCTATGATGATATAAGGAATAAGCTTGTTGCAATGGGAGTTCCAAAGGAAGAGATTGCTTTTTATCTGATGAGGCAGGTTCTGATACACAGAAAGATGAACTTTTTGCAAAGGTAAGAAAAGGAGAAATCCGAATATTAATGGGTTCTACACAAAAAATGGGTGCAGGCACTAATGTGCAAAATAAGCTGATTGCTATGCATGATTTAGATGTACCTTTGAGACCGGCAGACCTTGAGCAGCGAGCGGGCAGAATTGTCCGACAGGGAAATGAGAATGCCGAAGTAACCATCTACCGATATATTACCGAGAATACCTTTTGATGCATACCTTTGGCAGACCATTGAGAATAAGCAAAGTTTACTTTCAGATAATGACCAGCAGTTACCTGTCAGAGTTGCGGAAGATGTAGACGAAAACGCACTTAACTATGCGAGAAATTAAGGCCCTTGCTACAGGTGAGCCGAAAAATCAAGGAAAAAATGGACTTGGATAATGATGTTACAAAGCTGAAAAATGTTAGAAGCGAACTATAAGTCAAATCATTATCGCTAGAAGATAAGGTTATTAAAACCTATCCTGATGAAATTTCAAGGCTTGAGAAACTTATAGTGGCTGTAAAAATGACATTTCAAATATAGAACCGCAAGGAGATGGCGACAAACAAGTTTACTTCAATAACCATTACTGGACTAGGATAACGGACAAAAAGAAGCTGGTGAAAGGCTGCTTGAATGTATAAAAACAAATAAGGTTTAATGAGCATAAAGTAATTGGTAAGTACCGAAATATGGACTTGGAAGTGAGTTATAATTTCCTTACCAATGAGTATAACTTTAGCTTAAATGGTACCACAAAGCATTCAGGAGAATTTGGAACGAGTGCAGATGGTAATATTACGAGACTTGATAATGTCATTGAGAAAATGCCTGAAAAATTAAGGAGACTTGAAGAGGAACTGAACAATACAAAGGAACAGCTTGAAAAATGCCAAAGAGGAACTTGAAAAAGCCCTTTGAAAAAGGCAGACGAACTGAGGGAGAAAATAGCTAGACTTGCAGAACTTAATATTATGCTAGAGGCAGGAAATGAGGCTAAAAACAAAGGATATTCGATTACAGAAAAGTTAGCTGAAAAAATAGTTAAATTTATCGAAAACTATGATAATTCCTTTGAGTATGGAAGCGTAACAGGGACTATCCGGCAGGGAAGAGCATATAAGGACTGTTAAAGAAGATTATTTGAATGGTGAAGAAGGGAAATATATGAGCAAAATTGAAAAGCTTAAAAATGAAAAACATCTTCTGCACTAAAGGAGGCAACAAATATTGAAGTAGAGCTCCGTATGTGTAAAGAGCCAGGTAACATGAAATCATCTCTATGAAAAACTCAAGTGAGATTAGTCAAGACTTAGAGAGGTAACTATATTACAAAAAGACTGCTACTTTTAATCAGTAGTAGTCTTTTTATTTATAACCTTCATCAACGAGGCTGCATAATAGAAAAGAGGAGATAACTATGGAGAGAAATTTACCAGACAAGAAGGCTTTTTGCAAGATGGTACATTGAGAAAAGATTATTTCTTAAAGGATAAGGATGTAATTTTTTTCTTTCAGTATCCGGTAAAGATTTAGATAAGGTAGAAGAGATTTTTGCAGATTTTTAAGTTTAATGATGGTAAATCTCTTAAAGAAAAAGCCATTGAAATGGATACTGAAAAAGAAAATATCATACTATTATTCTCAACAGATGTTGCAAAAGAAGAATATAGGGTAGAATTTGCAACAGAACATGTATCTGAGGACTTATTAAATAGCATTGATGATATTACTGATGATATTGATTGGCATTACAGTAATGAAAAAACTATAACTGAATATGAATTGTCATTTAATACATCTTCCACCGGATTAAGGCCAGGAGACACTATTATCTATAAAGATAGAGTTTATAAGGCTGCCTGGATGGTTGATGATATTTTCAGCCCTACCGGAAGGCTTGGGCTAATTCCAGAGGATAAAAACGGCTATCAGATGGTTGTGAGGTTTATTGGAGACCATAATCTCTTTGATTTAATTGAAAAAGTCCAGGATAAAACAGCCGAAATACCTAAATATATCAGTAAAGCACTGGCTAGAGAAATAGTTGAATTTATGGAAAATTATGACAGAGCATTTGGATATACTGATGAGTTAGAGGGACAGTCCAGTAAAGAGGAATGGATAAATACAGTGCAGGAAGCATTTTCAAGAGGTGAGGGTAAAGGATATGTGGATACTGTATTAAGATTGAAGGAGGAAACTACCATAGCTATGAAACAGGCTATAAAAATTGAAACTGAGCTGATTAAATGCAAAGAAAAAGAAAATGGTAATGAGTTAGTTATTGTTCAAGAAACAGAGGAAATAGTTGAGAGATAGCTGTAGAGCAGATAATATTTAAAGGAGAAATGTATGGAAAAACTGATAATTCCAATTGTTAGCACTGTAATTGTAATTTTGATAGGAATAGTAAGCTATATTATTTTTAAGAGAATAACATTAAAAGAAAAGGAGAAGGCAAAAGCGGAGGACCGTGGAGATAGTGCCCAGGATTTTACCAATGTACTTGATATAGATTCTGATAACTCGTTACTATATACAGCTGATGATAACATATTAAGCATAATTAGAATAGAATCAATATCACTAGCCCTAATGTCAGATGCTGAAAAGAAAAGTACAGCTGAATCCCTTACTACAGCACTGGGTAAATACGGGGATGCCTGGAAATTTATAGCAGTAAGCAGACCAGTTGATACAAAGCCTTTGATTGATAAATATAATAATATGTATTCACAGGCCGACAATGATGTAAAGAAAAAATTACTAAAAAATGCTGCTAGGACAATGGAAGGGCTTTCGCTAGGAGGCGAGGTAACTGAGCGGCAATTTTACTTCATATTATGGAGTAAATATAAGGATAATGTATCAATAGGGAATTTTCTGAAGAAAAGAGGACTCTTTATAAGTTCAATGAACGAGGCAAAGGCGCAAGTAGTGATTGCGGGAAAGTCTGAAATGATAAGAGTATTTAATCTTTATTTTAATCCTTCAGCTTTAAGTTACGAGGATTATGATATTGATGATACTAGAGTAGCATTTTTAAAGTCATAGAAGTTAGCGTATATAAAAAGTTTATAAAGGAGATATAGAAAATGGTTGAAAAGAACACAGCTTTGCTTGATATAATAGCACCTGTAAATGTAAAAATTAAAAAAGACAGCCTTATTTTAGGAGAAAATACAACACAGTGTTTTGGTGTTATTAGCTATCCACAGTCTGCAAAATACGGTTGGCTGTCAGAAATAACGAATATTCCCGGCACAGTAGCATCAATCAGTTTTGAACCGGTAAATTCAGAAGAATTTTTAGAGCATCTTAATAAAAATATATCAGTCTATGCGGCTGATGCAAAAGAAGCTAAAAACGAACTTGAGAGACTTAGAGCAGAACAGGCAATGAACAGTGGAAAACAACTTCTAAAAAGAATTGATGTAGGAGGAGAACAAGTAGGCCTTGTAAGTACGGCAATTATGAGTGTTGCAAGTAATATTGAAACATTGGGCAAGATTTCACGGCGACAAAAGAGTGCAGCCAGTTTAATAAAATGTAAAGAAAGACTGCTGTCATTTAGACAGCTTGATGCCTTTTCTCAAATAAGTCCAACATCGGGTAAAAATAAGAATATTTCATCAATGATTGACAGGATTATGCCATTATCATCACTGGTATATGGTTTTCCTCATTCTCACGGTGGTTATACTGATGATGATGGATATTATCTTGGTATGGATGGAACAGGGGGACTTGTAATTCTTGACACCTGGAAAAGGTCTGGTGACAGAACCAATTCCAACATGGTAGTCCTTGGAGTTCCCGGAAGTGGTAAATCAACTGCAGTTAAGCATATAATACTTAATGAATACATGCTTGGAAAGAGAATTATAATTATTGATCCGGAGCGTGAATATAAGGAAATGTGTAAAGTATGTGGTGGTGACTGACAAATGTTGCAGGAGGTAAGGGGAAAATCAACCCGCTTCAGATAAAAGCAGCTGTTAAAGACCTTCAGAAAGATTTTGATGATGAAAATGAAGATGCTGAAGAAGAAAATACAAGTGAACTTGTAATTCATTTAAAAAATCTTGAAGTCTTTTTAGCTTATATATGAATAACCCAACGGACAGAGGCCTTGCAGTACTAAAAAGATGCTCTCATAGCACTTTTATAAAAAGATTTGGTATTGATTGAATACGGATAATAGCCGCCTATCAGCAAATGATTACCCAATAATGGAAGACTTATATAATTATATGCTGGATGAAGCTGAAAGAATGAAAAATGAAGGGGACGATGGGTTCAAAGAATATGAAGATTTAGCTAGATTGTTAGAAGATGCAGCAAAGGGTGGAGATAGTTTTCTGTGGAATGGGTATACCACTTTAAGCTCTGATGCATCCCTGGTAGTCCTAGATACAAAAGATTTACAAGACAGCTCTGAGAGAGTAAAGGGAACTGAATATTATCTACTTTCAACCTGGATGTGGGGTGAAATGAGTAAGAATCGAACTGAAAATGTAGTAGGTGTATTCGATGAAGCATACTTATTAATAGATAAAAGAGTTCCGCAAACATTAGCATTTTTAAGAAATGCCAGCAAAAGATGCAGAAAATATGAAGGTTCAATGATAATTATTAGCCATTCAGTTGTAGACTTTTTAGATGATTCTGTAAAGATGTATGGGCAAGCGTTATTAGACCTTCCAACATATAAATTTATATTTGGATGTGATGGTGAAAATCTAAAGCAGACCAAACAATTGTACAACCTCAATGAATCTGAAGAGGAATTGTTACTATCTAAACAGAGGGGGCAGGCTCTATTTTTTGCAGGCAGTAAAAGAATGCATATTGACTTCAAAATTCCTGAGTATGAAAAAGAGTATATAGGTAAGTCAGGTGGCCGTTAATAAGACTTATATGCAGCTGCATAAAGGGTGGCTGCATATAAGCAATCAAAGGTATAATAGGAGGTAATTCAAGTGAATATTGTTAACTGCTATAATAAAAATAATGATTACCATATTGACTTTAGGCAATTGTTGGAAGAAGATGAATTTGCCGAATATGAGGAAAAGCTAAGGTCTAGAAACATATCGTTTACCGATATAGCAAAAGAACCTTCATCAGTAAACGAAATTATTTCAAGAACTGTACACAACTATGTTATCAATCCGGATGAGCTAAGATATATTATCCTGGATAAAACAGTTATTCTTGATGTTTCGTCTGACAGTTTAATTAAGCTAAAGAATGCTATCAGAGAGTACGCTGTACATTTTAAAAATATGATTATAATTGAGCAGGGCGGTGATCCTATTGGAGATTTAAAAAGGGAATCTGGCAACGGTAGAAACTTTTATCTTTTCACAGAGTCAGATAGAAACAAGCTAATAAGTGATGTACTTGATAAGATTATAGAGATAGAAGATAATCCTGACGATAAAATGGCTAATAAATCGAGCTTTAATATATCTAAAAATTGATGATAGCAAGGAAGAAAAAGGAAATGCGCCAAGAGTAAAAGCAAATAAGATAAAAGCAAAAACTGCTCTTGAAGAAGATATGAATCAGAACCTGAGCATCTTCAAGAAAGCTCTTCAGGAAGAATTTGAAAAATAAGAAAGAAAAAGCTGACTGAAAAAAATTGTCAAAGGAATTAAAGGTAAAAACCGAAAAAGGAGACTGAAAAGAAGAAAAGTGAGAAGAAGCAACATAAGGAGGAGGCCTTCGAAGATATAAATAATGAGAATGAGACTGTAAAGGTGCCCAAGCTGCATTCAAATCCAGATTTGCTTTAAGCATTTACAGCCTATTGATACGGAAGCAAGAATAGAAACAAGAATAAATAGGCAGGAAGAATTGTCTGTTAAAGAGATGTTAAGGAGAGGTAATGGTCCGGGTAAAGATAAAAATATAATAAGTAATTCTGTTGATGATAGTAGAGTAAACAGATTTACGGAAGAAAGGCTTAATCAAGCAGTAAAAATGACACATCTGCTAGAAAGAAAAAGAGTTGGAATACCATAAATAACATTATCATAATCAGAGGGCTTTATGGTAATATATCGGCAACATTTCTCTCTTGTAATCGCAAATACGCTTCAAAGTAACAACGCCAGCATAGCGTATATTAATGATTCCCACTATGATTTTTATATACGGTGCAGAACTATGGTATTAAGAAAAGTGGCACTTTTTACGTACGGGATAATATAGTATTTTTGGAGAATTTTTATGACTATCCCGGATGTCAATTTTTACATAATTGATAGTAAGGAAGCGTATTATAGTAAGAAGGAGGCACTTTTAGAAAAACGGATTTAAGCCATATTATTTAGTAGTTGCAATGGTGACGCTAAGGGAATAAGTTTTCAAAAATGAAGAAGGGATGTTAAAAGCAAACGGAATTGATGAGTACAGAATGATTGTAAAGGATGTTAATACAGAGATGTATAACTTTCTTTTACAAGGAGCTTAATCCGGACAAGATAATAGAATATAAACATATAGACAATGGTCCATTTGGTTCCCTTGCCAAGAACAGCAGCATTGCAAATGACTTATATAGGATTTTTGAAGAGATTGATGAAAACAATCGAGGTGAACAGATTAGTACTTTGGAAATCCAGGAGCTTGAAGAAGACTTAGAGATTTAAAAAACAGACAGCAGAGTGAATTAAGCTCTGCTGTTTCTTATGGTTTCTCTAAAGTTAATTAAGATATCTTAATCTTAATGCAAAAGCTATCATTGTCAAGCATTTTTTATACAATGACTAGTGGTACTATGTTTTAAAGACTTTAATTTTAAGATTGGAGAGGATATGAGTAAATATAAAGGCAAATTTGACAGGCTTGAAAAGGCAATTTACCATATGATTATGGATATGGCCAGTGATATTTTCAAAATTCTTTTAGAAGAATACGATGAGGAAATATTGGAAAATCGTGACAAGCGAAGATATAGAAACATTGGACTTAGAAATCAAAATCTAAAGACTATTTTTGGGACTGTACAATATAAAAGACATCTATATTTTGACAGGAAAAAAGCTTCATATGTGTTTCTACTTGATGAAAACTTGGAGCTTGAAACGGTAGGGAATTATACCGTGAATCTTGTAGACAGAATCAAGCAGCTTGTTACGGAAGTGCCATACAGAGAAGTAGAAGAACAACTTGAAAATTTGACTAATATAAGACTGAGCCATCAATCAGTATGGAATCTTGTGCAAAAATTAGGCGGCGAAATTTATAGTGACTATGAAGACATGAAGAATAAGGAACAAAGTGGGATGATAGATACGGAAATACTTTTTGAAGAACATGATGGGGTATATTTAAAGTCTAGGGAGAAAAGTAATGATAAAGGCATTGAAGTCAAGGCCGGGACACTATATACAGGTTGGGAAAAGACTGGAGAAAATAAATATAAACTAGAAAATAAGGTTGTATTTGCAGCAGCCATATCGTGTGAGAAATTTCTTGAAATAAAAGAAAACTTGGCAGGCTATACTTATGATATGTATAAGGTGAAGCATCGGGTAATGAATTGTGATGGCGCAGGCTGGACCTTTAGAAACAGCGACCAGACATCTATTAAGCAACTTGATTTTTTCCATATAAAACAGTCCATATACATGGCTATAAATGATAAAAAAACAGATTAAAAATGTTATATGGAATGCTTATCAATAGGAATATGATAAGATGTTGGAACATATCAAGGTTATAAAAAACTGCTGTAATGATGTAAAGAGGAGAAAACGGGTAGATGACTTATATAGATATCTAAGTACACACCGTGAAGAACTTGAAAGATATAAAACAAAGCTAAAATATAATGGTAAAAAGGAGCTTAGAAATATGGGAATACAGGAAAATCAGAACTATATTCTTATTACGAAAAGAATGAAGCATAGAAGAATGGCATGGACAAAAAAGGGAGCTACGAATCTTGCACTTTTAGTTTGCGATGAAATAAACAGCAAAACCTGGAATAAGGCGGAGAGATTGATTAAGAAAACTACACTTGATGATGAAGTGCTTGTCAAGGCAACATCAAGGTCAGTCAATAAAATTAGCGGTTATTTCAATACTAATGGTGAATATGAGATAAATGATAGGATACTATTAGAAATGATTTCAAGGTTAAAAAGAGTAAGCTTTTGCTTTAGAAAAATATAGCAAATATAGCTTTTTAAGGTTGCTCAGCAACCTTATTTGTAATGCACAGAAACTTATAAAAATATTATGGATATAACATATAAATTAATAAAAAGAGCAATAAATATCTTTGACAGATACTTGATTAGATGAAAGATTTACATAAAAATCCATCAAAAACCAGTAGTAAACCATAACAAAAACAAGGAATAGAACACTGTAGACCATCCGCAAAACTGCGAACATGAATGCCCTTATGGTTTTGACAGACCATTATGCTTCCCCTGCTATAAAAAGATTCTGAAAGAAATGCGTGAGAAAAGGAAAGAAAAGAATGGGATTTGATTACTTTTATGAGGAAGAGGCAGCGCAGTTTTCCTTTTACAGAATACCGAAGATTCTGTTTACCGATTTGAGATTTAAGGAGCTGTCTCACGGAAGGTAAGGTACTTTTACGGACTTTTCCTTGACAGGGTTTCATTGTCAAGGGATAACGGCTGGATAGATGAAAATAAAAGGGTGTACATCATTTTTACGCTTGAAGCAATAAAAGAGTCTTTAGGCTGTTCCGAGAAGTCTGCCATAAAATATCTGGCTGAAATTCAAGAGTTTGGGCTTATAGAAAGAAAAAGGCAGGGGTTTGGTAAGCCTGCCCTTATATATGTGAAAAACTTTTTAGACAGCCAAAATGTACAGGAAGAGACCTGTAATAATTACAGTTCATCACCTGTAAAAAATACAGTTACAGACCTGTATAATCTACAGCCTAATTATACTAATTATAATAATACTGATATTAATGATACTAATCCTATCTTACCGGATGATGAAAGGATGAGATTTGAGAAATATCTAAAACAATAGTCTTGAGTTAGAGATTCTTAAAAAAGATTACCCTTTAGACAGTGAAGTGATAGAAGGAATTAAGGAGCTTATTCTTGATATACTCTGCTCAAAGCGTGAAACCATAGTAATCGCCGGGGATGAAAAAACTACAACTGTAGTAAAGAGTAGATTTATGAAGTTAAAAATGGAGCATATAAAGTATGTGATTGACTGTATGCGTGGAAATAAAACAAAGATAAGGAGTATCAAGCAGTATCTTCTTACGGCATTATATAATGCTCCGGCTACAATGGAGAGCTACTATCAGGCAGAAGTAAACCACGATATGGCAGAAGGAAGATTTATAAAAGGAGAAGAAAAATGGACATGAAAAAAATCTTAGACTATGCAGAGAACATAGCCGAAAACCTTGAAGGGCTTGTGTCCCTGATAGAGTGTGACAGTGAACCATTAAAAGGAGCTATTTTTGTAAATGACAGCCGTGAGGTAAGCTGCATAAGCAAGAACAGGGCACTTGAAATAACTGATGGATTTGGAAAATACAGGGAATCCGTGATGATTGGCAGTACGGACTACATCCTTATCTATGATTCAAGGGAGAAAATAGCAGTTGGAGGTGAGGCATACATACCATCAGGATATGTAATTATGAAGTCCTGTTATGGGCTTATGGAGCTTGATGAAGATGAGATTGAAGCTGTTACTGAAGCTTTAAGCTACAGGGTAAAAATGATTGCGCTTGGGAAATACAGGCTACAGGCATATCCGCTTGATTAGGGGGAATTTGACTTTACATTTTTCTCAGGGAAAGCTTAGTTACTGTATTTTTAACTGAAAGAGGTGATGAAACTGATAAATGAAGAGGTAAACAGGGAGGTCAAGGATAAGGCGGTATATGCCGCTTACAAGTTTGTGGGGGTACCTACAGTTAAGTTATTTATAAAAGCATTGAAGGTATTTCCGGGTAAACCTGTAAAAGCAATTGGGAAGAAGGTAGCTCATGGAATAGGACAAAAAATTCATCCGACGGAGGAAAAAGAAAGTCAGTAAAAACGCTTATAAGGCAGGGACAGGGAGTCACTTCCGTTCCTCTTGCAGATGAAGGGCTGAAAGACTTTCAGAAGATTGCAAAGAAATACGGGGTTGATTTTGCAGTGGTTAAGGATAAGGCAGAGTCTCCGCCCATATATACAGTATTTTTTAAGGCAAAAGATACGGATGCGGTCACAAGGATTCTTAAGGACTATTCAGACAGGCAGATAGTTAAGCCATCAGTTAATAAGATAAGCATCCTTGAGAAACTGAAGAAATTTAAGGAGATTATTGCAGCAATGCCTAAAAAGGCAGTAGAGAAAAAGAAGGAGATTTCAAGATGAATACTAAATATTTGAAAAAGCTTATCATACTTAATCTCCCCTATCTCATTATAGGACTGCTTGCTACGAATCTCGGTGAAACATGGAGGACTGCTCATGGATTGAACCTTGCAGAAAAAGTGCAGAGCCTTGTAACAGGCGGGGTGCTTACAGACGCGTTTGCAAGTCCGCTTCCAAGCCTCCACCCTGCGGACCTGTTTGTGGGAGCTCTCTGTGGGCTTATACTCAGGCTTGCAGTATATATAAGGAGCAAAAATGCAAAAAAGTTTAGGCATAATGAGGAATACGGTTCGGCAAGATGGGGCAGGCATTCCGATATTGAACCGTTTGAAGATAAGGTGTTTTCAGAAAATGTAATCCTGTCACAGACTGAGCGTATTACAATGAATTCAAGGCCAAAGGTTCCAAAATATGCAAGAAATAAAAATGTGCTTGTGGTAGGCGGTTCAGGCTCAGGAAAGACCAGGTATTTTATAAAGCCAAATATTTTGCAGATGCATTCAAGCTATGTGGTTACTGATCCTAAGGGCAGTCTTATAGGAGAAGTTGGAAATGCGCTTTATAAGAACGGATACCGGATTAAGGTGTTTAATACAATAAATTTTACAAAATCCATGCACTATAATCCGTTTGCCTACATCCATTCAGAAAAGGACATACTAAAACTGGTTACTACCTTGATTGCCAATACAAAAGGCGAAGGAAAGGGCGGCGACGAATTCTGGCTTAAAGCAGAAACCCTTCTCTATGCTGCGCTTATAGGCTACATACACTATGAGGCACCTGAGGAAGAGCAGAACTTCTCTACCCTGCTTGAAATGATAAATGCAATGGAAGTAAGGGAAGATGATGAGGAGTTTAAGAATCCTGTGGATATGATGTTTGACGAGCTTGCAGCAAAAGAGCCTGAACACTTTGCAGTAAGGCAGTATGCAAAGTATAAGCTTGCTGCCGGCAAGACTGCAAAAAGCATACTCGTAAGCTGCGGTGCAAGGCTTGCCCCATTTGACATTAAGGAGCTGAGGGATATTACTTCCCATGACGAGCTGGAGCTTGATACATTAGGGGATGAAAAGACAGCATTATTTTTAATTATGTCAGATACGGACAGCACATTTAACTTTCTTATATCAATGGTTTACACACAGATGTTCAATCTCTTATGCGAGAAGGCTGATGATGTGTACGGAGGAAGGCTCCCTGTGCATGTACGCTGCCTTATTGATGAGGCTGCAAACATAGGGCAGATTCCAAACCTTGAAAAGCTGTGGCTACAATAAGAAGCCGAGAAATATCGGCCTGTCTTGTACTGCAGGCAAAATCACAGCTGAAGGCTATATATAAGGACAATGCTGACACAATAATAGGAAATATGGATTCACAGATTTTCCTTGGCGGTACTGAACAGACAACCTTAAAAGACCTTAATGCAATCCTAGGCAAGGAAACCATAGACATGTATAACACGGGGCAGTCAAAAGGCTCACAGGAGAGCCACAGCTTAAACTACCAGAAGCTTGGCAAGGACCTTATGACAATGGATGAACTGGCGGTCATGGACGGTGCAAAGTGCATAGTGCAGGTTCGTGGCGTAAGGCCGTTTTTATCAGATCAATATGACCTGACAAAACATCCAAACTATAAATTGACTGCGGATTATGACAGGAAGAACCTCTTTGATGTGGTTAAGTACCTTGACCATAGTCTTATATTAAAAGCAGATGATGAATATGAAGTCATCGACATGACAGGGTAAAAGGCTCTTACATCCTATGCGATAAAGGCGTGGGAGTAAGGGCTTTTACTATAAATTCCCTGATTTTGGGGGAATATATGCGCGCATAGCCTGAACTTCTGCAGGAGTTCAGGCAGATAAAATAATAACTGCTCCGCTTTACGGTTGGAGGACATTTACATCACACATACTAAACCCTGTGTAGGACGAACACAGGAAATCTTATTATAGGAGGAATAATATTATGGCATTTTTAACAGTGCAGTAGGAACTTTACAGACACTTGTAGTGGCACTTGGTGCAGGCCTTGGAATCTGGGGTGCAATCAACCTTTTAGAGGGATATGGGAATGACAACCCCGGCGCTAAGAGCCAGGGAATGAAGCAGCTTATGGCAGGTGGTGGTGTTGCCCTTATAGGTACAACACTTGTGCCTCTTCTAAGGGATTGTTTGGTTAAATAACTTTACCCGGCTGCCACATTTAGAATAATATGTGAAAAAATATCGGTTTATAAAAATAAATCAACTTGCTACATATTATTCAATGTGGCAGCATCAAATTGAAAGGAGGAAACGGTTGGACATCATAATTCAGCAGATTTCTGACTCGATTAAGGAAATCCTTGTGTCAGGAATTATGGACAGCCTGACGGGCACTTTTACTGCTATGAATGAGCAGGTAGGACAGATTGCAGCTGATGTAGGGCAGACACCGGGAAACTTTCTGCCGGCAGTCTTTAACATGGTTAAAAACCTGTCGGAATCAGTAATAATGCCGGTGGCAGGAATACTCTTAACCTTCATAGCCTGCTACGAACTTATAGAGCTTATCATCAGCCATAATAACCTGGCAAACTTTGAGACCTGGTTCATATGGAAATGGATATTTAAGACCTTTATTGCCGTAGAGCTGATTACAAATACTTTTAACATTACAATGGCAGTCTTTGATGTGTCACAGCATATAGTAAGGCAGGCAGGAGGAATAATACAGGGAAGTACGGCAGTTGATACAGGCTCACTTTCTTCAATGCAGTCAGAACTTGAGGCAATGGAAGTGGGAAGTCTGTTTGGGATTTTCTTACAGACACTAATCATCAGGTTTCTTATGTATGTAATGGCTGCCTTAATCTTTGTTATAATTAACGGCAGGATGGTTGAAATTTACCTTATGGTAAGCCTTGCTCCGATTCCGTTTGCATCATTTGGAAGCAAAGAACAGAGCCAGATGGGACAGAATTACTTAAAGAGTCTCTTTGCCCTCGGATTTCAGGGGTTCCTAATCATGGTATGCGTAGGAATATATGCGGTAATGATACAGTCTGTTGCATTAAGTAGCGACATCGTTGCTTCGATGTGGAAAGTAATGGGATTTACTATACTCCTTGCATTTACCCTGTTTAAGACGGGATCGGTTGCAAAGGGAATATTACACGCAAATTAAGGAGGAGAAGATGGCAGCATCTTATATCAGTATCCCCAGGGATCTGACAAAAGTAAAAAGCAAGGTTATGTTTAACCTTACAAAAAGACAGTTAATATGTTTTGGAATGGCGGTTCTTATAGGAGTACCGTCATTCTTTTTATTAAAGGCGGCTACAGGTGTGAATGCGGCAGTTATGGGAATGATGGCAGCAATGATGCCCTTCTTTTTTCTTGCAATGTATGAGAAAAACGGGCAGCCCCTTGAAGTGATCCTCATTCACATAATTGAGACAGTATTCATAAGACCTAAGATACGCCCGTATGTTACGGATAATTATTACTCGACACTTATAAGACAGGCTGAGGCGGAAAGGGAGGTAGAAAGAATTGTTAGGCTTTCTGGGAAAGAAAAAAAGCACAAAAAAGAAGTTTGTTATGCCGGAGGGATTAAGCCCGGCAGAAAAAAAGGCGGTAATGGAAACCTTAAGGAGAAACAGGAAAGATGACGGAATGCCAAGAACTGCACAGCAGAGCATTCCTTTTGAGAGAATGTTCCCTGACGGAATATGCAGGAGCGGAGCTGATTACTATACAAAGACAATACAGTTTCAGGACATAAACTATCAGTTAGCAGAACAGGAAGATAAAACTGAGATATTTGAGGAATGGTGCTCCTTCCTTAACTTTTTTGACAGTTCGGTAAGGTTCCAGATTTCGTTCTGCAACATGGCAACTGATGTGTCTGATTTTGAAAAAAGCATAGCCATACCGCATAAGAATGACGGGTTTGATGAGGTAAGGGATGAGTATTCAGGAATCCTCCTAAGCCAGATGGAGGCCGGAAACAACGGGCTTACAAAAACCAAATACCTGACATTCGGTATAAATGCAGAGTCGGTAAAGACTGCAAAGCCAAGGCTTATACACATTGAAACAGACATAATTAATAACTTTAAGCGGCTCGGAGTGCAGGCAAAGAGCTTAAACGGCTTTGAGAGGCTTGCTGTCATGCACAGACAGCTTCATATAGGTGATGATGCAAAGTTTCATTTTGACTGGAAGTATCTTACAGGTTCAGGACTTTCAGTAAAGGATTTTATTGCGCCTAGCAGTTTTGCATTTCCTACAGGCAGGTATTTTAAAATTGGCGATTTGTATGGCGGCATGAGTTTTCTTTCAATAGATGCATCAGATTTAAGTGACAGGTTGCTTGCAGACTTCCTGTCAATGGAATCAAGTCAGGTTGTGACAATGCATATAAGGTCGGTTGATCAGAATGAGGCTATAAAGACGATAAAACATACAATAACCGAACTTGACCGTTCAAAGATTGAAGAACAGAAGAAGGCTGTAAGGTCAGGATATGACATGGATATAATTCCATCAGACCTTGCAACCTACGGAAAGGATGCGAAGGCTCTATTAAAGGAGTTGCAGTCACAGAATGAGAGGATGTTCCTTCTCACATTTATAGTGCTGAACACAGGAAAGACTAAGCAGGAACTTGAAAACAATATCTTTCAGGCGGCTTCAATAGCGCAGAAGCATAACTGCAACCTGATAAGACTTGATTACAGGCAGGAGCAGGGACTTATGAGCACCCTTCCGCTTGCAGAAAGTTTTATAGAGATTGAAAGAGGAATGACAACTTCAAGTACGGCTATATTCGTGCCTTTTACCACACAGGAACTCTTCCAGAGTGGGGATGAGGCACTTTATTACGGCCTTAATGCCCTTTCAAACAACATGATTATGGTTGACAGGAAAAAGCTTAAGAACCAAATGCACTTATTCTGAACACCCGGTTCAGGAAAGTCATTTTCAGCCAAAAGGGAGATAGCAAACAGTTTCCTTGTGACAGATGATGACATAATAATATCAGATCCTGAGTCAGAGTATTCAGCCTTAACATCAAGGTTTGGAGGTCAGGTAATTAAGATAAGCCCTACATCGGAGCATTATATTAACCCTATGGATATAAATATGAACTATTCTGAAGATGATAATCCGGTTGCCTTAAAGGCAGACTTCATACTATCCCTCTGTGAACTGATTGTGGGAAACAAGGACGGACTGAGACCTGTGGAAAAAACAGTAATCGACAGGTGCATAAGAAAGATTTACCGTAAATATTTTGAGAATCCATTGCCTGAAAATATGCCTATATTAGAAGACTTGTACAGGGAGCTTTTAGAGCAGAACGAACCTGAGGCAAGGCAGGTAGCAACTGCACTTGAAATCTATGTTTCAGGCTCATTAAATGTATTTAACCACAGGACAAATGTTGAGCTTACTAACCGCCTTGTGTGTTATGACATAAAAGAACTTGGAAAGCAGCTTAAAAAAATAGGCATGCTGATAGTCCAGGACCAGGTATGGGGAAGGGTTACTGAGAACAGGAGCAGGGGAAAGTCCACAAGGTACTATATGGATGAAATGCACCTTCTTCTTCGTGAAGAACAGACTGCGGCATATACGGTTGAAATCTGGAAGCGTTTCAGAAAATGGGGAGGGATTCCTACGGGAATTACGCAGAATGTGAAGGATCTTCTATCTTCAAAAGAAGTGGAGAACATATTTGAAAACTCTGACTTTATCTATATGTTAAACCAGGCATCAGGCGACAGGCAGATTCTTGCAAAGCAGTTAAACATAAGCCCACACCAGCTCTCCTATGTTACACATTCAGGAGAAGGTGAAGGGTTATTGTTTTATGGAAATGTCATTCTTCCGTTTGTAGACAGATTTCCTACTAATACGGAACTCTACCGTATTATGACAACAAAACTTCTTGAGGCATCAGACATAAACAAGGGGCAGACAGCATAATGACTGCCCTTTAGGAAGGATAACTTATGAATGCTAATAAAAGTAAAAGTTTTTATAGAAAAATCAGGAATGAAAAGAAAAGCTTTTAACCCCTGATGGAAATAAAAACAAAGAAGAGCTAAAAAAGAGGGTAAGATAAAAATAGCAGGTTATACTGCGGTATCAGAAACCGTTAGAAAGTCAGTAATAAGAAATGAAGATAACAACAGCGGAACAGACAGTCTTAGTACAGGGCTGTCTTTGGCAGAATCCACGGTAAGTAAGCTAAGGATAAGCAGAAAACCTAAAAAATATTCCGATAAGTTTCATAAAAAGAACAGATGCAAAAAGGCTTATAGGAAAACCAAAGATAAAAGAAACCTAGAAAGGGCTGATGAAAAAACACAGTCTGAGAATGTAAAAGCAGCAAGAAAGAAACAGATGGCAGTGAATTTTTATAAGGAATCTGCTAAAAAGACAAGGGAGAATGCACGAAAGGCAGGGAATACAGGAAAAAAGATTGCGGATAAGACAAGTGACATTTTAGGAAGCGTTGCAAAAATGGGTCAGAAATTCCTTGAAGAAAATCCTCTCATTCTAATATTGGCTGCCACTACACTCCTATCGGTAATCGTGGTTTCTGGAGCGTTTACATCCTGCTCCGCTTTTGGGGGAGGCATTAACAGTGGTACGGTTGCCACTTCATTTACTGCAAAGGATAATGACATAAAAGAGGTTGAAAATAACTACATTTCCCTTGAAAAAGAGCTACAGGAGAGAGTAAACAGGATTGAAGCGGACAATCCCGGATATGATGAGTATAACTATTCACTTTCAGAAATATCACATAATCCATTTGAGCTTGCAGCCCTTCTTACCGTACTGTATGAGAGTTATACGCCTGCTGAAGTACAGTCCATGTTAACTACGGTTTTTGATTATCAGTATAAGCTTGAATTAAAAGAAATAACTGAAAAAAGGACTAAGACTGAGACCAGAACCGGTGAGCGGTGGGTATCAGATGGAGTGGTGGATGGAAAGGAAACAGGACATACGGAATCATATGAATATGATGTTGAAGTTGAGTATGATTACCACATTCTTAATGTAACTCTGGAGAATAAAAGCATATCAGCAGCCATAAGTGCTTTAAGCCTTAACAAGAATCAGATTGAAAGATATAACATCCTTATGGAAACAAGGGGAAACAAACCTGAGATTTTTGCAGGAAATGTATATGCAAATCCTGAAGTATCTAAGGAATATGAAAGCTATGCAGTTCCGGGAGAATACCTTACAGACAGCCAGTTTGCAAAGCTCCATAATGAAGCAAAAAAATATCTCGGATATCCTTATGTTTGGGGTGGAGCCTCTCCTGCCACAAGCTTTGACTGTTCAGGTTTTGTAAGCTATGTGATAAACCATAGCGGAAATGGCTGGAACTACGGACGGCTTACTGCAAACGGATGGAAGAATGCAACCTTAAGGGTGTCAGAGACTGATGTGAAAGCAGGCGACCTGGTATTCTTCCAGGGAACCTATAACACAGCTGGTGCTTCCCATGTGGGGATTGTGGTTGATCCGGTAAAGAAGACAATGATTCATTGCGGCAACCCTATACAGTATGCTTCCTATGACACCCCATACTGGAGGGCTCATGCATACTGCTATGGCAGGATTAAGTAAACATAAATATAAAGAGGTCACTTTAGGGTGGCTTTTTGCTGCAAAGATAAGGGAGGAAATATATGTATGCAAGATTAGACAGGTTGAGGGCAGAACTTAAGAAGGCAGTTATAAAGAGGGATGCAGCTGAAGAAAAGGTACAGCAGATAGAAGCAAAGCTGAAGGAAGAGGAAAATAGGCAGATAGTCTGCAATGTTGCTTCCTATAATATGTCCCCTGAACAGCTGGCAGAGTTTCTTAAACTGGTTAAGGATGGGAAGCTGCAGGAGATACTAAACGGAAATGTACCTATGCCTGTTAGCATAGAAACGGATAAGTCAAATATTGATGATGAGAAACCGGAAAATGATATGGAAAAGAAGACAGTTTTTATAATGAGGAGGATATTTTAGATGAAGAAAATGACTGATAACAAGAAAAAGATTGCAGCAAAATTTATGGGTGCCTTAATGATAGGCACCTTAATTTTTTCAGGAGCATTCCTTGTAACAGCTTTTGCACAGAGTGGTGAAACTGCCACAGAAAGTGAAATTAAAAAGTAAAAGAAAGTGTAATTAAGGATATTGATACAAAAAGGCTCTAAAAATGAAAGAAACTAAGACAAAAGAAAATGAACTGCAGAAAAAGCTGAGGAAGAGCACTTAGAACCACTTTCACTCCTAATGGCAATATGAACATAGTGGATGATTACGGTTCAGCCAAACCTGCAGGAAAGCAGTTTATTACGGTAACTACAAAATCAGGCAATTATTTTTACCTAATCATTGACCGTGATGATAAGGGAACTGAAACAGTACATTTTCTAAACCTTGTAGATGAAGCCGATCTCCTCACTCTTATGAAAGATGAAGAAGTGAAATCTTATATGGAATCAAAAGGAATGACAACAGGAAATAAGCAGGATGAAGGGGCGGAAAAGCCTGAAGACTCAGAAACAAAAACGGATGAAAATGATAGCAATACTGATAAAAAGACAGATGAAAATGCTGCTTCAGAAGCTGCAGAACCTGCTTCTGAAGAAAAAGGTAAGAATGTAACAGGGATAATGGCAGCAATATTCATCCTTGCCTTAGCAGGTATAGGTGGCTTTATATACTTTAAGTTTAATAAGGGAAAGAAAAAGAAAGAGCTCCCTGATCCGGACGCAGATTACCCTTATGAGGATGAAGATTACCTTGCTGATATGGACATTGAAGAAGATGTCACGGAAGAAAATGAAGGCATCACAGATGATGACATAAATGATGATTTGGACTATCAGGATGAGTCGAAAGGAGAATAAAATGGCATCAGACAGCAGATATATTGAGTATGTCAAAGGGGTGAAAGATATAAGAACTTTAAGGAAAAATTTATCTACCAAAGAGTCCATAATTACAAAATTAAAAAGCCTTAAGGGAAAGGAATTTAACCTGCTGATACCCATAAAAGAAGGTGCTGCGGATGAAAAATAACATAGGACATAAAAAGTCCGGTTATAATAATTATGATAAATTCAGCCTTAAAGAGGTGGCAATCCGTATGGTGGAAATGCCGCCTCTTTTAAGTGACATACCTTTTAATGGACCGGAAGAAGCAGCAAAGGCAATGGCAGACCTGCTTAAAGATTATGACAGGGAAGTATTTGCTGTTGTGAACCTTAGGACTAATGGGCAGCCTATAAATATGAACATAGTCAGTATCGGACACTTGACAGTTCTTTAACCAATCCGAGGGAAATACTAAAAAGTATGGTGCTTTCAAATGCCTTTGCGGTTATGCTCTTTCACAACCATCCTTCGGGAAACCTTAATCCGAGCAGGGAAGACTTTATTATAACAAACAAAATGAATGATATCTGCAACCTGATTGGGATAAAGCTGTGGGATCATATAATAATCGGTCCGGGTGATGAATTTTATTCGTTTCATGCTGAAAGCAAGATGCCGGTGTCTTCATTAAAGATTAAAACTAATTCAGAGGATCTTCATCTTGTAGGAGTGAAGGTTGCTGAACAGGGTGTGAATGAGGTTAAAGATGTTTTAAAACAAAATTCCACAATTACAGAGCAAACACCCGGTATAGAACAATCAGAACTAACATTAAGCGAGCAGTTCATAAAAATAAGGGAATCGTCAGGAATGAACCGAAAGGAGTTTGCAGAGTATCTTAATATTCCATACAGGACCATGCAGGAGTGGGAATTAGGTCGAAGGGCTATGCCAAAGTATGTGCTGGAATTGATTGCCTTTAAGGTAAAGCAGGAACTACTTCCTAAGGCAAGGGAAGCCCCAAAGAAGGATTCTGTCATCGAAAAGATACAACACAGGCAGAAAGAAAATAGCCTAAAGATAAACAAGCTAAAGGAAAAACGTTCCAAAGAGGCTAAAAAACAGGAATTAAGATAAGATACATAAATATCTTGAGAGGAGAATAAGAAAATGTTACAGGAAGAATTTAACAATATTGTTACAAATCAGATGAAGAAATGCTGGGAAACACTTTTTAATAAGGGTAATGAATATGCCACAGTTGGAAATGACAGACTTTTACATTTTAAGAAGGCTGCCGCTGTTATGGAGTCCACACTAAAGGCAGCACTCTTTGGAATGCTTTCAAAGCACCTGATATCACTCTCTGATATGTGCATGGATAAAAGAAAACACCCTAAAGAAGTCTGGAGTGAGAAAATAACGGACAGCATAAATTATCTCCTGATTCTTACTGCAATAGTTGAGGAGGAACAAATTGAACAGGATTGAGGTAAAGATATTAAACAAAGAGTCAATAGATCAGGCAGAGAAACTGATGGTATGTGCAGCAAGGCTTACCCAGAGAGGACATCAGATTTCCTGCCTTGATGACTTTATTAAGCTTTATGAAAAGCCATATAAGAGGCAGACAGTTGCTAACCTTGTGAAGCTTTCCACATACCACGATACAGAAGTTTGGGATAATAAACATTGTGGTGGTAGGTGCTTCAAGAAGGTTCCTCACACAGATTACAAGGCATCAGAATGAAGTAAAGTATATGTCAGGAAGCTTGCAGTACAGCGACTATTCAGAAGTTGAGGACTTTGTAATACCGTATGATCTTATGGGCACGGGAAAAGAGACAGAATACTTAAAGCAGTGCAGCCGTACAATGAAAGAATATCAGGAACTGATTAATGCCGGGGTTGATAATGATTCGGCAGGCTACTGTACTCCAATGGGAATGAGGAACATTCTGCTAATAAGTGCCACACCATACCAGTGGAAGCACATGATACACCAGAGGGTATGCAGGAGAAATACAAAAGAGACAAGGTATGTGATGCTAAAAATATGGGAACAGTTAATCATCCAGAATGCTGAACTCTTCTATGACTGCGGACCATTCTGTATGAACGGTGGATGTGAGGAAGGCAGGATGACCTGTGGGAAAAGCATCCCTTCCGGCCTCTCTCCTGATGAAATAATCAGGATAGATTTCCCCAAATTGTCTCAAAATATAATTCTGGAAGGTGATGAAGATGAAAATACAGCTCATTGATTTGGGTGGAAGGATGCCAGAGAGGGCTCATGACAATGATGCCGGTGCTGATGTATTTGCTCCTGATGATGAAACTATATCTCAAGGAGAGATACTTAAGATTCCTTTGGGATTCGGGCTTAAGATACCGGATGGCTTTGCAGGATATATATTCCCAAGAAGCGGACTAAGCGCTAAGGGAATAGTCTGTGAACTGCCTCCAATTGATTCAGGCTATACAGGGGAAGTCCATGCAGTTGTATCAAATGTTGGAAACTGTGAATATCAGATTAAGGCAGGCGATAAGATCGGGCAACTTGTAATCATCCCTGTGCTGATACCTGAGTTTACATTTGAAACTTTGGGAAAAAGAGGAACAGATGCCTTTGGTTCAACAGGAAGATAAGTGAAAATTTATCATTTGAACTAAATATTTGAACTACACATTTGAGCCAACTTTTGGGAAAGGAAAACAAAAAAATGGAAAAAGCAAAGACAAGGAAAATTAAAAATGGGATGAAGTTAATGGAGAAACTGAAACAGAAATATCTGATGGAATTATCTATGTTCCTGATGAAACAGCCGGTGCAGGGCCTTCAATCAGCAGGAACCCAATGCGTGGCATTGAGGATATGGTTGAACAGAATGACAACAACTTTGACGGAATAATAAACAATGTTAAATCTGAAGCAGATACAGTGAGGTTAGAACTTTCAGATGATGACAAGAAGTCTGTGCTTGAAAAGTTAAAAGAACAGAGCAAAACACATTAAGCATCCAAAACCCAGTGCCGGAAAAATATACCTGCAAGTAAACCATTTAAGGAATTATGCCCCTATAGAGGAAACAGGGAATGGTAAACAGGACAAAAAGAATTGACCTCAGAGTCACGGCAAAAGAACTTAACCTGATCCGCAAGCGTATGGAAGAAGCAGGGATATCAAGCCTTACATCTTATATGATAAAGATGGCAGTTAACGGATATGTGATTGTGCCGGATTTTTCCGACTTAAAAGAGATTTTAAGGCTGCTTAGGATATCAGGCAACAACCTAAACCAGTATGCAAAAATGGCAAATGCAACAGGAAGTATTTTTAAAAGTGATATTGATGAATTAAAGAAAAGCCAGAAAGAAATTTTGAAAGAAATGAGAAATGTGTTGGATAAACTGACAGCGATTATGTAAGGCAGGTGGTAAAATGGCGGCAACAAGACTGATAGCAATGCATCAGAATAAAGGCAGGAGCATAATGCAGTGCTTAAAGGACAGAACTGATTATGCAATGAATGGGGCAAAGACGGATGAAGGCAAATATATTTCTTCATACGAATGCACTCCTGAACTTGCCGATTTGGAATTTGCCCGGGCAAAGAATGAATATCTACATAAAACAGGGCGAAGACCTAATGGTGATGTGATTGCCTATCAGATCCGCCAGTCCTTCAAGCCGGGAGAAGTTACTCCTGAAGAAGCCAACGAAGTAGGCTATGAAACAGGAATGCGTTTTACCAAAGGAAGGCATGCTTTCATTGTTGCCACCCACACAGACAAAGCCCATATACATAACCACATCATTTTTAATTCCACAGCCATAAACTGCGACAGGAAGTTTCGTGACTTCTGGTTTTCAGGACTTGCATTGCAGAGGCTTAGCGACATTATCTGCATAGAGCATGGGCTTTCCGTCATCCCAAAAGATAAACCGGACGAGAGAAAGCGGAGGATAAAATATCCTAAAAGGGTTAGTCTAAGGGACATAATCCGTGAGGATATATTAAAATGCCTCAGGCAGAATCCTGATGATTTTGAAAAACTGTTAAGGCTTCTCCGTGAAGAAGGATATGAAATCAAACAGGGAAAGCATACAGCAATCCGAGGAAAAGAACAGAAACGCTTTATAAGGTTTCGCTCACTTGGAGAAGACTTTTCAGAAGAAAACCTGAAAAAAGTGATTGCCGGAGAAAAAGGCTTACCTGAGATAAATGAAAATACATCTGCTAAAAATGCACCACAAACAGCAGAGCGAAAGCTTGACCTTATAGTTGACATCCAGAAAAAGATGGCAGAAGGAAAGAATGGAGGCTATATCCGGTGGGCTAAAAAATACAATGTAAAACAGTTTGCAGAATCCATACTTTTCTTACAGAAGCATAACATCAGGGACTTAGAAACACTTAACAGAATGGTTGATGAAAGCTCCGCTAAGTACAATGAACTGCTTAAGACTATTAAAAATGCAGAAGAAAAAATGGCTGAAAATAAAATAATCAAAACAAGCATTATCAACTACTCGAATACAAGGGACACTACATTGCTTACAGAAAAATCAGGATACAGCAAGAAATTTTTATGAGGCACACAGGATGAGATTACACTCCACAAGCAGCCAAAGAAACATTTTCAAAATTTCCTAAGAGAAAAATCCCAAATGTAAAAGATCTAAATGAAGAATTTAACAGGCTGCTTTTAGAGAAAAAAGAAGCCTATAGCGAATACAAAAAAATGAAAAAAGAAATGAGGGATTATCAGATAGCAAAACAAAATGTGGATATGTTTTATGCAAATGAAAAGAATCTCAGGGATGAAGAAGAGCTAAAGAAAAAGAGGCAGACACAGAGATAGGAAGGCAGGGCAACCATCAGAATATAAACAGGTGGCTGCCCTCTTCTTTTATATTTTCAGCTTGTAAGAAATTTTTCAGCACTCACGAAGTGAGGGTGTAGCTTGACATCTTAGATGTCATTTTAAGGGGATTGGGGATGTTCCCCAACAAGCAAAAATGTGCTCGTGTGTGTACGAGGGCACTGTTTGCCAACTTTGTACCGAATTCGGTACAAAGTTGGTTATACCTAAAAAATAGTAATACCGAATTCTTCGGAAAATCTTGATTTATCAATGATTTCTCACTAGAAATTCGGTATAACTATTTTGTGCTTGTCAGTGTGGCAAAGGTAATAATCCGTCCAGCGACACTAAATTTCGGTATAACTTTTTCGCATTACTGCTGTCAAAAAGAACTATCAAAGAGCAGTTCCTTCCATGTTTTATTTTAAGCCATAAAGTCTTTTTAGTGTTTCTTCATCCTCAACTTTGTAAGTTGTTTTAGATATTTGCTCTGTTGGGGATGTGCTGCCAATTGCTTTTTCAATAGCCTTTCTCTTTGTCTCCGTATCAGCATAAGCATAAACCAAAGTTGTAGTAAACTGTTTGTGTCCAAGCCATTGTGAGATAAGTGTAAGATCCATTCCATGCTGATACAAATGCATAGTTCTGGAATGTCTCCATAAATGTAGGTGTACACTCTCAGGCACCTCATTACATTCTTTTCGCGCCATTTCAGCATATTTATTCATTCTGACTCTAATAGTATCATCACAAATCTTTTCAATAACACCATGGCGAACAGAATAAAAAATATAGTTCTGTGATTCCCAGGTTTCCCCTGCATGAAATTCTTAAGATGTTGGACAGTACTTTCCATTAGTGGAACTATACGTACCTTATTGCCTTTCCCGTGAAGCTGTATACTGGATGTTGAGCTCACTTTAACTTCACAGATTTTTGCATTTATGATTTCCTGTATTCTTGCACCTGTATCATAAAGCAGAACCATAAAAAACTGGTCTCTTAATCCTATCCTAGTTTTAGGATCTGGCATTCTTAAAATAGTCTCCACTGCAAACTCAGACATATATTCTACTTTTGAAAAAGGGTTATCTCTTTGGATCTTTATTGTTGAAATCTCACCCATTAGAGATATATATTCAGGATGAACCCCAGATGCATATGAAAGAAATGACTTGATGGCTGCAAGCCGATTGTTTCTTGTGGCAGGAGAAAACTTTTTCTCTTCGGTGAGATGAGCAAGGAATGCGTTGACCGTTTCTTTATTGATCATTTCAAATGTTACCGACATGTATGATATGTGCCTTTGATTAGAAATGTATTCAAGTAGCTGATTAAGGGAAATCCTGTAATCAATTACCGTATTCTCACTTACGTTTCGTTGCACGAGAAGGTATATCGTCAAAAAATTTCTAAACAAGGTAAGCAGCTGTACATCCTTTACTCTTCCCACGGCTCTACCTCCGGAATCATTGCATTTAGATGACTCCAATCTACTCTGGCAGATTTCGTCAGATTTTCTGGTAAAAGATGAATGTAGTATGCAGTTGAACTGATATTCTTATGCCCCATGTAAGCCCGAAGATAAGGAAGACGAGAATTGATGTCTGTTTTTTCACCTAACCATTTATTCAGAACTGCTGTTGCGAATCTATGCCGTAAATCGTAAACTCTAACTGCAGGCAATAGTTCTTTGGGTATGTCTGGGCGAGACGCTGCATAGAACTTTTTAAACCTGTAGGCCATTTGAGTGGCAGTGTGCAGACCGCCGCTATTGGTTGGATACTCACTTTCCGGAAAATTTTAAAATCTCTTCATTGCATATTTTCTTGCCAGTGTAAGCATTTCATCTGACATGACAATAGTTCGGCTTCTGTTCCATTTGGAATTAATTACTCTTATTTCACCAGTATTTAGATCTACATTTATGCGTTTTAAGGTTCTGCTTTCCTGTGGACGCAATCCACATGTATATCTCAGCCTGAAATATGTACAAAATTTCATCTGTTCAAATACAGTGCCACATTTATTACAGTCAGCTTCACGAAAGAAGGCTTCCAGTTCTTCGTCATTGAAAATGTAAGGTACAAAGATAGTTTTCCCATTTAGCATGCTGGTTGGAGGAATATATGATTCTGCCAATAGCTTTCGATATTCTGTTAATGTTCTCAAAAATGCAACTCTCACATATGCAACATTTCTGTATGTGAATCAAGAGCATTTTTATCCACCCAGCGTTATTGATTGAGTGATTAATTCCCGCATCAGGAAAGCTTTTCCGCACACACACTGTCAGCGATTTTTGTTCTATCCAGATAGGTGTGCTCGCAATGATGTGTTGCTACCTTAAGTTCGATTAGACATTCCATATCGGCAGCCATCTTACTTTTAAATACATGATTCATTAGCAAAACTCCTTTCTGGCAAGTGGAATACCGTCGAAAGCCAAAGCACATTCCTTTAAATTAGATGTATCCAGAGAAAGATACTGTCTGACAGAATCTACGTCACTATGCCCAAGTATCTGCGCTATTTCTGTTGTAAGACCTCAGATACCAGAAGCTTTTTATGAGTCGTCTCGCAGCCCGTGAAACTTTTCCATCAGCGCCTCGACGCTCAATACCGGCTCTTCTTTCATAGCGTTTGAACATATCACCTATAGCGACAGGATCTACAATCGCATAACAGGGAGGATTAATTCGTAGAAACAGCTCGGGATTTTCAGAGGCTGGTCGGGCATTCAGTATATAATTCCTGATAGCTTTTGTCTACAGTCTGACATCATTAATTGATGTAAAGTTTTTTTCATTTGATGAATGGATTTTAGAAAACAGGCTGACCGGATGGGCGTTATTAGTCAGCACAGTTGCTTCTGTTACATGATATCCCTTTTATAAATGTTTTTCTTGGCAGTACTTTCAGAACCGTCACGCACTAAACAGAGCGATTCAAATTTATATCCGCCGGGTTTTACAACATCGCTGTCATCAATGTGTACCACGGGATGTTCAGGGCACCATTTTTTAACAGATAAAAAGATAAGAGTTGAGAGCGTATGCCGGTATGCCTTTTGCAAGGTGGTTAGAAAGCCTGTCCACGACATTGATTTTTCTGGATGGTTAGTGAAGTTTGTTGGCTATGTATGTCAGTAGGCAGCTTCCTGATGCTAACATGCTACAATTCATATCAGTTTATGAACTTTCTTTCGGGCTTGAAAGATTTTTTTGAAATTTTATTTGAAAAAGTTAAAATTTCCTCGTTTCATTTTATAAGTATTTGCGTGTAAATTAACCATAGGGAGTCCTCCCTAATTTTGTTTAGTATGTTGTGCTGATTAAATTATACATCAAAAATGAGAAGGATCTCTTATATTTACAGTATTTTTGAGAATATTGATTAATAAGCGGTTGGTTAAATATAGTTTGTGGATAAAATGGATAAAATGCGGAAACTCAAGAAGAAGACGGGTATTGACAAACGGGACGAAAAAGCATAGACTATAAAAAAACATATCAATCATTTTTAAGTGGGGGGGGTTGAGCACCTGCCTATGTTGAATCATAGGTGTTCTTTAGTGGAATGCAGAGAATGTATTAGGTTTGAACATAACAAAGGTTGTGTGAAAGGGCTGTTTTAAGTAATTCCGTTCATGGAGACCTTTTACCAAAACACAATACTGTTGTTCCTATTCTACAAAACCATATAATTAGAGAGAAGTGGAGTTGAATCTGTTTTTATCCGCAAATAATCAAGAGACGGAGGGGAAACGGTAATAAGGTTGATGTGATGTTTGCCTTACTCCTAGGATATGTTTTCTCTCCTACATACAGTCCACCGAAAAAAGCAATGTTACTCAGAGTAGACCGTGTTATTAAGCCACATTGAGTTCTTAAATATGAATATTTAATTGAAGTTGAAGATTGAGTTTTTGCTTTGGAATTGTCGAAGAGCAACGACATAGCTGATGTTATTAAAGTGATTTGCATAGGAGACAGTTTGAAATTGGTCGCTGATTTATTATATGATTGCGAAGTAGAAAACGCACAAATAGATTGAATCAAGCAGATGTCAAAAGTGTTCTTTTCATTTGCGGAGTCTCTGTAGTATGTGAGTTACCTATGATGTCATTGATTCAGACCATATATTGAGATAGTCATCTCTATAATTGTCTAGGAAAAACGAATTATAAAACAACCGAACCCAATATACCACACGAGGATAATATCAGAGATTAAATAAGGAGTAATACTATTAAATGGGCGAAAGAAAATGTAAAGCTTGTTTATACAAAACAGATGATGTGCAGTTGGAATCTAGCTCGTTTATTTGTCCTCACCAGGACAATATTTCTCGTATAACTGTATAAGCCGAATTCAGAATTTATCGGATAACGGCCAGTCTAAGAAACTCTGAATTTGAAACTGAGTTTTATAAGAAGATAACTGATGAAAAGTATCTGAGTGATATTAGAGCCAGTCAAGATAAATACAAATTATCTGAAGCAATTATTTGTGGGGAAACGAGAATTGCTGGCAATACCGTTCTTGTTGGTGCTATGGATAGTCGTTTTATGATGGCGAGCATGGGTTATGTTGTTGGGGAGATTATTTGTCATCTATTTAAATGTGCGATAAAGAAAAGGCTTCCTGTCGTTATTTTCTGCTGCTCGGGTGGTGCGCGTATGCAGGAGGGAATTATATCCTTGATGCAAATGGAGAAAACGGCGGCTATGGTGAAAAAGCATAATGATTCTGGACTCTTTGTATATATCAGTTCTAACAACCAACAATGGGTGGTGTAACGGCCAGTTTTGCGACACTTGCAGACATTATAATTGCGGAAAAGGGAGCAATGATAGGGTTTGCTGAGCGCGGGTAATCGAGCAAACAACAGGAAAAAAACTACCAAAAGGTTTTCAATCTGCAGATTTCCTGAAAGAGTGTGGATTTGTGGATGCAGTGGTCGGAAGAAATGATATAAAGGAAAAAATTGCGTCTTAAACCTACAATAAGACATTCTTTAAAGTCGATTGATATTATGAATATTGAGATGCCGGTAGAAACATATAAGACACCTCGAGTTCGAACGCCTTGGGAAATGGTAAGGCTTGCAAGAAGCAAGAAAAGGCCTACAAGTCTGGATTATATTGATAAATTATTCCCAGACTTCTTTGAATTGAGTGGAGACCGGATTGGTGGCGATGATCACGCTGTGGTTGCTGGACTTGCAACATTTTATGGTCTTCCTATAACCGTTATCGGACAGCAAAATGGAAAGAAAGATACAGAGGATGCGCTTTATAGAAATTATGGGATGCCATCGCCCAGCGGATACAGAAAAGCATTACGATTAGCAAAACAGGCAGAAAAATTTGGACGTCCCATTATCTTTTTTGTAGATACTATAGGGGCTGCTTGTGATGCAGATGCTGAACGCCAAGGGCAAGGTACTACAATTGCAATGATGCTATACGAAATGAGTACAATTAGGGTTCCTGTCTATTCTGTTATTATTGGGCAGGGTGGAAGTGGCGGAGCATTAGCTTTTGCTGTGGGGAACGAGGTTGATATTCTTGAAAATGCTGTATATTCAGTTATTACCCCAGAAGGATATGCGAGTATTGTATGGAGAGATGCTACTAAAGCCGCAGATGCTGCTGAATGCATGAAAATGACAAGTACGGATTTGTATGATCTAAATATAGTAGATAAAGTTATTAACGAGAAATTACCAGTTACAACAGATGGGATGGATCAGGTTTGTTGTGATATTAGATCATCTATTTATTCATTTATTGTTGCCAATAAACGTAAAAGCAAGAAGCGTATTATCAAAGAACGATTTGAAAGGTTTTCTCGGTATTGAGTTGTTTGTGCCTATTTCAGTAACTTCTAAAAATGGACTTCTGTTTTCAGCAGACTAATATTCTTATTTAAGCCATAGGCAACAATGTAGGCGAGTGTGAAATTATGAATGGAATGAATTGGATAAAGACTGAATCGAATAGTGTGTTTATATTTGCAATTTGTTTGCTTTGAAGAGAAAAAGGATAATGGTTGCTTATCATTAAAAAGTATATTGCAGACACGAATATATTGACTAGAATACAATTGTGGTGAAAATTAAAAGTCCACTCGACTGAGCTAGGGAATTACTGGTGAGTATAGTCGGCATAATTGATGGGAAAAACAGTTATATGTAAGACTCAAGCTTTATATGGGAAATAAGTCCGATTAATTTTGGATATGATTCATATATTTTTATATTAATAAAAGGAGGTAGAATATGAGAGAGTTTAATATTTCTAAAGTTGAAGAAGTAGAAGTAGTAGATTTTGAAATGTCAGAAATAGAAGAAGTTATCTGCGCAGGAATCGGCGGAACAGTTTGCGGATGCTAGTTAGTTAAGCATAAGTACAACAAGTTTCATTGGTGTTTGAATTAATCGACTTATTTCAATAATTTTAGGTAACATTACGCAAATTTTTCAGTGCGTAGGTTATGTTGTGGATTCTGTAGTTACCAGCGGTCGGTGATACAGGTACCACCGACCGCTTTGTGTAGTGCAAATCGGTCACTGAAAAATAAGAAAATGTGGGATTTATTTTTATGAAACTTGCAATTATAAATGGGCTAGAAGACTCATCTAGAGACTTATTGGTCATAGAAAATTTACTTATGAAGTTAGAGAATTTAAATTACGATATAAAAAGAAATTAAAAATATAGAACTTACAAGCTGTGTTGCTTGTACTGGTTGTTGGATAAAAACACCAGGCAAGTGTTTGATAAATGACTCAGGGCATTTTTTGTCATATATTTACAATAGTTACGATATAATTATTTTTATTTTCATATATATATTTTGGGTCATATTCACCCTTGATTAAGTCTATTTTAGAAAGGTTAATTCCTAACATTTTACCCTATTTTGAAGATAGGGATGGGAAGATGTTTCACTCTCTAAGAAACAGTAAATATCCCCATTGTATTTTTATAGGTGTAGATAAATTTTTTCTAGCCAAGTGGAGCTAGACATATTTGAAAGACTAGCATGTGTCAACACCGTAAATATGACTGGAAGAACAAAACACCATCATTTGATTTTTAGACTTGGTAAATCCTGAAGAGGATGCAGAAAAATTAAAAGGCTTTTTGAAGGAAGTGAGGACTGAATATGAAGATTCACATTGTAAATTGTAGTCATAAAGCTAAGAATGGGAATTCCAAGTATTTGACGGAAGAGTTTGTGAAGTTATTAGACTTCCAAGATTTGAAAGTAACATATTCTTTCAGTAAGGGACAAAGAAATTCCTTTATTCAGATATTTTAGAGTCAAATTTTTGATTTTTTCAAGTCCTGTTTATGGGATTCCTTTATCTTCTTTGAGTTTAAATTATCTTATCGAGCTGAGGTTAAATTTTAAGGATTCAAGTCTTGAGGAATTATTGCATTTTCAAATTCTGGCTTTTATGAGGCTTCTCATAATGAGTTGAGCCTTAAAATCTATGAGGTTTTTTAAAAATAATATTCTTTTATTTGGGCGGTCTAGGACTTGGAGCGGGGAAATATTGAAGCTACAAGGAGGTTTACCCAATACATTCTGACTTGAAAAAGGACATTTTGAGAGCTTTAATATTTATTAAAGATTGTATGGTCACTAAAAAGCCCCTAAAAAGAGAACCTTTTATCTAGTTCCAAATATAAGCAAGAAGGCTTATTTAAAGATTTCACACTCCTATTGGGACGTATGGGTTAAATAAAGATAATATATTAGCAAAATACGAGGAGGAAACCGTGGAATACAAGGATAAGATTATTTTGTTACTGGTGGTGGTTCTGGCATAGGTAGGGGGATTACTGAAACTATCTAAATAAGGGTGGCAAAAGTTATTATTACATATAATGAAAATAATACTGGATACTAAAGAATTAAAAGAAATTTGGAAGGATCAAATCAGAGGGGAAAAGTGAATAATTCCAGCCAAGAGAAATTGAAGCTTTTTATGGCTACAATTGAAGGTGTTGATATATTAGTAAATAATGCTGGAATAATTCATGATCAAATTTCAATTTTTATAAATTATGAAGATTGGCAGTCTGTGCTTGACGTAAACCTAACAGGTTCTTTTCTTTACTGTAAGCATAGCTTGACTAAAATGTTGCAAAAGAGGTCTGGGTCCATCGTTAATATCGCATCTGTTTCTGGAATCAAGGGTATAAAGGGGCAAGCGAATTATTCTGCATCTAAGGCTGGACTGATTGCTTTAACTAGGGTTTTAAGCAAAGAAGCTGCCCAAAGGAAAGTTAGGGTCAATGCAGTTGCACCTGGATTTATAAACACAAAAATGGTTGAGAAATTAGAGAATACTTATAAAAAGAAAATGCTAAGTGAAATTCCGTTGGAAAGGTTTGGAGAGATAAGGGAAGTTGTGGATACAGTTGATTTTTTAACTTCTGACAAATCTTCATATATCACAGGACAATGCATAGTAGTAGATGGAGGCTTAAGTGTCTAAAATTATCTTAGTAACTGGGGGACGAGGAGAAATTGGTCAAGGGATTATTAAAAAACTCATTTCAAAGGGTTATAAATTCTTTTCCTTAGATATCTCGGGTATCGATGAAAAAACTCAAGATGGTATATACAAAAAGTAGACCTTTGTAATATGGAAGCCTTGAAGTTAGCCTTTGAAGATGGAATTAATCAATTGGAAGGAAAGCTCCATGGTTGGGTTCATACCGCGGGAACAATACAAGTTCAAACTCTTGAAGACTTAGAATGGAAAGTTTTAGAGTTTGAATTTACATCTAATATTAAACCGATTATAAGCACCTTAAAGATTATACTTCCTAGAGCAAGGGAAAACAAGGGCTTTAATATAGTTTTAATATCATCTTTGTTTGGATTAGAAGCGGCATTTGGTCTTTTCGCTCCATAGCATTCCTAAAAATTCAGTGATAGCTTTGTCTAAGAGATATGGCTTTTGGAATTTGGCAAGGATGGTATTAGAACCAAATCTCTCTGTCCTGGGCTAATCTGTACAGGTTTTTACAAAGAGTTTTATGAAAAGATTATAAAGGAAAATAAGGACAGTATGAATAAGTTAACTCAACTTACCATCTAGTTATGTGAAGATTGGGACCTTTCAAATATTATTGTAGCTTTTAATGGAAAATAAGTCAATGAATGGTTCAAATATAGTTATCGATCAGGGTTATAGTATTTTTTAGGAGGGGCTAATGGAAGACGATAAATGTACTTATGTATGGAACAATTGGACACAAATGGACGACCTATTAGAACTTGGCTATGGTTTATTTACCCAAGGAAGAGACTCAGAACTAATCAACGAATAATATCCAATATTTAGACGGTCTGTCATCTATGTTCAATTGTAATATAGGCTATGGGAATGGGAGAGTCAAAGAGGGAATATATGACCAACTGAATAATCTAGGGGCAGGAACCAACCATTGGTGTAATTTAGAACTCAGCTCAACGATTAGCAGAAAAACTATGTCCATGACTAACGGACGATATAGATGCTATGTACAAACAGTGGATCTGAAGCAACTGAAACTGCTATTAAGATGGTTAGACAGTATTTCTACAATCAAAAAGTGGATAGAAGAATTATACTTAGTCTAGATGGTTGCTATATGGGAGAACTTATGGAGCTATGAGTTTTGAGTTCGGCTGAGAATATAATGTTTGGAAAGATGTTAGATGATTTCAGTACAAGTGGATACATTTATTAACAAACAAAATTTAGGAGAGTAAGAAAGGGAAGAACTTGTAAATCAAGCTCTTAAAATATTAGAAGATAAAATTTTAGAATTAGGTTCAGATAAAACTAGCAGCTTTGTTTTATGAACCGGTGCACTATCCAATAGGTGTAATATTTTTCCTGATTCTGACATAAAGGCTTCATAAGTTAGCTTGCAAGTATGGTTTTCTTCTTGTTGTCGACGAAGTTGCGACGGCCTTTGCAGGTGCGGTGATAGTTTCAAAGTAGCAGATGATTTTCCGCCCGGACATTATGCTACTTGCTAACGGGAATTACTGGCTATGCGCCCTCAGGGGCGGTTATGACGACAAGGGAAATCTTCTGCGGATTCATAACCAAAGACGGTAACAATAGAGGCAAAGCTTTTGCTCATGGCTCAACCACAAGTGGAAACCCTAGTTGCTGTCGCACGAGCTGAAAGTGATTAAGGTCATTGAAGAAGATGGACTTGTTGAAAATTCAAAAAAATTAGGTAAAAATACTACTAGATAACATTTTTTGAATATACAAAAACATACACTTTATATAAGATCAGTTCAAGGAAAGGGCTTGATGATAAGTATAAGGCTTTTCGATGAAAAATCTTTTACAGATATGGATATTGAAGAACCGGCATTTTTATCCACCAACTCTAAAAAGTAAGGAATGATGATGTGTAGAAACAGGTGTTAAAGATACTTTGACTCTAGCAATCACCATTGATAATTACATTAGAAGATGTAGAAAAAGATAAGTAAAATTATAGAGTCAGTCTTTAAGAAAGTTATGATTATAAGAAATGTGAAGGGAATTGAATTAAGTGAATAAAATAAATAGAGAGTGTAAATGGGTTTGATGGACAACTTCGAGACTCAATTGTAAGATAACCGCAATACAAAAACTATTTCACTTCCCAGGGATAGAATTTGATTGGTTGGCTCTGTTTTTACTACATCAACGACCTTTTTGGCGTTTGGACCAGAAAGAATACATAGCCAATACCTATGGTTTTTAATCCATATAATTTCCAGTGTGAGCTAAGATTTTTAATTCATTGAAGATTCCTATATAAAAGTACCAAACCTAAGCTTGATGAATTAAAAATCTGAAATGGATAAGTGTAAGACTCTATGCATATATTTTTGATAACACAATGAGAAATGCCAAGAAAAGTATTTAACCAACTGGGCATGCTCACAGTCAATGTTATGGGTAGAATGAGAAATTCTTCAATGGGGATTCTCACTGGATATGACAGAAGATCTGTTAGTCACTGATATACTTTGATATAGATGGAAAGTACATTTCTATTCCTTTTATCGTCATATATAGATTACTCTATGGGGATGGCTAGTGGAATTGGGCATATAAAGAAGAATTGTCAAGGGAGAAAAATAAAACTATACTTGGTGCCAGCACCTAAAAGATGCTGCTCAAAGACATATATATGTATCTGTGATGGTTATATGAATTAGATGAGGATGGAAAATTTGGGACTCAGAGTAAATTGTATTCCAGCCCTCAAGCTGAAATACAATCCCAGCGATGGACTATATAAGAAAATCGATCTCAAAATCACAGCAAAATTATCTGATGCAAAAAGATAAATGTTTTAAGGGTTTATTCTTCAAAGTGGTTCTTCATCATGTTATAGGCAAAGAACTAGCTGATAGCATTGATTATTTAAATACTTTGTTTGATATACCAGAAGTAGAAGTTGACAATTTGAGAACTGAACTTAAAACAGCGGGGAAAAATGGAGAGATTTGAATAGATTTTTATTTAGTGTTAACTATCCATATGAAAGATTGGAAGATTTTTCAAAAGAAGTTAAATGAAAGATTGGCTTCACTTATGAATCAGAAGAAATTATTGGAAAGCTCTTATTTTCAGCCTTTAAAAACTGTGAATAGCTTCGTCGAAGTTGGGTTTAGTTTATATATATGAGTAAGGCTCTTAAAGTAACAAAAACAAGCACTAAAAACCCCAGTTTTATATTCACAGTACCGCAAGAAACTTGAAAATCTTATGTTTTTGACCTCTTATCCTCACATATTATTTAAGGTAATGCTAAAACTGAGTGATGCAAAAAGGTAGTGTTAAGTAATCTAGCGAAAACACGAGCCGAAAAATAGGCTTAATTGTGAAATTGCAGACATCTGTTTCTATGAGTTTCCGAGGCTTAGGGCTTGCCCCTAAGAACCCCAAGGACTTGTCACTTCGACCCATTTTCGGCTTTTGTCCAAACCCGTCCGCCCGATGCAGTAGTATTAGATTTCTGCATATTCAGTGATGGCCTGTTGTCCAGCGAAGATGAGGAGCCACCATTTACGCGGCATATTGACAGTACTGTAGCATTTCTAATCCCGTTGAGTACTCGAGTAGTATGTATTTCAGTGACGAATGAAGTTAGTAGCAAACCCAGAGTGAAAGGTCATAGCTAGCACCGTCGATGTTGTCAAAGTCGTTTGTATGACGATAAGAAGCCTTACAGGTGGGCTTTAAGTCACTCAATCATCTGTTTGAATGTGCGGTGTTCCGTGGAGACAGCATCGTCGTTGGTAAGTCCAATGACCCGAGTGATCCTGAAAGCGAAGTATTTTCCGTACTTTTGCAAATTCCATTGCAGCGAGTGGATAAGCACCATAGCAATCAGTGATAAACATGGAGTTTTCCGGAAGCCTCGCCAGACCGTGAAAAGACACACACACTACAAGAATGATGAATCCACACCACGCTTATCTGACACCGGCATCCAATGATGGTTAGGGTATAGTAATCTATGATAAAACCATATATAGTTTTAACACCACGAACTTTTATGTAGGCTTTATTGGGTAGTGAAAACCTCTCGTAGGATATTGGCAGGTGAAGGCTTTTAATGCAGATAGCAGCTGAGCTGCAATGGTTGGCAACTGCTGATGGGAGATATTGATGTTACAGGTCGTCGGAGCCTAAGAAGTTTTACGCAGGGAAAGACCTGAGGTTGGTATAGAGAGTCAGACATATAGGAATATGATCATAAAGTGTTTGCCTGCTGAGGGATGATGTATGGAATGGTATTTAAGTCCATGTATTCACCGTGAACTCACAGTAGACAGAGTAAAGCTAGTGAATAATTATACTGGCGATAGCAAAAGAAGAAGGGTGCTCTTCCAAATTATAAGTTGTTTTATTTTATTATTGATGAACATAATGAAAAGAAAACGTATGACTAATGCTATTGTAAAAAGACAAAAGATTTCATTCAAGACCTTAGAGCAAGAAATAGTTAATGCTTGCAAAGAGAATATATCTAAAACCATATTTGAAAGTTACATGACATTTCTTTCAAAAGCGAGAGGATACTTTCAAATATTGAATAAAGGAAAGAGAAAGACTTCTGATAAAGACTGTATATGGAGCATAGAGAGATGAAAGATGGGTGCCAGACAAGGCTTAGCGATGGAACCAGCACATAAAATCTACTGGATGAACAGATGGGTATGGAGAAGATAGACGTACTATTCGGACCAATCTTTGTGAAGAAGATCGTCAATTCAGTTATGGGACCCCTGCACAGAGCATTTACGAGATGTACACGCTCTTCAACGGGCAGTCCATATGCAGGAGACGGTGGAATATCAGCCTGTAGCTTTGGCCAGAGGATAATGATCAGAGAAGAACTTGATGTAGAAGATGAAAGCAGGCAGGCCTTATAGAAAAGAAAAAATCGGAGTTCTTGAGAAAAATGAATGAGGTGTGGTTTTCAATGTGGCAGAGGTCATAAAACGAGCGCAAAAAGAAGATGAAGGTCCTTACCATAGCAGGAGACTGATGCAGAGAAGGAAAAGGAAGGACGCAGTACCTTGTAGAGAAAGTAGTGCTTTGTGGAATGGATGGAAGCAGCGGATTCCATAAAAGAGAAGCGGTGATACAGAAGAAATATAACTGAGGAGGAAATAGTCGGCATAACCCCAATGGGGAGTGGGGGTGGAAGCTGGATAGCAGCCTTAGGACGATGAGGCGATGCTTTGACTTGACAGATACTCATATTTATGTAGAAATTTTAAGAAAAATAAGTAAAGGCTGTCGTACAAAGGATATACTTTGAAGGTTCTTTTGATTCTGAGAAGTTAGAATAAATGTTACATACATGCGAATATATAAGAGTGAGTAAAAGCAATGATGAGAGGATAAAAGACAGAGAGAACTGTATGCCACCTTACAACAACAGAGATGGACTGTTACCATACTACAGAATAAAACTCCCCAAAACCTTTAAAAGGCATCGCTTGCACATGAGGTAGGCAGGAACACACAAAATTGTACATTGATAACGCTGGAGGATGAAGCACAGGCAATATGAGATACCAGAATCGAGAGTTGATAACCCCGCGAAGCTTTCGTGCAGGAAAGAAAACGACGACTTGGTAGAGATGGTGAACGTTACTGGGGAACTGATATTTGATGAAAGGTTGAGTGGATAAAAGAGTCACTTAGTGCTTTCGAAATCACCCTTCGTAGAGACGGCAAAGGACTGCCATATATGGAAGTATCAGGAAGTTTCCATTAGCTGGCTACACCATTAAGAGCAGGTAGAAAGGCATTAAGAAAATTATACTTGGCAACTAAAGATGTCTGTTCAGGGCTTAATTCTGGGCTTGTTTGTAGTGCACAAAAATATAAAACAATGATAAAAGAAAAGGGCTACAACTTTCCAAAGATAAGCGCAACACTTGCCAGATATAATAACAAAATTATATCAACAAAACGACTCACTTAATCAAACTGTTGCTTTGTATCGGTTTAGACGGTGCCGAGGCATAGCAAACAGACCTGAAACCATATCTTTCAGGTTAAATGCAAACGATTTTAGTAAGTTGCTTTTACCTTTGAAAGGTACTCACTTTTATCCTCGGTTAGTGTTTTAATAGCTTGAGTCACGTCTATCGCTTCCACTCACTTGTTGTCAGCTTTTAAGTTTGCAAAGAACTCAGGCAGTGTGTTTATGGCTACCGCGTATGGGCTTTTTGCCAAACAAAGACCTCCGCGCATAACCATTTATGCGATTAGTGACCAGAAGTGTATCAACACTAGGAGTAAGACTACGACACTTGGGCAGGATGGTTGTTATAAGTTTGTCGTTATCGGTCACCCGTGCTCTTTTGGTCTGGAGCGATTTGGCTTCCGCAGATCTGGCGCGCTTTCTACAGAACAATGAGTTTTCTAAACTGGCTCATACGCCTGGAGAATCCATGTCTCATCGTCGCGAGAATTATACGCGAAATATATGGCAAAAGTGCTCTTTCCCAAGCTTTTCGTCAAGGCTGTCACGAAAGCTCCTCACGCATTTTGCAGAGATGTTCTTAAGCTTGAATACAAGCTGCATATGAAACCGTGATGAAGTAAAGTGTTAGCAGGACTTTGGAATCTTCTCGCCTTTCGACGCAATCCCATCTGTACTACAGGGCTTACTCGTTTTCTGAAATATATTAAAATCGGAGATAGGGTGTCCTGATTTTAATGTTTCTAAGCTTTTGGCACTGTTCTAACCTTTTCTTTTCTCCGTTTAATAGCCTGTGGAAGGTCTATTCCCGAACCATCACCTGCCATGCCACGCTCTTCATGTAGATTCGCCAATGCGTTGTTAACCTTCATTATTCTTAGCTATATGGCAAAGTGGATCATGTCCTATACACGCGTGAGACCATGCTGTTTATCAGTGATATCACAAAGAGTAAGATCAAAGCCGTTTCCCGCGACCGCAAAGGGTATCACAGCAAATCCAGCGTGTCTTTAGTGTCACAGAACATGCTGCGCGACAGCACCTTCCTGTACATCCGCTGTAACACCTTTGTCGTGGAAAACCATTCCGGTGTTCACAGCTTTCTTTTCTGCTGTAATGCCTCACAGTATGGTGCAGATGGCAGGAACGATCACTTTTGTTGAGTCAAAGTTTGGAAACCACATACAGGATAAGCTTAACATTACATCCATTATAGTCATTGCAGTCCCAGTGAATTAGGTATCTCGATCAAGTGACTGCTTATGTATTTCTCTTGAAATGGTAGAAGGATCAGAAATCAGCAATGCTTCTGATTGAAAAGCCTTGCGTATCAGAATGGTTTCGATTTGATTCGCCTTCAGTGTCAGCAAGATGTTTCTTTTTGTTCATAGGAAACCCTTTCATTATTATATTTTTAGTTACCCACATCAAAAAAACAAATACCGGCAAAAAAAACAAGGGCTTATTTGAGCAAGCAGGTACTTCAGACCAAATGCAATCATCTTTCGAGACTAAATGCAACAACCATAAGTTGCATTTAAGTTGAAAAAACCACATAAAAAGAAAAAGAAAAAGGTAAGGAAATTTCGTCAACGAGCACTTGACACAAACCATAGTGTGAAGTTTTTATACCAGTTCTCAGAATACCATCTTTAGGTCTTTCATTCGCTTTTTGAGCCGCTGAGATAGAAGATCTGGGGATCAATTTATGGACGATGTGCGTTTATGTTCTTTTTTGGAATCAGGCACTGTTGCCAGTGTGGACAGTAGTTTCACAGAGGAGAATCGATTTTCATCAGAGAAAGAATCAGCATCTACGATTTTACAGGAGAAGTTGTCCCTTGGAAACCATTGTTTTGTTCAAAAGGGTTTAGTATCAACATCTGGGCAGGTGCAAGTATCCGGAATATCACACATTTGGTATGGTTGATTGCGAGTCTTTGCTAGCGTTCGTAACTGAAGCCTCACAAGTCCAGTCTGGCAGCGGTACGAGAGAAGTTCATCAATCTGAACTTGATATTTTTGGGAATGGAAATATTAAAAGCTCCACTGTTTGAGAGGAATGTATCGGACATGCAAAGTTAATAAGTCAAAGCAATTTGCTATAAAGATATTAAATTATAGAGTAAGTATTGTATAATGTCTATATGTTGTCTTCTTTGGATGTGTTGATGAAGTTTTGGTCACCGATCATTGTACCGTCAAAAGGAAGTCAATGCTCTTTTAAGTTAATCCTCCTTAAAAATTAGGGTTTAAATATATTTTAAAAATAAACAGTAGTTTTTGGACACCACTTTGCAAAAAAGGGGAGTAAGGTAAATTAAATGGAAGGAACAAACAGGTGATACCGTACCATTCGTTGCGTTGTGTTACACGAATATTTAATTACCAAGATAAGTATATGGTTAAAGCAGGAATTTAATGATATTGCAAACCAGCAACATAATCAGTGTGATCGTCATCTGAAAAGTCGTTGCTTTTCTGCTTTAACACAACTGCCATATTTGGAAATGGTAATAGTTCGATGCAAAGTTGACGAGTTGTATTTTTACCGAGAGCAGTGTCGAATTGAAAGTCCACACAGAAAGTGAGTAAACAACTATTTTCTGTCAAGCCGGTGTAAAAAATTGATGTTGGTTTTAGTACATTATGTGACTTTAGTTTTAAGAAAATATTATATCTCTTTGAAACGATGAAAAGCAAAAAATGAACAACATCAAAATATTTATGTTCTATTGTATTTTTTAAGAAACGAGGTGTTAATTGTTGAAAAGATTTGTTCGTGTAAACCATAATGATGAATATGATATGCTTTCTCCATGTCCCAAGCCATAACTTGATGAGAGTTGAAGTTAATCAAAAGTGAATTCGCGATAAGCTATCATCCAATTTCTGAAGCGTAGCATGTTGTCAGCATACTCTAAGAGAAATCGATAGATTTAAGCCTTTTGCGGACTTATTTTTATCAATCACTGAACGCCGCAATTTAGATGGAAGCTACGTAGCGGTAAAACTGTAATGAAATTATTATGGGACAACTCTAAAAGCGTCAGCTGATCTAAAAGACCATGACAGGACATATGATTTTATGTTTAGAAACTATCCGTGAACAACTTTAGACATGCTGCTTTGGTGGAGAGCCTATGCTAGAAAAAGCTTGAAATTAAATATGTCGTCAGAGAATTAGAGAAGAGAACATGCTGATCTTTCCAAACTAAGGTATTATTCTCTGAGAACAACCACGAGGGCTACTTTAATGGATGACGAAAATGCTAGATTTATGGATGAACATCTTTATGTAGGTATGTCGTGTTACAGACGGATATAAAGAGAACTGCCAGCTGTCAAAAGAGTTTATGGCAAATGGTAAGGGCACGATGATCAAAATAGCTGATAACTTAATCTATTGAAGAAAGGGAAGAAAATTTTCGCCATATGTTGAAGACAGTCCATAAAAAAACATATTATAAAAATTCGGGAAGATAAGAGAAGTGGAGGATATACTTGTTAAGAGACCATATGACGTAGGCTTTTGATGCAGTTTATGTTTTTCCAGTTGAAAGTGATGATGAAAGTATTTCCACAGATTTTGTGCCATATTCCGATTTAAGAAAATTTTTTTTCTGGTGTTTAAGATTATTATATGAATGCTACTTGAAGAAAATCCAAAAAAGTTAAGCACCGTCATTTCATTGGTTTATTTAGTAAACATACTTAGTAAAAGACAAACAGAACTTGTAATGGTTCGTCAACCATCTTTGTAACCATCATGAAAGACAAGTTTATCCGTGCCATCTTCTATACACCCTAAATATCAAAAGATTGGCAACATAAATGAAGGATTGATAGAATCAAGGAATAATGGAAAAAATTTTCAATGAAAAATGATAAGGAGAGTGATTGACACTTGCAAGCGTTTGTCCAAACAGGACCTATGCTTCCTCTTCGGTGCCCGCTCTTTCATGCTAAATAATGGGAAAATTGATTCAAGGTCAAATTAGTAAGGTTAAGATTTAATTAAAATATGGCTGTTGCCGCTATGGGAAAATAATGGAAGATGGCAATGCTAAGAAATTCAAAAAGAATTTTTAGAGAATCTTAACAGAATATAGGAGGCCCAAATGGAAGGGATGCAGTTTTTTGCAAGGACATACCTTTTGTCGAAGATAATCTAAATTATTTAAAAGAAAACAATATATATAGTAAAGAGAAAATAGTTACTTTCATTACTTATGAACACTAAGATAAGCTTCAAAAGATTAAGGATTATGTAGAAAAAGGGGGATTAAGAGTCCTATGAAATTAAAAGTCTCTACTTTCAATGAAAAGTTGCTTATGGCGAATTATCTTTAGAGACATCTTTGGACCGGTAAAACTCCTTGTTAGAGAATTCATAGGAATTTCAATAAATAGTAGCAGAAACAGTTGGTCTTAGTTTGTATAAAAAAAGACTTTGTTTTACCCTAGTAGGATAATGGTACTTTTAAAATATTTATGGGTCATTTCTCTGATATTTACGGGTTCAATAGTCCATTGAAACTATTTGGAGAAAGTTTTGCGGGCACATAAGTTTACTTCTAGTCATCCAACCATAAAGGGATTTTTGCTGGTGGAGTTATATCTTTATAGTTTTAACTCAAGATGAACTCTCGTCTATACACAAGCAGCAAGAAATATAGGTATGGTGGATGTAAAGCTAATTATACTCTACGCATCATTTATTCCCGTTATTTACCTCAGATATGATGCAGGTTGGAGTTGAAAGGCGGCAAAGAGGATAAGTTCATCAGCAGTGATTAAAAGTTAACTTTTCCCCGCGTTGTTTCTGCGTTAACGCTGGCTCTTCCCAATATGGATGCAAATTGTCATATCAATTGGTCTCGGGAAAATTGCATAGTTAACCCGTCAATTTACAGGAATATATTCCCTGCCCCGCTGAGTGAATGATGGATACCACATTACAACCCTAGGACCATCAGGAGTAAGGATGAAAATGTGATTATGTTAAAAATGTTTAAAGGTGATAAACAATCCATCATAAGCACAATAAGTGGGGATTGTTTGTTTATACCGTGATTTCTTTTTGTGCTTTATAAAGTATTTAATGCTTGGATTTTATTGTTCGGTTGGAAGTATATACTGAAATTTTATAGAGATGAAGATTATGATATACAAATTTGACAGCACAAAAGACGAAAGTAAGGACATTTCATCTGATGACCTTTGGTTACGATAGTCATCAGGGAAGTTACTAATGCACACAGAATTGTCTGACGTTTCACTCAAAGAAATAGAGATAATAAATCATGGAAATTCATCGCGGTTTTTATGCTTGGATGTGGAGCGTTGAAAAATAGATGAATCTGAATTTATAGAAACTGAAGCCAAACCTAAGAAGGACAGTAGAACGCAGTGTTGATGGGATAAATGTCCATGTTAATTATACTGATGAAGTGAGGCCGAGAATGATGTCACCACCTAAAGACACGAAGCGATGGCAATATTCTTCCGATTGGAGATGGGATTTAATTTCTTCAAAGTTTAAAAGCAGCAGGCACAAAACTTTTTGGAAATAGAGATCTCAACAAACAATTCAGTTAGAAAATAGTTAAAGAAGAGGGGCTTTTTATAGAAGACAGGACTCTTCCCACAGGCTTCAAAAGCTCAGTTTGATAGTGACTGGTAGTCTGCCAATGAATAGTCTTTTTTGTTAAGAGTGTTTGAACCAAAAGGAAATAAGAGGTCACAGACGATAACAAATACGTATGCAAAAGGCTTTTGTAAGAGAAGGATCTTGTGGTTAGACAAATGTCACAATTTCATTGCTCTATGCTGTAACTTTTTCTCCTAGTCAGTTGGTCAACAGTGTCTTGAGAGCTCATAATTTGCAAGATTGGTCAATCAACAGAGAAATCTGAAGAAATTGGTTTTAGGTCTACAGATTATCTTTCAAGGAGCTTATGTCTATTATATATAAAATGATTTTCAATTACTCCTATTGCTCATTTTATGGGACTAGTAATTGATGGTTCTTGGGAACATAGTTACAGGAATGGAATATGGTTTAGTGTTCTTAGACTTCCTTCTATGAATGGGCTAGAATCATAAGTGTTCTTCAATTATTGCTTTGGTGTTTTATAACAACACAAGAAAAAAGAATCCTGTGGAACCTCTAAAAAAACAAGTCAAAATGGTGGTTATGATGTCAGTGATGACAAGAGCAAGCCGCATGGTTAATATAATGATTTCATATGTCACATAATTGCGCTGTATTGGATTCAAGCTCCAGGTAGATGGCAAAATGATAGCCTATTTGGGCGTAATTTATCTGGTAATCGTAGCTGAATTAGCACTGTCCTGGTTATTTGAACATCAGCAACCTTTAGATAAGCAAAAATATCCCATAGTCTATCTGGCTGGTGCACCCTTTCCAGAAGAAAAAGAAAAGTGGCATTTATGGGCTTTTATCTTAATTTAAGTACTTATATAGCAATGTCTGTGCATGGCGACCTTGTGGAAGATACAGTAAAACGTGTGGAGAATCAATTTAATGGATATCGCCATGAACAAGCAGAAAGCACTTGGATGAAAAGATTCAAACTTTTGAGAGATGATGAAAAACAGAACACCTAGAAATAGGAAAGAAGGGAGTATATGGAACAGAATCCAAACCAAATAATGACCTATTTTATTAAGCCCGGAGGATTTTGAAAGATCATTCACTATTATGATTCTGATAGTCAGAAAAATTGCTAAAAGGGAAGTTGTTATAGGAACACACTTGCAAGAAAGCAGGAGTTAAGGTTGGAGAGATAGTAAAACCAGAAAGGTCAGCCAGTGCTATGATTACAAGAGTTCAAGTTAAAGCAGATTCAAATGAATGATGTGGTTATATTGTCTATTCCAGTTACAGAAGAAATAGAAGAACTTATCACGATAACTTTATTTTAAAAGATTCTGGCTGAACTAACAGATATTTATGAAAACCTTAAAAGAAAATTTTTCAAAGTGATTTAGTTGTCAGTTCCTAAAGATTTACCAAAGATGTTATGGTACTTTTAGGCAAATGCCATAAAGGAACGAAAATTCTGAGATAATGTTTTTGTCACCATTGGGATTTAACTTGGTTGAATCAGTTGTTCCAATATATTGATATGCAAAAGAAAAGAAGCTTCAATATTAAGGTCTATGGGTTTGACTTTAGAAGAAACAAAGGAAAACAGTATTGAAATGATGTCATGTTAGGTCAATGTTTATATTTGTCTTGATTGGTGGATTTCACTGACTAAGGAATTTGTGGATATAGTACTTTACCGCAAGAGTAGGGATGTCTGGTCTTATTATTTTTGACCTTATGGGAGCGATTAAAATTATTGCTTATTCTTTAGCACCATACCATAGGGCTATATACTGTAACAAACAGAAGTTTCAAATATTGTAGATGATCTAAAAGTATGAAGGAGGTTATCATATGCTATGCTGTTGTAGCAGGACGAAGAAATTAAGTACGAAGGGAGCGACTGCAAATTTGAAGATAACACCATATTAGGGCTTCTGGTTCTGGTGTAAATCAACTTACTTACATTTCAGCCCTCCCAGAAAAGCTAGGGATGGTATAGAAGCTTTACAACAATAGTCATTACCATGGGTTGGACATAAAATTTGACATGAACTTTCAGAAATTAGAAAAGAAAATTTTTGTTTTATATTCAATTTTTAATCTTATGCCGACCCCAGCATAGAAGAAACCAGAGTCATATACTTTTAGAAGAAAGGATTTCAATAAAGAATGGATGATGAATTAAACAAACCGATCTCTTGACAAAGAAGGCAAATGGTTTATCAACTATCTGGCGAGGAAAGGTAAAGAAATGGATTATGATTAGATGTTGTTTTGCAGATGAAACCCACTGAAATCTACAGATAAAAACAATACAGAAATTGTAACAAACCCTCAAAAGTTTAGCCATGAATAGCACAAATCTGTAATCATGGTTACCCATTATCAATGAAGTGGCAAAATTATCAGACACAGGATTTTAGGTTGAAGATGGAAATTATTACGTGTTAAAATATTAGCTACTTCCTGGGGCATGTCGCTGAACTCTTTAAAAAGATTTTGATATGATTTGTTTGCAGTCAGCTTTAGATCTGGGCAGAACATATAAGGTTTATAATATCAAAAAGTGGCTTAGCAGGTAAAGTTTGACATTGATGTATGTTGTAAACAGAGACAGAATTATTAGATTAGGATAGTCCAGATTGTTATACTACACAATAGTAAACAATTATAGTTGCCAGCACACAGCAACGTTAATTGTTTCACGATGAGAGACGAACTTATTGTTAAAGTTAATGTATGATGGCGTTGGATCTCTTGAACACATCAATACAAAACAGAACATAATGATCTTTAACATATTATAACATCCTTGAATAGGATTTGGGATTTAAAAATAAGGCTTATCCTGTGCAGCAGGGTGGCTTAAACATTACGCAAAAATGAGCAAGCATTTGGTCAGCCGTGTTACTATCGATGCGAGCAGTGATGTACCTGTATCTGAAGAACATAGCATAGGTTGAAGGTGTTACAAAATCCGCCACGGAAAACAGGCTTAAAGGATGAAAAAGAAAGTTAATGTCTTCGGATGTCAGACTTACGATATCATAGCACAGGAGTACCGAGATGTAACCGTTGACATAGATGGATCAGAATGAGAGAGTTCTTCATAGATATTACTCAATATACAGGTTTTCTGTTTACACACATGCTTACAAGGAGAAAAGAAAATGGAAAGAAATGAAATTATTCAAACATTAAAAGTTGAAATTGTTGAAAGGTTGGATTTTAATTAGTAGAGTTAGATAAATGGGGAATGACGAACAACCAGTTTGGTTATGACGAAGAAGGCATGGTTTGGGTTGATTCTATTGATGTTTTGAAATTATTGTGATTTTGGGGTTATCAAAATTGGTTTGGGCAAAGGCAGAAATAGGTCAGGGAGGTATTTCGTTCATCAAATGTTACCAGCTACTCAGGTTGAGCCAATATGAGTAGATGTGGGGAGACCGGTCCCAAAAACCATGTAGTTTACCTGCAACAACGTTGACATGTTTTAAGAGGAGCCAATATAAATTAAAATTGCACACTGAAAACCGAATAAAATATACAGAACAAAATATATGCAAAATGTAGATAATGAAACTATAGAAAATCGAGGTGAGAAACATGCCATAGATCAGTTTAATTGTAACTAGCTAATGTGCTATCCATGAGACTAGTTTGTAGAAAAGTACGTAAGGATAATTGATGCATTCCAAACCATCTTGATATAGAGAAGTTCAGTACAAAACCTGTAAAGTATTGGAAGGTCGTCAATACTATGATCCTAAAAGCTTGTGTAAGATTTATATATATATGGAAGCAGAGGTATTCGCTGTTTCAAGAAAACTAGCTGGGAGCAGAAAAGAACCTTGAAGAAAGTACATTGGAGTATAGAGTTGATTTTAATTATTGCAGATGGAGGAAAAATAATATGATACCTCGCCACCCTTAAGAGTTTGCCAGGCGGGATATCTGGCACGGTGGAATGGGGATTTTATTCGTGATGTGACGTGTCCAGGTTAACATCCCAAAAGGACAACAACTCACTAAGAATAAGCTGGATGACAGAATTAAGGAAAATGCAAGAAGTCATAAATTAAAGGAAGTAGTAATCATTAGAATAAGGATGCTCATCTGTTGGAGAAAGTACTACAAGAGGAAAAATACTCCAATGGAAAAGTGGTATAAAACATCTGATAGATATAGTTATATAAATTATCTAACTTCCTATAGAAAGTTTAGATAGAGAAGTAGATGATGGAAAAGGACATGCTCACGAAATCAGACTCACAAGGAGTCTATACGGATATTGAAAACCGCCCTTAAAGATGTTAACCCAAGTTCATTGTTCGTGATAATGAGAAAATAGGGGTTGTTGTTGCGTATCTTCAACATTAAAAGTTTTAACGTAAAGAGTTTACAAAAGAGAAAGGATAAAAGGTACCCATCCCAATTACTTCTAATGGGAGAGATGGATATCTGCAAAATCTGCAAATCGTTTAATATTAGGAGAAGTTCATAATGTATCTACTGTTGTTTTTCAGGGCAGGGGGCAAAGTTTGTCTCAAGAGTGATGCAATTATGACTAAGAACAGGAGGCAATAAGTCAAGACCTCTAGTGGAACTCTTTCCTCATCGGTTTTTTATCTCTCTCCAAAGTCTGGTCAGACCTAGCCTCTACCCATTTGATGTGAACCGTCACGGTGATTAATTTAGAGAAGCAAGCGTTGTTGTAATCATAGAAGAAAGGGAAAAGCAATAACAGACAGAGGAGCAGATTTGCTGGCATTATTCTCGCGAATGATGTTTCCGTCTTTGACCGCTCCAGACCAGAAGGTAAAAGGGCAGAAGGTGTACGAGAGTAGCCATAATGGGAAGAATTAGCTCTAAAGAGGTGGGTTACATATCACCACGGAACAGGAACAAAGTTA
>BNJS01002024.1_pt1 | contig 79678 bp, 103 predicted proteins | sample 8540461 | NCBI WGS metagenome assembly BNJS01 (sample SAMD00202454, study PRJDB9452) | human saliva metagenome | isolation source: human saliva | place: Japan
AAGAAGCAGGGTTATTAAAAAAATCATGATAGATTTAAACTAGTTAAAAAAAGTAGGTAAAAAGGGTGATTTAATAGCTAAACACAATCATCCAGAAGCACTGGTACTTTTTTTCAGTAGTAAAAGGTAAAGTACAAGTACATTTAAATGATGATGAAGTCCATATTGTAGAACCTGGAAAAGTTCTTCATTTTGATGGAGATAACTTTATTAATGCTGAATTTTTAACTGATGGAGAATTATTTGTTACTTTAGTTAATAAATAAAGTAATTAATATGGTCTGTAGAAAAATCTAAATTACTTTTTAGGGAGGAAAATATGTTAAATCAAGTAATTTTTAATAGGCAGATTGGTAAAAAAACCTGAACTACGTGTTAGTGAAGGGGGAGTAAATTATATAAAAGCGATGTTGGCAGTTCAGTCGGAATTTAAAAACAAAGATGGAGACTACGATACAGAGTTTTTAGAGTTTACTGCATTTGGTAAGTTAGCAGAAAATACTGCAAAATATTGCGACAAGGGGAGTTTACTAAATATAGTGGGTAGCCTTAACAATAATGTTTATAAAGATAAAAAAATGGGGTAAATCACTATCAACTTTCAATCATAGCAAATAAAGTTTCATTTTTGAGTAGAGCGGGTTAAAAAAAGAAGAAAAAAACAAGATGGTGATGTCTTTGTTTTTAGGACAGTAATTTTTATAAAAAAAGTAATTTAGATTTCCTAATATCTCTAATGTAGTTAAAGCTATATTAGAGATTTTTTTATATAAAGGTAGATATTTGGTGTTGCTTATTAATAAAAATAATAGTAAAATAGTTAACATAAAATTGTATGCAAGGAGTCCATATTGTGAAGAAATATAAATTATCAATATTATTAGCAACTGCGGTATTAGGAGGAACTTATGTACTACCTGAAGCGAATAAAGTATTAGCTGCAGAAGTAAAAACAGAAGTTGTTGCACCTTCAATTCCAAATGAAAATACCGAAATACCAAAAGAGGTAAAAAATATAGGAGAGATACAAGGTGAAAGTCATCTAAGTCCTTTAGTTGGAAATAAAGTAATAATAAATAATGTCATTGTTACTAAAAAGGATAAAACTGGTTTTTATGTCCAAGATAAAGTATCTGATAACAATCCAAGAACATCTGATGCAATCTATGTTGCATCGAAAGATAACGTTGAAGTAGGGGACTTATTAAAAGTACAAGGTATTGTTAAAGAAGGATATATGGAAGAATATTCTGTTAAAGAAGGACAAACTTTTAAAACTCCAGCAGGAAGTTTGACAGTTACACAAATCACTAATGTAACAATTACAAAATTAGGTACAACAGATTTACCCAAACCTATTAATATTTCAGGGAAGATGCCTAAAGATATAGTAGATAATACCCCTACAAAATATAACCCAGAGACTGAAGCTTTGGATTATTGGGAAAGTTTAGAAGGTATGCTTGTAGAAGTGAATAAACCAAGAGTAGTAGGGCCCCAATACAAAGGAGATATCTATGTATTACCAGGTGATTATAAAGGCCAAAAATTAAATAATATTGGTGGTGTAAATCTTCGACCTGGAGTTCAAAACACAGAAACATTACCAATTATAGTAGGAAATAAATTTGTAGCGAAAGCAAAAGATTACTTTTACTGAAAATATTTCAGGGGTAGTTACTTATAGAAATAAAACATATAAAATTGATCCAAATAATGTGCCGAATTTGCAAGATGGAGGCTTAAAACGAGAGGTATCTAAAATCTATCCATCAGAAGATAAGTTGACAATAGCTTCTTATAATATTGAAAACTTTTCTGCCAATAATAATGGGCATGATGAAACACCTGAAGAAAAAGTTGATAAGATAGCAAATTCATTCATAAAAGAAGTTCATAGTCCAGATATTATTACTTTAATAGAAGTTCAAGATAATAATGGTGGAGTTAATGACGGAACTGTAGATGGAGTTAAGAGTGGAGAAAAACTAGCACAAAGAATCAAACAGCTAGGAGGGCCAGAATATAAATATACTGAAATAGCTCCAGTTGATGGAAAAGATGGTGGAAAACCAGGTGCAAATATTAGGGTAGCATATTTATATAATCCAAAGAGAGTAACTTTAGTTGGAAAAGATAAAGGCGGAAGCGAAGAAGCGGCACGTTTTGTAAATGGACATTTAGAGAAAAATCCAGCAAGAATTGATCCAACAAATGTTCATTTTGATAAAGTAAGAAAATCATTAGCTGCTGAATTTGAATTTAAAGGTGAAAGAATAGTAGTTATAGCTAATCACTTAAAATCTAAAATAGGAGATGATGCAATTTACGGTTCTAATCAACCATCAGTGGAAAATACTAAAGCAAAACGTATAGAAGAAGCAAAAATTTTGAATGCTTTCATTAAAGAAGGATTACGCCAAAATCCTAATTTAAAATTTGTACTTACTGGAGATTTCAATGATTTTGAATTTTCTGATAGTGTGAAAACAATAGTAGGGAATGAGCTCGTAAACTTAATGGCTGAACATGATGCGGGAGATAGATATTCATACTTCTATCGTGGAAGTAATCAAAGTTTAGATAATATTTTAGTTTCTAAAAATATTAAAGATAAAGTAGTATTTTCTCCTGTTCATATTAATGCATCATTTATGGAAGAACATGGAAGAGCATCGGATCATGACCCTGTAGTTGTTCAAAATAGACTTTAGTAAACCAAAACAATCTACAACTCCAGAAGTTAAACCAACATTACCTGAATTATCAGGTGAATCAGATAATTCTAATAAAGAAAAAAACTAATCGAAGTAAAGATGAAAAAAACTATATTACCTAAAACAGGATTAACTTCATCTAGCTCATTAGTATTTGTTACATTAGGTGTTATAGTTGCCTTCTTCTTAGTAAGAAAAACGTAATAACTAATAAAGAATATGTTGAATGAGTTAGAATAAAAAAATATTATTTTTAATTTATAATAATATGTTTATTTAATTATATTAATTCTTTTTTTAAATTATAATATACTGTTTATGTGGGGAAGCTGTGTTTAGATATATCAAAGCATTAGTTATTAAAAATATAAATTCAAGGTGGTTTCAAAAGGAACTAAATAATTTAAAAAAATTTAAATAAAAAAATACGTAATAAAAATCAACTTCATATTTATTGGAGTTGATTTTTTTATGGGAAATAACTATTTTAAGTATAATTATTAGAGAAAAAAATTAGAAATATGATAAAAATTTTATAGTTAAACAAAAATAATACATTGAAGGGATTTAATCATGAAAACAAAGTTATTTATAAATAGTCTTGAAGTCTTTGCTAATCATGGGATTATTTGAAGAAGAAAATAAATTAGGGCAAAAATTCATTTTTGATATAGAATGTGAAGTTAATTATCAAAAAAAGCGTTGTTTAGTGATGAAATGGCGGATAGTATTAGTTATGCAGATATTTGCTACTGTGGTAGTTGATACAGCTACTTCTAATACGCATAATTTATTAGAACGTTTAGCAGGAGAAATATTAAAAAAATATGTTTGATAAGTTTTTCGCAACTTGAAAATATAAAGGTAAGAATTAATAAAACCGTCAGCGCCTATAAAATACCATTTTGAAGCATGTGGTGTAGAAGTAGAAATATCGCGTGAGGAGTTCTATAAAAATATAATGATTATCTTAGCACTAGGGACTAATATAGAACCAAGAGAACAATATTTAAAAAGATGCTTTAAAAAAAATTAGAAGAAAATAATTTAAAGATTAAATTGAAAAAGTAGTATTTATGAAAACACCTGCTTGGGGTGGGGTAGCAAATCAAAAATTTTTAAATATGTGTATTGAAGTTGATTGTAATTTAAAAGCATATGAATTATTGGATATAATTCAAGAAATAGAACTAGATCTAGGACGTGTTCGCCTGAAACATTGGGGAAATAGAACGATAGATATTGATATTATAGAGTATAAAGGACAAAAGTTTAATGATGAAAGATTAACAGTTCCTCATAAGTATCTTCATGATAGAAATTTTGTTTTACAACCTATTTATGAGTTGTATGGTGATGTGAAGATAGATGGAAAAAGTATAAAAAAATCGTTAGAAAATATCGATGCTCCTATTGAAGTCTATTTAGAAAAGATATAGAAGAAAGGATAGAGAATGTTTAAAATAAGAGAAGTAGAAATACCAAATAAAGTTGTTTTAGCACCTATGGCAGGAGTTTGTAATGCCGCTTTTCGACTAACAGCAAAAGAGTTTGGAGCGGGCTTGGTTTGTGCGGAGATGGTTAGTGATAAAGCCATTTTGTTTAATAATCAAAAAACTATGAATATGTTATATATAGACCCGAGAGAACGTCCACTTAGTCTTCAAATATTTGGTGGAGAAATAGACACTTTAGTAGAAGCAGCAAAGTATGTAGACAAAAATACAGAGGCTGATATTATAGATTTAAATATGGGTTGTCCAGTACCTAAAATAACAAAAGTAGATGCAGGAAGTAAGTTGCTTTTAGATCCAGATAAGGTTTATGAGGTAATTGCTAGATTGGTAGATGCGGTATCTAAACCCGTAACTGTAAAAATGCGTATGGGTTGGGATGATGAGCATATTTATATTATGGATAATGCAAGAAATGCAGAACGAGCTGGAGCTAGCGCAATAGCTATTCATGGTCGTACCAAAGTTCAAATGTACAGTGGTAAAGCTAATTGGGATGTTATTCGTGATGTAAAAAAAGAATTGAAAATTCCAGTAATTGGGAACGGAGATGTTACCACACCTGAATTAGCAAAAAAAATGTTGGATGATACAAATTGTGACGCTGTTATGATTGGGCGTGCAGCTTTGGGGAATCCTTGGATGTTATATCGCACAGTTAAATATTTGGAGACAGGTGAGTTGAGTGATGAACCTAGCCCAAGGGAAAAAATAGATGTTTGTTTATTACATTTAAGACGACTTATGGAAATAAAACCAGAGAAAGTTGCTGTTCATGAAATGAGAAAACATGCGGCATATTATATGAAGGGAATTAAAGGCGGTTCTAAAGTAAAAAAAGAATTGAACCAATTAAATAGTTATTCAGAAATGGAGAATTTATTTGGGAGAATTTCTTGATTATTTAGAGAATGGAGTAGGAAAAAGAAAAAGGAAATAATAATTTAATGTATTAAATTATTAGCTATGAAAATTTAGTATATTATAATTATTTTTTTATACTTTATTTAATGAAAAAGCATATTATAGCTATATAACAACTAAATACAGCATTTTTTAAAAAAATTAATTATAATCAGGTAGCAAAGCTAATACTCAAAAAAATTAGAGTAAAATCTAGTCAAGAGTAATTTAATGTGTTATAATTGATTTGAAGAAATTGTCGTTAAGAGGAGGTAGAAATTTATGACTAGAAAATCAAAAGTTATAGCAACACTAGGTAACAGTACAGATAGTATTTTTAGAAAAAAATTGTAGATGGTGGAGCAGATGCCGTTTTAATAGATACTTATTATGGTGAAGAAGAAGAAAATGTTTCAAGAATAGAAAAAAATAAAGCAACTAAGAGAAAAGCTAAATAAAAAAATACAGCTATTATATATGATTTAGATCATATATATGCACAAAGCAAGTACAAACTTATAAAAATAGAAGAAGAGAGCGTAGACTTTGCATGTAAGCACGATGTAGATTTTATTGCTTGTCCATTTGTAAGTAATATCGATGAAATTCGTAAAGTTAAAGATATACTTACAAGTCGCGGGAAAAAAAGGATATCGGTTTAATTGTGAAGATAGACTGTAAAGAAGCTTATGATAATATTGATGAAATAATTAGCTTTGCAGATTCTATTATGATTAATCGTGATGAGTTAGGTATGGAAATGCCTTATCAAAATCTTCCAAGTATACAAAAAGAAATAATAAGAAAAGCTAATGATTCTACTAAAGATGTTATTTTAACAACACAAATGTTACATTCGATGATATATAATCCAAGACCGACACGTGCAGAAGTGTCAGATGTAGCTAATGCTATTATTGATGGAGTAGATGCTATTATGCTTATAGAAGAAACAGCAACAGGTAGCTATCCTAAAGAAGTTCTTGAAACAGTAGATAGAATTATAAAATATATTGAAAAACAAGATGTTGTAAATGAAGAAGATACTGAATACAGAAAACATAAAATGGATATTGCGCATGCGATTTCATTATCTACAAAACACTTGCTAGATGCTGTTGATGTTAACAATATTGTAACTTACACTAAATCAGGAAGCACAGCTAAGTTTATAGCAAGATATAGACCGAAAGTACCAGTGCTTGCAGTTGTACCAACAAAGGAAAAAGCACGAAAATTAGCTTTAACAAGAGGTATTACAGCATTTATAGAGCCAAAAACTTTAACAATGGAAGAGATGTTAGAAAATGCTGCACAATATTCAAAAGAATCAGGGTTAGCAAAAGAAGGAGATTATATCTTAATTACTGCTGGGCAACCAGATTTAGGTAAAGATAATGTGCCACCAACAGATTTTGTTAACATACGTAGTGTTTAATAAATTTTAAAATTATAAAGGCTCAACAATAAAACTTATTTACAAGCTACCATAAATAAATGTATCAAAAAGGATTTAATTCTATTAAAAGTAGGATTAAATCCTTTTGATTTTATGTTAATATATTTATTAGTGTAGTTTATATAAGTTATAGTTTTAAATTTTATACAAAAATGATATACTAAAATCTAATAAGTTTGGATAAAAAAAGTGAAAAACAGAAAGTGATTTGTGAAAAGGAATTAGAATATTATGAAAGAAGAAAATAAGAAAAGAGTATTATTTAATAGAATAATAAAATATGTATTATTAACGATATTAGCAATAGGTATTTCTTTTGGAGTATACTCATATTTTAAAACAAGAAATGATATACAACCTATTCAGGAAACACAAAAAAATCGAACAACAAGAAATAAAAAGATGAAGGTTATAAGCCAGACAAAGCGGAAAAAGAATATTTACAAAAAAATTCAAAAGAACTAAAAAGAGATTAATAGTGATGTAATTGCGTATATGTATGTTCCGGGAGATGGTGAAGATTCATTAAAAGAACCAATTTTACAGACTACAAATAATAGTAAATACTTTAGTAACAGATATTTATAATAAGCCATCAAATCTTATCGGTGCAGTGTTTATGGATTATGAAAACAATTCATCTTTCGCAGAAAAAAAGATATTAAATGGATTTTTTTGGGCATGCTCGAGGTGGTATAGAAGAAAAAAACGAATAACACTAGATACTAGAGTCTTTAATAATATAAATTGGTTTGGTAAAAAAAGATTATTTTTGACACACATAGAGTTATTGTTATTGAAACACCAGAAAAGAAAAATATTACTATGAAGTGACAGGTGTTAGCGTTGTTAATGAAAAATACAGAATTATATCAACTTCCTAATAATTCAGAAGATAAAACAAATATTTATAAATAAAGTTTAAAAGCAAGTTCGAAAAAAATTGGCTATCTGATACTAAAATTTCTGGAGATGATAATATGGCAGTTTTTTTGCTACTTGTAGATTAGATAACGTTTATTTAAGAAGTTTAGTACTAGCTAGACAAATACCAGATTCTGAATTGAAAGAATTTTTTTAGAAAAAAATACAAAGATTTATTAAATAGTTAAGAAAAAGAATATTCCTGAATTTCAGGAATATTCTTTTTAGTTGTTATTATCTTTTAAACTAAAGTAACTAATAATAGTGCATATTAGCATAGCAAGTGTAGTTATATAAAATGGAGTTATAAATTTTTTTCTAAATGTAGAGCTTCAGGTAGTTTAGTAAGAATAATAGGTGTTAAAATGACACCAATATTACCACCGACTAACATAATACTTGTACTAAAGTTAATAAATTTATTTTTCCAGCTTATTAGAAATGTAAAAGAAGTTGAATGACATAGCCCCAACAAAACTAATTCCGATAAGAATAGCTCCTAAAAATAAATAAAACTATATTATTAGAAAATGAAAATATCATACTACCCAAAGTCATAAAAGCTCAACATAATAGTTAATGTTAGGTTTTTAGCTCTTTTTACTAAAAAAATCCGAATAATAAACCAGAGAAGATACCACTAATTGCAAGGACAGTTAATAAGTTCGTTACTGTAGCAGGATGATAGAAATATTTTTCAATCAACAATGTAGGAATCTTAATTGTAGCCCCCATATAAGAAACACCGATAAAAAAAGGTAAGCATTGTTAAATAAATAGTTTCTTTTATGAAATTTAACACTTACTTTTTTTATTATAGATATTTTCAGAGTTTGGAACAAAAAAATAGAAATAATATAAATATAGGTAGAGCTAAGGCATAAACTAAAAAGGTATATTGCACACCTAATATTACTAGATACCCTGAAATAAAAGTTGTTAAAGCTTTACCGATGTTTAAAAATGCGGTACGTAGACCAATCATAGCACCACGAGTACTATCATCAAAAAAAGTCGCTGATTAAGCTAATTGATAATGAATTAAAAAGTCCAATTCCTGCGCCAAGAAACAATCTGCTAATTAAAAACTAATTTGAAATTAGATGTAAAGACAGGAACTAATCCAAAAAAATAAATATTATAATAAGTCCCAGTAAAACAGTATTCTTTTTCCCTAAAAATTTTTATGACTACATTGCTAAGTAAAACGAAAATTGTAATCATCATAGCGGGTATAGTTGCAAGTGACTCTACAGATGCTAGCCCAATATTAGAATTTTTGTTCATTATAAAAATTATAAAGACTTGGGATAACAGGAGAAATTGCTAAGTGGGACATCAAAAGTATAGATATGCTAAGTAATGAAAAACTTAGCTGCCAGATTTAATTTCATTGTATTCTCCTTAGAATGTTATATTAATAAATATACCATACAAGTATAAAAAAATAATACTAAAGGTCAAGTCTTATCTGATGGAGATAGAGTTGACAAAGACAAGAATTTTAGAACGAGGGTTTTAGAATATTATATTATGATTTATAAAAACAATTTAAATCAAGTCTTGTTATTAACTTTATAATGAGATAAAAATATAAATAATATTATTTATGGAAGGATATTAAAATAATGGCAAAAGCAGAAGTAAGAAGAATAGTAATGGATATGGTAGAAGAAAAATTGCTATATAGTATATAAAGATGGTCGTGGACTTATAATAGACCCTGGAGAAGGATTTGAAAAGATACAAAAAACTGTAGAAGAACTAGGAGTTAAGATTGAAGCAATTCTTTTAACTCATGCACATTTTGATCATATTATGTCTCTTGATGAATGTAGAAAGTATTATAATGTTCCAGTATATATTTCACCTTATGAGAGGGATTGGTTAAGCAATCCTGACTTTAATGGATCAACAATGTTTAGGCTAAGAAATGCTCCTATGACAGAAGCTGCAGAGTTTGAATTTGAGGAAAATAAAAAATACGAACTTGCAGGCATGAGTTTTACAGTTTTACCAACTCCAGGTCATTCTCCAGGTGGAGTATCTTTTGATTTTGGAAAATTCATTATTGTAGGAGATGCATTGTTTAGAAGTGGATTTGGACGTTATGATCTTTATGGTTCTGACTTTAATGCTTTGAAAAATTCACTACATAATGTTTTGTTTAAACTAGATGAAGAAAAAATAGTTTATCCAGGACATGGAGATGATACGACAATAGGACGCGAGCGTCATTTTAATTTAATAGGAAATTAACAATTATAGAAATAAAAATAAGTAAAGGGTTAAGTAAAATTGTGAAAAAGCACGTAGGAAAAATGGTTTATATATTACAAATTTTTTTAATGTTTTTATGGCTCGGTTTAATTTTTGATTGGAAGCATTTATGCATTATTAATGCTTTTTAAATATTGATAGTATAGCAGGTTGGAGTATCTATCTTATAGTAGGGGTATTGATAGGAGGTTTATTTTTAAATACTCTTATTGGTATGTTAGTCAAAAAAATTATAAAGATAATACTTTTTATGAAATAACGAATCGACATATAAGAGCGGGACAGGCAATGTGCTATGCATATTTTTAAAGAAGAAAAAAACAGCACCAGTACATAATGTTCTTAACTATAGAATAGTGCAGAATCCTTTGTTGAAATTAGCAAATATTTATGTGCTAAGGATAAATTGTGGATCAGAATTTTTTTAAAAAAATTTATGCAGAGAAAGATGATATAACAGAGTTAGAATATATTTTTGAAAGAAATATTAAAAAGATAATTTAGAATATAGGAGGTACAAAGATGAATAATATAAAAAAAGTCAGGGTACATCCTTTAGGAATTTTTAGATTTTATTATCTCTGTTTTAAAAACTCTTCTGGATTTTTTTGTAATACTACTCTTGCGAGAAGATGGATTACCAAGGTATTTAATTCTTGCTGGAATCTGTTTAATTTTTAATATTATGGGGTGTGTTAAATTATTTGGCAACGACTTATGAAGTAGCAGATAATGTTATAATATATCGTGAAGGTATTTTTCAATAAAAAAATAAAGAATATCAATTTGGAAAAATATTCAATCATTAGATACGAGTTCTAATATTTTTATATCAAGTTTTTTTAATCTTGTTTCATTAGATATTAATTTGGTAGCAGATAAGATTAGAATAAGACCACTAAAAAAAGATATAGCTTTAGCATTAATTCATAAAACTCAATAAAGTGAAAAATGTTAATAAAACTAATATAAATAATCAAGATATTGGACAGCATGAAGAATTGGGATTAATAATAGAAGAAAAAGAAGAAGTGAAAATTTTATCGCTGAGTATAAAAGATTTGATTTTTTTATGGATTACTACGAGTGAGATTTTTTAGCGGCATTAGGTCTACTTTTTTTGCTTTTTTTATGATAAAATTAAGGATGTTGTTAAGTATATTTTTTTGATAGTAGCGATATAGTAGATAAATATCTAGAAAAAGGAGCGAAAAGTGCAGCAGGTGATGTTAAGTTATTAATTACAATAACTCTTGTTTTTATAGTACTTGTTATAATTGGCTCAATTATATTTACCGTAACTAAATTCTATAATTTCACATTACTAAGAAAAAGATAATAATCTTCTTTTGTAAGTATGGCTTATTGAATAAAAAAATCTTTAGTGATTGATATAGAAAGATTACAAAGTATTAAAATAAAAGAGCCGTTACGCTATAGATTCTTTGGCTTAGTAAAAGTTATCAGTGGAAACTTTAACGAAAACAGTATCAGAGGATTTGAGTGAACAAAAGACAACAATAGATCTTATGCCATTAGTTCCAAAAAAAGAGGCACAAAGATTTATTGAAGAAAACTTAAGTTTAGATCTAGGGATATTATAATAGTTTAAAAAGGGGAGAAAATACCAAAACGTGCAAGATTTGTAATGTATCGTTGGAGTGTTATAAATTGTGCGTTTCTTCCTCTAATTATATTTTTCTTTCTTTATGTGGTGAAAATTCCAGTTTTGGAAACGAACAAAAATAGAGATAGCTTTTAGTACTTTATCTTGTCTTACTTTTTTTATAGCCTTTTAACAAAAAAATATAAGTTGAAAAAAATAATGAAATAGCTTATGATAACAATAATTTTTAAATATACATATATGAGTGGATTGGAAATTATTACAGAGTTTATTAAAAGTAAAGAAGGTTGGAACAATAAACAAGCAAACTCATTATTTCTTAAATCGTCTAAATCTTGTTCATCTAAAGATTAATTCAATAGGAAATAACTCTGATATAAATTTACGATATTATGATAAACAATATCATCTTAAGTTAGAAAAAAAGATTTCTTAGAAAAGGAGACTGTTTATGCAAATAATATTTAAAAAAAGAGCGATATATATTACCAGAAAAAAAGCTAAATTTTATTATAAGCTAGATTATTTACTTGGTATTATGGTAGCTACTTTTCAATTGTATTAGGAATTGCAAGTTTTAGATTTTTTTGTTTTAGATAAGCAATTAGAGTATCTTTTATTTTCTATTATTATCGGTTTAATTTTTTTATAGTAGGAGGAATATGTATTTGGGAAAATAGTACCTCTAAAATATGAGAATTATTCATATAGTTTTGACAAAGAGGGTATAACTTTAGTTAGAGGTGTTTTTTTAAGGTGAAGGAATTCTTGCCATATAATACTATACAAGATGTGACTTTAGAAAAAGGACCTATATTATCAAAAATTAAATTTAGCAAATATAAAGATAAAAAGGTATTAATAGTGTTTTAACAATAGATACAATTGATGAAGAATTAGCAGAAGAAATAAAAAGAAAAATATTAAAAGAGCGTAGTTTGTATAATGTAGAGTATTAGTTCTAAATAATATTTAGAATTAATACTTTTATTATAATTCTTTTTGGTTGACAAAAAGAATGGAACTGTATTAGAATTTACTATACTGATAAAAAGAAATATAAATACTTATCAAGAGTGAGTGAGGGATAAGGCCCGATGATCTCCAGCAACCTAGTCATATGACTAAGGTGCTTTCCTTAGCAAAGTTTACTTTGAACGATGAGGTATATAAAAAGACCTTATCTAACATGATGAGGTCTTTAATTTTTTATGTTAGAAAAATTAAGGATAAGAGTGATAGTTTTGTATTAATATCAGACAAAACAGATAAGAGTTAGGAGAAAAAAATGGCTAAAACATATTTATTTACATCAGAATCAGTAACAGAAGGGCACCCAGATAAAATTGCAGACCAAGTATCTGATGCAATACTAGATGAAATCTTGAGACAAGATCCATACGGGCGAGTAGCATGTGAAACATGTGTAAATACAGGACTTGCTGTTTTGATTGGAGAGGTTTCGACAACAGCAAATGTAGATTTTCCCAAAAAATAGTTCGTGATACAATTAATGAGATTGGGTATAATGATCCAAATAAAGGATATTCTGGAGATCATATTTCTGTATTGGTAGGGTTAGATAAACAGTCTCCAGATATTGCACTAGGAGTAGATACTTCATTAGAAACAAACAAGAAAAAGAAGAAAATGAAGTAGGTGCAGGAGACCAAGGTTTAATGTTTGGTTTTGCAACAAACGAAACATCGTCTTATATGCCATTACCAATTTATTTAGGTCATAAACTTGCAAAACAACTTGCAACAGTAAGGAAAGATGGTACATTGAATTATTTAGGGCCAGATGGTAAAGTGCAAGTAACTGTTGAATATGATATAAATCATAAAGTAAAACGTATAGACACTATTGTCGTATCAACTCAACATGATGCAGATGTTTCTCAAGAGCAAATCCATGCAGATATAAAAAAATATGTTATTGCACCATGTTTAGATAAAGAATTACTAGATAAAAATACTAAATATTTTATTAATCCGACAGGTCGTTTTGTAATTGGTGGACCGGTGGGAGATGCTGGACTTACAGGACGTAAAATTATTGTTGATACCTATGGAGGATTTTCACGTCATGGTGGAGGAGCATTTAGTGGTAAAGATGCAACAAAGGTTGACCGTTCGGGTGCATATATGGCGCGCTATATTGCGAAAAATATCGTAGCTAGTGGAATCTGTGATAAAGTAGAAGTTCAACTTGCTTATGCTATTGGAGTAGCCCATCCGGTATCTATTTTTTTATAGAAACATTTGGAACTTCAAAAAGTAGATGAAGGAGAAATTGTTAAAAACAATTAAAAAAGAATTCAAATTAACTCCAAACGGAATAATAGAAACACTTGATCTAAGAAAACCAATTTTCAAAAAGACAGCAGCTTATGGGCATTTTTGGTCGTGAAGATGAAGATTTTCACATGGGAAAGAACTGATAAAAACAGAATCATTTAAAAAAATTATTGAAATAAGATATAAAAAAATATAATCCGACTAGTATTATTATACATACTATTCGGATTATATTTTTTTGCATATTAATTGAAAAAAAGATGATATTAGTGTTTAATATAAATAAGTAAAAAGCGGTGAAAAAAAGTATGTAAAAAAATGTGGAGGTAGTTATGAATCTATATGAACAAATTGGTGAAGAGAATATTGATCTTTTGGTAAGTTATATGTATGATGATATAATACCCTAATGATGATAGAATAAATATATTATTTTCAGATGGTTTTGATAAGATAAAAAAATAGAGCAAAAAAATTTTTTTAGGTTATTTTTTTAGGGGAACCAGGCCATTCTATTTTTTGCTACACCAGATTTAAGAAGAAAGCATATGAAAGTTACCAATATCTATAAAAAGAAGCGAAATATTGGTTGGAAGACTTTGAGTTAGCATTAGAGAGATTGGATATAGACCCATCAATAAAAAAATTTTTTTAGTCAAAAAAATAAATTCATTGACTATGCAAATGATAAATACTATTTAATAAAAAAACGGATTAAAAAAATGATTAACATTCTTAATCCGTTTAAATTATTTATGCGACAATTTCATCTCCGTCACTCCTAGAAAAAAATTTCTCTTAAAGTTTCAGGTGTTGCTGTAGAGATAAATCTTATAGATGCCTTTTATATTATATAAAAATGCTTCATCTTTATGGATTCTATGTGCAGAAATTGCCCCTTGGATACTAGTAAACAACCATTCACTAACAGGGTTGCACACTTCCTCTGGTAAATTCCTATCAAATAATCCATCTGCAAGAAGTAAACGCCAATTTTCTAATATATCGCTGCATTTTTCAGCGATAATCGGTGAAAGTTCTGAAGTCTCCATAGCTAATAAAGTTAACGAAAATCCACTATGTTTGCACGCTCTTCCTTTAGATATAAAAAGATCAAAAACAGCAGTTAAATATTCCTCTAAAGTCCCTAATTTTGGAGAAATTGTTCTGAATTCTTTTTTTACATTGCAATTTATTTTATCCAATGCCTCAATGTAAATTTCATCTTTTCCTTTTGGAAAATAATAATAAACGCTTCCTTTAGGGGCTTTAGCTTTTTTAATTATATCCTGAACACTTGTCAGAGAATAGCCCCTTAGTTCAAACGTTTTGGACAGTCGTTAAAATAATATTTTTCTTTTTACTTTTATTATTTAGAGTCATGTCGTTCACTCCCTTGTTAATTTTTTTATATTCTAATTATACAATATTTATATAGGAAAAATCAACAATTTATAATAAATTTTTTTAAAAATATTTAGTCAGAAAGTTTTTTTAAATAGCATATGATAACGGATAACATTTTTTTCTAGTTAGAGAAGATGGTTTTTAAAAATTTATAATTGGAATAATAAATTTTTAATAATAATATATAGATAATATAGGTCTTTTAGGTCTATATTTTTTTGATTGAATAAAGTTTATTATTGATAAAATAGTGGCAATCTTTATAGTAAATAAAGTTTAATAGTATATAATTTTTATTTAGCTAGTTCTTGTCGAATATTTGTATTTAAAGGCTTTTTTTATAGTACAATATAACATGATATTTAGTAAGGAGATGGCTATGTTAAAGAAAAAAATGTTTCAACTTTGTGTTGAATTAACGAATGGAAATTTAAGTTCAAAAAGCTTTTAAAAAAATTAACAAAATCTAATTTGAGCAGATTGATGATTCAGCCTTTCGCAAAAATTTATAATATAAACACTGATGAAATTTTAGATGAGATAGATGATTTTAAAAACCTAAATGACTTTTTTATAAGAAAATTGCGCCCAGGAGCACGACCAATAGACCAAGGTGAGGATAGTCTTGTAAGCCCAACTGACGGTGTTATTTCGGAAGTAGGAACTATTAAGGAAGATAGAACTTTTGTAGTAAAAGGTCAAACGTATAATGTTCAAACATTAGTTGGTGATAGCGACTTAGCTGATAAATACAAAGAGGGTACATATATTATTATTTACTTGAGTCCTAAAAATTATCATCGTATTCATTTTCCAATGAATTCACAAATAAAAGATGCATATAGTCTTGGGAAATATTCTTATCCAGTTAATAATTTAGGATTAGAATTAGGGATAATATTTTGAGCTACAATTATCGTCAAGTGTATAAGCTAACAGGAAAAAAATTAACTATACACTAATACCTGTGGGGGCACAAAATGTAAATTCAATAGTACCGACTTATGATAATATCTATGTGAAAAAAAGGAGAAGAGTTAGGATATTTTTGAGTTTGGTTCTACAGTTGTATTATTATTTGAGAAAGATAACATTCTTCTTGAAGAAAATTTAGAAAATAGAGAAATCAAGATGGGAGAAAAAAATAGCTACAGTGTTGTAAGCTATTTTTTTAAGTAGGTAAGTTATGTTATTAAAGAAGTATTTTTTTCACCAGATGATTTTTGTAGAAAAGTATGAGTTTATAGATGTTGAATATATGAATATGCACAATAAGAAGGTTATTATTTCAGATTTAGATAATACTCTTATTTCATGGGACAGCAAAAAAGATACAAAAGAGCTTAATCGTTGGTTAAAAAAAATGAAACGAGCTGGTTTTGATATTATTGTCGTGTCAAATAATAGTGAAGAAAGAGTAGAAGAGTTTTGTAAACAATTGAATCTTCAATATGTAGCAGATGCTAAAAAGCCGTTAACACATGGTTTTAAAAAGGCGCTTAGCAAGTTAAACAGAAAACCTGAAGAAGCAATTATTTTAGGAGACCAAGTTTTAACTGATGTATTTGGTGCAAAAAGTCTTGGAGTTATGAGTGTGTTGGTAAAGCCAATTTCAAAAACCGATGCTTTTAAAACACGAATTAATAGATTTTTCGAAGGAATTATAGTACAAAATTTAACTCGTAGAAAACTATTTCCAAAAATGAAGAAAGTTAATTATAAATTGAAATTAAAAAAAGAGAAAGATGGAGGCCATATTGGATAATAAAATTTATTGTATAGGCTGTGGTGCAGAAATACAAAGTGAAAATCAAAATAAACAAGGGTTATTTACCAAAAAGTGTGGTTGAAAAAAAGTATTGAAGAAAAATAATCTAGTTTGCAAAAAGATGTTTTTCGTTTAAAAAAATTATAATGAAGTTTCTGATGTGGAACTTGGAGCAGAAGATTTTTTTATAAACTTATAAAAAAACTTTATCTAAAAAGATGGCCTTATAGTTAAGGTTGTTGATATCTTTTGATTTTTTTCGGGGAGTTGGATAGAAGACGTTATAGATATTGTTGGTAATAATAAAGATATTGTATTAGTTGCTAATAAGCTAGATTTATTACCAAAATCTGTTAAACAAAACAAAATTAAGCAATGGTTGTTTAAAATGTTGAAGGCAAAAGGTATCAAAGTTAAAGATATCTTATTAATAAGTGCTATTAAAAATCATGGAATTGAGGAAGCAGCAGCGCGTATTGATGAATTACGTAATGGGAAAGATGTCTATATAATTGGTGCAACTAATGTAGGTAAGTCTACTTTTATTAATAAATTAATCGAGCTTACAACTGGGGATAAGAATGTTATTACGACTTCTCATTTTCCAGGGACAACTTTAGGAATGATAGAGATACCTCTAGACCGAGCAACAAGTATTTATGATACACCAGGTATAATCTTAGATTATGATATCGCTCATTATTTAGATGCTAAGAGTTTGAAATTAGTTATGCCGAAAAAAGAAATTAAGGCGCGTGTATTCCAACTTAATGCTGAACAAAGTCTATTCTTTGGCGGTATGGCAAGGGTTGATTTTGTAAAAGGTGAACGTCAAAGCTTTACTCTATATGCATCTAATTTAGTTGATATCCATAGAACAAAACTAAGTAATGCAGATGCGCTTTTTGAAAAACATTTAGGAACATTGTTGAAACCACCATTCGAAGATAATATATCTATTTTTAAAAACCAAGTTAAGAAAAATTTCAAGATTGATGATAGGAAGATAGATATTGTTATTTCTGGACTTGGTTGGATAACTGTTAACAGCGATAGTGGTTGTGAAATAGATATTTATGTTCCGGAAGAAATCGAAGTGTTTGTGAGAGAATCGATTATATAAAAAATAATAATTAAAGAAAAGAGGACGAAATGTTAAAAGGAAAACAAAAAAGACAATTAAGAGCGTTGGCACATCATTTAACACCTATTTTTCAAGTGGGAAAATCAGGGGTTAACAGTGAGATGGTTCAAGGTATTCGAGATGCATTGGAAAAACGTGAATTGTTAAAAGTAAGTATCCTTCAAAATTGTGAAGAAGATAAAGACGAAGTTGCAAAAGTTTTGTCAGAACGCACTTCATCAGAACTAGTTCAAGTAATTGGGCATACTATTGTATTGTATAAGCAAAGCTCAAAAGAAAAATATCGCAAAATAGAGTTGGTGAAATAATATGGCAATAGCCCTATATGGAGGAAGCTTTGATCCAATTCATATTGGTCATTTGATTACAGCACAAAATGTTATAGAAAACTACGATGTAGAAAAAGTAATTTTTATTCCATCACATGTTACACCTCTTAAAAATCGGAAATTAGAAGCTAGTGATGAAGATAGGTTAAAAATGACATATATTAGCACAAAAAAATAACAATAAATTTATCATAAGCGATTATGAAATAATGAAAAAAAGATGATGTCAGCTATACCTATAATACTCTAAAAATATTTTTAAAGAAATTTATCCAGATGAAAAAAATTTATTTCATTGTTGGAACAGATAGAGCGAAAGATTTAAAAAAATGGTATAATATAGAGGAACTATCGAAAACTTGTAACATTTATATTTACAGCGAGAAATGGAGAGAGTTTAGAAGAGATAATAGCGAGTGATGAGTTTTATAAAACTATTAGCTATGAAATTATGATTTCACCTATTATTGAAATTAGTTCGAGTTTAATAAGGGATAATATAAAAAAAATAATAAAAGTATAAAATTATATGGTTACAGATGAATGTAAGGCATATATAGAGGAGTTGGGTTTATATGGAATTTCAAGAAATTCAAAATAAAGTAAAAGAGATATTACCACAAAAAAGATATGAGCATACACTTAGGGTAGTGGAAGTGGCAAAAAATCTTGCGGAAATACATGGCGCAAATGTTGAACGTGCGGTTCTTGCGGCGTTAGTTCATGACGTATGCAAACCTATGGATGAAGTACTTATGAAAAAATATGTAATACTTCATAACTTAGATGTGAAGTTATTGGATTATCCTGTTGAGGTTCTTCATGGGCCAGTAGGAAGTGCCTATATTGAAGAGGCGTTTGGCATAGCAGATGAAGAGGTTAAACTTGCAGTAGCAAATCATACTTTTGGTAGAAAGCACATGACGCTTTTAGAAAAAATTATTTTTATTGCAGATTATATTGATCCTCAAAGGAAACATCCACACCTACAAGAAGTAACAGAAGTAGCACAATATGATTTAGATGAGGCTGTGAGACTTTCTGCGAAATATACATTAGTATATTTAATTGATAATGATGAAAGAATTTATCCATCATTATTAGAATGTTATAATTACTATAATATTAAAAAAATTATCGTGTTGGATTCAAAGAAAAGAATAAAGAAAAAAATTTTATCAGATGAAAAAACTATAACAATTCGTAATAAGAGTGAAGCTCACTTTAAAAAAGGTGATTTATTAGAAGCAACAACTTATGAAGATCCAGATACAGTGTTTGCTACATTAGAAGTAGATTTGGTAAAACCTGTAACTAGAGATACTTTAACAGAGCGTTATGCAAAATATTATGGTGTAACATTGGATGAACTAATTGATAAATTAGCCAAAAGATATCCAGATGATGACGTATTATACGTCGTTATGTTCCATATAATAAAAAAATAAGAAAGAGGATGAAAATGCAAATAGAAGAATTATTAAGAGTTGTCGTAGATGCTTGCGATGATAAACATGGGTATGATATTGTCGCGTATGACTTAACAAGTACGGGAGTATTATATGATTATTCAGTAATCTGTCATGCTCCAACTAGTAGACAAGTAGAAGCAATCGCAGAAGAAGTGCGAGAAAAAGTGTTGGAATATGGTGCAGAAATTCATAGTACCGAAGGACAAAGAGAAGCTAAATGGATTCTTATGGATTTAGGAGATATCATTGTAAATATTATGACGCGTGATGATAGAGAATATTACGAATTAGATGCACTATTTGAGAAATACCCACTTAAAGAGGTATAATATGTACGAAAATCTAAGTATTGTTTATGATAAATTAATGGATGTTGATTACGATACTTATGCAAATATAATAGATCAAGAATTAGAGGATAAAAAAGGTCTTCTAATTCTTGATTTAGGTTGCGGTAGTGGAACGATGATTCCTTATCTGAAAAAATATGGTCAGGTATTTGCAGTGGATAATAGTGAACAAATGCTCTCTATAGCGAGTTCGAAATCCCCAGATAATAACTTTTTTTGTTATAGATTTGTTAGAGATTTCTAATTTAGGATATGAATTTGATTTTTATTCTTAGTGCGTTTGATGTTTTTAATTATTTACTTGATTTTCGATAATTTTTAAAAATGGTTTAAAAAGAAGTATATTCTTCATTGAAAACTGATGGAAAGTTTATTTTTTTGACATTCATACCCCTAAAAAAATGAAGAATATGATAGATAATCAAGTGTTTGCTTACGAAACTGATGAAATTAGCTATCTTTGGTTTGCCTATGGAACAGGTAAAGAATTAGAGGTGGAAAGTGAATTGACATTTTTTTATTAAACAGAAAAAAATGGACTTTATCGTCGCCTTGAACAGTTTCATACACAACGTACATATGAAATAGAAGATATCATTTCAGCAGCTAAGGAAATAGGTTTTTAAAATTAATAAATATTTTTTTGTGACTTTGAACTAGATAATAAAGATTATGAAAAATTCTGATAGAATAATTTTTATATTGGAGAAATAATATGGTATTTGATTTTTAAAAAAAGAATATAAAGAGTTATATAAACCGAAGGCTAAACCTAGTAAAATAAATGTAGAAAAAGCAAATTTTATTGCTGTAAGAGGAGTAGGAGATCCTAATGCAGAAAAATAGTGAATATAAACAGTCTATAAGTCTTTTATATCCTATTGCTTATGCAATTAAAATGAGTAAAAAAGGTGATTACAAAATTGATGGTTATTTTGATTTTGTTGTTCCTCCACTAGAAGGTTTTTGGTGGCAAGAAGGAATTAAAGGAGTAGACTATGCTAATAAAGATAGTTTCAATTTTATTTCTTTAATACGTATGCCTGACTTTGTTACTAAAGAAGTTTTCGAATGGGCGATTGAAGAAACGACTCGTAAGAAAAAAAAGGATTTTTCAAAAGTAGAGTTTTTTACTTATGATGAAGGTTTATGTGTACAATGTATGCACATTGGGCCGTACAATGATGAACCGATAACAGTAGAGGCAATGCATGAGTATATGATTGAACAAGGGTATGAGTTAGACATTACGGACGAAAGATTTCATCATGAAGTTTATATTTCTGATGTTCGAAAAATCTCGCCTGAAAAATTAAAAACTGTCTTAAGACATCCAATTAAGAAAAAATAAAGTCCAGACTTGATTCGAAAATTAATATTTGAATCGAGTCTTTTAATTCATTGACATCATTATAGTTACATAGTATCATAATTACAGATATTGATTACAAAAATTTAAAGAAAATTTAAGAAAAAAATATTATAATGAAATTTGGAGATTATATTCTATGGAAATAAACATTTCAGAAGCCGAGTGGGAAGTTATGCGTGTACTTTTGGAGTAATAGTAATGTGACCAGTAAATTGGTTATTGAAACCCTTAGTGAAGAAAAAAATGGTCAGCTTCAACTATAAAAAAACGTTGCTTTCTCGTCTTGTAGATAAAAAAATATTTTTACAAAACAAAAAAAGATTGGTAATAAGTATATTTACAAAGCTATTTATTCAGAAAACGATTGTCTTGAAACTTTAACAAAAATTTTTGTAGGAAAAATTTTTGTAATAAAAAAACAAAACGAATTATTGAGTATGCAATAGAGCAGGATAATTTAAGTAAAGATGATATTGAAGAAATACTAGTAACACTTACAGAAAAAAACTCAAAAGCGCCAAAGATATAGTTAAATGCAACTGTATAAAAGGTCAATGTACTTGTGGAAATGCTAAAATTAAGTAATTAGAGAGGTTTATTATGGAAACACTAAAAAAAAAGTTTTTAATAACGGGAGCATCTAGTGGGTTAGGACGTGAATTAGCATATCAGTTTGCTCAAAAGGGAAATGTAGAATTAATTTTAGTAGCTCGTAGAAAAGAAGCGTTGGAAAAGGTAGTGAAAAAGTGCCATACTTATGATTCGGTAAAAGCTAAAAGCTACTCTGTAGATATAGGGGCACAAGACCAAGTTGAAGGATTGTTAGATAAAATAGATGATGTAGATATTTTAATAAATGCTGCAGGCTATGGAATTATGAAAGATTTTAGCGAATTTACTGATTATGAAGTAGTAAAAATGTTTGATACTAATGTTATTGGAACTATTCAATTAACGACAGAAATAGCTAAAAGAATGCGTGAAAATAAATCAGGATCAATTGTAACAATAGCATCATTAGCAGGAAAAATAGCAACGCCAAAAACATCTGTATACTCAGCAACAAAATTTGCACTTATTGGTTATTTTAATGCGCTACGTCTAGAAGTTAAAAAGGATAATGTGCATGTTATGACCGTAAATCCTGGACCAGTTGCAACAAATTTCTTTAATATAGCTGATGAAGATAAAAGTTACTTAAAAGCAATGGGCGATAAACCATCAACACCAAAATTTGTTGCAAAAAAAATTATAAAAGGTATAGAAAAGAGAAAACGTGAAGTTAATTTACCACTTAAGTTGGTATTAGGGGTTAAATTAAGTCAATTATTTCCTCGCCTAAGTGACAAAAATATTATTAGGGATGTTTAAATAAAAAAATGAAATTAATAAATATTTCTACGAAAAATTCTTTTTTTGTAGGGATATTTATTTTTTTGATTAAAAAAAGTAAGCTGCTGTTTAAAATGGTAAAATAGCATGAAATATGGTAAAATAAAGTATTAAGTAATCACTAAAAAAATTTCTCTTGAAAGAGATTAAAGGAGATTGACATGATAAATAAATTAGGATGGAAAATAGGTGGAGAACAAGGAGAAGGACTTGAGGCAACAACTGAAGTTTTTTCGACAGTTCTTAACTCATTAGGATATCATATGTATTCTACTAGAGATTTTGCTAGTAGAATAAAAGGTGGCCATAGTACTAGTAAAATCTGTATTTCAGAAGAAAAGATAGATGTTATTGATTATAAGACAGATATTCTTATTGCTTTTGATCAGGCAACTTTAGATAGTTATATTGATGAATTAGATGAGAATAGTATTATTATTGTTGATGAAAAGATAAAGCCAGAAATTTCAGAGGAAGTTACTGGATTAGTAGCAGTTTTCTCAATCACAGATCTTGCAAAAGAAATTTCAGCGCCAATTGTTAAAAAAATATTATAACGTTGGGAATTTGTTCTGCACTATTAAATATCAATAAAGATATTTTTTATAATATGATTGAAGTGAAATTTTCATCAAAAGGTGAAGAAATAGTTGCTACAAATATCCAAGCATTTAACAAAGGATATGAGATAATGCAAAGCTTTATGGTAGAGCATAACTTAGGAGATAAGTATTATCTTAAAGAATTGGAGAAAAAAGAACAAAATAATATGTGGCTAATAGGAAACCATGCAGCAGGCCTAGGTGCACTAGTAGCAGGGTGTCGTCTTTATGCAGGATATCCAATAACACCAGCCACAGAAATTATGGAATATTTATTTGAAAAATTACCAACTGTAAATGGAGCATATATTCAAACCGAAGATGAGATTGCGGCTCTTGGAGTTGCTATTGGGGCAAATTTTGCCGGTGTACGTGCTATGACAGCAACGTCTGGTCCGGGGATTTCTCTTATGACTGAATTTTTAGGTATGGCAGTTATGTCTGAACAACCAGTTGTTATTGTAGATGTTCAAAGAGGAGGTCCGTCATCAGGTCTACCAACAAAAGTTGAACAATCTGATATTTTCCATGCTGTTTATGGAGGAACTGGTGATGCTTCGCGAATTGTTTTAGCGCCAACTACTGTAGAAGATTGTTTTTATACTATGATTGATGCATTTAATATGGCAGAAAAATATCAAACACCAGTTATTGTTTTGATGGATCTTCAGTTAGGTATGAATAAACAAACGGTGTCTGACTTTGATTTTAGCAAAGTAGAAATTAATCGTGGTAAACTTCTAAAACAAGAGGAAATTACAGAAGAAGACATAATTTATTTCAAACGTTATGGACTTGATTCACTTGTATCTGAACGTACTATTCCAGGTCAAAAGGGTGGAATTCATAATGCTAATAGTTATGAACATTCAGTAGTAGGGTTACCTTCTGAAGTTAAGAAAAATACAGTAAAACAGAAAAATAAACGTTCTGAAAAAATCGAAACAGCATTTATTGAAAATCCATTTGTTTTAAATGAATATAATGTAGAAAAAGATATTCTTTTTAGTTGGTATTAACTCGACTTATGGAGTATTAAATAAAAGCAGCCAAAGAGCTGAAAGAACAAGGAATGAACATTGATACTATGCATTTACGTCAAATTTATCCGGTTGCTCAGAAGGTTAAAGATACTTTTGATAAATATAGAAAAGTCTATATTGTCGAGCATAATTCTAATAAACAATTACGAACAGTAATTTCAAGTAAGTATCATAATTCAGATAAAATTTCTAGTTTATTGAAATATAATGGTGATATATATTATACTCACGAACTTATAGAGCAACTATTAGAGGAGGAGAGATAATATGAAAGTAACAATGAAAGATTATAAAAATAATGAAAAACCGGATTGGTGCGCTGGCTGTGGAGACTTTTCTGTTTTAGCTGGGATTCAAAGGGCAGTAGTAAATCTTGGAATAAGACCAGAAAATGTTGTAATTTCTGCAGGAATTGGTTGTTCTGGGAAAATAAGTGGATATACTAAAGCTTATGGAGTTCAAGGACTTCATGGACGTAGCTTACCAGTAGCCCAAGGTATAAAACTAGCCAATCAAGATTTAACAGTTTTTGCAATGGGTGGAGATGGCGATGGATATGCTATAGGCATTGGACACGCCGTTCACGCTATGAAACGTAATGTAAATATGACTTATATTGTTATGGATAATCAGCTTTATGCTTTAACAAAAGGGCAAATGTCACCTAAATCAGCAGAAGGATTAGTGACGACAACTACACTTGAAGGTGTGATGGAAAAACCATTATCGGCTTTAAAAGTAGCTTTATCTTGTGAAGTAACATTTTTAGCTCAGGCATTTACTGGAGATATTAAAGGAATGATGGCTATTTTTGAAGAAGCTGTTAAGCATGATGGGTTCGCGTTGGTTAATGTGTTTAGTCCATGTAAAACATATAATTATTACAATACTCCTGAATGGTATAAAGAGAATTTAACAAATCTTGATGATATTGAAGGATATGATAATACAAATAAACTAGAAGCATATAGAATTTTAGAGGAATATAATGATTTAGTAACAGGGGTTATTTATAAAAAAATGAAAATAAACCAAAATATGAAACAACACTAAAAAAATTATAATCAATCTAAACCATTAGCTCATCAGAACTTTGGAATTTGAAGAAGAAATGTTTAAAAACTTATGTGATGAATTTAGATAAAGAGGTAAAATATGAAATTAAGAAAAACTTTTTATTACCATTAGCAGTAGCTGGAACAATGTATTACATTTATAAAAAAACAGAAGAATATGAATTGGATGTCGTTCACATTGATAGATGCCGTAATAGTCTAATTGCGGAGGGATATACAGTAGCAGATAGTTATGTGTTAAATCTAATAGAAAACCAATATTTAATGTTTTATTTTTAGCGATGAGGAAAAAGACTACGAAGTACGTTTTGATAAAAGAAACAGATACTATAGAATATATAAAAGAGGTATAAGCGATGAATAAATCAATAGAAAGATTCAAAGAACTGACAATGTTAGATGGGACATCTGGTTTTGAGAGTGAAGTTTCAAAATACTTAGAAAAAAATTTGTCTAAGTATGCGGATGAAATCAAATTTGACAATTTAGGTGGAATCTACGCAATCAAAAAATCAAAAAAAGAAAATGCTAAGACTGTCATGATTGCAGCTCATATGGATGAAGTAGGATTTGTAGTTACGAAGATTTTACCAAATGGATTTTTAAAATTTGAAACATTAGGCGGTTTCCGTGAAGATGTTTTATTAGCTCAGACTTATACTGTAACATCGTATGCTGGTAAGAAGTTTACTGGAGTAATAGGCTCTATTCCAAAACATTTCACAGCAGGAGTTGCTCAAAATGTGAAAATTAGTGATATGACGATTGATGTAGGTGCAGAAAATCGCGAAGAAGTTTTAAAAATGGGGATTCATGAGGGAGCGTTTGTTACACCGAAAACAACTTTTGAACAACTTACAGAAAATAGAATTATGTCAAAAGCTGTTGATAATAGATATGGATGTGTAATTATTACAGAAATTCTTGAACAATTTGCAGATAAAGATTTAGATGTTAATTTAGTAGTTTGTGCAACAGTTCAAGAAGAAGTAGGGCTTCGTGGAGCTAAAATAGCAGCTAATATGATTAAACCGGATGTATGCTTTGTAGTTGATTGTAGTCCAGCCAATGATATGGACGGATCAGCGACAAGTAACGGACGTTTAGGCGAAGGGTTTTTAATACGTTTAGTTGATAGAACAATGGTTCTTCGTCCAAATATGCGTGAGAAACTAGTTAGACTGGCAGAAGAAAATGGTATAAAATATCAGTACTTTACATCACCTGGAGGAACAGATGCTGGGGAAATTCATCAAGCATTAAATGGTGTACCAACTACTGTAATTGGTATTTGTGCAAGATACATTCATACACACAATGCGATTTTTGATATTCGTGATTACTATGCAGCAAAAGCTATTTTAGGAAAATTAATTGAAACAATGGATGATAAGTTTATAGAGGATGTAAGAAAATAAAAAAATAAAGTAAACTATGTGAAATAAGAAATCGAGATATGATTATACATACCTCGATTTTTTGTTATTATCTATTTTTAAATCTTCTGCTACGACGATATTCATTTTTGATTGTCGTAGGGCTCTTCATATTGATAATTACTTTCTTGATAGTCGTATTTCATCAATATATGGTTCCTCCTCATAATTCTCATAATATTCATCTTCTAAGTATTCTTCGTGAATGGTAGCATTTATTTTTAACAATTATTCCGAAGAGTATACTATTTGCGATAAGAGAACTTCCCCATAGCTTACAAATGGCATACTAATTCCAATTACAGGGATTATGCTAAGAGTAGAGAAGATATTGATGAAAAATGAAAAAAACAAAAACTACATATTGCTAATAAAAATAAAGTAGTAGCTATAATTACCTTGTTCACATTTTTTTCACTATACTAAATAATCTTAGTATAAAAATAAAGAAGAATACTAAGAAGAAAAAGGCACTGATAAATCCAAAAATTCTTTGCCAAAATAGAAAAAGATAAAAATCATTGAATTGCTCATCGATATAATTCTTATTTTTTAGCAAAAGGTTCCTGTTAATCCACCTCGTTTTATTTCAGAAAGTACCTGAGTAATCTGATACGAATAATCTAGCTTATACGCCTCAGGATTTAACCAAGATAATATTCTCTTTAATTGATATCCTTTAAGTCCTACTAAACCAAGAACTCTTGGGAAATATAGTGCACCTAAAAATAATTATTCCTATACCAACAAGAACAACTGAATAGATATTTAATAAAAGTTTTTTTATGGGTACTAACTAGGAATACTAATCCCAAAAATAGAAAAAAATAAAGAATAATCCATTACCTAAGTCATTTTTCACGAAGAACCAAAATGAAAGGAATTGCGATAATTAACAGTAATTTTTAAGAGTTTAATAGAATCGGTATTTTTCTCTAAAACTTTTTTTCTTTTTATTAGTAAACTGACCATAGCTACTGTTGATACTTTCGCAAATTCTGATGGTTGTAAAGTAAACAATCCAAGGTTATACCAACTACGTGCCCCATTAACAATGGGTGCTATAGAAGTTGGAACTAGAAATATACCTATCAATAAAAGTTAAACCAAGCAAATAGAAAAAAATATAGAAAATTTTTCTATATAGTCAACTGGAATTTTTTTGAAATATATAGATTACAAAAAAATCCTAATAGATAAAAAGATGAATTGTTTAATAAACAATTTTGGTGTTTGATTATTATTATATTGTGCGAGCATTATTAATGTTAAGCTAGTAATCGCAAATATAAAATAAAAAAATCATTATTGATAAATTAGTTTTTATTTTTTTATAAAATTTAACATAATTCAACTCCTTTGAAGTAATTATACAATAACAGAGTAATATAAGCAACTTAAATTAAAGATATCTGATATAGCTGTATTTTTTTACTTTAATCGAAGATAAGTTTGCTGATGAACAACATATATGAGGCTACTATTTTTCTTCAATATTATGATAAAATTATTATGTTATAGAAATGATATAGGAAAAAAATTTGTAAGGAAGGAAATTTTCAAATGAAATATACGCCGATGATTGAACAGTATTTAAAAAAATAAAAAGATTATCAAGATATGTTTTTATTTTATCGACTTGGTGATTTTTTTATGAACTGTTCTTTGAAGATGCAACTCGTGCATCAAAAATTTTGGAAATAACTTTGACAGCACGTGATGGTGGTGCAGAAAAAGTTCCAATGTGTGGAGTACCATTTCACGCTGCAGCTAATTATATAGATGTGCTTGTCAATAATGGCTATAAAGTAGCTATCTGTGAGCAAGTTTCAGAACCTGGTCAAGGAAAGATTGTTGAAAGAAAAGTGGTTCAAGTAATTACGCCAGGAACATACATGAACTATAAAAACTATGATGAAAATAACTTTTTAGCTAGTGCATATAAAAAAAGATGGTAATATTTATTTTGCATTTTGTGATATTATGACAGGGGATAGCCGTTGCACAATTTTGAAAACAATGGATGATTTGCAAGATGAAATTTTGAGAAATAATATTAAAGAAATAATTACTATTAAAGACCAAGAACTAAACGTTAGTGCATACATTACAGAAGTAGAAGTAGACGAAAATATAGAAAAAGAGAAAACATCTAATCTAAGTGACAGTAATCTTCGTATTTGCTGCAATATCTTGTTAGATTATATTGAAAAAACACAAAATAAAGATGTTAACAGTCTAAAAAGCTTTGAAGTATATTTTAAAGATAAGTTTGTTTATATGACAAATTATTCACTAAAGAACTTAGAAGTAACACAAAATATGGCGAACGGTGGGAAAAAAGGTTCTTTATTGAGTATTATTGATAAAACTTCGACAGCTGCAGGAGCTAGAAAGCTAAAAAAATGGCTAGAAAATCCACTTTTAAATCTAAAGGAGATAGAACATCGACAAGAAATTGTTGGAGATTTTGTTAAACATTATTTTGAAAAAGCAGACGTAAAAACAAATCTAAAAGAGGTTTATGACCTTGAACGCATATCAACAAAGGTTTCATATAATATAGTAAGCCCCTAAAGAGTTGCTGAATTTGAAAAAAACGTTAGAAAAAAATTCCAAGTATAAAAAAATATATTGCTAAGTTTTTAATTCAAAAAAATTAGTAGAAATTGCTAATAATATTGATGAATTAGAAGATTTACATGAATATCTAGAAGTTACTATTAACGAAGAAGCTGGACAAACTGTTAAAGAAGGAAATGTAATTAAATTAGGTTTCAACTCAGAATTAGATAGTTATAAAAATGCTAGTAAAAATGGTAATAGAATTTTACTAGAAATAGAAGAACGTGAAAAAAATAGAACAGGTGTTAAAAACCTAAAGGTAGGTTACAACAAAATTTTCGGTTATTTCATAGAAATTTCTAAAGTAGGCTTGAGAACTATAGATCCAACAGAACTTGGTTACCATAGGAAACAAACTTTATCTAACTGTGAGAGATTTATTTCAGAAGAATTAAAAGAAGTAGAAGAACATATCGTTAATTCTAAAGCGAAAATTGAAGAGTTAGAATTGCTGTTATTCCAAGAAGTTAAGATGAAAATACATAGCTTTATTCCGAGATTACAGCGAGTTGCTAATATTCTTAGTGATATTGATGTATTTGTTTCATTATCAGATGTAGCAGAAGAATATAGTTATACAAAACCAAAATTTAATAATGATAATATAATTGATATTATTGAAGGTAGACATCCGATAGTAGAGCGTAATGTAAGTGATGATGGGTATATTAGTAATGATTGCAAGGTAGATAAAGATAATAATATTCTATTAATAACAGGACCGAATATGTCTGGGAAATCTACTTATATGCGTCAGCTTGCACTTATAGTTATACTTGCCCAAATCGGATCATTTGTTCCAGCAACATCAGCTAATCTCCCGATTTTTGATAAGATATTTACTCGTATTGGGGCGAGTGATGACCTTGCTGGAGGAAAATCAACATTTATGGTAGAAATGATTGAGGCGAAAAATGCTCTTGTTGAATCTACTGCAAACTCATTACTTATTTTTGATGAAATTGGGCGCGGAACATCTACTTATGATGGTATTGCACTTGCACAATCTATTTTGGAGTATATTAACGAAAAAATTAAATGTAAAACACTATTTTCAACACATTATCATGAACTTACGAAATTAGAAAACAGAATGAATGGAATTAAAAATATTCATGTGTCTGCTAAAGGAAGACCACGGTAAATTAATATTCCTTTATAAGATTAATGATGGACCTATAGAGAAGAGTTATGGTATTCATGTTGCTCAACTTGCACATCTTCCTGAAGAAGTAATAGTAGTGGCAAAATAATATTTTTAAAAGAATTAGAAAGTGGTAATATAGGTTCAGATGATTTAATCGGAAAAGGGTATTATGAAAGTATTGGAAAATACTAGGGGAAAACTCAGGCGGTAAAAGATGAAGCTAACCAGAAACAATTAGTACAACATTTAGAGAAGAAAGTACAAAAAGAATTAGAAGAAAAAGCTACGATTAGAGTACGAGGAAAAAAACTTCAAAAAGAACTTGAAAAAAATAAGGTAAAAAGAAAAAAACTAATGGAAATTACAAAAAGCTTCAGCTAGATTTTTGATAATAATGATGAAAAAAATTTGAATTTATTAAAGAAAAATTAACAGGCTTGAATTTCTTAGAAACAACACCAATAGAAGCATTTAATCTTCTTTATGAACTACAACAAAAAAACTCAATGAAGGGAGGTAGTTAAATGGGGAAAAATAAATATATTATCTGCAGAATTGTCTAATAAGATAGCAGCAGGAGAAGTGGTAGAACGACCAGCTTCTGTTGTTAAAGAATTAGTAGAAAATTCGCTTGATGCGGGTAGTACAAATATAAAAATTATAATAAAAGAATTCGGGATAGAACAAATTAGGATTATAGATAATGGAAGTGGGATATCAAATGACGATCTCGAACGCGCTTTTTTAAGACATGCGACAAGTAAGATAAGAGAGGATTATGATTTATTTCATATAAAAACACTTGGTTTTCGTGGTGAAGCCTTGGCAAGTATTTCCTCTGTTAGTCGTGTGACTATTAAGAGTTGTGCTGGAGAAGCTCAAGGAAAGATGCTGGTACTAGAAGCGGGAAAAGTCACTAGCGAGGAGTATTACGCTCCGATAAAAGGAACAGACCTTAGCGTAGAAAATTTATTTTATAATACACCAGCACGTCTAAAATACTTGCGTAATGCACATACAGAACAGGCTAATATAACAAATGTTATTTACAAATTTGCTTTATCTTATCCTAATGTCTCATTTGAGTTGCATGTAGATGATAAAATAACATTTAAAACTTATGGTGATGGTGATGTTCATAAAATATTATCGAAAATATATAATATGAGTGTTGCTCGAAATATGATTAGTTTTTTTCTGGCAATAACGATGATTATAAAGTTTATGGTTATATTTCTGTGCCAGATGAAACACGTGCTAGTAAAAACTATATTAATATTTTTTTATAAACGGTCGGTATATTCGAAAATTATATAATTCAGAATTCTATTATAGATGCCTATGGAACATTGCTTATGAAAAAAATCGCTATCCTCTTTGTGTAATTAATATCGATATGGATCCAATCTTGTTAGATGTTAATGTTCATCCGACAAAGCAAGAAGTAAGATTATCAAAAGAAGCAGAGTTAATTTCACTTATAAAAGGAGCAATTTCAGAAAGATTAGCTAATTATACATATATTCCTCAAGGTATGAATAATGTACTAACTAAAAAAAGAAAAAAAGCAAATATAGAGAAATTTAATTTTTTTAGATGAACTTGACAATAAATTTGGAATGCAGACTGAAGAAAATAATACATCTCTTTTTAATAAAGGACAAAATGAGGCTAATTTTGTAAAAAGAAGATGACATTGATTTTTGGAGAAGATAATGATATTCACAAGTTGCAGGAAGAACTAAATTCAAATAATGAAAGCTATATAAGACGACAACAAACAGAAATTAGTGGTATGGAGAGTAGCTTACCAGATTTAAGTTATACAGCACGTCCACGTGAAAATTATACTAAGTATGGTGATAAACCAACGAAAAAAAGAAATTGAAAAACTTTATGAATTTCTCAAAAAGAGAAGAAATTGGAGAGGCGACTAAAGAGGAAAGTCTCTAATACAATAGTAAAAAGATAATAGCCACTTTGATGAAATAAAAAAATTTAAAAATTGTTCAGGATGAAAGTATGGAAGTCAAGACTTTACCAGATTTAAAAGTTCTTGCTCAAATATTTAAAACATATATTTTATCAGAGGCTGATAATAAACTTTATCTTATAGATCAACATGCGGCAGCAGAACGTTATAATTATGAGAAGCTTCAACGAGATTTTATAGATAGAAAGAACTATAAAAAACAAATGCTTATACCGATGACGTTTGATTTTTCAATAGAAGAAGCAGCAGAAATTAGAAATAATTTTGAGAAATTTACAGAACTAGGCATTGACTTTGAAGAATTTGGTGATAATTCTTATGTCGTCCGAGAATTTCCAGGTTGGATAGAAGAAGACGAAGAAATGATTAAAATTATTGTTGAGAAAGTTTTAAATAACAATAAAATTACTTTTAATGAACTACGAAACGATGCAATAGCGATGGCTAGTTGTAAAATGTCAATAAAAGCTAATCAAATTTTAAGTGAAGTAGAGATGAACAAAGTAATTAGTGATCTTTATAAATGCAAAAAAATCCATTTACATGTCCGCATGGGCGACCAATTATAACAAAAAAATGGAGAAAAAAAGATTTAGAAAAAAATGTTTAAACGTATAGTGTAGGAGGTAAAATGGAAAAGATACCTTTAATAGCAATAGTTGGACCAACAGCTGTGGGGAAGACGGCGTTAAGCATTGAACTAGCAAAAAAGTTTAATTGTGAAATTATTTCAATAGATAGTGTTCAAATTTATAAAAAATTTGATATAGGTTCTGCCAAAGTAACCAAAGAAGAAATGGATGGAGTAGTCCATTATTTAATTGATGAATTAGAGCCAACAGTTACTTGTTCGGTTTATGACTTTCAAAAAATGACGCGTAGCTTGATTGATGATATTCATAAACGAGGGAAAATACCATTGCTAGTTGGTGGAACCGGTTTTTATATGAATGCAGTGCTTAATAATTATGAGTTTACTAATTTGGAAGAAAAGACTTATGATGTTGATGTAGATATAGCGAGAGACTATTTAAAGAGAAACTATCCAGATACTTATAATAGTATTGATTTAGATAATCATCGCCGAGTTATTAATGCTTATAATTATGTAGTAAATGAAAATAAATCGACAACAACGAATAATAACGGGGATACTATTCTTGAGAAGTATAATCCATATTTAATAGTTTTAAATACAGACCGTGAAATTCTTTATAAAAGAATTAATAAACGCGTTGAACTAATGTTTGAACAAGGTCTTGAACGAGAGGTTAAAGAAATAATTTGCAGAGTATGGTAAAGACTTACAACCACTTGGAGCAATAGGTTATAAAGAAATGATACCTTATTTTGAAGGTTTAGTTTCTAAGGAAGATACTATCAATGCTATTTCTCAAAATTCAAGGCGATATGCAAAACGTCAACTTACATGGTTCAGAAATAAGATGAATGGAGTTTGGTACGATAGTCAGAATTCAGACTTATTAACGAAAGTAGAAAAAGATATAGAGAACTTTTTAAAATATAATAACTAGAAAGTTTAAGTAAAATTTAATTATAGCTTTTAACTTTGTATAAAGTATCATGTATATAATAAATATATAGAACTCAATAATATTTTTTTCATAATAAATCGGGGCTCGTCAATTGGCGAGCCGTTCTTTTTTTATAATGAATAGTCGTATAGAATAATTAATTATAATTTATTTACTAAGTATTTCTGATATAACTAGAGTTTTTTTGTTTTTTTCTATGCTAAACTATTAGTATTGTTAATTCTCAAAAAATCAGGAGGAGAAAATGAGTTCGTTTAAATATATTAAGCCCAAGTTTTTTAGCGTGATGAAAAACTATACAAGAGAGCAATTTATAAAAGATATTATCGCTGGATTAATAGTAGCTATTATAGCATTACCTTTATCGATTGCTTTGGCGATAGCATCAGGTGTTAATCCAGAACAAGGGCTTTATACTGCGATTATTGCAGGTTTTTTTATTTCATTTTTAGGAGGAAGTAGGGTTCAGATAGGGGGACCAACAGCCGCTTTTGTTGTTATTATCTATGGAATTATAGCAGAGCACGGTATTCCAGGACTTATTATTGCTACTTTGTTAGCAGGAGTTATGTTAATTTTAATGGGATTATTTCACTTTGGTGATTTAATCAAATTTATTCCGAAAACTATAACTATTGGTTTTACATTAGGTATTGCTATAGGGATAGTAGTAGGTCAGATTAAAGATTTTTTAGGTCTTAATATGGGAGCTGTTCCTGCAGAATTTTTAACTAAATTAGTAGCATATAGTCACAATTTAGGTAGTATTAATTATATAACTTTGGCAATTGGTATTTTGGCATTATTAATTCAAATTTTTTGGCCAAAAGTATCAAAAAAATACCTGGTTCTTTAGTAGCAATTATAGTTACAACGCTATTAGTAGCAATATTTAAACTACCAGTCAAAACTATTGGGGATTTATATACTATTAAAGCAGGACTTCCAAGCTTTTCTATGCCTGTATTGTCATTCTCGTTAGTTCGTGAAATGATATTACCAGCTTTCACAATTGCGATGTTAGCAGCTATAGAATCTTTACTTTCTGCGGTAGTTTCATGATGGTATGATAGGAAGTAAACATAAATCAAATGCCGAACTAGTAGGTCAAGGTGTTGGGAATATTTTATCTGCGCTTTTTGGTGGAATCCCTGCAACCGGGGCTATAGCAAGAACGGCAGCGAATGTAAAAAATGGTGGAAGAACTCCGGTTGCTGGAATGGTACATGCGCTAACTTTATTGTTGATTTTATTATTCTTAATGCCGTATGCCTCTTACATACCGATGAGTTGTCTAGCAGCTATTTTAATAATAGTTGGTTATAATATGAGTGGGTGGCGTACTTTTGTACGCATAATAAAAACTGCCCCAAAAAGTGACATAGCAGTTTTAATTATTACTTTCTTATTAACATTATTCTTTGATTTAGTAATAGCTATAGAATTTGGCATGGTACTAGCAGCTTTCCTTTTCTTAAAACGAATGTCAGATATAGCAGAAGTTCGACAATGGACATATATAGGGTCTTCAGAAGACGAAAAATTATCAGAGGACATTGATTTGAAGTATGTTCCTAAAAATACTATAGTATATGAAGTTTTTGGAGCACTTTTCTTTGGCGCTGCTAATGTTTTTACTAGTTTTAAACATGAAGAAGGAAAGAATGTTTTAATTCTTAGAATGCGTAATGTCCCAGTAATCGATATTTCGGGGGTAGAGGCATTAGAAGAAATATTAGAAACTTGTAAAAAACGAAATTTAACACTTATTTTATCTCATGTTAATGAACAACCTTATCACGCTATGGAAAAAGCTGGTTTTGTCGAAAAAATAGGTGCTGAAAATATTTGTGAAAATATAGATGCATCCTTAGAAAGAGCTGAAAAATTAGCGAAGTAATAATTTTGTTTTCTGTAATATAGGTTTTAGGATAAACTATTACAATATTTCCTTAATATACAGTAACAGTAGATACGTTTTATGTTCTTTTGAGTAAGATATTTTTAATAAAAATTTAATTTTTTTACTGTAAAAAGAATTAAAAGTTTTTGGTTTACAATATATTCTATAAGTAAAGCTCATCTTCGGATGAGTTTTTTTACTTTGATGTAAGAGTTACTTGCTAAAAAAATATTTACATAATTACAAAATGAAAAACGTTATTTACTTTGTGAATATTCTGTGTTACTATAATACTAGGCAGCAAAAATATAGCTGTCTGTTAATTCTTGATTTTGGGGAGGAGTAGAACTTGTTTATTGATGAAATTAAATCAAAAATTTCTCCATTGTGGGAGATGGGGGTTAATACGCCTTTTGTTCAGGAACTAATTAAGGGGGATTTGTCGAAAGAAGCTTTTGAAAGATACTTGCAGCAAGATAGTGTATATTTAGAAAATTATGTAAAACTTTGCAATATTGCTATGAGTAAAGCTAAGACTTATAAAGAGAGAGAAGTTATTCGTTCTCTTATAGAGTTTTCAAATGATACGGAGCTTCAGACTAGATCGGAATCTTTAGATTCAGATAATATTACGGCATCAGAGACAGAAGTGTTTCCTGAAACAGAAGAGTACGTCAATTATATAATGAGTTTTTCTCATGACAAGAGTAACTATAAATTAATGATTGTACTTATAAACTGTATGTTAAGTTATGATTACATATTTACTATAGCTGTAGCTCGAATGAATAAATCTCAAAAATATATATTATAGTTTTGTAGCAGATTATACTACTGAGAAATACAAAAACTTTCTATAGGGGATGGATAGATTATATAAATGAGGCTTATCGAGATATTTCAGATTATAACAAAAAAAGAATTGATTAAAAATATTTGAAGAAGCTAGTAGTTTATGAATTACGATTTTGGGATAGAGTTTATATAGGATAATCTAAAAAGTTATACAAGGAGTATCTTATGGAAATAAATACAAAAATGTTTGATGGATATGCTGATAAATATGATCAGTGGTTTTTAACTAATAATAAAGTATTCGAAAGTGAGCTGAAATTACTTCATGCTTGTCTTAATCCGCTAAAAAAAGATAAAATTTTATCAGTTGGTTGCGGAAGTGGACTATTTGAGTCAGCTTTAAAAAATGAATACGGGATAAATGTAGAACATGGTTTGGAGCCCTCTACTGATATGGCAGAAATTGCTGAAAAAAGAGGGGTTAAGGTGGAAATAGGCGATGCTGAAACTACTCAACTTAAAGATGAAGAATATGATGTTATTTATCTGAATGGTTGTTCAACTTACATTGCCGACCTAGGTAAAGCATATAAAAATTGCTATAATGCATTGAAAAAAGGGGGACATCTTATTCTTTTAGATGTTCCAGTAGAAAGTGCATATGGAATATTATATAGCTTTGCAAATTATGCTGATGGTTATGATGAAAAACTTTTTTCAAGACTTGCACCAGCACTTCCATATCCTATTGAGCTAGTGAAGTCAGGAATATTTCACTCTCCATTAGAGAAGTTAAATATTGTAAGAGACGAGCTTATGATGAAAAATATTCGTTTTATGCAAACACTAGTTGCTCATCCAATTTATACAAACGATAGCGTAGAAGAACCAATCGAAGGTTATGATAAAGGTGGGTATGTTGCGCTAATCGCAGAAAAATAAACGAGAGTTAAATAAATAGAAATTATAAAGGCTTTTAGCATTCACACATTTATATGTTGAATGTCAGAGGCCTTTTATATTTTAGTTAATAAATTTAGGCAAATATTCAGCTATTAGAATTTAAAATATCTAAATGAAAAAAATATAACTATACAAATTTTTTTAAAAAAAATATTAGTAAAAACTATTGACTAATTTCAAATACAATGTTAGTATATAGTCAAATGATTTTACTAATGTAATGGTGGTGAAAAATTACGAGGGCTATTAAAGTTTTTGAAAAAAAGGGGCCTCAAATGTATTAAAAAAATTGTAGAAGTAGATAAACCAGAATTAAAAGAAGGTTGGTCATTAGTTAAGGTAAAAGGTTTTGGGATAAATCGTTCAGAAATATTCACTAGAAAAGGATATTCTCCTGATGTAGTTTTTCCTAGAATTTTGGGAATAGAATGTGTTGGAATTATTGAGGAGTCTACTGATGAAAAGAATCTTCCTGTGGGAAGTAAGGTTGTTTCTATAATGGGAGAGATGGGGCGAGCTTATGATGGTTCTTATGCGGAGTATGTGCTGCTTCCTAACAATCAAATTTATAAGGTAAGCTCTAATCTTTCTTGGAGTGATTTTGCAGCAATTCCTGAAACCTATTACACGGCATTTGGTTCGTTGAAGAATCTGAATATAAATAAAGATGATAAAGTATTAGTTCGCGGTGCTACTAGTGGCGTAGGAGTTGCATTTGCAAAGTTATTAAAAGCTAAATATCCTAGTATATATTTAACAGGTAGTACGAGAAAGGAAAATAAAATAACCAAGCTAAAATCTTATGGCTATGATGAAGTCATTTTTAGACAAGGATGGTATATTAGATACTAATCAGAGTTTTGATAAAAATTCTTGAATTAGTGGGACCTGCGGTAATCAAAGACTCAATTAGTCATTTGAATGAATTCGGAATAATCTGTAATACTGGTTTGCTAGGAGAAAGTTGGTATTTGGAAGAATTTGACCCTATAATGGAACTGAAAAAAATAATATTTATCTTACAGCTTTTTATTCAGGCGGAGTTAATGAAGATAAACTTAACGAAATGTTTACATATATAAAGGAACATAAAATAAAAAATTAAACCAGAAAAAAATATTTAACTTAGATGAGATTGTTAAAAGCTCACGATTATTTAGAAAACAATGAAAGTTTTGGAAAGGTGGTAGTTGTTAATGATTAATACATTGGAAAATGCGAAAATGTTTACTAGAAGAAAAAGATGAAAATAACTCACTTTATGAATGTTATGCGAGGAAAAATGGATTACAAAGGAAATCTCTCTTGATTTTTGATGTGGTTATATTATAATCCAAATGGTATTATTCAAAAATAAAAATTTGTGAACATACCTACTCTACAAAGCAAGTCGTTAATGCAACAATAAAAATCATTTGAGAAAAAGGATATATATTTTTTGAAGAAAATATAGAAGATAGAAGAGCTAAGAAAAGTAAAAACTAACGCAAGAAGGTCGTACTTATGCAGCAAAAAAATACTCGATCCATTGGAGGAAGTGGAAGTTAAAGCAATGAGTAAATTAACTGAAGAGCAACAGAAACAATTTACAGAATTATTTACGATTTTTTTAATAATCATTTTAAAGAAAATATAGAACAATTAATGAAGGGAAATGATTAATCATGATAAACTATAAAAAAATGTATCACTATGCTGCTCCACAAATGGTTTAATACTTGATGGTTTTAAGCTTTTGAAATACAAGAAGGAGAATTTTTGTCCTTGTAGGACCAAGTGGTAGTGGGAAAAACAACAACTTTAAAAATTAATAAATAGGTTAATAGAGCAAACTGATGGAGATATTTATTTTTGAAGATAAAGAGATTAAAAAGACTATGATTTAAGAGAATTAAGACTTAAAACTGGGTATGTTCTCCAACAAATTGCATTATTTCCGAATCTTACGGTTTCAGAAAAATATTGCATTAATTCCAGAAATGAAAAATTTTGATAAAAAAAGAAATTAAAGAAAAAAACAGAGGATTTATTGAAAAAAAGTGGGGCTAGATCCTAAACATTATATGAATCGACTTCCAAAGGAACTATCAGGAGGAGAAAAAAACAGCGTGTAGGAATATTGCGTGCGATAATTGCTAATCCTAAAATTTTACTGATGGATGAACCATTTTCTGCATTAGATCCTATTAGTAAAGTTCAATTACAAGATTTAATAAAAAACTTTGCATAATGAATATAAAATGACAACAGTTTTTGTTACTCACGATATGGATGAAGCTTTAAAACTTGCTGATAGAATTTGTATTTTGCAAGATGGTAAAGTTGTTCAAATTGCCACACCAAAAGAGATGCAAGATAATCCGGCTAATGATTTTGTTCGTGAATTTTTCAAAGTAAAGGGGTGTAATTAATGAATATAATAGATACATTTGTTGAACGTAAAGGTGACTGGGGAATAGCTCTTTTTCAACACCTTCAAATTTCATTACTATCGTTACTTATTGCGATTATTCTTGCTGTACCTCTTGGAATAGTTTTATCGAATAATAAAAAGGTTAGTGAATGGTTTTTACAAATTACAGGAGTTTTTCAAACTATACCATCGCTTGCACTTTTAGGTTTATTTATCCCATTTATGGGAATAGGAACAGTGCCAGCTGTAGTAGCATTAGTTATCTATGCACTATTTCCGATATTGCAAAGTACATTAACAGGACTGTCAGAGATAGATTCTTCTTTAGAAGAAGCAGCAACAGCATTTGGTATGACGAAGTGGGAAAAATTAAAAAAATACCAACTTGCTTTATCAATGCCAATTTTAATGGGTGGAGTTAGAACAGCAAGTATTATGATTATCGGGACAGCGACTCTTGCAGCACTTATAGGGGCGGGAGGACTTGGTTCATTTATATTACTAGGAATCGATAGAAATAATTCTGCACTTATATTGATTGGAGCAATTTCTTCTGCAGTACTTGCAATTATTTTTGGGGCCTTGATTAAATTTTTACAAAATAAAAAGCTGAAAACAATCCTTGTAACTTTATTTGCAGCGATAATAGCTGTTACTTTAAGTTTTACACCATTAGCAAAAACATCTAATAACAAACTTGTGATTGCAGGAAAGTTAGGTGCTGAGCCAGAGATTTTAATTAATATGTATAAGATTTTAATTGAGAATGAAACAGATATAAATGTCGAAGTGAAACCTAATTTTGGGAAAACTAGTTTTTTATATGAAGCATTAAAAAGGTGGAAGTATTGACATCTACCCAGAATTTACAGGAACTGTTACAACAACATTATTAAAAAGAACCAGCAACCAATATTTCTAACAATCCCAAAGAGAAGTATATGAGGTTGCTAAAGAGAAAAATTTTTAACTCAAGATAGATTAGTATATTTAGAACCAAGTAAGTTTCAAGATACATATGCTCTTGCTGTTTCTGAAAAAAATATGCTAAAGATAACAATATACAAAAAAATATCAGATCTTAAGAAAGTAGAATCTTCTTTGACAGCAGGATTCTCATTGGAATTTAATGATAGAGAAGATGGAGTTATTGGTCTTAAAAAAACTTTATGGTTTAAATCTGAACATTAAAACTATGGAGCCAGCCTTAAGATATCAAGCTATAGCTAATGGAGATGTTAATATCATTGAAGTATTTCTCTACTGATAGCAAATTAATTACTAACAAATTAAAAAGTATTAGAAGATGATAAAAAAACTATTTCCACCTTATCAAGGGGCTCCATTACTTAGAGAAAAAAACATTGAAGAAATATCCTCAATTGGAAAAAAATTCTAGGAAAACTTGCTGGTAAAAATAACAACTGAGGAGATGACTAAGATGAATTATGCTGTAGATGTTGAAGGTAAGAGTGCTTATGAAGTAGCAAAAAGCATATTTACAAAAAGAAGGTTTAATAAAAGAAATAAATTAATGAATAGTTATAAAGAATAATATATCGAGTAAATTATAAAAAAATAAAACTCTTAAACAAATTCTGTTTAAGAGTTTTTATTTTTCCACAATAACTTTATTTTTTTCTCGTGTTTTTTTGTTAAAAATTAAGAGAAGATTTTTGTACAGGAAATAATTTTTGAAAAGTAGGTGATAGGGTGAAGATTACTAATATTACAAAGCTAAAAAGTAAAGTATAAAAATCGAATTAGAAAATGGAAAAAGTTTTTATGCATCTGAAGATACAATTATAAAATATGGATTAATAAAAAAAAATTGATTTAACTAATGACCAGCTTAAAGAAATTATTTCACATGAAAGTATTGAGAGTGCGTATAGTAAAAGCTGTACATTATCTGCAGTACGGATTGCGCACAACACAAGATATAGTCGACTATCTTACAAAAAAAGAAATCGCACCAAATGTTATTAATGAAGTAATTAAAAAAATTGATTGAGATTGGATATCTTAATGATGAGCATTACATCGAAGCAGCTGTAATGGATTATTTTAATCTAAATAATAAAGGTCCATATTGGATAAAAAAAGAAAACTGCAAGAAAAAAAGACTTAGATAACGATATAATAGACAAATATATTTCTAAAAATATGCACGAAAGAAGCTATGATAGAGATACTTTATAAGATAATAGAGCGTGAGTTTAATGTTAGACGAGAATCAAAAAATAAAAAAGTTCAAAAAATTACGCAAAAACTTTATACAAATGGCTTCACATCTGATATAATAAGAAAGGTGTTTGACATATTTTTCGAAGATTATGAGGAAGAGAATGAAGATGATATATTAGAAGAGCATTTTAGAAGAGCTTATCATTCTTATAGTCGTCGTTATGAAGGATATGCATTGAAACAAAAGCTAATTGAAAAACTTATGAGAGATGGTTTTTCATACTATACAGCTAAAGATTTTATTGAAAAACAAGATTTGTAAAGGAAGAATTAAATGAATAAAAGAAATGAAAGGCAAAAGAAAATAAGAAACTTTTCTATCATTGCGCACATCGATCATGGTAAGTCAACACTTGCGGATAGAATTTTAGAAAAAACAGGAGCTCTTGAGCAACGTGAAATGAAAGCACAATTGCTTGACTCTATGGATATAGAACGTGAAAGAGGAATTACGATTAAACTTAATGCTGTACAACTAAAATATACAGCAAAAAATGGTGAGGAATATATCCTTCACCTAATCGACACGCCAGGGCACGTCGACTTTACTTATGAAGTTTCGCGTTCACTTGCGGCATGTGAAGGAGCAATTTTAGTAGTAGATGCAGCGCAAGGTATTGAAGCACAAACATTAGCCAATGTTTACTTAGCATTAGACAATAACTTAGAAATTATTCCGATTATTAATAAGATTGACTTACCAGCAGCAGATCCTGAAAAAGTTAAAACTGAGATTGAAGATGTTATTGGTCTTCCAACTGATGATATAGTTCTTGCATCTGCTAAGGCAGGTATTGGTATTGATGAAATACTTGAACAAATTGTTGAGTATATTCCTGCACCATCAGGAGATGCTGAGAAACCGCTTCAAGCATTAATTTTCGACTCATTATATGATGCTTATCGTGGTGTTATTGTTTCTGTTCGAATTAAGAATGGAACTGTAAAAGCTGGTGATAAGATTAAAATGATGGCTACTGGTGGAGTATTTGAGGTTACTGAAGTAGGTATCCATACTCCAAAAGAAAAAATTGTAGATGAACTTACTGTAGGTGATGTAGGATTTATCTGCGCATCTATTAAAAATGTAAGTGAAACTCGAGTGGGGGATACTATTACACTTGCTAATAATCCAGCAAAAGAAGCGTTACCTGGATATAGAAAACTTAACCCTATGGTATTCTGTGGATTATATCCAATTGATTCATCAAAATACAACGATTTACGTGAAGCATTAGAAAAATTAGAACTTAATGACTCTGCATTACAATATGAAGCAGAGACTTCTCAAGCACTTGGATTCGGATTTAGATGTGGATTTTTAGGAATGTTACATATGGAAATTATTCAAGAACGTATTGAGCGTGAGTTTAATATCGATATTATCGCAACAGCACCATCGGTTATTTATAAAGTTGAAAAGACAGATGGGACTATGGTAGATGTATCGAATCCATCAGAAATGCCAGATCCACAAAAAATTAACAAAATTACAGAGCCTTTTGTTAAAGCAAGTATTATGGTACCAAACGATTATGTGGGTGCTGTTATGGAACTTTGTCAGAAGAAACGTGGTATTTTCTTAAATATGGAATATATCGATGATACAAGGGTAAACATTACTTATGATATACCTTTATCAGAAATCGTCTTTGATTTCTTCGACCAGCTAAAATCTAATACAAAAGGATATGCATCATTTGATTATGAATTAACTGGTTACAAAGATAGTAATCTTGTTAAGATGGATATCTTATTAAATGGAGAACAAGTTGATGCATTAAGCTTTATTGTTCACCGTGAGTTTGCATATCAACGAGGAAAAGTTATCGTTGAAAAACTTAAAAAACTTATTCCAAAACAACAGTTTGAAATTCCAATTCAAGCAGCTATTGGTAATAAAATTATCTCTCGTGAGACTATTAAAGCGATGCGTAAAAACGTTCTTGCCAAATGTTACGGTGGGGACATTAGTAGGAAACGTAAGCTATTAGAGAAACAGAAAAAAGGTAAAGAGAGAATGAAAGCTGTAGGTAGCGTAGAAGTTCCGCAAGATGCCTTTATGGCTGTTCTAAAAATGGATGACGAATAATGAAAGGTGAAATTCGCGGAGTATATATTCATATTCCATTTTGTAAATATATTTGTTCATACTGCGATTTCAACAAATTTTATATCCAAAGACAACCGGTTGATAAGTATATTGACTGTTTAATTGATGAAATAAATAGTATGGATAAGATAGATAATATTGAAACTATCTATATAGGTGGAGGAACACCGAGTACTTTAAATGATGAGCAATTACATCGTCTTTTGACAGCACTTAGAAAAAAAATTCCACAACAACTTCGTGAATTTACTTTTGAAGCAAACCCTGAGGATCTTGTTGATTCTCGGGTTGCTTTGGTAAAAGAGTACGGAGTTGACAGGATAAGTATGGGCGTTCAAACTTTTAATGATGAACTTCTTAAGATATTAGGACGTGGTCATGTTGCAGAAGATGTAGATATGGCTATTACTAATTGTAAAAAGTATGGAATTAAAGATATTAATGTAGACTTAATGTTTTCATTGCCGAAACAAACTATGGAAGATTTATTTGATAGTATGAAAAAGGTTGTAGGGTACGATATTAGCCATGTTTCGTGTTATTCATTGATATTAGAACAAAAAACAAAATTATATAATCAAGTACGAGATAAAAAAGTTACCTTACCTTCAAATGAAACAGAAGAAAAAATGTATGATGAAGTGATAAACTTCTTAACAGCAAATGGTTATAATCAATATGAGATTAGTAATTTTGCAAGGCCAGGGCATGAAAGTGTTCATAATAGTAGTTACTGGGAAAATATAGAATATTATGGACTTGGAGCAGGTGCTCACGGATATATTGATGGAGTACGTTATGCTAATCAAGGAGCATTAAAATTTTATATTGATAGTATGCTTGAAAAAGGGCATGCTAGACGTGAAGAACATACGGTAACAGATAAAGAAAAAATTGAAGAAGAAATGTTTTTAGGATCTGCGACTTTTAAAAGGTGTAGATTTAAATAGTTTTGAAGAAAAGTACGGAAAAAGAGCAGAAAAAATCTTCAAGGAAGTAATCGATAAAAACATAAAGATAGGCTATTTAGAAATAGATGATAGCAAGCTGCGCTTAACAAGAAAAGGGTTAGTTTTATGGGAATGAAGTATTCTCAGAGTTTTTATTAGATTAATGATAGTAAAATTTTTAAATATTGTCACTTAATCACAGTGGTTTATTAGATATCTAACAATGCTCTATAAGGTATTTTTTTAGATATTTAGTAAACTGATTGTGCTTGATAAAAATTGATTTTTATAAAAACTATACTTCGAAATTATTTTCGAGAAAATATTAAAAAAATAAAAAAAGAAAGGAGAATCATTATGGAAAGAACATATATAGAAAAAAACTACTAAATAAACTAAATACTGAATATGGATTTAATTTGAAATTTGGTGAGAATTTTAAAATGGCTTTTTCACACTCATCATACACAAATGAGAAAAAAATAGCTAAACATTTGAATTATGAACGATTAGAGTTTTTAGGTGATGCTGTTGTTGAGCTTACAACAAGTGAATTTTTTTATTTAAAAAGTTTCCAGAGTTAGCTGAAGGGGAATTAACCAAACTGCGCGCCGCTATAGTTTGTGAAAAGACACTGGTAAAATATGCACTGCAACTTAACCTAGATAAATGTATTTATTTAGGGCGTGGAGAGGAAAAAATGGGTGGACGCTCACGAGCTGCGTTACTTGCTGATATTTTTGAATCTTTCACGGGAGCTTTGTACTTAGAAACAAATTTAGAAACAGTAAAAATATTTTTAAATAATACCTTATTTACAGAAGTCGAAGACTATGAATACAGTAGCTTCGTTGATTATAAAACTATTCTTCAGGAGTATGTATTCAAAATCAAATTAGGTGAGATAGAGTATAAGGTGCTAGATTCAATTGGGCCTTCACACTCAAAAACTTTCATTAGTGCTGTTGAAATTGACGGAAAACAATATGGTAGTGGGACAGCAGCAACAAAAAAAGAATCTGAACAATTATCAGCTAAGCAAGCTTTAGATAAACTAGGGATATGATGGTATCTAAAGTAATCAGAAGAAAATTTTAAAGGAGAATAAGATGAAATTAGTAAAAGTCGAAGTAACAGGCTTTAAATCTTTTCAGAAAAAAACAACTTTTGAATTTAAAAATAATTTAATTGGTGTTGTCGGACCGAATGGATCGGGGAAAAGTAATATAATTGATGCTATTCGTTGGGTTTTAGGGGAGCAGTCTGCAAAAAACCTTCGTGGTAGTAGTATGAAAGATGTTATCTTTTCAGGAACAGAAGATGTGAAAGAGAAAGAATTTTTGCTGAAGTAGCAGTTACTTTTCAGCAATGGTGAAGAGTCTTGTGAAATTAAAGCGTCGTCTTTATCGAAATGGTGATAACGAATATTTTTATTGATAACAAAAAAAGCAAGATTAAAAGATGTTACGAATATGTACCTTGATTTTGGTATTAACAAAAGAAAGTTATAGTATTATTACTCAAGGTAAGGTAGAAGATATTATTTCTTCTAAAGCCTGTAGATCGTCGCGCCATTATTGAAGAAGCTTCTGGTGTACTGAAATATAAAAAAATAAGAAAAAAAGAAACTAACTCAAAAGTTAGAAAAACAAATGATAACTTTGCTTCGTCTTAATGATATATTTTTCAGAAATTTCAACACGTTATGAAGTTTTTGGGAGAACAAAAGAGTAAAACTGAAAAATACTTGGAATGGTCAAAAGAACTAGAAGAAAAAGATATTCTTATTAATATTTATAATATAGCAGAGTATCAAAAAAATTAGAAGTTTTATTAGCTGATAAAAAGGATAAAAGAACAGGAAAAACCGCTCTTGAAATTAAAACAGGAAGAACTTATAAAAGATTTAGAGGAAATAAAGAATAGTTTAGTTACTCTTGATAGAACATATCTTAAGTATCACGATGAAGAATTAGAGCTGATTAAGAAAAAAAGAAGGTTTACAATCAGAACTTAATGTAATAGAAGAACGTAAGAATAATAGGAATCTGCGTAGCGAAAAGTTAGCTGAAGATTTAAAAATATCTATTAGAAAGAAAAAGAAAATCTTATTAAAAAAAGCTTATAGAACGTCAAGAGTTAGATAGTATTAATAGAGCTAAGATAAAATCTCTAACAAAGGAAATAGCGGACTTAGAAGAGGGTGGAGAATATAACTTAGAGAAAAATTGAAGCTTCTATAGACAAGCTAAGAGATGAGTATTATGGGACTAATTACAGAAGAAACAAGATTAGAAAATAGTATCGAATATGCTAAGAAAAAAATATAGAAAGTGCGGATGAGAACTATAAAGAGTTGTTAGAAAAGTATTGAGCGTCAAAAATCAATATATAATGCTAAACTTGCTGAGTTAGATAAAGCTACAAAAAGAAAAAAAGAAGAGTTGAGCTCTAAAGTTAGCAGTATTGGAAAAATAACTTAAATACTTTTATTAGAAGAAGATGTTTTATTAGTATCTAAAGAAAAAAATATAGATGAGCAACTACGTACAGGTTATAATTTTCAAAAAGTAATTTAGAAAATCGTAAAAAAATTCCTAGAAGATCAAATTAACAATTTGAGTTTTTTTATAATATAGGGAGTTAAAGAGATTTTTATCTAATAAAGGAAACTATCAATGGAGTTCATGATAGTGTTGCTAATATAATAAACTTTTGGTAATGAATATGCGACGGCATTAGATATAGCTTTTAGGTCAATCACAACAAAATATTGTAGTTGATAGTGAAGCTACTGCTAAAAAATGCATAGAGTACTTTGAAAAAAATCTAATAAAGGTCGTGTAACATTTTTTTACCACTAAATAATATTAAAGCAAAAAGCTATTGCTAGTGATATTTATAGTGTTTTGGTAAAAGAAGAAGGCTTTTATTAATATTGCGGAAAAATCTAATAGAGGTCAATGCAACATACAAGAATATTATTTCACATCTATTAGGTCTTACGATTATTGTAGATAATATGGACAATGCCAATCGTATTGCACGTAGAATAAACTTTAGAAATCGTATTATTACTCTTGATGGTCAGGTTATAAATAGCTGGGGTTCTATTACCGGAGGAGCAATTAATAAAAAAATACTAATTCTTCAATTAAACATAAGGCAGAACTAGATAATCTTGAGGATAACCTTGGAAAAATAAATGATAAAGTATCTAAGCTAGAGACTGAAAAAACTAAGTTGGAAGCCAAAAGAAAAGAGTCTGTAGAAAATATTGTAGAGTTGAAAAATGCTAAAGAACAAAATACTCTATATATAAAAAGAACTTGAATTGGCTATAAATCATAAAAAAATGCAGAACTTACTGATATAGCCGCTTATATTACATCTAATGAGAAGAAATTAGAGGTATATAGAACAGAAGATAATAATTTAGAAAAATATATCAGAACTTACAGATGGACTTAAAAAAATTCGTGAAGAATTAACTATTTTGAATAAGAAAATAGAAGAAGAAACTACTAAAAAAACAAAGTGTACAGAGTGCAGAAGAGTTATTTGTTGAGAAAAATAGCAGAGCTAAAAAAATAGAAAAAAATCTAAGCTAGAAGAAACTCTAAAACATATAACGGAAAGCATTGGAAATTATCAAAGCGATATTGATGATGTACATAATCAAATAGAAAGGTTAGAAGCTTCTAAAAATATAGAAAATCTTAGTGCAGAAGATGAAAAGAATATTCTTGAAAATAATACAAGGGTAATTAGTCAATGTAGTCAAAGGCTAGATGTTTTGAAAAATCTTTTATCAGATTTAGATGCCGAAAAACTGGTCTTTTTAAACGTGAAAAAGAAATTACTACATCACAGCAATATAGTAATGAAGAATTACGTTTGAAAATTTCAGAGTGTGAGAAATTAACAGTAGCTCAGACGAAGATTGAAGTTAAGATTGATGAGTATTTGGAAAACTTAGTTACTAATTATAGTGTGACCTATGAAAGTGTTGCTCACAAATTAACTGAAGAACTAATCACAGAAGTGCCTTCATATAAATCAGATGTAATTAGATTGCGTCGAGCTATAATGGAGTTAGGAAATGTTAACCTTAATGCCATCGAAGAGTTTAATGAAGTAAAAGAACGTTATGATTTCTACAATGAACAGATTACAGACCTGGTAGAGGCTAAAGCTAAGCTAGAAGAAACAATTGCAGAAATTGATAAAGAGGTAAAAGAAAGATTCTTAGAGACATTTGTTCAAGTAGCTGAGAACTTCAATAAAATATTTATAAAATTATTTAAAGGTGGTTATGCGGATATGACGCTTGAAACACCAAATGATATTTTAAATACTGGCATTGTTATTGAGGCTTCACCACCAGGGAAAAAACTTCAAAATCTTTCACTATTATCAGGTGGGGAGAAGTCACTTACCGCAATAAGTTTATTATTTGCGATTCTTCAAGTGAAAAATCCACCGTTTGTTGTTCTTGATGAGGTGGAAGCAGCACTTGATGAAGAGAATGTAAATCGTTTTGCGAAGTTTTTAAAACTCTATTCAGAAGATAATCAGTTCTTAGTTATCACACATCGACGTGGTACTATGGAAGCTATGGATACATTGTACGGAGTAACAATGCAGGAAAAAGGAATAAGTTATATTCTTTAGAATTAGAGTTAAAAGATATGATAAAAAAACTTCGAAGAGGTTATAGAGTAGAGAAAAAAATTATAATTTATAATTCAAAGAAAAAAAGACACAGTTAAATTTAAACTGTGTCTTTTTTTCAATCATGTAAAATAAATGGAAAACAATAATAGAATACCTATAAAAAAACAAATATATAACCAACTTTTTTAGAGATTTTTTTCCATTTTTTTGTTTTTTTCTTTAGGTATTTTTTTCTATTCTGTTATATTCCTCTTCAGTCATACCAGCAAGAATATTATAGCTTTTTCTTTATATGAGTAGATAAGATGTAAAAAAAGCAGACAAAAAGAGCTATAGACAGACATATAGTATACTTCCTGCATGTTCAAATTTAGTATTATCTATGTATATACAGAAAAGACATTACAAGGGATAGTAAATAATAATATAATGATAGCATATTTTTTTCTACTCATATGAATCATCTCCTTAAATATTTTTATAAAAAAAGTAGTTTAATTATTTATATGATAAATTTTTTAATGAAGCCGTACCATATATAAATTACAATAATTATCGCTAATAATTCGCTAAGATGAATTAAAAATTTTTTTAGAATAGAAAAAAATCACCTAGTTGATAATAAATTCCGGTTTTTTTGAAAAGCTATAGCACATATTACTAGAGGGAAAGTAAAGGCAGAGAAACTAGGGTAGAACTTTCTATTTAGTAAAAAAATGGTAATTGCATAAGTACAAAAAAATGAATAATAATATTGTTAATAGGTATTAGTATATTCAAGAATAATCAAATTTTTTTATTTGAGTAATACCAATCATATAACTAGCTAATAATAGTCCGCCAGGAGCAGAAAATACTGTTATCGTAGGGAAGTCTCCCATCCTTGATAGTGCTTTATATTTCATAAACTCTATACAAGACAAATGGAATAAGTATTAGGTAATTAATAAATGAGAAAATAAAAGAACAGCTTACCTAACTATTTCTACATTATAACTTATTGCTGTAACTAGTAACTACAGCAGGTCCAACAAAAGGTAATAAACCATGTTGGATAAATATTTTTTTAATATGTTTGTCTTTGATAATAAAATTATAAGTAGCATAGCTAACAACACAAATATCAAGACATATACCAATAATCCAAGTAGGTAAACTATATAACCCTATATTTTTTTGAAAAAGAACTTAATAACATAATACTCATTGGATAAGTCGCAAGCACTGTTGCTAAAACAGGATTTTTTTCATTTCTTCTTTTTAGTTTATCGCTATATAGAAAGAACTTTATTGTTAATAGGATAATAATTATTAAAGATAATAAGCTAAAAAAATAGTCTGTAATGTAGAACTATATATTTGGAACATATTGCCAAGAGCAACAGAGCCAAGCGCAAGGCCAGCAATTGGTGTAGGTAAATTTTTAATTATATTCATAGATAACTCCTTATATCATTACTCACTACTATTGTATAACATAAAATTTGAAAGCGCAATAATAATCTAATTATTCTTGACAAAACAAAATTTTAGATGCTATAATCCAATAAGAAACACCTGTTTCTTATTGGAGGGAATACAATGGCACCTAAGTTTAAATTTACTAAAGAAGAAATTTTTAGAGGTTACACTTGACTTTATAAGAATTAATGGGATAAAGGAAATAAGTGCACGAACTATTGCAAGAGAATTAAATGCTTCTACGAAAGTAATATTTAGTTTGTTTGGTAATATGGAAAAATTTGATAAGAGAAGTCAATCAATTAGCTAGAAATGAATTTTTTTACACAAGGTTAAAAATTTCTTTTAAAAAGATGAAAGTCCATTTAAAAAGGCTTGGAATTGAATATATATTATTCTCTAAAAATGAACCAAAAATTATTTGAATGGCTATTTATGAATAAAAAGTGTAGAGATTGAAGATTTTTAAAGATTTTTCTCCTATGTATGATTATGAGTATAAAAAAAGTTATAGAGTCAATAGTGAATGAATATAAGATATCTATAAAAAGCGCTGAAAAAAATTTTTATACACATTTATTTACTTATAGTCATGGGATTGCAACGTTAAGTGTTACAGGAATATATAGTTTTACTGAGATTGAGATAATAGAAGCAACGACAGAGATAGCTAGAAGTTTAGTAAAGAGTTTTTTTGAAGGAGAATAATTAAATGATTTTTAGCAAAAAGATATTAGGAAAAGAATTTGCTGGTCAAGATGTTTTTAAGAGGAATTAATCTAAGTGTAGATGAAAATGATTTTGTAGTTATATTAGGAGCATCTGGATCAGGGAAATCCACATTATTAAATATTTTTATCAGGTTTAGAAAAGTCAGATTCAGGAGAAGTTTTTATATAATGGAGAAAACATAAGTAATTATACAGAAACTCAATTAACAGAGTTTCGCAGAAAGAATATAGGATTTGTTTTTTTCAACAATATTATTTATTAAATAATTTAACTGTTTTTCCAGAATGTTAGAGTTGGTGCTAATTTAGCAAATAATAGTGACTGTTCTGAAATATTAAAAGAACTTGGTTTAGAGGATAAGGTTGAAAAATATCCTAATGAATTATCAGGAGGAGAACAGCAACGAGTTTCTATTGCTCGAGCATTAGCTAAGAAACCAAAAGTATTGTTTTTGGATGAACCTACAGGAGCATTGGATGAAGAAACAGGAAGAGGTATATTGGAGTATATCTTTAAATTAAGAAATGAATCAAAATTTACTATGATAATGGTTACTCACAATGAAAATATTGCACAAATTGCCAATAAAATAGTTCATGTAAAAAGTGGTAAGGTATCATCGATAGAAGAAAATAGTACTCCAAAAACTGTGGCTGAGATAGGATGGTAATTTATGATAGTTGAAGTTAAAGATTTAAAGAAAGCTATAGCAGTAGTAATAATAAGTTTTTTTGTGCGGTATTTGTTACGACATTATTTTTTTAATTTTCTATTTAGATTTAAAAAGACTTAGATATAACTACTCTAAATTTAATTCAAAAAAATTCTATGATACACAGCTCATAGTTTCGAAGTTTGTTATAATTGTTACTGGAGTAATACTTTCAATTAGTTCAGCAATAATGCTACTTTTTTTATAAAAACAGCATATAGACCAGTCGAAAACATAAGATAGGGATTTTAAAAAGCTTTTAGGATACAGTAATATGTTTATATCAAAAAAATTTCTCAGTGTTTAGCTTACTGATTTTTCTTAGGAACTTTTTTTAGGTTTTTGGTAGTTCGTATTTATTGATGCCAAAGTTTTTATGAGAGTAGAAACAAGGATAATATACTTACAAATCTAACAATAGATTTCCATCTACAGCCGTTAATATATTTAGTATTACTTCCGACATTGCTATTCTTAATATTATCAATGATGTATGTTTTATTAAAATTAAATGTACCAACAACAGTTTTTGCTAAAACAACTAGAGTTGAAAAAAATAAAATTATTAAGAAAAAGAAAAACTAAAAGATACAAGAAAAAAATTTATAAAAAGAATTAGAGTCGACAATTTTTGTATAGTAATAAAACACTAATATTCTTTATTATTTTTTTGCCGCAATGTCATTTTCTTCAATGATTCAAATGTCATTAGGAATGAGAGATTTTTGTTGATACTATAATACGAATGATTATGACAGTAATAGGTGTAATTTTGTCATTATCTATTCTCCTGATAACTCTTGAGGTTATAGTTAGTAATAATAAGAAAAAAATATTTCTATCCTAAATATAATGGGGTATTCTGTTAGTGAATGTTCTCAAATAGTATTGTCTAAATATAGAATAGTGGCACTGATAGGTTTTTATTATAGGAACAGTCTATCAATATGTATTAATAAAAGTGTTATTAATTAAGTTGTCGAAAGAATTAGATAGTCAGGTAGTATATAATTTTTGATTATTTATCATTATTAATAAGTTTCAGTTTTATTTATTTTTAATATATGAATTGTTTATAAGATATTATTATAAAAAAATAAGAATGATTGATGCTAAAAAGATAATACTAGATTAAAAATCTCCTACAAAACATAAAGTTTATGTTTTGTAGGAGAATTTTTTTCTGGGAAGTAAATTATTTATATTATTTAGAAAGCCCTTCAGCAATCTTATCTAAGTTCCATTTCATCATATTGTAGTAGCTGTCACCATTTTGCCCTGGTTCTGCTACAGAATCTGTGAAGATTTTTTCAAAGATTGGAATATTAGTATCTTTTGATACTGTTTGCATTGGACGTTCATCAACACTGCTTTCAACGAATAGAGAAGGCACTTTTGTTTTACGTAGTTTTTCAACTAATGTTTTAATTTGATCTGGAGTTCCTTCTTCTTCTGTATTAATTTCCCAAATATATGCAGAAGGTACGTTGTAAGCTTTAGAGAAGTATTTAAAGCATCCTTCACTAGTTACAATCATTTTTTTCTCTTTTGGAATATTGTTGAATTTTTTTGTTTAGCTTCTTTATCTAATGCCTCTAGTTTTTTTCTAGATAATTTTTTTAGATTAGCTTCATAGAAATCTTTATTTTTTTGGATCTTTTTGCACTAAGTTGTTTTGCAATGTTTTTAGCATAAATCATACCATTTTCAAGGTTCAACCAAGCGTGAGGGTCTTCTTTACCTTTTTCATTTTGCCCTTCAAGATAAATAACCTCAACTCCATCACTTACAGCATAGTAATCTTTATTTTCTTCTTTTTTAGCATTTTGTACTAATTTAGTAAACCAAGCATTTCCACCAGTTTCTAAGTTAATACCATTATAAAATATAAGGTCAGCTTTGTGAAGTCTTTTTAACATCATCAGGTAGTGGTTCGTACTCATGTGGATCTTGTCCAACAGGTACTATACTGTGTAAATCAATTTTATCACCTGCAATGTTTTTAGTGATGTCGGCGATAATAGAGTTAGTCGCCACAACTTTAAGTTTTTCGCTTGTATTTGAATTTTTATTAGCATTAGAACAAGCGAATAGTCCAACAGCTAACATAAAAATTAGTGATAAAAATCCTAATTTCTTAAAAACCTAATTTTTTTCATATTATAGGCCTCCTTTATTTAATAATATTTTTTTCATTACAGATTACTTTATATAAGACATTTCGTAATGATAATTGTTATCAATTCAAAAAGTTTATAATAATTTCCCCTAAAATTATTAATTATTTCAGAAGTATTTTTGTATTTAGGTAGTTTTTATTTTTGTAAAAATAATTTTAGGGAATATTACTTTAATTTTTATAAAATGATTTTAATTATCATTTTAGTCTTTAAATTTTTCATAAAGTAAGTTGTATATTTATGAACTTAGTTATTTTTTATGTTTTATAAATCTTTTGCTTAGGCGCTATAAAGAAACTTATAGCGAATACTGTTGCAAGTGTTAAAACAATGCTAGAACCAGCAGCGATATTAAATGAGTATCCAATAAACAAACCTAATACTGAGCAAACTGCTCCAATAGTAGATGATAAGAATATCATTGTTTTAAGGCTGTTAGCATATAAATACGCTGTTGCAGCTGGTGTGATTAACATAGCCACTATTAAAATAGTACCAACACTTTGCATAGCTGTAACGGAAACTAATGTTAAAAGTATCATAAGTAAATAATGATAAAAGTTAACTTTCATTCCCATAGCTTTAGCCAATAATTCATCAAACGAAGTAAGAAGTAATTCTTTAAAAAATAGTTTAATGACAAGTAAGACAAAAACTCCAACTCCGATTGTAATATACATATCAATATCTTGAACAGCTAGTATATTACCAAATAATATGTGGAATAAGTCGGTTGAACTTTTTGCAACACCTATAAGGATAACCCCAAGCGCCAAGAAAGAACTGAAAGTTATTCCAATGGCAGTATCACTTTTGATAATTGAGTTTCCTTTGATAAAGGTAATAATAATCGAAGCAAGTAAACCAAAAGCTATAGCTCCGATAAAGAAGTCAATACCAAGTATGTAAGAAATAGCGACTCCAGGGAGAACAGCGTGAGAAATGGCGTCTCCCATTAAGCTCATTCCGCGAAGGACAATGAAGCATCCAACAGCCCCTGCAACAATACCAATGATAATTGCAGTGATGAGGGCATTTTGCAAGAAATGGAAGTTATAAAGCCCATCAATAAACTCTTTAATCATTAGTACCACCTCCTAGGAAGAATAAATCTGTACCATAAGCTTTTGTTAAATTTTCTCTTGTGAAAGTTTCTTTTGTCTCTCCATAGGCAATTAGTTCTTTATTGATAAGCAGAACATTATCAAAATACATATGAACTTTTCGAAGATCATGGTGTACTATTAGAATAGTGTGACCTTTTTCTTTTAATTTTCTTAGCGTATTCATAATAATTTCTTCACTAACAGAATCTATACCTACAAAAGGTTCATCTAAAAAGATATATTTAGCCTCTTGTACTAAGCAACGAGCGATAAGTACACGTTGGAACTGACCACCAGATAATTCACTAATTTGTCTATGTGAAAATTGTTCCAGTCCAACTAACTTAAGCGCCTCATCAACTTTTTCCCAATGTTCTTTTTTTAATTTATGGAATAATTTCACTTTAGGATAAACACCAAGTGAAACACATTCTCTAACTTTAATAGGGAAATTATAATCAATATTTATTTTTTGTTCTACATATGCAATATCGCTTAAAGCATCTTTAGACGGTAAATTATCAATTTCTGCTTTTCCTTTGAAAGGAATAATATTCAAAATAGCTTTTATTAGGGTTGACTTACCAGCACCATTAGGACCAATAATACCTATGATAGATGGCTTATCTATTTGTAAATTTATATTATCAATAGCAAGTGTATCTTTATATCGAACACTTAGATTAGTTATATTAATCATATGAACCACGTCCATTCTTTTTCTATCTACACTAAAGTTTACCTTAGGAAACAATAAAAAGTCAAGAGGAATGTTGCGTATAAGCAAAAAAATATCTTGAAGCGAAAGTGTATATTATAATAAAAATGCAAGTAATAGTAGAGGGGAAAAAGTGGTTAAAATAAAAAACCTACCTTACAAAAAAAATATTGTAAGGTAGAAATAAGGGAGTAAATATGAAAAGTCTTTATTATAAGCTAGGGAGACTTATAATAAAAAGAACATATGAAGTAATATAACATTACTTCACTTATAAGTATATCAGAAGTATATACAAAAAAACAAGAGAAAAAAATCAAAATTATTTCTAAATATATTAATTGAAAAAAATATTGATAATTAAATTTTTTTACATAAAAAAATTAATATTTTGAGAATAGTTACTATTTTACTTATAATAAAAATATAAATAGTGCCTATATTACAGTAAATATAGAAGGTGTATTAGTTTACTGTTTAAGAGTAATTTCTTTCGAAAAAAAGAAAAACTTTATATTTAAATATATCTTTGATATTAGGAAATTATTAAGATAATAATGATGATGGAAATATACAAGATAATGTATATAATATATGAAAAAAATTAAGTAGAAAAATATCATTTCAAAAGATAAAAAAACTGATAATAAAAAAAGATAATTAAATATTTTAATTTAAAAGTATATGAGATTATAAAAACAAATATAGCGAAATATCCGTATTTCGTTATATTTGTTTTTTTATGTATATATTAAAAAGTTTTTTTCAATAACTATTTGACTTCGTATTTTTTTCACGAACTATTTGTGCAACTTGTTCGCAGTATTTATCTGTAAGTTCATCACTGCTAGCTTCGACCATAACACGAATTAGATTTTCAGTACCTGATGCGCGTAGTAAAATACGTCCATTTCCATCAAGTTCTTTTTCAACTTTAGCGCATTCTTCAAGAACATCTCTATCTTCCATAGCTAATTTTTTATCTAGTACTTTTATATTAACCAGTTTTTGTGGGTAAATATTTACTTCATTAGCAAGTTCTTCTAAAGTTTTTCCAGAAGTCTTTAGAATATCAGCTAGTTTAACAGCTGTTAGTATTCCATCTCCAGTAGTAGCGTAGTTCATCAAGATGATGTGACCTGATTGCTCTCCACCTAGAGAGTAGTTATTGTTTCTCATTTCTTCAACAACATATCTGTCTCCAACCGCAGTTTTTACAGATTGTAGACCATTTTCTTCTATAGCTTTATAGAAGCCAATATTACTCATTACTGTTGAAACAACCATATTGTCATTAAGTTCACCTTTTTCTTTAAGATGTTTAGCAAGGATAAACATAATCTTATCTCCATCGACAACATTTCCATTAGCATCTACTGCTAATACGCGATCACCATCCCCGTCAAAAGCAAAGCCAACGTCAACGTTGTTTTCTTTTACAAAGTTAGCAAGGGTATTAATTTTCGTAGATCCAACATTTTCATTGATATTAATACCATTAGGTGTACAACCAATCGTTTCAATATCAGCTTCCAAATCTCCAAATAAGAATGGAGCAACCCCCGTTGTAGCACCGTTAGCGCAGTCAAGTGCAATATTAAGGTTAGAAAGGTCACCTGAAATAGATTGTTTTATATGGTGGATATATTTTTGACTAAGTTCGCTACCTGAATATAATTTACCAATTCTATCGTAGCTAGCATTCGCTATTTCGTTTGAATTGTCAATCAGAGTTTCAATTTCTAATTCTTGTTCATCAGTAAGTTTAAATCCATCTGGACCGAAAAATTTTAATTCCATTATCTTGATATGGGTTATGTGAAGCAGAAATCATAATTCCGCTATCTGTTTCAATAGTTTTAGTTAAATATGCTATAGCTGGTGTAGGGATAACTCCTACAGTCATAACATCTACACCAACACTTGTTAGACCTGCTGTTAGGGCGTATTCAATCATATCACAAGAAATTCTAGTATCTCTACCAATTATTACTTTTGGGCGCTCTTTTTTTTCAGTAAGTAGTTTACCAAGGGCTTTTCCTACTTTAAAGCTTAAATCAGAGGTAAGTGATTCGCCAGCGACGCCACGAATACCATCTGTTCCAAAATATTTTCTCATAAAAAAATAAACTCCTTATTCTTTATTTATAAATGAATATTACTATATAAAGGAATATAAGTCAAGGTTTTGCTTTTAATTATAGTATAGTTGTTACAAGAAATTTCAGATGAAAGTAAAGTAATAGAGAAAAATTGTTTTGATTGCAAATACAGACGTAATTAATATTGCTAAATTTCTAGTGTGGTTTGTATAATAAATTTGAGGCGATAATATGAATTATATACACTAAATAAAAAGGATGGAGATGAAATATAATGAAAGATGTATCAAAGGGATAAAATATTAAATGTTAGTTCAGAATCTGCTTGGCAAGCATTAAAAGAGATGAATAAATGGTTGCCGGATCTATCTACAAACAGTGGAATTTCCTATTCAATAGATACTGATTTTTTTGAAATTGGAAGAAAATATAATATAACTTCTAAGGAAGGGGTAGTAATGGATTGTGAATTATATAGTATAGATGAAGAAAATATGACTGTGGAAATACACGCTGAGCACAAACCATTGAAATCTATACTTATATGCAAAGTTTTAGACTTAGGGGATAATAGGACGCAAATTATAAGGATACAGGGTTATCCAGGGTGGTTTGGTAAAATTTTCACTGTCTTTTTTGGTAGAAGAGAGTCTGGGGAAACAGTAGAATACCTAGAGGTTTGGGGGAACTATGCTGAGTCTCTAGAAGAATAATTTAGAAGAGTTTCTTTATTTGTTTTTTATAAAAGTAAGTTTTTTGTGAAAATCAAGGGCGAAACAACTGATTTTAGTATAGAAAAAAGGAGTTTCTCTTTACTAATCCGAACGATAATGGTATTATATAGGTATAATATACGAATTAATACTGAAAAATCTAAATTTTATAGAATTATATCGTAGTTCGTGTGAAATATGTTTTACAAGGAGCAGAAGATGAAATTAAAGAGAAGCGAAAGAATAGTAGTAATGACGGAGTATTTATTAAATAATCCAAATAAGCTAATACCTTTGACATATTTTGTTTCAAAGTTTAACCAAGCAAAATCTTCAATCAGTGAAGATATCCATATTATAAAAAATGGTTTTAAAGAAGAAAATATTGGTGAAGTAAGAACGCTTGCTGGTGTTAGCGGAGGAGTTATTTTTACGCCAACATTAGTAGAAGAAGATGCTAAGGTTATTCTTAATGAGTTTATAGATAAAATCAATGATGGAAGTCGCTTGCTTGCTGGTGGCTATATCTTTATGTCTGATATAATAGGAAATCCTAGTCTTATGAATAAGTTAGGGCGTGTTATAGCGACTGTTTACAAAAATAAAGAAATTGATGCAGTAGTTACTGTTGCTACAAAAGGTATTCCTGTAGCTTATGCTATAGCTTCTATTTTAAATAAACCGGTTATTACAATAAGACGTGATAATAAGGTGACAGAAGGAACAACAGTTGCGATAAACTATGTTTCAGGATCAACTAAAAAAATAGAAACTATGATTTTATCTAAAAGAAGTTTAGAAAGTCACTCAAAAGTTTTGTTAGTAGACGATTTTATGCGTGGTGGTGGAGTACTTACTGGTATGGAAAGTCTTATGAATGAATTTGATGTGACTGTAGTAGGAAAGGTAATAATAACACAGTGTTATGATTCACCTAGAGAACACGAAGATGATTATTTATATTTATCAAAAATTGATAATATTGATGAATTTAACGGAACTTTTGATGTTAAGTTAGGAAATGTAATAGAAAAATTAAGACAAGTAGAGAAAGAGGATAAAATTAATGAGCAATAACAGATATGCGGTAATACTTGCAGCTGGAAAAGGTACAAGAATGCAATCAAAATTATATAAAGTATTGCATAAAGTTTGTGATAGAACTATGGTAGAACTTGTTTTAGATAGTTTGAGCGATTTAGAGATGCAAGAAGTAATTACAGTAGTTGGGCATGGAGCTGAACGAGTTAAAGAAGTATTAGGTGATAGAACTAAGTTTGTCCTTCAAGCAGAGCAATTGGGAACAGCGCATGCGGTAAAAATGGCAAAAAGTGAGCTTGCTGATAAAGAAGGAACAACTATAGTCATGTATGGAGATACTCCACTTATTCGTCCTGAAACTATAAACAGTATGTTAGATCATCATGAAAAGAGTAATGCTAAAAGGCAACTGTTCTAACTGCTATTGCTGATGATCCATTTGCTTATGGAAGAATCATTCGAGATGTTAATGGAAAATTAGTGAAAATTGTTGAAGAAAAAGATGCAACTGATAAAGAAAAACAGATAAAAGAGATTAATTCAGGGATATACTGTTTCGATAACAAACTACTATTTGAAAAGCTTGAAAAGGTTAAAAATGATAATAAGCAAGGGGAATATTATCTACCAGATGTACTTGCTTTAGTTCGTGAACAAAAAGAAATTATCGAAACTTATTTATGTGATGACTTTGACGAAACATTTGGAGTTAATGATAGAGTTGCACTTTCTTATGCAGAAAATGTAATGCGCAATAGAATCAATACAAGGCATATGTTAGCGGGGGTTACGCTGGTAGATCCTGCTAATACTTATATAGCGCCTAATGTTATTATTGGGAGAGATACTACTATCTATCCAAATGTAACTCTTAAATCAAATACTGTTATAGGAGAAGATTGTCAAATAAAGCCTAATTCATATTTAGAAAATGCAGTTATAGGTAATGGTGTGAAAGTTTTATCTTCAACTATTAGAGATTCAAAAATTGGTGATAAAACAAGTGTAGGACCATATTCTCATATTAGAAATAATTGTGAACTTGGGGACAATGTTCGAGTAGGAAACTTTGTAGAGTTGAAGAATACAGTATATGGAGAAGGCTCTAAAACAGCCCATTTAAGCTATCTTGGAGATACTACTGTTGGAGCCAACACAAATATAGGTTGTGGTACAATTACTGTAAATTATGATGGTAAAAATAAATATAAAACTACAATAGGTAGTAACACTTTTCATAGGATGTAATTCAAATTTAATAGCTCCACTTGAAATAGGAGATGGTGCAGTTATAGCAGCAGGTTCTACTGTTACTAAAAATGTTCCAGCAGATTCACTAGTAATTGCTCGAGCTAAACAAGAGACTAAAGAAGGTTATGCTAAAAAGCTACCTGCTGGTAGAAAGTAGTAATATAATTTTTTTAAAAAAATCTATAAAGGTGTTATAGAAGAAAAGTAAAAACATTGCTGTAATAATATAAAGTGAGAATAATGTTTATACTACTAATATAAATTATTTCTTTCTAAAAATAAAACTCTTTAAAACGATGAAATGCAAGCAATACAACTTAAATTTCGTCGTTTTTTTATGCTTGAAATAGAGTCTTAAAAAAAGTATATAATTATTTATAGTAGTAAAGTGTTATAAAATAAAAGTTTGTATTATAATAAAAAAAGGAGGACAAAATTATGAAATCGAAACATCAGAAAATATTAGAGTATATAAAAAGTTTACCGATAGGAAGCAAAATTTCAGTTCGTCAAGTGGCAAAAGAATTGAAAGTTAGTGAAGGAACAGCATATAGAGCCATTAAAGAATCAGAAAATAGAGGATTTGTATCATCAATAGAGCGTGTTGGAACAGTACGTATTCAGAAAAAAGAACGTGATAATGTTGAAAAATTATCTTATTCTGAGATAGTAAATATAGTTAGTGGACAATTAATAGCAGGACGCGGAGGAATTCATGAAATAGTTCAAGACTTTGCTATTGGAGCTATGGATTCTGAACAAGTAGGAAAACATATAAGAAAAGGGACATTATTAATAATAGGTAATCGTCCAAAAATTATTGAAATGTCATTGGAAAAAGGCTGTGCTATTTTAGTAACAGGAGGATATATTCCCAAATGATAATATAAAATCATTAGCAGATAGTAAAAATCTTCCATTAATTATTACACCACACGATACTTTTTTTCTGTAACGCATTTAATTAATAGGGTAACAAATGACCAAATTATTAAACGTGACATTATAACAGTAGAAAGTATTTATATAAAAAGTAGAGAATTTATATACAATAAATCTTAATAATACAGTAAAAAGATTGGTATGATCTTCAATTGAAAGTAGGACATACACGATATCCAGTTGTCAATGAATATGGAAAATTAGTTGGTATTATTACTGCTCGTGATGTATTCTTGAAAGATAAAGATGCACTAATTAAGGAAGTTATGGAACGTAAGGTTTCTACAACAACATTAGATACCCCTATTTCTTCTGTAGCGAATACTATGCTATTAGAAGGATTTGAACTTATGCCTGTAATTGATGCAAAAAACACATTACTAGGAGTAGTAACTAGAAAATTAGTAATTAATTCATTATTAACTAGTAATAGATTCCAAGAAGGACATAACAACGATACTTTTGATGAAATTATGCGTAAAGGTATTGTACCAAGAGCTGATGGGCTGCAAGTTAAAATTATTCCTCAAATGCTAGATCAGTTCGGTACTTTCTCTAGCTCAGCACTATTAAGTATTATCGATGAATCAATTCATATAACAAGTTACAACTATAATAGAAGTGAAGTTCTTATGCAAAATGTTTCATTGTATTTCTTGAAATCAGTTCCGTTAGATCGTACAGTGACAACAAAAGTTAATATTTTGGATATAGGTAGAAAAACTGCCAAATTTGATGTAGAAGTATTTGATAAAACTGAATTAGTAGCTAAAGCTATGGTAACTTGTCAAGTATTCCAAAGAAACTAGTAGAAAGAAGAAGCTAAATGTTAGAAACTTATGAAAATCTATATGAAGAAATTTTTTTCAAAAAAATAAAAGAAAGTAAAAAAATAATCATTCATCGTCATGAAAGACCAGATCCAGATGCTTATGGATCACAAGGTGCGATGTACCAACTTATAAAAACTAACTTTCCTGAAAAAGAAGTCATTACAGTAGGAAAAGATTCACCGTCACTGTGTTTTCTGTTTGAAAATAGTGAAGTTGTAGAAGATGACTATAAAGATGCTTTGGTAATAATAACGGATACAGCTAACTTTCCTAGAATAGATGGGAAAGCTATTTACAAAAAAAATAACTTTTTAATAAAAATAGATCATCATCCACCTTTGGATAATTATGGAGATATTAATTTAGTTAATACTGAGGTTTCGTCTTGTAGTGAGCTTATTTATAATTTTTTTATACATATCTAAATAAAAAAATATGATATTAAACTAAATGATGAAGCAGCAAAATTACTTTATTTAGGTATAGTAGGGGATACAGGTAGATTTTTATTCCCGAATACATCTAATGAAACATTGAGAGTGGCATCTGAACTTATAAAATATGACTTTAACATGAGTGAACTCTTGGATAAAATGGAGATTATTAGTGAAAATCTTATGCGTTTTAGAGCATTTATTTTTGAAAAATATGATGTATATCAAGATGGTGTAGCTTATTTGAAAATCACGAAAGAAGATATGGATAAGTATGGAGTTGATCCAGGAGAAGTTTCTACTGGAGTAAATCTACTACGAAGTCTTGAAGGACTTTACGCATGGTGCTTTTGCAATTGATGAAGGAAACAAAGTGCGTGTAAGAATTCGTTCAAAAGGTCCTGTTATTAATACTCTTGCAGAAAAATATGCAGGAGGTGGGCATCCTTTAGCAAGTGGAGCAACCGTAAAAAACTGGGAGGAACTAGATGATCTTCTAGATGATATGGCTCGCTTAGTAGGGGAATACTTAAGAGAAAAATAGTATAAAGTAGATAACCAAGATTAGTTTAAATAGGTGTTAAAAGAATATTTAAGTTAATTCTTGACAGTAAAAAAATATGATGCTATACTAATAGCTAAGTTTAATATAAAACCAATACTCGTATAAGTACTAGATTAAATAATCAAAGAGAGTGTCGTTTGCTGTGAAGACATATTATGACATTTAGGAAAATGGTTCGAGTGGTTAATAAGGTAAACATTAATTGTAAACTTTGTTCGGGTATCCACGTTATAGGATAAGCTATGTTAGTAGTTGTAAGTAAAATATAAGGTGGTACCGCGTAAAACGCCCTTATTCCGTGGAGGAGTAAGGGCGTTTTTATTTTAGAAATAATAGAAAATTATTGAAAGGAGAAGCGCATGATTGAATTAAAAAATGTCAAACAAGATATATGATAATAAAGTTCATGCATTGAAAAATATTAATCTTAAAGTGGAGGAAGGGGATATTTACGGAATAATTGGCTATTCTGGTGCAGGTAAGAGTACTCTAGTCCGCCTTCTAAATGGATTAGAAGTTGCGACAGATGGAGAGGTGATTATTGATGGAGATGATTTTAACAAAATTACAGAAGAACAACGTCGTCTGAAACGCCAAAAAATAGGAATGATTTTCCAACACTTTAATCTTTTGTGGAGTAGAACAGTTGCAGAAAATATAGCTTTTCCACTAGAAATTTTAGGAAAATCAAAACAAGAAATAAAAGCAAGAGTAGAAGAACTTGCGAAACTGGTAGGACTTGAAGATAGACTTAATGCTTATCCTTCTCAATTATCTGGTGGGCAAAAACAAAGAGTTGGTATTGCGCGCGCTTTAGCAGGACGCCCATCGATACTACTTTGTGATGAAGCAACGAGTGCGCTTGATCCAGAAACAACTGCAGAGGTTTTAAACCTTATTAAAGAGATTCATAGAAAAACTAATATTACCGTAGTTCTTATTACTCATGAAATGAATGTTATAAAAACTATTTGTACTAAAGTTGCAGTAATCGACGGAGGAACTATAGCTGAAGATGGTTTAGTATCAGAAGTATTTTATCATCCGACACAAGAAGTTACTAAAAAATTCTTAAGTCAAACATCATTTGCTTCAGAGATAGAAGAACGTGAAAATATTGAAGAGTGGAAAAAAGTATTTACAGACGGTATAATAATTAAATTTACGTTTGATAGTAATACGTCTAAAAAAACCTATTCTTAGTATGCTGATAAAAGAAATTGATTTTTGATTTTAATATTATCAATGGTCATATAGATAAAAACAGCAAATGCTAATATAGGAACTTTATTTGTTCAACTAATAGGAAGTAATGAAAATGTAGAGAAAGTAATAACTAGATTAAATGAGCTAGGAATTTTAACGGAGGTGTTATAATGTTTGAGTTTTCAAGAGTTAATTGGGATAAAGTTCAAGAAAAAAACAATAGAAACATTAATTATGACATTTGAGTCATTGATTGCAGTATTTTTTTACTTGGATTATTTTTTTAGGATTATTACTTTATATTACTTCAAATAGTAAAGGTACTTTTGGTAGAGGATTTTACACTGTTGTAACGGCGATAGTAAATATCTTTAGGGCAATTCCATTTATTATTTTAATAGTATTATTAATTCCTTTTACAAAAGCTTTGATTGGTACTATTATTGGGGTTCAGGCCGCTATTCCTGCGCTTATTATTTCAGCAGCACCATTCTATGCTCGACTTGTAGAAATAGGTCTTCGCGAGGTTGATAAAGGGTGTTATAGAAGCTGCTCGTGCAATGGGAGCAAAAAGAATCACTATTATAACTAAAGTATTAATTCCAGAGAGTTTACCAGCTATTGTTTCTGGTCTGACAGTTACAGCTATTGCGTTAGTAGGTGCAACAGCGATGGCTGGTGTTATCGGTGCTGGTGGTTTAGGAAACCTTGCTTATTTAGATGGGTTCCAACGTAATAATAGTACACTAACATTTGTTGCTACAGTGTTAATTCTAGTTATCGTTTTTGCTATTCAAATTTTAGGAGATACAGTAGTTAAAAAAATTGATAAACGTTAGTAAAAAAGAGAAGTTTTTAACTTCTCTTTTTTACTGTAATTAGTGTGAATTTACACTATAGATATTATGTTTTCTATGAGAGGTAGTTATAATCATCTATAAGAAATTTCAAGAAATAAGTAATGATTTTTATTTCATAAAAACTATCATATTATGTAAAAAAATGCCTAAAAATATGGTAAAAATATAAAGGACTGTTAAAAAAAGTATTGAAGAATTGTTAATAAAAAAACAAATAAAGTAAATTTAAAAGGAGATAAAAATTTCATGGTAATTCAATGGTTTCCTGGACATATGGCAAAAAGCAACAAGAGAAGTAAAAGAAAAAAAGTTAAAAATTAGTAGATATAGTTTTTTGAATTAGTAGATGCTCGTTGCCCATTATCTTCTCATAATATGTATTTAGATGAAGTAGTAAAAGATAAAAAAAGAAGATAATTATTTTTTTAATAAAAATAGACTTATGTGATCGAACAGAAACAGCTAAATGGAAGAATTATTTTTGAGAAAAAAAGGTTATACAGTAGTTTATACAGATGCCAAAACAGTAATAATTTAAATAAAGTTATCGATAAAGCAAAAAGAAGAACTTGCAGAAAAAGATTGCAAGACAAGTGGCTAAAGGAATAAAACCACGAGCTATACGTTCAATGGTTATTGAGTACCAAATGTTGGTAAAGTCAACCTTTTATAAACAAATTAATTAAAAAAAAATGTAGCAAATACCGCCAATAAACCAGGTGTTACAAAAAAACAACAGTGGTTAAAAACTTAATAAAGATATAGAACTTTTAGATACCCCAGGTATTCTTATGCCGAAGTTTCGATAATCAAGAAATTGGTAAGAAATTAAGTCTAATTGGTTCTATAAAAAGATGATATTACACCGCTTGATGATGTGAGCTTATATTTAATAGAATTATTAAAAACAAAGTTATTTAGAAAATATGAATAATCTGTATAAAATAGATGTTACTACTGATGATGAGAATGTCTTTATAATGGAAAAAAATTGCAGATAAACGTTTCAAAAAAATTGGTGGGAGATTATGATTATGATTCAACAATAAAACTTCTTATTCAAGATTTTTAGAACACAAAAGTTTGGGCTAATTACATTAGATAACTATAATGATATGATAAATGAAGAGGTTAGTGATGAAAAATTAATGAAGTAAAAGAAATTTTATCACAAGATAATCCAAATGAAGAGATTTTTAGAACAGTTACGAAAGTGATGAGAGAAGTGGTGTTCAAAAATTGCTGGCAAGTTTTGATAAAAAAACAAGAAAAAACTTTTTTTATAAAAAAAGAGTACGAAAAAAATCATTTTATGAAAATAAATGTTATAATAAAGGATGTAAATACATCTGTGGTATTGATGAAGTAGGGCGTGGCCCATTAGCAGGTCCAGTCGTTGCTGCAGCAGTAATTTTAAAACAAGGTAGTTATTTTGAAGGATTAAATGATTCAAAAAAATTATCAGAGAAAAAGCGTGAAGAACTTTTTGAAAAAATAAAAGAAGAAGCAGTGGCTTACGCTATTTGTGAAGTAAGCAATGAAGAAATTGAAAGATATAATATTTATAATGCCGCACGTATTGCGATGCAACGTGCAGTAGAACAATTAAAAGTAAGACCAGATTTTTTATTAATTGACGCGATGCCTTTTGAAAACTATCCAATACCTAACTTTAGTATGGTAAAAGGTGATGAAAAGAGTGTTTCTATTGCAGCGGCTTCAGTTATAGCGAAAGTATATCGTGATAGATTAATGAAAGAATATGCAAAGAAATATCCACACTATGATTTTGAAAATAATGCAGGATATGGAACGAAAAAGCATTTGGAAGGGTTAAAGGCATACGGTATTACCCCAATCCACAGAAGAGATTTTGAACCGGTAAAAAGTATGATTAAACAAGGAGGAAATAATGAGTAATAATAATATTAGTATTGCAAAAGAATATCCAAGTAAGTAAAAATGTTAATAATAAACAAAAAAAACTCATCAAAAGAGAAATAATAATCCCATAAATAAAAAAAGAATATTAATGTAGAAAAAAATAAAAATAATATAATTAAGGAAGTAAAGTTCAAGAGAGAATAAGGCTAAAAAAACTAATTCCTAAAATTCGCATTACGCCTCTAGGGGGAGTAGATGAAGTAGCTAAGAATATGTATATGATAGAAATAGCTGATGAAATCTTTGTGCTTGATGCAGGTCTTATGTTCCCTGAAACAGAGATGATAGGGATTGATGCAGTAATTCCAGATATTAGTTATTTAGTTCGTAATAAACAAAAAAAGTAAAAAGGATATTCCTATCAAATGGGCACGTAAGTTCTATGGGGGCTGTACCATATATAATAGATAAACTTAAATGTCCAGTTTATGGGTCTAAATTAACTATTGATTTATTAAAAAAATCATTTAAAACATTTAGGAATTAAAACGTCGTATTAAGTTTTATTATGTAAAAGAAAATAATAAATATGATTTTAATAATGCGAGTATTACTTTTTTTCAAAAACAACATACTCTATGCCTGATTCACTTGGTATTTGTATAGAAACATCACAAGGTAATATTGTTTATACTGGGAGAATTTAAGTTTGACCAATCTGTAAGTAAAGAATATAAATCTGATATTGTTAAAATTAGTACATTAGGGAAAAAAGGTGTATTAGCTTTACTTAGTGACTCTAGCAACGCTAATATGAAAGGCTATAATGTACCTGAAAATGAAGCAGCTGAGCAAATTGATAATGCATTTTATCAAGCGAATAAACGCATAATCGTAACTTGTTACGCTTCAAATTTCTTAACAATTTCACATATAGTTCGTGCAGCATTAGGACAAAATAGAAAACTTTCTATTACTAGGAGAAGCGATAGAAGATTCTATTAATACTGCGAGAAATATGAATTACTTGGCAATAGAAGATGAAAACTTAATTACAGTAGATGAGCTTGGCAATTATCCACAAAATGAAATTTGTATTTTATCTTCAGGTGATCAAGGAGAGCCTATTGAAGCTATGAAGAATATTGCCGAGAAGAATATTAAAGGTATTCAAATAGAATCAGGGGATACTATTATGATTGCAGCGACACCATCGCCTAACATGGAAGTAATGTTGTTCCAGACATTGAATCTTCTTGTTAAACTTGGTGCACATGTAGTAACAGCATCAAAACGTCTTCACGCTGCGAGCCATGCTACTCGTGAAGAATTGAAGATGATGTTAAATATGCTTATGCCGAAGTTCTTTGTTCCAGTTCAAGGAGAATTCAGAAATCTACGTAAACATGCTGAAATCGCAGCAGAAACAGGAGTAGCGGCTAACAATATTCATATTTTAGCAAAAGGTACTACACTAGAAATTAGTGGAAATAGAGCAAAAGTAATACCTAATAACGTTACAGTAGGTAATATATTAGTAGATGGTCGTGGAATTGGCGATGTTGAAGATAGTGTTCTTAAGGATAGAAAACTGTTATCAAATGATGGGATTTTTGTAGCCTCATATGCTATAAGTAGGAAAGAAAAAACTCTTAGTAGGGTCGTCCATGCATTCAAACAAAAGGTTTTGTATATGTTAAGAAGAGTATGGAGCTTATAAAAGAAGCTGAAGAGAAAATAATAGAGTATATAGAAAGTAATCCTATTAAGAGTATCAGAGAATGTGCAGCTATAAAAGCTGAAGTTAGAAGTATGTTATCAAGTTTATTATATGATAATACGAAGAGAAAACCTATCATAATTGTTAATTTTACACTGATTTAAAATTACTAAATATAAGAGCGGGAGTATAGTGTAGTGCAAGTTGCTATATAAATATCCTGCTCTTAATATATTACAAAAATAGGAGGTGGATTGATGTCAAAGGTAATAGCGCATATTGATATGAATTGTTTTTATGCTAGTGTAGAAGAAAAATATGATCCGGAATTAAAAGGGAAACCTTTAGCTATTGCTGGAGAAGTCAAAACACGTCATGGAATTATTTTAACATGTAATTATGAAGCTAGAGGTAAAGGTGTAAAATCAACTATGCGTGTAGGTGATGCACGAAAACTTTGTCCCAATATAAAAATACTTAAGCCTGATATGGTAAAATATCAAGAAGAATCAAAGAGAATTTTTGATTTGGTTCGCCAATATACAGAAAAAGTAGAAGTTATTTCCGTTGACGAAGCATATATTGATTTAAGTGATTTTCCAGAACCTGTAAAAGCAATAGCAACTATCCAAAGAAGGATTTATAAACAATTAGGCATGCCTTCAAGTGTGGGTGTTTCGTTTAATAAATTTTTCGCAAAAATGGGTTCAGACTTTAAAAAGCCTCTCGGATTTACGATTATTAACAAAAATAATTATAAAAAGCTCCTTTGGGGTTTAGATGTGGGTGAAATGCATGGATGTGGGAAAGCTGCAACTAAAAAGCTAAAAAAACTTGGGATTAACACTATAGGAGATATGGCGAAAGCTAATGAAGTTATACTACACAGTGTTTTGGGAATTCAAGGATTAAGACTTAAACAACGAGCTAACGGAGAAGATAATAGGGAATTAAAATATACTGTAGAAAGAAAATCTATTGGTAATTCTAAAACATTTGTTCAAGATCTTATTGAAGAAGATGATATTTCTAATGAAATTAAAAAAATTAAGTAAAAAAATGTTAGTAATCGCGCACAAACAAGGGATTATGTTGGGAAATAATATATCTATTATGATAAAATTTAATGACTTTTAAAAAGTATAACTAGGATCGAAAAAGATTCCAGAATATATTAATCAACCTGATAAAATTTTTCACTTATGCATGGGAATTATTACTAGAACATTATGATTTTTTTCTAAAGGTGTTAGACTTTTTAGGAGTGTCGTTAAATGATATAAAAAAGAGAAAGAACTAAAAAGTCCAACTTGATATTTTTTTGATTCTAAGGATTATAAAGGGTGAAGAAAAAAATTAAGAAAAATTATCTAAAAAAATTAAAAAAAGTGAATTTGGAGATAATATTATTACAAATTTTTGAAGAATTTAATTCTAAAAAAAGAAAAACAATAATTACGACAAGTTTTAGTAAAGACTTTTTGGATTAGTAATTATAGAAGACAGGAGGATCAAAAAATGCTAGCAATAAATAAAAGATTGAAATTAGTAGCGAGCTATGTAGAAGATAAGCGCTTGGCTGATATAGGAAGTGATCATGCCTATTTGCCAATTTATCTAGCAAAAGAAAACAAGATTAACTTTGCTATTGCCGGGGAAATAGTGGAAGGACCTCATAAGGTTTCTATAAAAAATGTAAAAGAAGAAGGTCTATCAGGAGTTATCGAATGTAGAAAAAGCGGCAGGGTTAGAAGCAATTGAGCTTGCCGATAATATAGAAGTAATTACTATTTGTGGCATGGGAGGAAAATTAATTGCTGATATTTTAGAAAAAGGAAAAGATAAACTAATTAATAGACCAAATTTAATATTACAACCAAATCTAGGAGAGAGATTTGTCCGTGAAAAATTACAAGATTTAGGCTATACTATTACTGCAGAGAATATTATAGAAGAAGATGGACATATTTATGAGATTATAGTGGCAACTGAGTGGGACAGATGTCTTTAACAGAAGATGAAAAGAATTTTTGGCAAAATTTTTTTATCAAAAGAAAAAAATGATTTATTTATAAAAAAACAAAAAGCAAGAGTTGGATAAAGTAAATTATATCTTATCTCAGCTGGAGAAAGCTAAAGAAGTAGAAAAAGTGAGAAAAGTGATTGAATTACATAAAAAGGCTAAAAAAATAGAAAGAAAGTTATCGAGTTAAAAATAGAAGCATCAATGAATGGAGAAAGGAGGTAAAGGAATGTTTCAGTTATTGCAAAGTGAACAGGATGCAAAAAAACTTTTTAAACTTTTAGTGTGAAAAATCGCTAAAAAGTATGTTGTTTTATGGTGCAGAAGTCTATAGAGTAGAAGATACTGTAAATAGAATTTATAAATCATTTGAGAATATAAAAAGCTCCCAAATATATCTAGTTACCTATAATTTTTGTAATTGTATCATTTGTATATGATGATACGACTTATAATGCAATGAGAAGAGTAGTTTTTTTAGGAGATAGAAATCTTGAAAAAAATTTCATTATTAAATGACTTATCGAGAAAAAAATGGTTATGGGTGGATGTTCTCTAGATTATGCCTTTAGAAAAATGAAAGATATAAAAAAATAAAAACTAGATATTCTAACTTTAGCAGTATTGTCTGCATTGACTATATCAGCACCATTTTTTGCCATTATGTTCGGAGGAACGTTTAAAGATAGTATAGTTTCTTTTGTAGTTATGGCTGTAGAAACCGCATTTTTACTATTTATTGGAAGATATAAAAGTAATATCTTTTTCTAACAAATTTTTTTAGGAGCATTTATCTCTACAGTACTAGTAATGACACTTACTAAATTTTTTCTTATTCATAATCCAGTTAGTATAATTATCGTAAGCCTTATGCCACTTGTTCCTGGGGTACAGATTACCAATTCAGTCCGTGATTTTATGGCGGGGGATTATTTATCTGGAATAATAGGGGTGCAATCAGCTATTTTTGTATCGATTGCAATAGCATTAGGCGTAGTTATGGGATTAAAAAGTAGTATAAAGGAGTAGGTTATGGAATATAATATTTATATACAATTTATTGCAGGTTTCGTCGTAACATTTGCATTTGCAATATTTTTTAATGCTCCTAAAAAATCATTGTTGAGCTGTTCAATGATTGGAGCAGCAGGATGGTTAGTATATGTATTGGTTAATTTACTAACAGATGTAGTAGTTGGAAGTTTTTTTGGTGCTTTATGCGTTGGGATTCTTTCGACAAATATTTCTAAGATACTTCGTATGCCAGCAACAATCTTTATTTATACTGGAATGATTCCATTAGTGCCAGGGTATGGTATGTACAATACTATGCAAAATTTAGTTACAAAAAACTACAATGTAGCATTTAAAGTAGGTATAGAAACTATACTACAAGCAGGAGCTATTGCGATGGGGATACTTTTAGCATCAGTTTTTTCTGATTCAATAAAAAGGGTAAAAATACAAAGAAAAAGGTAAGTTCTATACTAAATTATAGAGCTTATTTTTTTATTTTTGTGTTAAAAATTAAAAGTATAAGAATTTAAATAAATATGATAGAGAGGATAAATACTTTATGAAAAAAATATTTTATATTATGCACAGAGTTGTCCAGATACAGCGCCGTTTAAAGAAAAACTAGCAGAATTGGAAATAGGCTATGAAGAGGTGGAGATATTATCTTCTCTAAAAAATTTGAAACAATTTTTTTATATGTTAGAGATACATATAAATCATTTGAAGGTATTCAAGGGAGTATGCAAATAGGAATACCTTGTTTAGTCATTAATGAGGAAGACTGTATTTTAAATATAGATGACCTGGATAAATTAATACATTAGAGTAAATAGTGAGAGACTGATAAAAGTAACTAAGGAGATATGTTTTATAGCTATAACCTTTTTTGTAAAGCTCTTGATTTTTAATTTTTTATTTGCTATAATTAAGAAATGCTAGGTGGGGAGTTAGCGGTGCCCTGTACTTGCAATCCGCTTTAGCAAGGCTGAATACTGAGATGCGGGTAGACTAGGGAATGTCGAGTTTAACACGTAATGTTGAGACTGAGGCATCTTACGACGCAATACTTATGAACCATGTCAGGTCCGGAAGGAAGCAGCATTAAGTAATGTCATTGTGGGTGTAAGTTTTTGTTGAGGTTGAGTTGTCGATTAAACTAACGGTTTTCTAATCTATTCAAGTCTCAGTTGCATATTAGTATAAATCGATGATATCTAAAAGTATTTACTTTTGGATTTTTTTTGTGGAAAATTAATTATAACTAGATATACAATGATATAAAAGTGTAAATAAAATAAGGAGGAACTATGTATCAAGGTAAGAATATAAAAAGAACAGTCTAAAAATTTTTTTATTAAAGTTGTTATTGCCAGTTCTAATATATCAAATAATATCTTATTCATCATCGATGATAGGAACATTTATGGCTGGTCATTACAGTCCTACTGACCTTGCAGGAGTTAGTATGGGTGTTAATATTTGGAATCCTGTAATGTATACACTAAATTCTATAGTTCTTGCAATAGTTCCGATTAGTGTCACAATTGATAGGAAAGGGAAGAGAACAAGAAATCCCAACTAAAGTTCGTCAGTTTTTGTATATTGCAGTTTTTATTAGTATTATACTGATTATAGGATTAAATACTTTGGCAGAGCCCATAGTTAATGGTTTAGGCATGGATGAAAACATAGCGAGGGTTACAAAAAAATACTTGTTTTACGAAAGTATAGGAGTTTTACCGATATTTTTATATGTTGTACTTAGAGCTTTTATGGATAGCCTTGGACTTACTAGATTATCGATGATAATGATGGTAATTTCTGTACCTGTTAATGTTTTATTAGCTTATGGTTTTATCTTTGGTAAGCTAGGTATGCCAGAACTTGGTGGAGCAGGTAATGGTATGGCGGTATCGTTGACTTATACGGCGTTATTCTTCATAGCTTTATTTTTGACACTAAAGCATCCAAAAATTAATAAGTATAAAATTTTTGAAAAAGAAGGAATCAAATTTACACATTGGTTAGAAATATTTAAGCTAGGTGTACCGATAGCTATAGCTACAGCACTAGAAACTGTAGTATTTTCTACTTTATCTCTAATGGTATCACGTTTTGATACAACAATTATAGCTTCACATCAGGCTGCATTGAATTTTTCAGGGTTTTTATATAGTTTACCAGTGAGTGTGGCAAATACTGTTACGATAATAGTAGCCTATCATGTAGGAGCAAAAAATTATAAAATGGCAAAACGTTATACCCTTCTTGGTGTAATAATGGGAATGATTTTTGCATTTATAGCAGGGTTGATAGTTTGGATATTTGATTCTAATATTCCATATTTATATAGTAAAGATTTAGGCGTTATAGCGCTAACAGCACATTTATTATTGTATGCGATAGGTTTTGCAATTTGTGATTCGTTTGCATCAGCTTTAGCAGGAGTTCTTCGCGGTTATAAAAAAGTTATACCTATATGCGTAGCGATGTTTATCGGCTATTATTTAGTAGGTATTCCAGTAGCGTACTTTTTAGTATTTAAGAAAGGTATAGGCATAGATGGACTTTGGATAGGGTGGATAATAGGTTTAGGGACATATGCACTGGGAGTTCTAGTATATTATATGTATATGAAGAAAAAAATATAAAAAAACAATTAGCATAATAAAAAAACTTTTTCATAAGAGAAATCTTGTGGAAAAGTTTTATTTTTTTCTTGACTATTAGTTTAAAAAAACAATATAATGTAATTGTAAAAAAACTAGATGAAAGAGGTGGAGGAAATTTGGTGAGAGAATACCCAAAATGGTCAGAACTACCCGAAATAGATTTATATTTAGATCAAGTATTAGAGTATGTCAAATAAATTACATAGTCCAATAATGCTAAAAAGAATGATAAAGGTTTAACATCGGCTATGATTAACAATTATGTTAAAAAAATCATTATGTGGATAAAGCCTATAAAGAAAAAAATATAGTCGACGTCAATTGGCCAGATTAATAGTTATTACTTATTTGAAAAAAATGTTTTTTCAATCCAAGAAATAAGTAAAACACTGACCATACTTACTGAAAAATGATAAATCAGAGATAATGTATAATAACTTTGTAGCTTGTATGAATGGTGAAGATACTGATGAAATACCTATTGTTATAAAATCAGCATGTGCAACTGTGAAATTATATGAGCAAACATTGGAATTAGCAGATAATTTAAAATAATATAATAGGCAAAAGAAGGAGAATAAAAAATGAAGTGGAAAGTAGTTGTAGATACAGCGTGTGATTTTAGAGAAATTCCTAACAAAGCTGAAAATATTACTTACGAAAGAGTACCATTTTCTCTTCAAATAGAGGATAAAGTATTTGTAGATAATCTGGATTTAGATATTGATAAAATGATGGAAGAAGTGTATGCTAGTCCAGAACCAGCTAGATCAGCATGCCCTAGTCCAGAGGCATATTTATCAGCTTATAGAGGAGCAGAAAATGTAATAGTTTTGACTTTAACTGGTGGGATGTCTGGAAGTTATAATAGTGCAGTTATAGCAGAAAAAATGTTAAAAGAAGAAAATGATAATGTTAATATACATATTATTAATACTCTTTCAGCAGGAGGACAAAACGATTTATTCCTACTTAAAATAAATGAACTAATCAAAGAAGGATTGCCTTTTGAGGATGTAGTTACTGCGATAACAAAATATCAAAAAGAGTCTAAACTTATTTTTGTATTAGAAAAAGTAGATAACTTAGTGAAAAATGGTCGTTTAAATAAACTTGCAGCAGCTGTAGTAGGTTTTTTGAATATGCGTATGGTAGGAGAAGCGAGTAATGAGGGTACATTACATTTATTGCATAAGGTTCGTGGAGAAAAAAAAGCTATTTCTACTGTTGTAGGTGAAATGATTAAAGCTGGATATAAAGGTGGAAGAGCTAGTTATCACACACAGAAACAATGAGAGTATTTGCAAAAAATAGAAGAAAAAAATTAAAAGAAAAAAATTCTCAAATATAGAATTTATCGCGGTACCTACTTCTGGAATCTGTAGTTTCTATGGAGAAGAAGGCGGAATGTTATTAGGATATGAAATATAATAAAAATCGGACTAGATGAATTTTCATCAGTCCGATTTTTTTAAACCCTATTTAGTACTTTTTTTATTTTTACGGAGTTCATTAGCTAAAAACCAATACCTTGCCCACACAAACTAAAGAACACATAACCAAGTCCATAGATAAGAATATCAAAGTTTAAAATAATTAAACAAGATATTAAATAGAAGAAACCTATAATAAATGAAAAATAAGTAACTAAAGTCCTTTTTATTATACGCATATAGAAATGATATTACAAAACTAACAATAGGATACATAAATATAAGAAGTAAAATTATCATTCCTGATTTATTAGATATAAAAATAAGAACATAGAGGGAGTATTATAAATAAAAAAAGAAAGAAAAAAATTAAATAAGGTACTTTTTTTCTAAAAAAATTTCTTCATCATTTGCCTCCTAAAATATAGTGTTATTCTATCATATATTTTTTTGAAAAACAAATATGATGATAGCTAGAAAAAGAAATATTTTTCTGTAAGTAAATAAAAAAATTGAAATCGTTTTTTTCTGATGTGTTATGATAAAATAAAGATAAAAAAATCGAGAGGGGATTATATAATGAAATTTTTTTATAGATACTGCTAATGTGGATGATATTAAGTTAGCCAATGACCTTGGGGTAATTTGCGGGGTAACAACTAATCCATCCCTTATTGCAAAAGAAGGTCGTGATTTTAAAGAAGTTATTAAAGAAATCACAGAAATAGTTGATGGACCAATAAGTGGTGAAGTAAAAGCAACAACTACTTGCTGGAAAGATATGGTAGAAGAAGCTAGAGAAATTGCTAAAATTCATCCAAACATGGTTGTAAAAATTCCTATGACGGAAGACGGGTTACGTGCTATTAAGATTTTAAAACAAGAAGGAATTAAAACGAATGTTACACTTATCTTTAGTGCGAACCAAGCCTTACTTGCTGCTCGTGCTGGTGCTACTTATGTTTCACCATTTTTAGGGCGTTTAGATGATATTTCACATAATGGATTGATTTTAATCGAAGAAATCGTAGAAATATTCTCTAATAATGATATTGATTCTGAAATTATCGCTGCAAGTGTTAGAAATCCTATTCACGTAGCTGAATGCGCAAAAATGGGTTGTGATATAGCGACAGTTCCGTATAGTGTAATAAAACAAATGATTAAACATCCACTTACAGATATCGGTATTGAAAAATTTAAACAAGATTATTATAAAGTGTTTGGGGAGTAATAAACTATTTGATATGATTTTTCTAAAAATTATGAAAAAAATAACATTTTATACTGGAAATATTAAGTAAGTTATGTTAAAATATATTTTTGTTGTATGAAAAAAAGTTGTTAAGATTAAATTTTATAGGAGGTTATATTAATGCGCGTAAATGTAACATTAGCTTGTACTGAATGTGGTGATAGAAACTACATTACTAAAAAAAGAACAAAAAGAAATAATCCAGACCGTATTGAACTTAAAAAAATACTGTCCAAGATTAAAAAGTGACTTTACACAGAGAAACTAAAGTAATAAAGTTAGAAAAAGCCTTAAAGTATAAACGTTTAAGGCTTTTTTTGT
>BNJS01002358.1_pt1 | contig 79625 bp, 80 predicted proteins | sample 8540461 | NCBI WGS metagenome assembly BNJS01 (sample SAMD00202454, study PRJDB9452) | human saliva metagenome | isolation source: human saliva | place: Japan
ACACAACGACGCGCTGTTGTGAAGCTTTATAAAACCAGTGCGTCGTTATTTTTGCTCTTTAACAATATATCAGACAATCTGTGTGGGCACTTGTTGATTGACTTGTTTTAAAAATATTTTTTAATTTTGAAGTCTTAATAGGTGCTAACTAGAAATTCATAATACTTTTTTAAGTAGTGACATTTTATGTCAGCAGTATTGAGCGATTGAACTTGAATTGAAGAGTTTGATCATGGCTCAGATTGAACGCTGGCGGCAGGCTTAACACATGCAAGTCGAACGGTAACATAAAGAAGCTTGCTTCTTTGATGACGAGTGGCGGACGGGTGAGTAATGCTTGGGAATCTAGCTTATGGAGGGGGATAACTACGGGAAACTGTAGCTAATACCGCGTAATATCGAAAGATTAAAGTGTGGGACCTTCGGGCCACATGCCATAGGATGAGCCCAAGTGGGATTAGGTAGTTGGTGAGGTAAAGGCTCACCAAGCCGACGATCTCTAGCTGGTCTGAGAGGATGACCAGCCACACTGGGACTGAGACACGGCCCAGACTCCTACGGGAGGCAGCAGTGGGGAATATTGCGCAATGGGGGCAACCCTGACGCAGCCATGCCGCGTGAATGAAGAAGGCCTTCGGGTTGTAAAGTTCTTTCGGTAGCGAGGAAGGCATTTAGTTTAATAGACTAGGTGATTGACGTTAACTACAGAAGAAGCACCGGCTAACTCCGTGCCAGCAGCCGCGGTAATACGGAGGGTGCGAGCGTTAATCGGAATAACTGGGCGTAAAGGGCACGCAGGCGGTGACTTAAGTGAGGTGTGAAAGCCCCGGGCTTAACCTGGGAATTGCATTTCATACTGGGTCGCTAGAGTACTTTAGGGAGGGGTAGAATTCCACGTGTAGCGGTGAAATGCGTAGAGATGTGGAGGAATACCGAAGGCGAAGGCAGCCCCTTGGGAATGTACTGACGCTCATGTGCGAAAGCGTGGGGAGCAAACAGGATTAGATACCCTGGTAGTCCACGCTGTAAACGATGTCGATTTGGGGGTTGAACTTTAAGTTTGGCGCCCGTAGCTAACGTGATAAATCGACCGCCTGGGGAGTACGGCCGCAAGGTTAAAACTCAAATGAATTGACGGGGGCCCGCACAAGCGGTGGAGCATGTGGTTTAATTCGATGCAACGCGAAGAACCTTACCTACTCTTGACATCCAGAGAACATTCCAGAGATGGATTGGTGCCTTCGGGAACTCTGAGACAGGTGCTGCATGGCTGTCGTCAGCTCGTGTTGTGAAATGTTGGGTTAAGTCCCGCAACGAGCGCAACCCTTATCCTTTGTTGCCAGCGATTCGGTCGGGAACTCAAAGGAGACTGCCGGTGATAAACCGGAGGAAGGTGGGGATGACGTCAAGTCATCATGGCCCTTACGAGTAGGGCTACACACGTGCTACAATGGCGTATACAGAGGGAAGCGATAGTGCGAGCTGGAGCGAATCTCACAAAGTACGTCTAAGTCCGGATTGGGAGTCTGCAACTCGACTCCATGAAGTCGGAATCGCTAGTAATCGCAAATCAGAATGTTGCGGTGAATACGTTCCCGGGCCTTGTACACACCGCCCGTCACACCATGGGAGTGGGTTGTACCAGAAGTAGATAGCTTAACCTTCGGGAGGGCGTTTACCACGGTATGATTCATGACTGGGGTGAAGTCGTAACAAGGTAACCGTAGGGGAACCTGCGGTTGGATCACCTCCTTACCAAAAACGAGAGACAATAAGTGTCCACACAGATTGATTGATATATTGTCGAAAATGAATGAAGAGAGAAAAGTGCGTAAGCAAAATGTAAGATAGAGTATCTTTATTTGTTGTCCCCATCGTCTAGAGGCCTAGGACATCGCCCTTTCACGGCGGTAACCGGGGTTCGAATCCCCGTGGGGACGCCAAATAAAGATAACTTTATTATCTTCTGTTCTTTAACAACCAGGAAACAAGCTGAAAAACTGAAGAGACTTTCAAGTCCTTTTAAGGATAAGAAAAAGTCTGAGTAAGAATAAAATCTTGATTGAACAAAAGCAATCAAGTGTTTAGTTGAAAACACAACATCAAGAATTTTTGAGGTTGTATAGTTAAGTGACTAAGCGTACAAGGTGGATGCCTTGGCAATCAGAGGCGATGAAGGACGTGCTAATCTGCGAAAAGCTTGGATGAGTCGATAAGAGGCGTTTAATCCAAGATATCCGAATGGGGAAACCCAGTAGATGAAGAATCTACTATCACTTACTGAATACATAGGTAAGTGAGGCAAACCGGGAGAACTGAAACATCTAAGTACCCCGAGGAAAAGAAATCAACCGAGATTTCGTTAGTAGCGGCGAGCGAACGCGAAGGAGCCTGTTAGTGATAATGACAGAGACAGAGGAACAAGCTGGGAAGCTTGGCGATACAGGGTGATAGCCCCGTACTCGAAGTCCAGGTCATGGTACTAAGCTAACGATAAGTAGGGCGGGACACGTGATATCCTGTTTGAAGATGGGGGGGACCATCCTCCAAGGCTAAATACTCCTGATTGACCGATAGTGAACCAGTACTGTGAAGGAAAGGCGAAAAGAACCCCGGTGAGGGGAGTGAAATAGAACCTGAAACCTTGTACGTACAAGCAGTGGGAGCCCTTTTAAGGGTGACTGCGTACCTTTTGTATAATGGGTCAGCGACTTATATTTTTGTAGCGAGGTTAACCGAATAGGGGAGCCGAAGGAAACCGAGTCTTAACTGGGCGAATAGTTGCAAGGTATAGACCCGAAACCCGGTGATCTCAGCCATGGGCAGGTTGAAGGTTGGGTAACACTAACTGGAGGACCGAACCGACTAATGTTGAAAAAAATTAGCGGATGACTTGTGGCTGGGGGTGAAAGGCCAATCAAACCGGGAGATAGCTGGTTCTCCCCGAAATCTATTTAGGTAGAGCCTTGAGCGGACACCTTCGGGGGTAGAGCACTGTTTCGGCTAGGGGTCCATCCCGGATTACCAACCCGATGCAAACTACGAATACCGAAGAGTGATACTCAGGAGACACACGGCGGGTGCTAACGTCCGTCGTGGAGAGGGAAACAACCCAGACCGCCAGCTAAGGTCCCAAAGTCTATATTAAGTGGGAAACGAAGTGGGAAGGCTTAGACAGCTAGGATGTTGGCTTAGAAGCAGCCATCATTTAAAGAAAGCGTAATAGCTCACTAGTCGAGTCGGCCTGCGCGGAAGATGTAACGGGGCTCAAATATAGCACCGAAGCTGCGGCATCAGACGAAAGTCTGTTGGGTAGGGGAGCGTTCTGTAAGCGGATGAAGGTGAATCGAGAGGTTTGCTGGACGTATCAGAAGTGCGAATGCTGACATAAGTAACGATAAAACGGGTGAAAAAAACCCGTTCGCCGGAAGACCAAGGGTTCCTGTCCAACGTTAATCGGGGCAGGGTGAGTCGGCCCCTAAGGCGAGGCTGAAAAGCGTAGTCGATGGGAAACGGGTTAATATTCCCGTACTTGGATAAACTGCGATGTGGGGACGGAGCAGGTTAGGTTATCGCACTGTTGGATATGTGCGTTTAAGTTTGTAGGTGGGAAGTTTAGGCAAATCCGGACTTCTATTAAACACTGAGAGATGATGACGAGGCTCTACGGAGCTGAAGTAACCGATACCACACTTCCAGGAAAAGCCACTAAGCTTCAGGTTTATCTAAACCGTACTGAAAACCGACACAGGTGGTCAGGTAGAGAATACTCAGGCGCTTGAGAGAACTCGGGTGAAGGAACTAGGCAAAATAGCACCGTAACTTCGGGAGAAGGTGCGCCGGCGTAGATTGTAGTCCCTTGCGGATGAAGGTTGAACCGGTCGAAGATACCAGCTGGCTGCAACTGTTTATTAAAAACACAGCACTCTGCAAACACGAAAGTGGACGTATAGGGTGTGATGCCTGCCCGGTGCTGGAAGGTTAATTGATGGTGTAATCGAAAGAGAAGCTCCTGATCGAAGCCCCAGTAAACGGCGGCCGTAACTATAACGGTCCTAAGGTAGCGAAATTCCTTGTCGGGTAAGTTCCGACCTGCACGAATGGCATAATGATGGCCAGGCTGTCTCCACCCGAGACTCAGTGAAATTGAAATCGCCGTGAAGATGCGGTGTACCCGCGGCTAGACGGAAAGACCCCGTGAACCTTTACTATAGCTTGACACTGAACATTGAATTTTGATGTGTAGGATAGGGTGGGAGCCTTTGAAGCAGTCACGCCAGTGATTGTGGAGGCGTCCTTGAAATACCACCCTTTAACGTTTGATGTTCTAACGAAGATTACGAAACGTGGTCTCGGACAGTGTCTGGTGGGTAGTTTGACTGGGGCGGTCTCCTCCCAAAGAGTAACGGAGGAGCACGAAGGTTTGCTAATGACGGTCGGACATCGTCAGGTTAGTGCAATGGTATAAGCAAGCTTAACTGCGAGACAGACAAGTCGAGCAGGTACGAAAGTAGGTCATAGTGATCCGGTGGTTCTGAATGGAAGGGCCATCGCTCAACGGATAAAAGGTACTCCGGGGATAACAGGCTGATACCGCCCAAGAGTTCATATCGACGGCGGTGTTTGGCACCTCGATGTCGGCTCATCACATCCTGGGGCTGAAGTAGGTCCCAAGGGTATGGCTGTTCGCCATTTAAAGTGGTACGCGAGCTGGGTTTAGAACGTCGTGAGACAGTTCGGTCCCTATCTGCCGTGGGCGTTGGAGAATTGGTTGGGGCTGCTCCTAGTACGAGAGGACCGGAGTGGACGCACCACTGGTGTTCCGGTTGTGTCGCCAGACGCATTGCCGGGTAGCTAAGTGCGGAAGAGATAAGTGCTGAAAGCATCTAAGCACGAAACTTGCCAAGAGATGAGTTCTCCCAGATTTAAAATCTGTAAGGGTTGTTTAAGACTAAGACGTAGATAGGCATGGTGTGTAAGCGGTGCGAGCCGTTGAGCTAACATGTACTAATTGCCCGAGAGGCTTAACTATACAACGCTCAAGGGTTTTGGGTGTTGAGAAGACGAAAGAAACTCAGAGAAGAAAGAGAAGAAGAAAGTTTTGAAGGTTATCAGCTTGTTTGGTTGTGAGCGCTAGAGATAGCGGAACAGAAAGAGAGAAAAGTTATTAAAGGAATAATCCTGGCGGCGATAGAGCGGTGGTCCCACCTGACCCCATACCGAACTCAGAAGTGAAACGCCGATGCGCCGATGGTAGTGTGGGGCTTCCCCATGTGAGAGTAGGACACCGCCAGGTACTTTTTATTTTGTTAGTTTATTTTTAGAGTAAATTAACAAAATAAAAATTTTGGCAGCAACAGTGCAATGGTCCCACCTGAATCCATATCGAACTCAGAAGTGAAACATTGTTACGCCGATGGTAGTGTGGGGCTTCCCCATGTGAGAGTAGGTCACTGCCAATTATACCTCATTTAGCGGAGTGGTAGTTCAGCTGGTTAGAATACCTGCCTGTCACGCAGGGGGTCGCGGGTTCGAGTCCCGTCCATTCCGCCAATTCTTAATACCAATAGGGGCGTAGTTCAATTGGTAGAGCACCGGTCTCCAAAACCGGGTGTTGGGAGTTCGAGCCTCTCCGCCCCTGCCATCATTTCATATAAAATTATCTTTAATTTTTTTAAGAATATTGTCTATTTTGCTATTCGTTTTATACTAATCGCATTTTTAGTATTTCAGAGATATTCTTATGCATTATTCCATTCAAGATTTTATCCAATTAATTGCGCAATTACGTAATCCTAATGGCGGTTGTCCTTGGGATCTTAAACAAAATTATGAATCAATGATTCCCTGTTTAACCGAAGAAACTTATGAAGTCATTGATGCCATCCAAAAGAAAGACATTGCTAATTTAAGGGAAGAGCTTGGCGATCTTTTATTACAGGTTGTATTTTTCAGTCAGCTTGCTTCTGAAGATGGTTATTTCACATTTGATGATGTTCTTAATGATATTTCTAAAAAGATTGTGCGTCGTCATCCTCATGTGTTTGGTGATGCAACAGCTGGAAATGAAGAAGAGGCATTAGCTCGTTGGAATAGTATCAAAGCACAAGAGAAATCAGTTCAAGAAAAACGTTCTATTTTAGATGATATTCCGAATGCTTTTCCTGCATTGCTAAGAGCACAAAAAATGCAAAAACAATGTTCAAAGATTGGGTTTGATTGGGATGATGTTGAACCTGTATTAGCAAAAGTTGAAGAAGAATTGCAAGAAGTTCGGGATGAAATCAATCAAACGCCTCGCAATCAAGAAAAAATAGAAGAGGAAATCGGGGATTTATTTTTCGCAACGGTTAATTTGTCTCGTCATCTCAAATGTAATGCAGAAGAGGCTTTGCGTAAGGCGAATAATAAATTTGAACAACGTTTTCGTAAAGTAGAAGAAAAAGCATTGGAACGAGGTTCATCAGTTAAAGATCTGTCTTTAATCGAAATGGATATCCTATGGGATGAAGTGAAAAGAGAAGAAAAATAATTGAAATGGCAGAGGATGTTCTCCTCTGCCATTTTTTATTTTATAGCATGGATAAGTAACATATAGGCACTAATCACCAATAAATATCATCGTATAGGTACAAGGGGCAATTTAACTCAGCAACCTTTAACAGAGATTGTGTTTTCCAGTAAACAACAGCAATTCGGTTTAGAAAAATCACAAAAATTGACCGCACTTTGCCGTCATTGTGAGTTTCGTAAACTCTGTTATGGCGGTTGCCCGAAACATCGTTTTGTTTCTCTCGAAAATGAACCCAATCTACATAATTATTTATGTACCTCTTATCGTTATTTCTTTGAACAAACGGCACCTTATATGCAAGCCATGGTCCGTCAAATTCGGTTACATCCATCAGCCGCTTAAGGTAGAATAGCGACTTTCTATTTTACTTTTTGATTGATATGAATCCTTGGACATTACTCGCTATTTCGATTTGCCTTGAAATTGTGGCAACGAATTTGTTAAAAGTCAGCGATGGCTTTACCAAACTTTTACCTACAATAGGCTCATTAACCTTATATGCCATTTCATTTTATTTTGTCTCTCTTGTATTCCGCACACTTTCCGTGGGCTTGGTTTACGCCATTTGGTCGGGAGTTGGCATTGTTTTGACGGCCATTGTGGCGTATTTCGCTTTTGGTCAGAAAATAGATACCGCTGGGCTGATTGGTATGGCATTGATTATCAGCGGTGTTTTAGTGATTAACTTGTTTTCTCAAACAGGGCATTAATCCTCCAAATGAAATGTGGTCAAGCTCACAAATTTTATTTTTTTCAAAATAAAATTATGTTGGCAATCAATTCATCGCTATAATTCTCCGGCATTTTTAACCGCACTTTGTGCAACTTTAAAGGAAATTCTATGAAAAAATTACTTTGCTCATTATTTGCGCTTTCTGCAATTAGCACTGCAATGGCACAAGAAGTAAATATTAAAATATTGGGTACCTCTGATATTCATGGTCGCGTTGTACCTTGGAGCTATGGCGCAGACGTAGAAGACAAATCTGGTTCTTATGCGCAAATCGCAACTTATGTGAAAGATGTGCGTAAAAACAACAAACGTGGTATTAGTGGATGTAGGCGATGCGATCCAAGATAACCAAGTTGATGTGTTCGCAAAAGATAAAAAATATTACAAAGATCACCCAATTCCAAAAGTATTAAATGAAATGAAATACGACGTTTTCGTACTCGGTAACCACGAGTTTAACTTTGGGATGAAAGCATTAGATGAAATCTTAAAAGATATCAAAGCGAAAAAATTAACCGCAAACTTCTATTATAAGAAAAACGATAAACGTTATATTGATGCAACAACCATCATCGAAAAAGATGGCGTGAAACTAGGGATTATCGGTTTAAGTACCCCCATGTCAGCAAAATTTGAAGAAGACACGGGCAACTTAAAAGACATGAAATTTACTTCACCAACGGAAGAAGCACGTACACAAGTTGAGAAGTTAAAAGCGAAAGGTGTCGATGCAATTATTGTTATCGCTCACATGGGTATCGACAATGAAAACAAGATTCCTGACACCGGTATGCGTGATGTAATCAATGCGGTAGACGGCATTGATGTGGTCATCGCAGGCCACATGCACAAAGATGTACCAAGTGAAACCATTAAAAATACACTAATCACTGAACCACACCGTTACGGTACCGTGGTATCTGAAGTGGATCTCACTTTTGATATCAATGATAAAAAAGAAGTGAAATTGGTGAAGAAAGAATCTAAAACCGTTCCAGTTAAAGAACTTGAAGCGGATAAGAAAATTGCCGAAATCTATAAACCTTATCATGAGAAATTACGTGAATTAAACAATGTGGTGATTGGTCAAACCGAAAATGAAATGGTGCCACAAGAGACCAAACACGGTGTATCAGCGGCATTCTCAAAAGATACGGGTTTATCTTCATTCATTAATGATGTTGAACAACATTATAGCGGTGCAGATGTGGTGACTTTCTCTTTTGACCACCAAAAAGCACGCATGAATAAAGGCGATATCAAGAAAAAAGACATCATCTTTAACTATCGTTATGCAGGTGGTGATGTCACCGTTTATGAACTGACCGGTAAACAATTGAAAGAATATATGGAATGGTCGGCTAACTACTTCGATACTATTCAACCGGGTGACACCGAATACCGTTACAATGCGGAACGTAAAAAATCAAAATATGTGACTTACGACATTTTCGGTGGCGTAAATTACAAAATTGACTTACGTAATCCACAAGGTAGCAAAATCGTTGATTTAACCCTTGCTGACGGCAAACCGGTAACTGATGATATGAAATTAAAAGTAGGTATGAACTCATATCGTTTCGCTCAGTTAAACGGTAAAGGTGGTATTTGGGAAGGCCAACAAATTCCGGTACTTTGGGAATCTAAAGTCGCAATGGGCCGTGAAAAAGGCACGATCCAAAATATGATGATCGATTACATCACCAACGTGAAGAAAGGCAAAATCGATGGTCAATCTCACAACCGTTGGGAAATCATTGGATTAAACTAATCGATCCTTTTAAAATACAATAAAAACCAACCGCACTTTGAGACAATTGAATCAAGTGCGGTTATTTTTTTCTTTGTTTTCAGATAAAACTTGTAAATAATCAAGGTAAAATTGAGCTCAACGTAGTAAACTACAAGCACTTTTATCCTTTAGGAGATGACAAATGAAACCTTATTTAATCGCCCCTTCTATCCTTTCTGCAGATCTTGCTCGTCTTGGTGATGATGTGCAAAACGTGTTGAATGCCGGTGCGGATGTGATTCATTTTGATGTAATGGATAATCACTATGTGCCGAATTTAACCTTTGGCCCAGCCGTGTGTAAAGCTTTGCGTGATTACGGTATTAAAGCACCGATTGACGTGCATTTAATGGTGAAACCAGTCGATCGTATCATTCCTGATTTGCCAAAGCAGGTGCGGATTACATTACCTTTCATCCTGAAGCCAGTGAACATATTGACCGCTCTTTACAGCTCATTCGTGATCACGGTTGCAAATCAGGTTTAGTGTTTAATCCAGCGACGCCATTAAGTTATTTGGATTATGTCTTAGATAAAGTGGATGTGATCTTGTTAATGTCCGTGAATCCAGGATTTGGTGGACAATCCTTTTTACCTTCCACATTGAAAAAATTACAACAGGCACGTCGTCTGATTGATGAAAGCGGTTTAGATATTCGTTTAGAAATCGATGGTGGCGTCAAAGTGGATAATATTGCAGAAATCGCCGCAGCCGGTGCAGATATGTTTGTGGCAGGCTCAGCGATTTTTGGTAAACCAGATTATAAACAAATCATTGATCAAATGCGTGCGCAGTTAGCTTCAGTTAAATAGATGGTAGTGAGAATGAAGACTCAATTTAAAGTTATCGGTTTTGATTTAGACGGTACGCTTGTGAATAGCTTGCCGGATTTAGCGTTATCTGTGAATTCTGCTTTAGCAGACTTTGATTTACCCCAAGCACCAGAAGAGTTAGTGTTAACTTGGATTGGTAATGGGGCGCCTGTATTGATTGCTCGCGCTTTAGAATGGGCAAAAGTACAAACAGGTAAAGACTTTTCAGATGCAGAAATGGAGCAAGTGAAAGAGCGTTTTAATGTGTATTACGCGGAGAATCTTTGCAATGTGAGTCGTTTATATCCAAATGTGAAAGAAACATTGGAAACTTTGAAAGCTCGTGATTATACCTTAGCCGTGGTAACGAACAAACCAACTCGCCATGTTCAGCCAGTATTGGCGGCATTTGGCATCGATCATTTATTCAGTGAAATGCTTGGAGGACAATCATTACCCGCGATTAAACCACATCCAGGCCCATTATATTATTTATGCGGTAAATTTGGCGTAGAACCTCGCCAAGTGTTGTTTGTAGGTGACTCTCGAAATGACATTCTCGCCGCACATTCAGCAGGTTGTCCAGCTGTGGGTTTAACTTACGGTTACAACTACAACATTCCAATTGCGGAATCAAATCCAGATTGGGTGTTTGATGACTTTGCGAAGTTATTAGAGATTCTTTAATTGATGATTAAAAAAGGAGATTGAAGCATACACTTCAATCTCCTTTTTTATTATTGATTAGTAATTGCTTGAGGTATTACCAGAAACACCCGTTACAATCGCAATGCCTGCGCTTGCGCCAATTCGAGTAGCTCCCGCTTTAATCATCGCTAGTGCGGTTTGAGTATCACGAATACCGCCAGAGGCTTTCACGCCAATGTTGCCTACCGTTTTCTTCATTAATGCCACATCTTCTACGGTTGCGCCGCCTTTATTGAAACCCGTTGAGGTTTTAACGAATGCTACACCTAATGCTTTACAGATTTCACAGGCTTTTACGATTTCTTCTTTGGTGAGTAAGCACGTTTCTAAAATCACTTTAAGTGGCACGCCATGACAAGCGGTTAATACAGCTTGAATGTCGTCTTTTACAGCATCCCATTTATTTGATTTAATCAAGCCGATATTAATTACCATATCAATTTCACCCGCACCCGCTTTGATGGCTTCTTGGGTTTCAAACGCTTTGACAGAGGATAAGTTGGCACCAAGTGGGAAACCAACAACCGTACAAATTTTGACGTTTGAGCCAGCGAGTTTTTCTTTGGCTAAAGGAATATAACCTGAATTAATGCAGACTGAATAAAAGCCGTACTGAATGGCTTCATCACAGAGTTTAAGAATATCTTGTTCTGTTTTTTCAGCAGTAAGGGCCGTGTGATCAATATATTGTGCTAATTGTTTACTATCCATATTTTTTCTCCTTATTAAATGATGTGGTTATCATAGCAAAATATCTGTAATTTTGACCGCACTTTTCTGATCGATTACAATCCATTTATCCTAGATCATGAAATTTTATTGTGAAACTTAAAACATTCTTAAAAAATGCGATTTCGCTCCTGCTGACGTTGATTATCGTAAGCAGTATTCTCGATTTTATTCGTAAACCCAATATTCCACCTGAAATCAATGCGACTGCACTTTATGATTTACAGGGGAATGCCTTCTTTTTACCCCAATTAGATCAATCTAAGCCGACGATCATTTACTTCTGGGGAAGTTGGTGTGGTTATTGTCGTTATACTTCTCCAGCAATTAATTCACTTTCAGAAGAAGGCTATCCGGTAGTCTCTGTTGCGCTACGTTCGGGGACAAATAAGGACGTGGAGGATTATTTGCAAACCCATCACTACCAGTTTACAACGGTGAATGATCCTCAAGGCAAGATTGCCGATCAATGGCAGGTGAATGTGACACCAACAATTATTATTTTAAATAAAGGAAAAATGGATTTGGCTACAATGGGCTGGACAAGTTACTGGGGCTTAAAAGTGCGGTTGTTTTTCACCGAGTTTTTTGGCTAAGCGGTACAAAATCTATTACAATACACAGACTTATTTTAAAGAGGACAGAATTATGATTATCGTAACAGGTGGCGCCGGTTTTATCGGCAGTAATATCGTTAAAGCATTAAACGATATGGGACGCAAGATATTTTAGTGGTGGATAACTTAAAAGACGGGACTAAATTCATTAACTTAGTGGATCTTGATATCGCAGATTACTGCGATAAAGAAGACTTCATTGCGTCAATTATTGCAGGTGATGATTTAGGTGATATCGATGCGGTATTCCATGAAGGCGCTTGCTCTGCGACCACTGAATGGGACGGCAAATACATCATGCATAATAACTACGAATATTCAAAAGAGTTATTGCATTACTGTTTAGATCGTCAAATTCCGTTCTTGTATGCATCAAGTGCGGCAACTTATGGCGACAAAACTGAATTCCGTGAAGAGCGTGAATTTGAAGGCCCATTGAATGTGTATGGTTATTCTAAATTCTTATTCGACCAATATGTACGAGCAATTTTACCTGAAGCACAATCACCAGTATGTGGTTTCCGTTATTTCAACGTGTATGGTCCGCGTGAAGGCCACAAAGGTTCAATGGCGAGTGTGGCATTCCACTTAAATAACCAAATCCTAAAAGGCGAGAATCCAAAATTATTTGCTGGCAGTGAACACTTCCGCCGTGATTTCGTTTATGTGGGCGATGTGGCACAAGTGAACATTTGGTGCTGGCAAAACGGCATTTCGGGTATCTTCAACTGCGGTACTGGCAATGCAGAGTCTTTCGCTGAAGTGGCGAAAGCGGTGATTAAATTCCACGGCAAAGGTGCAGTGGAAACCATTCCATTCCCAGAGCACTTGAAATCTCGCTATCAAGAATATACGCAAGCAGATTTAACTAAACTCCGCGCAACTGGCTACGACAAACCATTTAAAACTGTCGCGGAAGGTGTGGCTGAGTATATGGCGTGGTTAAATAAATAAAAATATTGAACAAATAATGTCGTTCAATACTAGAAAATGAATAAAGTGCGGTTAAAATTGGTCTTATTTAGCTGCACTTTTGTTATAAGGTCAAACATGAATATTTTAATTATCGGCCCATCTTGGGTCGGCGATATGATGATGTCACACAGTTTGTATCAACAACTTAAACTGCAATATCCCCATTGCCAAATTGATGTGATGGCACCGAATTGGTGTAAACCGCTTTTAGCCCGTATGCCAGAAGTGTGTCATGCCATTGAAATGCCTCTTGGGCACGGCAAGTTTGCCTTATGCGAACGCTATCGTTTAGGTAAGGCATTACGCAATCAATATGATATGGCGATTGTGTTACCAAACTCCTTGAAGTCAGCCTTTATTCCTGTCTTTGCAAAAATTGCGGTGCGTCGTGGCTGGAAAGGGGAAAGCCGTTATTTCTTACTTAACGATTTACGCAATAACAAACGTGATTACCCAATGATGGTGCAACGTTATGTGGCGTTAGCTTTTGAGCAAAATGCAGTACCGAAAGCGGCAGATATTCCTGTTCTAAAACCTTATTTAACCGTTGAACCCACTCAACAAGCGGAAACCTTAAAAAACTTTGAAAAACAGACCGCACTTTTAGGCGAGCGTCCGATTATCGGTTTCTGTCCAGGGGCTGAATTTGGTCCAGCTAAACGTTGGCCGCATTATCATTATGCTAAATTGGCAGAAATGCTCATTGAAAAAGGCTATGCGGTAGAATTATTTGGTTCACCAAAAGATGTGGAAGCAGGAGAGCAAATTCGCAATGCATTGCCTGTTGAACTTCAACCATTCTGTTTGAATTTGGCAGGGCAAACGAATCTGAACCAAGCCGTGGATTTAATTGCTCACTGTACGGCAGTGGTGAGTAATGATAGCGGCTTAATGCATATTGCCGCTGCGACAGCTCGTCCATTGGTTGCACTTTATGGCCCAACGAGCCCAACTTATACGCCACCATTATCAGATAAAGCCGTGATTATTCGTTTAATTGAAGGCGACTTAATTAAAGTGCGTAAAAGCACAGATAGCTCGGAAGGGTATCATCAAAGTTTGATTGATATTACACCAGAAAAAGTGGTAGAAAAATTGACCGCACTTTTAGACATTTAAGAAAGAGAGAATATAAAATGGAAATTACCTATCAAACCGTATTAGATAAAAATTATACTAAGGCAGTAAAAAAAATAAGCCGTGATATTTATAAGCACAATAAGTTTTTTAAAGTGATGCGGCTTGGCGATTTTTTATTATATTTATTCTTCTTGTTGCCAAGTATTTTTCTTGCTTTTGAACTGATGGATTGGGGAGAGTATTTATATGATTGCTATGAAAATATCTTGGCCTATTATGCGGGATATATATTATTTGCTATCTCAATGCTTTCTTTTTTCTATGCAGTTTTGATACGACCTTATTTAAATACCAAAGCTTTTCAAAGCCAAGTATATGGGGAAGTTAATAAGGAAAAAAGAACCATACGAATTCAAGAAGATGGTTTATGTTCTGAAATAGCGCTCTGCCAAACTTTATATAATTATCGGTACATTCATCATATCGAAAATCATTATGGTTACTTAATGATTCGAGTTGATACAGGCTTGTTTTTCTTAATTCCTCATTCAGCCTTTCAAGATGATGCTCATCGAGAAGCATTTGAAGCCGCTTTACGAGAAAAAATCAAAGCTTACCAAGCAGAGCCTTTAAGTAAATAGAAAAGGCCTAACAGGATATGTTAATGATATGAACCCTCTCCGCATACACTTACAATTAATTGGAATGGTGATTTTATGGGGCGCCTCTTGGCCTTGGGGACGAGTGGTTGCCCAAGCCATGCCGACATTTGTTGCCTCAAGTGTTCGCTTTTTCTTTGCTATCATTCCATTAATTATTTGGTTGTATGCAGCAAATCGATTTAAATATGCTAAACAACTGCGACCTAATCAATGGGTTAGCTTACTGTTAACGGCCTTGCTCGGCATTTTTGGGTATTCAACTTTCTTTATTTGGGGATTGAAATATGTGCCAGCGGGGCAAGGAACGATGGTGGTCGCTTCTAATCCCGTCTTTACGATGTTTTTTGCGATTTTATTATTTAAAGAAAAATGGAATCGCTGGGTTGTATTAGGGATGATTATTGCCATTAGCGGATCTTTATTGGCGATGACAAAAGGAAATCCAACGCATCTCTTACAAAATTTTGGATTCGGTCAAATGTTATTGCTTTGTGCTTTAGTTTGCTGGGTTGCTTATACTTTATTGGCTCGTAAAGTATTAATCGGAATTGATTCTCTCACCGCCACCACAATTTCTTCTATTTTTGGTTTTATTATGCTGACGTTGGCAGCATTATGGACGGAAAGTGCAGATGGTTGGGCTACTGTGTTGCAATTAAATGGAACACAATGGTTTAGCTTGCTCGGTCTTGCATTTGGTGCAACGGTATTGGCTTATGCATGGTATTTTGATGGTGTGAAACACTTAGGGGCAGGCAATGCTTCGGCTTACATTATTCTTGTGCCGATTTTAGGCATTTTATTTTCAGCCGTTTGGTTGAATGAACAAGTGGATTCCTCCTTAATTATTGGAGGCATTTTAGCTGTATCAGGGCTTGGAATTATGCATTGGGGAAGAAGGTTGATTAAATGAAAGTATGTGTGATTAAGACTTCCTCTATGGGGGATGTAATTCATACTTTGCCGGCATTGACTGATGCACAGCGTGCTATTCCTAATCTCTCTATTGATTGGGTGGTGGAAGAGAATTTTGCAGAAATCCCACGTTGGCATTCGGCAGTGAATCAAATCATTCCAATTGCTTTAAGACGTTGGCGAAAATCGCCTTTTTCAGCTCAAACAAAAAACGAATGGAAATCTTACCGCACTTTATTACAAGCCAATCAATATGATGCCGTGATTGACGCGCAAGGGCTTTTTAAGAGCGCTTTTTTTGCGACACGATTAGCTAATGGCGTCAAACATGGCTATGATCGCAAGAGTATCCGTGAGCCGATAGCTTCCTTGTTCTACGATAAAAAATATGCGATTTCTTATCAACAACATGCGGTAGAACGTATTCGTCAACTTTTTGCACAAGCCTTATCTTATCCATTACCGAAAGAGAAAGGGAATTATGACATTGCGCGTCATTTTATTTCCGCAGATTCTATCGAACCTTACGTGATCTTTTTTTCATTCTACGACAAGAGATGAAAAGCATTGGCCAAAAACATGAATGGCGAAATTTAATTGAAAAAAACTGACCGCACTTTCTGTTCAAGTTCGTTTACCTTGGGGAAATGAAAAAGAAAAGGCGAGAGCAGAGCGATTAGCAGTAGGTTTATCTCATGTAGTCGTTTTGCCTAAACTTTCATTAAATGAATTGGCTTACCAAATAGCTAATGCGAAAGCCGTGGTATCAGTAGACACAGGGCTTGCTCATTTAACGGCAGCACTGGATAAACCTAATATTACGCTTTATGGCGCAACTGATCCGACCTTAATTGGCAGTTATGGTAAAAAAATCAACATTATTTAACGGCTAGTTCAATGGAAAATATTAAGTCAGATCAAGTGTTTTCAATGCTAAATTTATTAATTAAATAGGTGATAAAAATAATCAAAAAAATATTTATCTGAATTGATTTTTAGTCAAAAATATTGCTTATTTTTCTGATAGTTGGAATAATTTAAGGTTGACCATTCTAGTCGTAGTGTATAGACTGAAAAAAGTTCAATTTTTAATTAACTTTAAATAATAAGGAAAGCGTTATGAAAAAAACACTTCTTGCTTTATCTGTAGCTGCATTAGCAGCAGGTTCTGCACAAGCTTATAACTTCCATGTTGACCAAACTGGTACGGATGTTGATTTCTATGGTTCTTTGCGTGTTAAATGGGAAAGTACCTCTAACAAAACTAACTATGTAGCGGGTGGTGAAAGCAAAGAGCACATCAACCACGCAGTAGACAACAATGGTTCACGTTTTGGTATTAAATTAAAACAAAGTTTAGGCGGTGATTTCTACGCATTAGGCCGTGCTGAATGGCGTATGCGTGGTGAAGCTCCTTCACAACATGATTTTGACCATGTTTATACTCACTTCCTTTACGCAGGTATTGGCCACAAACAATTCGGTGAGTTAACTTACGGTAACATGCCTACTATTACTGATGAAGTAAAACAAACCGACTTAGCAAATACTTACAGCTTATCTGATGGCTTATTAGATGGCTCTGCTCGCCGCGTAGCACAATATACATACAACGGTAACTACGGTTCCAATAAAGTGAAATTTGGTGCGTACTACGGTGGTTCAAGCAAACGTAGCATGAAAAACCTTGATTTAGCAAATAAACGTAAAAATGCTTGGGGTACAGGTCTTATCTTCAATCATGCAATTGACAGTATCCAAAATGTAACTGTTGCAGCAGGTTTCACTCGTGAAATTTCTGAAAACGGAAACAACACTTCATTATTCCGTAATGCGTATGGATTAGGTTTAGCGTATAACTTCGTTCATACGACTTACGGTGTAGATTTAGAGCGTCAAGTGACTAAAAATCAAGGTGACAAACGCATTAAAAATGAAGTGCGTGCTGTTATTCGTCAAGGTTTAAACGAAGATTGGAACGTTTATGCAATGTATGCATATAAAACAGATAAACACAGTAATAATACAGATAGAACTCGCCAATTTATGGTAGGTACTGAATACTATGTGTTTAACCAAGGTTCTTTAAAAGTGAAACCATTCTTAGAATGGCAAGCAACTCGTACTAAATACGAAAACAGCGCTGTAGATCGTAGCCGTGATTTCAAAACTGTTATCGGTTTACGTGCATACTGGTAATTTATCAGTTTAATCTTATAAAACGAGCGGATAGTGAAAGCTATCCGCTTTTCTTTTTGCTTGTAATTTTGATTTTCATCCCCATAATACTGCACAGGCTAAAAGTGCGGTAACAAAAATGCTGTTTTTTGAATATTGATTTCAGCACTAGAGATGAAAAATCAGATAAACCACTCACAATTTATGCGTAAAATTGACCGCACTTTTCATTCAAAGAATAAATAGGAACAGATAATGAATTATACTCAAGATAATGACAAACTTTACCGTTACCTTTCAAAACCGAGCAGTGCGTGGTGAATGGGTGCGATTAAACCAAACTTTTACTGATACCTTGAATACCCATCATTATCCAAAAGCAGTGCAAAACTTATTGGGTGAGATGATGGTGGCGACTAATTTATTGACCGCAACATTAAAATTTAACGGTAATATTACTGTTCAAATTCAAGGTGACGGCCCATTAAAATTAGCTTTAGTAAATGGTAATGACCAACAACAGATCCGTGCATTAGCCCGTGTGCAAGGTGATATTCAAGATGGCATGAGCTTGCATGATATGATCGGCAAAGGCGTGTTAGTGATTACGATTGCACCGACAGAAGGCGAGCGTTATCAAGGTGTGATCGGTTTAGATAAACCAACGATTACGGAATGTTTAGAAGACTATTTTGTTCGTTCAGAACAATTACAAACCCAACTTATTATTCGCACAGGTGAATATGAAGGCAAACCGGTTGCGGCAGGGATGTTGTTGCAAATCATGCCTGATGGGCAAGGTACGCCAGAGGATTTTGAGCATTTGACTACTTTGGCAGCAACCGTAAAAGATGAGGAGTTATTTGGATTGCCAGCGGAAGAATTGCTGTATCGTTTATATCATGAAGAAGTGGTGGAAGTTTTTGAACCGCAAACTGTTTCTTTCTTCTGCGGTTGCTCACCTGAACGTTCTGGTGCAGCATTGTTGCTGATTCCAGAAGCTGAAATTGATGAAATCTTAGAAGAGCATAAAGGCAGTATTGATATGCAGTGTGAATGTTGTGGCACACATTACTTCTTCAATAAAGAAGCCATCAATAAACTCAAACAAGCACAATAAGAAAAATTCCCGTTCATGATCTGCACCCCAAAAGTTAGACTAAACTTCTAACTGATTAAGGTGCAGATTTTTTATGACTAAATATAATCAACTTTTCAAACAACAAGTCGTGAATTTCTATTTCGAACACACGAAAATCTTGCTTTAACATTAAAGCATTTCAACTTAGCGGCAAAAACCGTTAGATATTGGATTTCTCAAAGTATGTCACGAAAAGGAAATTGTTTGGATAATGCAGCAATGGAAAGCTTTTTTGGGCGAATGAAAACGGAGTGTTTTCACGGAAAATTGTTTACTGGCATTGATGAACTTGAAAAGGTTATCAATGATTATGTCCGGTACTATAATGAAGAACGAATCCAATTAAAATTAAAAGGACTGAGTCCGATACAATATCGAAAGCAGTCCTTTAAATAACAGTCTAACTTTTTGGGGTCAGATCATTTTGTTTAGGTTTTTTGTTAAATAAAGTTAGCATCTTGCTTCAAATTCTGCTAGGGCTTCATCAAATTGTTGTTGCACTTTCGGATGAACAGGTGCAAAGACAGATGATGTTAAAGTAATAAATGAGCAAACTAAAAAACCGGGAATAATCTCATAAAGTTTGGATAAATCGTCCCAGCCTAGATAGCGCATGAGTGGGCTCCATGCAACGACGGTGATAGCGCCAGATAGCATTCCCCATAATGCAGCTTTTGAGCTAATGTTACGGTTAAAGAGAGAAAGAATCACAACTGGTCCAAATGCAGCACCAAAGCCAGCCCAAGCGTACGAAACTAATCCCATCACTTTTTGAGTTAGGGTCATGTGCGATAACGATAGCAATGACAGAGATGAGTAACACCATTAAGCGACCAACCCAAACTAATTCTGTGCTAGAGGCATTTTTACGGAAGAAACCTTTATAGAAATCTTCTGTAATAGCCGCAGAACACATCAATAATTGCGCAGATAAGGTACTCATAATTGCGGCAAGAATTGCAGATAATATGATGCCGACAATCCAAGGGTTAAACATGACTTTGGATAATTCAATGAATACAGCTTCTGCATTCGCAAGGTCAATGTTTCTTTCAGTGAAATAAGCTAGTCCAAAAATAACCGACAGCAACTGCACCACCTAAGCAAAGGATCATCCAAGTAATACCGATTTTTGCGTGCTTTATTTAAAGAAGCAACAGAGTCTGCAGCCATAAAGCGAGCCAAAATATGTGGTTGACCGAAGTAGCCTAAAACCCCCATGCCAAGGCAGACACTACACCAATACCAGAAACGTTGTGCAACCAGTTACTATAAGGAATACCTGTTACAGCAGATTTTTGCTTCAAGTGCCATTTTTGAGATCATCCCAACTGATCGTGAGAATAACCATCACAGGAGCAAGAATTAGAGCAAAAATCATCAATGAAGCCTGAATGGTATCACTCCAAGAAACTGCTAAGTACCCACCAATAAAGGTGTAGCTAATGGTCGCAATCGCACCAAACCAAAGCGCGGTAGTGTAATCCATGCCTAATAGGCTTTGGAATAATTTCGCACCAGCCACTACTCCAGAGGCACAATAGATGGTGAAGAAGAACAAGATAATGCCTGAAGAGATGATTTTTCAGTGCCTTTTTTTCTGACGTGGAAAAACGTTGTGCAAAGAACTCTGGTAACGTTAAGGCGTTGCTATATTTTTCAGTAAAAATACGCAAGCGACCAGCAACAACACGATAGTTCAAATAAGCCCCAATAGTTAACCCAACAACAATCCAAGCTTCGGATAAACCAGAAAGGAAAATCGCACCTGGTAATCCCATTAATAACCAGCCGGACATATCTGATGCACCAGCAGACATGGCAGTAACAAAACTGCCCATTTTGCGACCACCTAGAATATAGTCATCAAAATTCTGCGTGGAACGGTAAGCATATAATCCGATGCCTAAAATAACGAGCAAATAGAGCCCAAAGGTAATGTAGATTTGCATAAATCACTCCTTCTTAATGTTCTTCAGAAGACATTAACGAGGTGTTTCCGCCAGCAGCTGTGGTGTTGTAACTGCGAGAGAACTCATCGTATAACGGTAAAATATCTTGGGTAGTTTGCCAATCATAGCATTTAAAAATAGCTGAGCTGTTTTCAGCTAACCATTGGCGTCGTTCTTTGCTTAATTCTGCTAAGTAGATACCTTTTTGGCAGTGGCCTAGTTTAGTATCAACTCTTACGCCCGCTTTACTAGATTTAGCTAATGGATGACTTGGCTCAACTAAAATCGTAAAGCCTTTTGCCAATAGTTTATTTGCAGCTTTTTCTGATGTAGCTAAATCGCCATTTAGAATTGCTACTTCAGAAGGCAAGTAAGCTAATGAGTTGCGTTCACCAGTAATACTGTCTAAAACAGGTTGTGCATTACCTAGACTGTTTTCATCCCCAAATTGGCTGTAGTAGCGGTCTGTTTTTGTTAAACGTTGCAAATAGAATTCGCCACCGGCTTTCGGGCCTGTACCAGATAAACCATGACCACCAAATGGTTGTACGCCCACAACTGCACCAACAATATTACGGTTAATATAGAAGTTACCGCAGTGGAGGTGTTTTTCAACTAAGTCCATCTGTTTACGGATACGGCTATGGCAACCACCGGTGAGCGCATAACCTTTCGCATTAACTTCATTGAGTACGTTAACCAAGTTCTCTTTTTTATAACGCACGATGTGTAAGATTGGGCCAAACACTTCACGTTGTAATTGGTTAAGATTATCTAAAAGATAGACTGCTGGTGCGACAAAATGACCATTGGTTGGTGCCTCTAATTCGACATAAGCACGAGCGACTTTCCGCATATTTGCTTTTATGATTTTTCTAGATTTTTGTTTCGCTTCTTGATCAATTACAGGGCCAATGTCTGTTGAGAGTAAACGAGGATCACCAAGGCTAAATTCGTTAATCGCTTCTGTAATCATTTTATAGTAATGATCTGCGACATCTTCTTGTAATAACAAGATACGTAGCGCAGAACAGCGTTGACCAGCAGAGTCAAATGCAGAGCTTAAAAACGTCTGCAACAACTTGTTCTGGTAATGCAGAGGAGTCAGATACTAATACGTTTTGTCCACCAGTTTCAGCAATTAAAACAGGATCGTTATCCGCTTGTGCAATTCGTTTTTCAATCAATTTTGCAACTTCAGTTGAGCCAGTAAACACAACGCCATCAAAAGCTTGTTGTACTAATGCCGCCCCTAAATCGCCTGCCCCAAGCACCAATTGTAATGCCTCTTTTGGTACGCCTGCTTGGTGTAAAAGTTTTACTGCTGCATATGCAATAAGAGAAGTTTGTTCTGCTGGTTTAGCAATTACCGCATTTCCTGCTGCAAGGCTTGCAGCGACTTGTCCAGTAAAGATAGCTAAAGGGAAGTTCCAAGGCGAAATACAGAGAACTTTTCCGCGTGGTGCACCCAAGTGTTGATCTTTTGCGAGATATTCAAGCTGATTTGCATAATATCTGAGAAAATCGACCGCTTCTCGTAGCTCTGCAATTGCATTTGGTAATGTTTTACCAGCTTCAACAATGGCAAGTTTCATCAATAAACCGAAGTTTTCTTCATATAAATCTGCGGCTTTTCGTAATACATTTGCTCGTTCAGTTGCGCTTTGTGCTGCCCATGTCTCATTATTTGCCGCATTAAACACAGCTTGTGCTTCAGTTGGGTTTAAGAAAGCAACTTCCGCTAAGCTCTCTTTCAGATTAGCTGGATTGACGACGGTATGTGCAGCTAAGTTTTCTGCATTAGCCAGCACCGTGAGTGATTGCGCATTTTCGATAGGTGCTTCGTTTAATGCTTGTTCTAATTTAGCTAACTCAAATTCGTTGCTTAAATCAAAACCTGCAGAGTTTCTACGATCATTAAATAGCTCAAGTGGATTGCGTACTAATTTATTCGGTTCACCATTAGATTTCTCATAGAGTTTCCAAGGCGGAATCACTAATTGTTCTACCGGAATATTTCATCGACCAATTGATGAACAAATGATGAGTTTGCCCCGTTTTCTAATAAACGGCGAACTAAGTAAGCTAATAAGGTCGCGTGCGTACCTACGGGGGCGTAAACACGGACTTGGCGATTAAAATTCTCTTTGCCAACAATGTTGTCGTATAAGCTTTCACCCATGCCATGTAAGCATTGGAATTCAAATTGTTTGCCTTGACCTAATTCGTGGATCGTACACATAGTTTGTACGTTATGAGTCGCAAATTGTGGATAGATCACATCTTGAGCAGCAAGTAATTTTTTCGCACAGGCAATATAAGAGATATCGGTGTGATTTTTGCGAGTATAAAGTGGGAAGCCATCTAAGCCATCCGCTTGCGCCCATTTTACTTCGCTATCCCAATAAGCCCCTTTTACAAGACGAATCATTAAGTAACCGTCTTTTTCGCGGGCAAGATTGATTAAGTAATCCAATACAAATGGGCAACGTTTAGAGTAAGCTTGAACAACATAGCCAATACCTTTGTAACCTTTGAGTTCTGGCTCATCTAGTAATTTTTCTACTAAATCCAGAGATAGCTCTAAGCGGCTAGCTTCTTCTGCATCAATGTTTACGCTGATGTTATATTTTTTGGCGAGTAAGAAAAGTTCTTTTACGCGCGGATAAAGCTCGTCGATAACACGATCATATTTCGCACGCCAATATTTTGGATGGATAGCAGAAAGTTTAACGGAAACACTGTTACCATTATAGATAGTGCGACCTGCAGCATCTTTCCCCACACTTTCAATGGCATGGAGATAATCATTAAAATAACGATCTGCATCCGCTTGGGTCATGGCTGCTTCACCAAGCATATCAAAAGAGAAGGTAAAGCCTTTTTCATAACGAGGTTTAATGTTCGTTAGCGCTTCTTGCATGGTAACGCCAGTTACGAATTGTTTCCCTAAGATTTGCATGGATTTTACAATGAGCGTACGCATAATCGGGGCAGAGAAGCGAGCAAAGCTACGGCTTAACGCATTTGCGAGGCTTTTTTCGTCTAAATTTTCACTAATTTTTTTACCGAAAACTAAGCCATAACTAGCTGCGTTGATAAAAAATGAGTTAGCGTTACCAATGTGAGATTTCCAGTTACCATCACGTAATTTTTCATAAATCAAATCGTCGCGGGTTTCTGCATCAGGAATACGTAACAGCGCTTCAGCTAAGCACATTAGTGCGACACCTTCTTCACTGCTTAATGAGAATTCTTGCATTAAGGCATCTGCGCCATATTGTTTTTGTTTAAGATGGCGAAGTTTGTTAATAAGTTTGATCGCATTGTCAGTAATGCGTTTTTCTTGTTCTTGGGTAAAATCTAAGGTTTTAAGCAAGTTATCTACTGCCGTTTTCTCATCTAAGCGATAGTTTTCGGTGATGAGTTGGCGTTCAGGACGGTAGGTTTTAGAAAGTTGGAAGGACATAGTAATCACCCCTTGTGTTGCTTTGTTACAAGATTGTTAATGAACATAAAATCAACAGAGGGAAAAGTAAATGCTTTTTTCTCGAATTTGTGAATCACTTCACAGAATTGTGTGAAAATAATGCAAAATTCACGAAAATACTGAATAAATAGCGATATTTTTTAGTTTTTGAAGAAAATAGAAAGGCAAATTTGAGAAGAATCACCTGATTCTTCTCAGAAAGATGTTAATAAGATATTACTCGATACCAATAATCTTATGAGTTTGAAGGCTTAGCTACCATTTAGGTTTATTAGCACGAAGATTTAATTGACCTAATTGAGTGATAGTTTCTAATAAATTCATTTTGTCATCATGCCCATTAAGCATATGTGCCATATCAAAACTGAATTCTTTGCAATTTTAAACATTTGCTAGTCCTTTTTCTGCTAAGTATTCGTTAAGCCCTTTTTCACGCAATAAGCAGCTTGGACAAGTATGGCAACCGCCTTCAACACCTAAATAACAAGGGCTTTTTTATTTTGTTGCATAAACATCCTTAGTTTTGTTTTCTAGTCAAATATTGACTAATCGTGGGAAGGTTTCGAACCACGAAAAATGAAGAGAAAATAAGCGGTCAAATTTTTGGGGGCAGATCATCATGATAACGGGGATTTTTATGGACGTTTTATTGTTGCACTTGTTCCAAGCAATGTTTAATTGCGTCAGGAATTGAGCCACCATGATTTTTATTGGGAATGGAAATAAACGCCACAGAATTACCTTGTTTTTCCAATATTCCCGCCAGTTGATGCGCATTGATTGTTCGCATTTGTTTCCGTTGATTAATACGCTGTAATTGTTCCTCAGTGATATTCGGATCCTGTTCAGGATGTTCTTCATAAGAGCCTAATGTAATCAGAATATGTGATGGTTTTTGGCTAATCCAAGGGTCATTTTGAGGTAAAAATGAGCCATTTCCCCACCAAAGAGAAGGGCTTGCTAAGGTGTAATGTTGAAATAAATCCGGTTGATGGAAGAGCACGTATAATCCAAATAACCCACCAAAAGAATGGCCAAAGAAATATTGTTTTTCCTTATTGATATCGAAATGTTGTTCAATATAAGGCTTTACATCTTGTTGAATAAAACGTAGAAAATCAGCGGCTTTCCCTCCTTTGGCAAATTCAGCGCCTTCTACCGGAAAAGTGTAGTCTCTCATTCGTTCCTCAATGACGTAAGCTTTATCAGATACATAACCGATACCGACAATAAGGGGGAGAGGTTTGTTAGGATTGACAGCATTCACTGCTATTGGAAATTGAGCGTTACCATCTAGCGTATAAAGTGCGGTCAGTTTTTTCGACGTTTTCGGTGGAACAGCAATAAACAAACGATAATGCTTGCCTTCAAAAGTAAAATCTTTTTGTTGAATTTGATACATTTTTTTCATGCTTTCTTGAATAGGAGGAATCTTAAAGTTGGGTTCTGCTTGCGCGCTTTGCGTACACATCAGCAGGAAAAAGAAAAAGGGTAAACGCAGAAATGAGAACATGGTTATCCTGTCTTAATTTGAGAATGGTTATCACTATATAGTAAAAGTAAAGGTGAAATCAACCGCACTTCATCTTGGCTCCCCAAACACCCTAAAAATAGGTAGAAATTTTCAATGAATGTTCAAAAATTTGATCTAGTTAACATTTTTTTTCTGGCAATTCCCCTACAATAACCACAGGAAAAATTTTTAAACTTTAATCAAGAGGTGAACTATGACTGACATTAAAAATGTAATTAAAGAACTTGAAGCCATTGGTATTCATGATGTAAAAGAAGTGGTTTATAACCCAAGCTATGAACAACTTTTTGAAGAAGAAACCAAACCTGGCTTAGAAGGCTTTGAAAAAGGTACACTTACCACAACTGGAGCGGTGGCTGTTGATACAGGGATCTTTACCGGTCGTTCGCCGAAAGATAAATACATCGTTTTAGATGATACTACAAAAGATACTGTGTGGTGGACTTCTGATGTGGCGAAAAACGATAACAAACCAATGACTCAAGAAACTTGGTCAAGCTTGAAAGGTCTTGTGACTAAACAACTTTCTGGTAAACGTTTATTCGTGGTTGATGGTTTCTGTGGCGCAAGTGAACAAGACCGTATCGCAGTACGTATTGTGACTGAAGTAGCATGGCAAGCACACTTTGTGAAAAATATGTTCATTCGTCCGACAGAAGAACAATTAAAAACCTTTAAACCTGATTTCGTGGTAATGAATGGTTCTAAATGCACCAACCCGAACTGGAAAGAACAAGGTTTGAACTCTGAAAACTTCGTTGCATTCAACTTAACTGAGCGTATCCAATTAATCGGTGGTACTTGGTACGGCGGCGAAATGAAGAAAGGTATGTTCTCAATGATGAACTACTTCCTACCACTTAAAGGTGTAGGTGCAATGCACTGTTCTGCTAACGTAGGTAAAGACGGTGATGTAGCAGTGTTCTTCGGTTTATCAGGTACAGGTAAAACCACCCTTTCCACCGATCCAAAACGTGAATTAATCGGTGATGATGAGCACGGTTGGGATGATGTAGGTATCTTCAACTTCGAAGGTGGTTGCTACGCGAAAACTATCCATCTTTCTGAAGAAATGAGCCAGATATCTATCGTGCAATCCGTCGCGATGCGTTATTAGAAAACGTAGTGGTTCGTGCTGATGGTTCAGTTGATTTCGATGATGGTTCTAAAACTGAAAATACTCGTGTGTCTTACCCAATTTATCACATTGATAATATTGTTAAACCAGTATCTCGTGCTGGTCACGCAACGAAAGTAATTTTCTTAACTGCGGATGCATTCGGTGTATTACCTCCTGTGTCTAAATTGACACCAGAGCAAACTAAATACTACTTCTTATCTGGTTTCACCGCTAAATTAGCTGGTACAGAGCGTGGTATTACTGAGCCAACTCCAACCTTCTCAGCATGTTTCGGTGCGGCGTTCTTAACTCTTCACCCAACACAATATGCTCAAGTGTTAGTTAAACGTATGCAAGCTGCTGGTGCAGAAGCTTACTTAGTTAATACTGGTTGGAACGGTACAGGTAAACGTATCTCAATCAAAGATACTCGTGGTATTATCGATGCAATCCTAGATGGTTCTATCGAAAAAGCAGAAATGGGCAAGTTACCAATCTTTGATTTAGCGATTCCAAAAGCATTACCAGGTGTAGATCCAGCAATCTTAGACCCACGTGATACTTACGCTGACAAAGCACAATGGCAAGCTAAAGCTGAAGATCTTGCAGGTCGTTTCGTGAAAAACTTCGAAAAATATGCGACTAATGCAGAAGGTAAAGCACTTATCGCAGCAGGTCCAAAAGCTTAATTAGATAAACAGTATCTAATTAAATATCTCTAAAAATAGCTGCACTTTGGTTTTTAAATCAAAGTGCGGTTTTCTTTATCTTCAATTTTTTATGTGAATGACATCTTTTGATATGGGGAATAGTCATTAAGCCAGTATTACAGGGTTAATACAGAGAGTATTATGCTTACGATAAATGAAGAAAGTCTGTTTAGAGATGATGTATTCTGGTCTATTGAGTTAAAACCTCCATAAAAAATAACCGCACTTTGATTTAAAAAAACAAAGTGCGGTTTTTTTATACTAAGTTTTTTTGCGAGTTATTCTTTTGCTACGGTGAGAATAGACCAAATATAAGCCAATATAACCAATACCGCAGATACAGAAAAACATTATGCTTATCACATCAACGAAAAAAAGAAACTTTCCAGAATCGGTTTAGTGAAGATGCGTTCCGCATATCTCGCGACAAAAGTGATGATATAAGCCCATAAAGCCCAAGTGACTATATCTAGTACAAAGCTTTTTGGCTTTAATCAGCAAGGGAAGGCTGCTACCTTTATTAATAACCATCAATTGTTGTAAAAGTGGCGGTTGCCATTATTTAAACTCCTCTGTCAGGGCTTGTCCATACAGCTAATTTGGACTTGTTTCTAAAAATCGCTTTTGGGATTCCAACGAGTAACGTTACCGTATTGAGTAACCAATAAACGTAGGGATACCAAATGCAAGAAATTCCATATTGGATCAATCCTTTTTTTCATAACGAGAGTCGATGTATAAGCTCAAGAGACACTGTAAGAAGAAGGAAAAAAACATGATCGAGATATTTGTTTCAAAACAATTCCATGTTTTTGAATGCCTATACCCAAAGCAATCTTGCGGTATAGTGCAAGCGCAACCAGTGCAACCAATAAGATTGCCCAAGTAGCGGTAACAAAAATATTCGGCATACATTGGCCATAGACGGCGGTTTTTTTCCAGCGCCAGACCTGAGGAAAAATATTTGATGATGGTTTCTGCGCCACCTTGCGCCCAGCGTAAACGCTGTTTGTATAAACCATAAAGACGTTCAGGCATTAATACCCAACATAAAGCACGGGGTTCATACATGATGTTGTAACCGGCTGTTTGAATTTTTCCAACTGACATCAATGTCTTCGGTGATCATATTGGTGCTCCAACCACCAATTTCTTCCATCACATCTTTGCGGAAGAGACAACATACGCCTGATACCGTGAAGATCGTTCCCATCAGGCTTTGAGCGCGTTTGATTAAACCGATAATGGAGCTAAACTCAGACACTTGTAAGCGACCCTAGGGATGGTACTGCGGTTACGTACGCGTGGGTTGCCTGTAACAGCACCGTAAGTGCGGTTTAATTCAAGGGATTGCACCATATAGTCGATAGCATCAAAAATCTAATACGGCATCGCCATCAATACAGGCCACATATTCCCCTTTAGCGACCAATAAGCCATGGTTCAATGCGCTGGCTTTACCTTGGTTTTCTTGATGAAGAGCTACGATTCGCTCATCTTCTTTTGCCCAATGTTCAATAATTTCGCCAGTGTTATCTTTACTCCCATCATTGATAAAGATGAGCTCATAGTTTGGATATCTGAGTTGAAGTAAGTAAGGAATAGCTTCATCTAAGTTGTCGCCTTCGTTATAGCAAGGCACCATAATGCTGACCATCGGCACCCGCTCTTTTGGCATTTGTTGGAAAGTTGGTTGTCCTAGTTTTCCTTCCATGAAAAGGTAATAGCAGAGACTTGCACTGACCCAATATATTGCCATTCCAGCAGGATACATAAATACGAAGATACTAATTGCTTCTAAGAATTGTTGGTTCATAGTCAATCCTTAAGGTTTTTCCCACATTAGTATTTACCGAAAAAAATATGGTTTCATTTTTGTTCAGATCCGGTTGATTAGTTAAAAAAAGTTATCCGGATAGTAGCCATAGCTATAAATATGATTTTTTTGCAATAGCTTCATCCAATCAATCAACTCGGATTCAGGAATTGGTTTTTGAGTTCGCCAATTCACCGCTTGGAATTCAAACAAGACTTTATCTAATGGTGCTTGGGTTTTCACATTTTCAATGAGAGAAGCAAACCATTGATAGGCTTCTTCTTGTGAAATAGGCTGCTCATTTTCCATGTATGGCATCGCCATAATGGCCGTCGTGTCGTAATTGTCAGTGAGCGTTTTTAAGTTTTGTGCCAACCATTCTTCTGCATTTTGATTTGTGATCACTGATGCATAAAGATTACGAGCCGTTTTAAGAGAATATGAACCACGCAAGAAATAAGGTTTCAACGCATCGGTAAGTTGATGGGTTAATTGGATTAAATCTTGCGTTTTTTGTTTTGCTTGTGGGCTAACCATGCCTTCAGCATGATTGCCTTCTGCGCCCTCAAAATCGGTTAGGAACGCATCATCGTGGAATAAGATGCCATTAAATTTGGCATAGAATGACAAATCGTTATAAATGGATTTAATGATTTCAACATTCTGTTTGTTATAAGGTGAAAGGCGTAAATAAGCCTTTTGTTGAAGGCTTGCCCGTGCGGCTATCAATGACATATTCCGCCTCTTTTACACTTTTTGCGTAAATCAAAGGCGAGTACAGGCATCCAAGCGTAGACTTGTACGCCTGCGCGCGTTTGTAATTGCCAGGCAATTCGGCCAAAAATATCATCTCGTACAGGAAGGTATTTATTTGGGAAATACAAGGCATCCGCTACACCATCTCCGTCGGGATCAGAGAAGGCTTGAAGATAAACTGTCGTCACACCATAGCGATAGATGCGGTCGATTAACTTATCAAGGTTTTTTTGGCTTGCTGAGCTTTATCCGCATCATAGACATAATCTAAATCGACATGCAGTACTCGTTGAATTTGTTTGCTTTCATCAATGCCATCAAGATAGTTTTTTTAACGGTATTTAGATCGGTTTCTGCATTAAGTAATAAGCGTCCAATATGTTTATCGCCCACTTTATTGATGATTTTTTTCACCCTAATGAGAAATAGTGTGGCATTCCTGCTTGTCGTGCAAGTTGCACAGCAACATCATTAAATTGTCCATAAGGCCACACCATTACACGTGGTTTCTTACCGACATGATTGACTAAGGTTTGAACAGAACGAGTGAAATCAGATTTCAATCTGTTTTTTTGTAGGCATCTTCAGTTTCATATTTTTCCGTTTTTTTATATTCAGGTGCAATCACTGAGGGTAATTGACCACCAGATGGGTTGGCATTTATACCGTTATGAAGATTATGGGTATGTGAGGCAACTTCAACGAGCCCGCTCTGTTCCATTTCTTTCACTTGTGCCCAAGTAGCAAAAAAACGGAACGATCTAGCATTTTTATCGGCATAAGCGATTTTTTTGATCTGCCGGCGTATCTAACCAGCCTGTCACAGGCGCAAAAAAACAGCGGGGTAGTTATAAGCCTTTAATAGAGGGAAGACCACGTTATACATAGTCTCATAGCCATCATCGAAGCTTAGCAACACCGCATTATCAGGTAATGTGCCTTTACCATTTTCAGCATCGATAACTTGCTGCCAACTGATCACATTGTATCCGTTTTCTTTTAGCCAATTAAAATGTTTAATTAACATTTGGGCAGAAATCGTTTGAGGAAAAATACTGTTTTTTTGATTTTTCAGCCGCACTTTCATCTACCACAGAGTGATAAGCTAATACGCCATAACGATCTTGCGCAAAGGCAAAAAGCCGAAAAAAAGGGAAAGCATGCAAATAATGATTTTTTTGCAAAATGTTTTAGAGATCTCATAAGGTTATACCGCTTAAGTATTTAATAATAAATAGAAAAGTTTAAATTTCCGAAATTGTTGAATTCAGCACTGCCGTCGTAAATATTCTTTTTACGACCAATTTCATAAGACACGCCAAATTTTTTTACCCACACGCCATTGGTGTCCGTAACTTATCGACCACATTTTTTTCTCGACTGAGTTCTGCCTGTTTATAAGCACCCACGCTGGCCTTCAGGTGATGATTTAAGACTAAGCCATAATTAAGTGGTTGGTAGTAACTTAAATCCGCACCGAATTCCAAGCTTGTTGCTTTTGATGGGTTGTAATATTCAGCAGAATCAATGGTTTTTATTTTTTTGCTGTAATCGACTCTGAAATTGTTGGTTAGCGCCCAACGGTCATGTTTAAATGTATTGAGATTCAACCAGAAATTGGCTTCTTTTTCTTAAGTTGCCGTCATCAAATTTCATGACGCCACCACCTAGTCCAGCTTGGAAAAATATCGGAATAGGAATACGTGGTAGAGAAACCAATATCTTTGGTATACACCCCTTTATTGATGGCTTTTAACTGGAGTGCCATTACCATTAATATTGGCATCTAAATTAAATGACCAATGCTGGTTGAGGGTATAATTTGCCTCTGTAGAGAAATAGGCTTTTATCATTAAGCTTAATGCCTTTCCCACCTTCCATTTTTTTACTTGGAGTGGATAGAAATTGAGTTCAGTGCCTACACTGATTCGACGCGAAATAAGACTTTCTTTGTCATAAGGGGAGCGAGTTTCTAAGTAATGAACGTAGAGATCGTGACCATTTGCTGTTTTCGGTGTGTAAATCGCATAATCTTGGCTACTTTCATTGCTATAACTTATTGGTGAGGTGCGATGCTGTAAGCCGACACTCCCTACAATTTTGCCTGAACGCGCTTGTTCATAATGCTTAATAAGGGATTGCGCTGACTGACGTTGTTCTTCATTCATTGCATCAATCGTTTTTTTGAAACTGTTGGTAAATCATTTTTGACTTAAGGCGGTTTCAGCCAGGTTATTACGAGCTTCTTGCTGATCATTTTTTTACTCAAAAAAATAACCGGCTTTTTTTCCGCCCATAATTTAGCATCATCATAGTTGCCACGATTTCGCTCAAGTTCTGCTTTTTGCAACATCACCCATGGATCACCAGGCGTTTTGTTAAATAGACGATCATCAATAAGTTGCTGAGCTAATTTGCTGTTACCGCGCCATAACGCTAAACGAGCTAAACCAAAATAGCGAGAATCGTAGCCTGGATTCAGAATTTTTGATGTTCGGGTATAGTCATTGATATAAACATTTGAATTCATACGCTCTAAATATTGTTGCGCCAATTCAAATTTGCCCGCATCGCTTGCAGTGAGAGAGAGTTTATGAAGTAAACCATCGCTCACAGCGAGTTTATTGTGTAAGGCTTGTTGTTCAATTGCTTGATAAATTGCTAATGCTTTGTGTGGTGAGCCTTTTGCAGCCCAATAATCACCAAAGGCTTCTTCTAAATACGCCGGCACATTAGATTGAGCCTGTAATGTATTGAAGTCGTCTTCTATTTCATCAAATTTATTCAAGCGAACACCCATCACAAAACGATCTTGCAATGCTTGTTGATACAGAGGATGCTCAGGATTAATTTTGTCCAAAAGTGCGGTCAATTCTTCAAATGATTTTTCTTGTTGTGTAGGTGTTGTCGCATTTTTTGAGGAGGTAATCGTCTTACCATGCTCAAACCACATCATATCTTTTTGATTGAATTGATCAGGATAGGCTTTTTTTGTAGTTTCTCTTGTAATGGTTGAAGGTTGTATTTCGATGCTAAACGATACAACTCTCTCATTAAGGTGATATTTTTCGGATTTTGTTCTAACTGACGTTGCCAACGGCCAAGTTTAGCCATGTCGGGTTCGGTGAAATCAAGCAAATAACTTTCCGCATCAAGATAAGCATTATCTTGTCCAAAACGTTTCTTATAAACATTCAGTGCATTTTTTTGCCGCATTGTAGTTTTTTTGGTTTCAGTGGAGGCTAATGCGCCACCAAGCCATCCATTTGGATTATCAGGGAATTGCTTTTTGCAATTGAGAATAGAATGCAACGGCACGGTCGTATTGTTTTTTTCATTTCGAGCGGCTTTTGCCTAAATTTTTCCAGTTCATTTTGAGAAAATTGCGCTGGTGCGCAGCTTTCGCAAAGTGAAAGTGCTTTTAGCGGATTGATTCGTCCTCAGATAGAGTGTAATTAAATCATCGCGCACTTTAATATCGTGTGTCCTCTTAAATAAGGCCTCAAGTTTTTGGAATAGCTTGATTTAATTGAGCCTCTCCTTGACGAGAGAAAATGATGATATTTTTTCTCGTTCGGTATCAATAGAGGAATTTTTGGGCATAGGCAACCTGTACTACTGAGGTACTGACACCTACTAATAGCACAGCCTTAAAGACATGGGATAGAGACTTCATATTAACTTCTACTATGTTTAATTATAATTATTTATTGTGGACTCCATATTTATGACAATGTAAAGAAAGTGTAAGTTTCGTAAAGTGGTCTGACCTCAAGTTGGGCGATAAAAAATATTAGTTATGTATAACAGCGGATGTTTTAGGTGAAAAAATAGGCGTTTTAGTAAAATAAAACGCCTATTTGATATTTAGAGAAGTGATTGAAAGTTATTTCAAAATAAACATCGGTGTATTGCTGATAGGATCACGATGAATGATAACATCTAAATCAAACACATCCTTAAGTAACTCTTCGGTCATCACTTCATCAGGTGTGCCTTGTGCCATTAAGGCACCTTTTTTCATGACGATTAAGTAATCGCAATAGCGGCAGGCTTGGTTGAGATCATGCAACACCGTAATCACGGTTTTACCGTTTTGTTGCATTTGTCGCATCATGCCCATGAGTTCAGCTTGGCGGTTTAAATCCAGATAAGTGGTAGGCTCATCGAGTAGCACTAATTCAGCATCTTGCGCAAGAGTCATGGCTAAAAATACACGTTGTTGCTGACCACCAGATAAATCGGAAACCAACTGTTCGGCGAGTTCGGTAGTTTGTGTTTGTTCCATCGCCCAATTAACCAATTCTTCATCTTTTTGGCTGAGTTTGCCCCAGAGATTTAAGTAAGGCGAACGCCCGTAGGCGATCAATTCCCGCACTTTAATCCCTTCGGGTACCAGGTGTTGCTGCGGGAGAAAAGCCAATTCTTGGGCATATTCTTTAGGGCTTTTTTGCCAAATATCCTGACCTTTATGGGTGATTGAACCTTGCTTTGGCTTAAGCAAGCGAGCTACCGCTTTTAATGTGGTGGATTTACCGCAACCATTTGGGCCGATTAATGCAATCACTTTATTTCTCGGGAATTTTTAGCGACAGATTTTTTTAACCACGAGTTTATCTTGATAACCTAAAGATAAATTATTGATTTCAATGCTCATTATTTAGTTCTCATCAATAAGTAGAAGAAATATGGCGCACCGATAATCGCGGTCAGAATACCCGCTGGTAGTTCAGTTGGTGGGTCAATCACCCGCGCCAAAAATATCCGAAAGTTGTAATAAGAGGGCGCCAATAATCAAGGCTGCCGGTAATAGGGTGCGATGTCTGCCACCGACTAAACGACGGGCAAGATGCGGCGCAACCAAGCCTAAAAAGGCAATCGGACCACAAATTGCCACAGCTGTAGTGGAAAGAGCTACCGCTAACACTAAAACGCTAATTTGCACTTTATTTACGGTTACGCCCAGGGTGGAGGCTTTGTTTTCACCCTAAACCAAGGGTATCGAGATCGCGACAGAAAAATAAATGGTAAGGGCAGCAATACCACTAACCATGGCAATACCACATTCAAATAAGACCAGCTGCGCCCCCACAGGCTTCCTGTGAGCCATAACATAGCCGTGTTGATCTCGACCGGATTGGTAAGCATCAGATAATGACTAATGGCTGCCCATAATGCGGAAAGTGCGACCCCAATGATTGCCATTTTGATAGGGCGGAAGTTAAAACCGCACACGATCCATAAAATGACAAAAGAGAGCACGCCGCCTAAAAAGGCAAAAATTGGCATCCAGTAAAATGCTAAGTTTGGCAAGAACATCAATACCGAAACAGCAACCAACCCAGCCGCGTTGTTAATCCCTAAAATGTCGGGAGAGGCAAGTGGATTGCGCACCACGCTTTGCACTAACACACCAGAAATTGCTAAGGCTCCGCCTAATAAAATCGCTAATACTGCACGGGGTAGGCGATATTCCATCAAGGTAAAATAGTTTTTATCATCAGGCTGAAAGGCCGCCCAAATTTCCTCAAAGGAAAGCGTATAAGTACCAAGGCGAATACTCAATCCAAAGAGTAGTACCATCAGACTAAGCGTGCCGACATAAAAGCCGATAGCGCGAAAAGATACATGAGAGGTTCGCATTAGTGTCTTCCTCTGGCAAATAATACAAAGACTGGGGCACCGATTAAGGCAAGTACCGCACCGGCAGGCACTTCGCTAGGAAAGTTGACCGCGCGGGCAATGGTATCTGCAGCGAGCATTAAAATTGCACCGAGTAACATCGCCATAGGGAGCGATTTTCGCAAGTCATAACCAATCCAATAGCGGGCAAGGTGGGGCACGAGTAAGCCAATAAAGGCAACTGGGCCAGCAACACTCACGCTTGAGCCCACAATCAATAACGCCATGATGTTAGCGTACCAACGTAAACGGAAGAGATTGATGCCTAGGGAACGAGCGGATTCATCGCTTAAATTGAGTAAATTCAAACGACTGGCAAAAAGCAGGCAGAAAAGTGCGGTCAAAATAAAGAACGGAAATAACGTCAATAATTCATTCCAACGAGCATGTGCAATGCCGCCAGCTAGCCAACTCATAATACCGAAGGCATGATCTTCCGCGATAATCAGCACCAATTTCGTGAGCGCGGCACAAAGTAGTGATACGGCAATCCCCGCTAAAATCACTCGGCTACGATCCCCACTGTTGTCTTTCCATCCGTTGCTGATCAGCATTACCACAAACCAACTCAGACCGCCGCCGATACTGGCCACTAAGGCAATGCTATAACCAGAAAGAATCAGGGGGCTAAACGCACTGGTGGTCACCATGGCAAGACTGGCTCCAGAGTTCACGCTAAGTAAGGTAGGCGAGGCAAGTGGATTGCGCGTAATGGTTTGTAATAACGCCCCCGCCACAGCAAGATTGGCACCTAAAATCATGCCAACTAATGCGCGTGGTAGGCGTAAATCGGTTACGGTGATTTTGGCAATTTCATCGCCATCGGGGAGGAATGCTTGTAAAGCTGCAAGCGGTCGAATTTCGATGGGATAATACAAAAACAGGCTTCCCCATAATAGGAAAGCCAGAATAATAAGGGGAAGTCCCCAACGGAAAGTAGACTTCATCATTATTTTTGTTTCACGAAACCTTCAATTTGTTTTGCCATAATTTTGCTCGCTTCTAAGCCACGACCGCGAGCCCACATGTCGGCGTCAACGCTGTAAACATGGTTTGCTTTTACGGCGGGAATAGCTTTCCACAGTGGCTCAGCTTCCCATTTGCGCGCAATACTTTCATCACGATAATGGGCGATGAACAAGTATTCTGGTTTTTCCATTACTAATTGTTCAAGGTTGATTTCTACGAAAGCTTGATCACTATTGAGTTTAGTTGGGGCAAAACCTAATGTCGTCAAGAAACTACCCACATAGCCATTGTCATTTTGGATATTAAATTTATCTTCTCGGGAAGTACCAAATGAGGCTTTTTTGCCTTGTACACCTAGATTTTTTGCAATGTTGGCAATGTAATCATTATGTTCATTGATCTTCGCTTTCATTTCGGCGCTTTTACCCACTAAATCACCAATTTTCTGCGCAGTTTCAAGATTTTCTTGGTAGCTTTCATGACGGGAATCAAACATCACCGTTGGTGCAATTTTTTTCAATTCTTCAAATACTGCAGTATGGCGAGATGGATCGGCAATAATTAAATCAGGTTTGAGAGATGCAATCACTTCAAGACTCGGTTGAGAACGCGTACCAACGGATTGCCATGCGGCAATTTTTTCACGTACTTGCGGCAAAATACGATCGACTTTGTTATCGTCAGCCACACCTACTGGGCTTACACCGACTTGGGCTAAAGCATCCACAAAAGAATATTCCAATGCCACAACACGGCTTGGGGTTTTATCAAGGGTAAATTCACCTTTCGCATCTTTAACCGTCACGGCGCTAGCGAATGCGGATACCATTAATAATGCAGAAGCTAAAGTGGTTTTGAATAATTTTTTCATATTGTGTCCTCAATAATAAAAAGCATTTGGATTATACACTCAAACAATGTTATTGAGAATAGTTATATTTTATCTATTTGGTCGGACTTCTCTATTTTGCCCGCATTCTAGCAAGCAAGCTGACAGCGATAATGATGACTAATGAACCAATCCAGAAATTTAGGCTTGGTACGTTATCCCAGAAGAGCCAGTCACAGATGCTGGAGAAAATGACACCAGTAAAAGCAAAAGGCGTAATGACATTGGCAGGGGCGTATTTAAAGGCGCGAGTGAGTAATAATTGGAAAATAAGACCGAATCCACCCACTAAAAGCAGTAATGTTAATCCATGTAATGTCGGCATTTTCCACTGTGCGATGAAAAAGAGCGGTAACAAAATCGAGCCTAATAAGTGAAAGTAAAACACGATATTTTTAGGTGAGTTGTGTTTATTGAGCTCTTGTAAACTGATAAACGCCATAGCCGCTAACACTGCCGCACCCAAAGCATAGCCTACATGGATAGGGTTGATATTCATTGAGCCGTTGGTCAGCATAATGATGGATACACCAGCAAAACCCATAAAGCTGCAAGCCAATACTTTTAATGGTGTTCTGACTTTAAAGAAAAACAGCAATAAAGGCACAAAAAGTGCGGACGTATTCATCAATAAAATCGCAATGGAAATCGGTAAATATTTAATGGCGTAGAAGGTTAGCAACATACTGGCAATGCCGGCAAGGTTACGCAAAACGAGAAACTTCCATTGCGACATATCAACTTTGAAATCGCCATCTTTAATTAAAAAGGGCAGGAGAAACACAAAACCAATAAAAAAACGGGAAAATAAAATTTCGCTGGACGGTAATTCATCAGAGGCGTATTTTACAAATACGCCCATTAAGGCAATGCTGATGTAAGCTAACACCATACAAACAACAGCTTTTTGATAATTATTGCGGAGATGTATGTTTGGCATAAGGGTTCCTTGCATAAAGTGCAGTAAAAAATTGCCTTATTTTGTAAGAAAATGGGCTTCTCTTCGTCTAATGAAATGTAAGCTGAAGATTTTTCTATAATAAGGAAAGAAAATGAAATATACAAAAACATTTCTCATATTGACCGCACTTTTTGGCGGTTTGCAAAGTAGTTTAACGTATGCTGATGATCCAACTTCATCAAAGGAGCAAAAAATGACAATGGAAAGTAAACAAGAACAACAAATTATTTATCTGGCTGGTGGCTGCTTTTGGGGATTAGAAGCTTATATGGAACGCATTCAAGGCGTGACTGATGCCGTTTCGGGTTATGCCAATGGAAAAGGCGATACCACGAACTACCAATTATTGCACGCGACAGATCATGCTGAAACGGTGAAAGTCACTTACGATCCAAACAAAATTTCGTTAGATAAATTATTGCAATATTATTTCCGTGTTATCGACCCAACTAGTATCAATAAGCAAGGCAATGATCGTGGCAGACAGTATCGCACCGGCATTTATTATCAAAATGAACAAGATAAAGCGGTTATTGAGGCAGCATTGAAAACTTTACAAAGTAAATATCAAGAACCGATTCAAATTGAAGTGGAACCGCTGAAAAATTATGTAGAGGCGGAAGAGTATCATCAGGATTATCTCAAGAAAAACCCGAATGGCTATTGTCATATCGACATCAAAAAAGCCGATGAGCCATTAATTGATGATAAAAAATACCCAAAACCAAGTGATGCAGAATTAAAGCAAAAATTGACCGCACTTCAATATGACGTGACGCAAGGCAAACACACCGAACGCTCTTTTAGCAACGAATATTGGGACAATTTCGCCCCAGGTATTTATGTGGATATTACTACGGGAGAACCGTTATTTTCTTCCAAAGATAAGTTTGAATCCGGTTGTGGTTGGCCAAGTTTTACCAAACCGATTGCCGCTGAAGTGGCGGAGTATCAAAGAGATAATAGCTTTAATATGACTCGTATTGAGGTGTTAAGTCGCAGTGGTCATGCCCATTTAGGCCATGTGTTTGATGATGGTCCACGCGATAAAGGTGGTTTACGTTATTGCATCAACAGTGCGTCGATTAAGTTTATTCCATTAGATGAAATGGAAACAAGGCTATGGCGATTTGATTCCCTTTGTGAAATAAGAGGAAAAAATGAGAAAAATATTGACCGCACTTTTATTGTTTTTGAGTCCATTGAGTTTTGCACAAGAGAAGATGTCTTTGGCGGATATCCCCTTGAAGACGTTGGATAATCAAACCGTCTCTTTATCACAATATCAAGGCAAGCCGCTTTATATCAAAATGTGGGCATCCTGGTGTCCAATTTGCTTAGCAGGCTTAGCGGAAATTGACGATCTTAGTGCTGATAAGAATTTGGATTTTAATGTGATTACAATTGCCTCACCCGGACAAAAGAACGAACAAAATAGCCAAAAATTTATCAATTGGTATAAGGGGCTAGATTATAAAAATATCACCGTATTATTGGATGAAAATGGGGAAATTATTAAACGTGCTAATGTATTAGGCTATCCGTTTAATTTACTCTTGGATAAGGATTTAAACCTTATTAAAGCACAACCAGGACATTTGAATTCAGATCAAATTAAACAATTTGTGAAGGAATAAAAAAGTGCGGTCATTTTTGACCGCACTTTTTATATTGGCTTGATTATGCAAATGCCTGTAATTCAGGGTTGATTGGGGTTTCAGCGATGTTGTTCACATAGTTACATAATGTGGCGAGGCTGACACCTAAAATCACATCAATGGCATTTTCTTGAGTATAACCTGCATCAAAGAACGCTTTAAGCTGTGCTTCCGTTAATTTTGCTTTTTGCAAAATAACGGCAAGGGTGAAACGCGCTAAAGTATCCAGTTTTTTATCACTTTCAATACGAGCAGTTGCACGAATTTGGTTTACAAGCTCTTCTTCAAGTTTTAACACTTTTAAAGCGATCTTCGTGTGGCCTGCTACACAGAAACCACAGCCATTGACTACTGCAGCAGTAATTTGTACCACTTCGCGTTCTGTTGCGGTCAGGCTATTACGACCATTAATGCCGCCCACTGTGCGATAAGTTTCAAGTGCAGTAGGGGCATTTGCGAGAACACCAATTAAATTTGGAATAAAACCATTGGCATTTTGTACGGCTTTTAAGGCTTCTTGTGCCGCTTCAGGTGCTGATTCAATGGTGTGAATTTTAAATTGAGACATAAACTACTCCTAAGGGATAAATCATAAATTTCTGCTTGATAATACCTTTCTAACTTAAATAAGAAAAAGAAGAAAAAGCTTTATTTCATATAGCCAAAAAGTTATGATTATTCTTGGGTAAACCAATCTTCTGTTTTTTTGTATTTACGTCAAATACTTGTCCTAACAATGGCGTAAGTGTATTCACGCCCAGTGTTCTTGCCATAGGTACGCTTTTAAGCACTGGCTCATTCCACGTATGCAAGGCAAGCGGATAAGCGCCCCAGTGAATGGGCATAAATCTTGTTGGTTGTAGTTTTGCCGCGAGTTGTGCGGTTTGCTCAGGGAAAAGATGGTTATTGGGCCATCTTTCGTCATATTGTCCGTTCTCGATAAACGCAATATCAATTTTGCCAACACGGCTGGCAATTTCATCAAAATGTTTGCCTTGGGCGGAATCACCATGGAAGTAAAAACGTTCTTCATTTTGACCGCGCTTATGCTCTATTAAAAAACCAGACCATAATGCTTTGTTATGATCAAACAAGCCACGGCTAGAATCATGTCTTGCAGGTAATGCAGTATATTTTACGCCATTTCGTTCAGTGCTTTGCCACCAGTCTAACTCAGTAATTCTAGCTGCATCTATTCCCCATTTTTGTAAAATTACGCCCATTCCTAAAGAAACCACAAAATGACTTTGCGTTTTCATTAATTTCTCGATGCTTTCTTGTTCTAAGTGATCGTAATGACTATGTGAAAGCAGCACGACATCTATAGGCGGTAATTCTTCAATTTCTGCCACAGGTGGTTGAAAACGGTGCATCATTATTGGTACAGGGGACGCACTATTTCCAAAGCGGATCGGTAATGATGGTTTGATTGCCAATACGCATAAGTAGCGTCGAATGTCCAAACCACATAAATCGACTCTGTTCAGCTGGCGCTAATAACTCGGTCCAATTTGGTTTGACCGTTGGCAATGGTTTTTTTGGGTGAAAATCTTTTTCATGAAATGTCATTTCCCAAAGCGCACTTGCAACATTTATTGGTGCGCGTTGAGGTTCTGCATTATAGAAAGTTTGTGTATCAGGATCATAATGATCACTCTTCGGATATACCGGATAAGTTGGTGGATAAAACCAATAGGTGGCAAATGCGGCAATTCCCGCAAGAGTAATGAGTTTCTTTGTATGTCTCATCTTTAAAGGATATTTTCCAAATATAAATTTGGCGGCATTATACCTTTAAATGTGTTTTTACTACAGTGAGTAATCTCTCTAACTCTTTTTTGCCTTTTTCGGAAAGGACTTTGTTGTCACGCAACATTTGGGTGGCTCGAGCTTCGATAAAGCGGAGATAATCACTGTTTTGGGTTTCTTGGAATTGCTTTTCGGCTAACTGCATTTCGGTGAAATCTTTATTGGTTTGAGCAATCAGCATTTTTTGACCGATTAACACAATCAGTGCGGCAATTAAAGCGATGACGGCACCGTAGCCGTTGGTGGGATAATAAAGAATGCCCGCGAGAACAAAAAGTGCAGTCACTAAATTGGATGAATTTTTGATATAGCCTTCAGCCGGTGGTGGCTTGATGAGATCTTTCAGGTTCATAGGATTTATATGTCATGCTAAAAATTTGCCTTCCCTCAAGCGAAAGAGGGAAGGCAATATCATAATATATTACGCTAACACACCAAAATGATAGCCTAAAATACCCACGCCGAATAAGGCGAAGATGATGTACATGGCGTTGACTTTTTTACGTAATAAATACATACATAAGAAAGTTAAACCTAACGCTGCAAGACCAGGGAGGAGATCGTTTAACACGCTTTGTACGGTGGTCACCACTTCTTCGCCCATTTGGTTTTTATAGCGGGAAAGTTCTAATGGAATATTAATACTCGTCCATTTCGATACCAGTGAGCCCATGACAAAGAGACCGAGGATAGACGCCCCCTGAGTCAATTTTTGTAAGCGGCCGCCGCCCATATCGTTAACGATGGTGGTACCTTTTTCATAGCCATATTTAAAGCCATACCAACGGGTTAAACCGCGGCAAAGGTTGATACCGATAAAGAAAAGTAATGGCCCTAAAAGGCTACCGGTAAGGGCTAAGCCCGCACCAAGCGCCGCGAGTACAGGACGTAATGTCCCCCAGAAAATTGGGTCACCCACACCGGCTAATGGCCCCATTAAACCGACTTTCACCCCGCTGATTGCGGAGTCATCAATATCGTTACCATTCGCACGTTCTTGTTCCATTGCGGCGGTAACACCGATGATAGATGATGCCACCCAAGGTTGGGTATTAAAGAATTCTAAGTGGCGTTTTAATGCCGCAGCTTGATCTTCTTTTTTGCTGTAAAGACGTTTAATAGCTGGAATCATCGATACACAGAACCCCATTGCTTGCATACGTTCAAAGTTGAAAGAACCTAGCAAGAAAGTTGAACGCCAGTAAGTGCTACGGATATCGCCTTTTGTTAATGATTTTTTAGTTTGTTCAGTCATAATTTCTTCCTTATAGTCCTTCAAGTTCATCATCAGCTAATTCACGTTTTGCAACCGCTTGTGGAGCAGTAGATTGATGGAAACGTGGGTTTAATTGAATGTAAATCATCGCTAAGCATGTGCCTAAAATACCGAGACCTACAAGGTTGTAATTGGTGAAAGAGGCGATTACAAAGCCTAGGAAGAAGAATGGCATTAATGCGCCTGCACGCATCATATTGATGACCATTGCATAACCTACGACCACGATAAAGCCACCAGCGATCTGTAAACCGCGAGTGACCACTTCTGGAATGGCGTTCAATGCTTCAGTCACCGTATCTGTACCTGCTACTAAGGCAACGAAGAAGGTTGGAATTGCCACACGTAACGCTTGTAACGCAAGACCGCTGAAGTGACAGAATTCAATACCACGGAAGTTGGCTTTTGCAGCAAAATCATCGGCTTTGTGTTGAAGGAAGATGGTTAAAGTACGAACAAAGATAGTTAATACTTGACCTGCTGCCGCGACTGGAATCGCAATTGCTAATGCGCTCCCTTTATCTTGACCGCCTTTGATGACGAGGATCGTTGCAATCACACTGGCTAATGCCGCATCTGGTGCCATTGCCGCACCGACGTTCATCCAGCCTAATGCCACTAATTCAAGGGTACCACCGACAATAATACCAGTTTCTAAATCACCTAATACTAAGCCGATTAAGGTACAAGCAACTAAAGGACGATGAGTTTGACGTTCGTCCAATACACTCCCCATACCGCAAATGGCGGCAACGAGTGTGACTAAAATAATTTCCATTGTTGTCATAATGAATTGTCCTCGTAATTAAAATTGAATCGCATCAAGCTCTTTGTGCGTGAGCATTGATTTTGGGCTGCTCGCCACTTGTTGTAAGCTTAATTCCACGCCTTTATCTAAAAGCTGTTTAAATGCCGCCACATCAGTTGGGTTGACGGCAACTGCTTGGGAAAGCATTTTGTCGCCTTCACGAAACGTCATACCGCCCACGTTAACTTTATCAATTTTTACGCCACCCTCGATTAAGCGCACGATATCTGTTGGGTTAGTTACCAACCAAAGAATATTTTTGCCCGCATATTTCGGGTTGTGATACACCTTAATGGCTTTGTCTACAGGAATCACATAAGCTTTCAAATGTTCAGGGGCGATTTGGAGTAATAAGTCACGACGAAGGGCATCATTCGCCACATCATCATTTATTGCAAAAATCGCTTCACATTTCACCGCTTTCGCCCAAGAGGTCGCCACTTGACCGTGGATTAAACGACTATCAATACGCAATAAGGAAATGTTCATATTGCCAGAAAGTGCGGTTGGATTTGGAGAGGTTTTTGGTGCTTCAGCTGGCTTAGCCGCGGGTGTTGGAGCAGGCTTGCTTTCTTTAGGTTGACGGAAGGATTTCACAGCAGCGACCCCGACTTCTTTCGCGGTTTCTACCAATTCATCTAAGCTGGCGCCATCTTTGGCATCAAGCACTTCTAGCAACATCGGTAGATTAATGCCGGTGACGATATCGGTATTATCCCTTTCACTGGCCACTCGGCTTGCCGCGTTATAGGGGCTACCACCAAATAAATCGACCAGAAAGAGCACCGGTTCATTTTCAGGCAGCGTGGCAATAATCGCATTGTATTTCTCGATTAAATGCTCACCGCCTTCACCCGGTAAGAAAGTCACGACATGGCAGTTTTCATCTTCGCCATACACCATAGCGGCGGAATTGACGATTTCTTCAGAAAACTTACCGTGCGTTGCAACGATAATGTGGGTCATGGATATTCCTCCCATTGAGTTGATAAAATCAGTCTATTTTGCTTTCTATACGCACTGCGCAAACGATTGCTCCGAATGGAGTTTAGTGTATGGATTTGAAGATTACCGTCAAATAAAGAATAGTCAAATAGTGATCGAGATCAAATAAACAGGTAAGATGACTTACAACTTTTGAGGTATTTGTGAATTAAGTACAAAGTGCAGTTGATTTTGGGCCGATTTTGCCGAATAGAAAGCATTTCACGGTAAATTAGAAAAGGTTAAAATAAACTAAATTTTATGTTGGGAGTTTCGATGTTTTTTGTTTATCTCATCGTCGCTTTAGCGGCAGGCGTAGCACTCGCGACGCAATCAGCGATTAATACGCAATTGGCGAAAGCCATGAGTGGCGAAGCGGTGATTGCTACCTTTATTTCTTTTGCGGTAGGCACGATTTTTCTCTTTTTTATCGCATTGGCTAAAACTGATTTATGGGGCAATTTATCTACGATTCCATCACAACCTTGGTGGAAATTAATTGGTGGGGTACTCGGCGCAGTTGTCGTGTTCACAACCGTTTTGCTTGCACCTAAATTAGGCATTACTGCGATGTTATTTTTTATCATCGTCGGACAATTAATTACGGCAACAACTATCGATCATTTTGGTCTTATCGGTATGCCGATCCGAGAAGTAAATATCACAAAATTCATCGGATTAATTATTGTCGCCTTTGGATTGGTATTTTATTTCTTTGGAGATAAGTTGGTTGAGCTATTTGGGGCAAGATAGGATAGAATACGCCTCTATTTATTGATTAATCGCGTAATTGGGGAAACTATGCGAAAGCGTTGCCTGTGGGTGTTGATTATTTTGTTGCTGTTGATCGTAATAAGCATTGGCTTATTACGCGTTTTTGCGACCCCGAAACGTGTAGCGCAACTTACCAATCATTTTTTAGCACCGCATTATCACATTGAATTAGCCGATGACTGGCAATGGGAAACCACAGGTTTAACGCTGCCTGAGCTAAAAGTGAAAACTGACCAATGTACGCTTGTGAACCTGAATAATACTCAGGTGACTTGGTGGAATACGCATAGTCTTGATGTTGAAAAGGCTAGCTTGAATTATGATTGTTTAACCCATTTACCCAGTGATAATGCTGAAAAACACCGCCAAATTTGACCGCACTTTGGGCAGCATTGCCTATTTCTCATGTCAACGTTAAACACTTTCAATTAACGAATACCGAAGAACTGAAACAAGCCGCTTTGCAGCCTTTTTTATCGGCTGATTGGGCGTTAGACGCAAACTATAACGGCAACCAATTAGCACTCGACGCTCAAGCCAATAATGACGGGATTGACCTTCATCATCAATCCACTGTCACGCCACAAGATGGCATTTTCCAATGGGCGGGTAATACCGATATCAAACAAGCGGGCGATAAAACCTACGATCTTCAGTTCACTGCGAATTTTGATCCTGATCTTTCTCAACTGCCTCAACAAGGCAATGTTTTACTTAACTGGAATAACCCAGAACTAGCCGTCACAAAAGGCGAGGCAAAAGTGTCGTGGCAAGGGGCGGATGGCCAGTTAAATGCTCAAGATTTAACGGCTAATTCTCCTCTGTTAGATGTGCCTTTCGTGTTCACCAAAGATGGCTTGGATATTTCGTGGGGGAAATTTTATTGGACCTTCGATAGCTATCAACCGATTAAAGGCTTCCTTGGGTTATCTATTCACCGTGCGGCAGAAGGCTTGTTGCCATTAAGCATTGATATGAACGTGATCTTACAAACCTTTGGTGAAATGGGCAAAGGTGAGATCGTGATTTCAGGCAAAAATGGTGAAATCGGCGGTGGCGATGACAATAACGAATTAGACTTTGAGCTGAAAACACGCGGGGATTTACGTTATAACGCTACCGTGGCACAAACCAATTTAACCTATCATCTCGGCGGGCTCTTTACACATCCAGTGGTGTATTTTTATCCGGGTTCCGTCTTTAAAATGGATACCGTTCAACCCGATACCAAGTTGCATGTTCGTTTACCGTTAGATGACATTATTATCGGTCGTTATGGTTTAGAAGGTCGTTTGCTCGCAACATTAAAGGGCACGACACCACAGTTTGAAAATCTCGATTTAAAATTAGACGGAAACGCCCATGAGTTTATTGCCGGTATTAAAACCGTGTTTGATTTGCGGGATGAAGAACATAAGTTGCAGTCCGTGGAAAAACAAGCGACAAACCGTTGGGATTGGACAATCAATGGCAGTGCAAACTGGAAATCTTTAAATACGCCAGTCAAAATGGAAGGGAAAGGCTTTTGGGAAGCAGATCATATTGAATTAAATCAACTTTCGGCTCATTCTAAAGAAGTCAAAATGAAAGAGGTAAAAATGGCGCCACTTTCATTGGAGCTTAAAGATCGACTCCGCTGGGATTATGAAGAAGAGCATATTCGTGGTTTGTTGCAAGCGAAAACAGATTGGATTGAACTGGCTTATGGCGGTCGTTTTGTTTCGCCTGTTTTCGGTTTAGGTATTGATGGTAAGAGTATCAGTAACTTCAATTTTGCAGGTGATTTAAAGGCCGGTTCGCTTGGGCCTTTAGATGTCTTGGGTGTATATCAAAATACTGCACTCTCAGGCAAAATCAGCTGGAAAGAACAATCGGCAAAAGTATTCCAATCACTTTTCCCTCAACAATGGAATTGGATAATTCATGAGGGCAGCATTAAAGGGCAGAGTGAATTCGCAATCAATGGCAATGGCGTGAAGATGAAGGGGGAGCTGAATCTTAAAAATGGCAAAATCACTATGCCAGATGGCGAGATTTATGGCTTGAATATTCATTTCCCAATGAATTATGAAAACTCGGCATTGCAAGTGTCTTCGAGTAAACCAATCCATATTTCGACTCACAATATTCGCTATGGCGCGCTTTCCGTCGCAAATGGGGAATTGGATTTGTTCGGACATTATCCGAATACCATGAAAAATCCTCTTACTTTGAGAAATGTGAAACTTTCCTTATTTGATGGCGTATTGACGGTGCCTCAGCTCAGTTTTCCACAAAGCAAAATAGCGACGCTTTCTTTTACCAATATTGATTTAGCCCAAGTGTTAGCCTTGGCACAATATAACCAAATAACCTTAACCGGCCGTGCCAATGCGACCCTGCCATTTTGGCTTGGACATAAGGAATGTTTGATTTGTAATGGTACATTGGAACAAGTAGGGAATGTATCCATCAAATTAACCGATGAAATGGTGAAAGGACTGAAAAAAGGCGGTTGGACAGAAAATATCTTGGTGGATTTATTAAAAGAAATGGAACTGCAAAATTCCCATGCAGCGGTGACGCTCGATCCGAAAGGACAAATGACATTGCGTGCGAGTATTAGCGGATTTAATCCAACTAAGCGAACCAATAATCCGATAACGTTAAATTATACGCACCAAGAAAATATGTTTGAATTGTGGAATATGATTGACTATGGCTCGCAATTTGAACAAAATCTGCAATATAAACTTTATAAGCAATTAGACAAGACAAATGATAAAACACCTTAAATTTCAACCGCACTTTTTTATTTTTGCGGCAATGTTTACACTTACAGCTTGCACACCGACCATTCAATTGGATACACCAAAGGAAGGCATCACCATTAATATGAATGTGGTGGTGGACCACAATATTAAAGTGGAAATGGATGAAAAATCTCAGAAAGCGGTGGGTGAAGTAGAGCCTGTGAAGAAATAATCGAATAAATTGAAAAGGCCATCTGTATGTTAGATTTCAGATGGCCTTTTTCTTTTTAAGTGCGGTTAGATTTTACGAAAATTTTACTTAAAATTTACTTCATTTACAGTTTATTATCTTTATATTTAGGCGTATGATGACTATCAGTTTTACATAACCCCTGAATTTATTTAGGTAAATATATTATTTCTATTTAATAGGAGATTGAATGATGAAAAATTATTCACAGCAGTACTTTCTGCGGCAGCGATTGCTGTACCTTTTTTTGCTTCTGCGAATACTGCGCCACAAACAGAACAAAGCGCAGTACAACCGGAAAAAGCAAAAGGCGTTTGGATTGATGTACGTTCAGCCGAGGAATTTAACGCAGGTCATTTGCAAGATGCGGTGAATATTCCACATGATAAAATCGTTGAAGGTGTTAAAGCGATTGGCTCAGATAAAGATGCACCGATCAACCTTTATTGTCGTAGTGGTCGACGTGCCGAAGCCGCGCTCACTGAGCTGAAAAATGCAGGCTATACCAATGTAACCAACCACGGCGGTTATGAAGATTTGGTTAAAAAAGGTTTGAAATAAACAACGCATCATTTAACGTAAAAATCCCCTAGATTAAGCATTTAGGGGATTTTTTGTATACGCCTTTTTTCAATAAACCATGATAGACTGAGGTGTAATCAATCCTTCTATACTGATGTGGGGAGACTATATCAAGAATATCTTTGAGAGAGTTTCCAACGGCCTCTAGATTAGTGGTAGCAAAATGATATCAAATGAAATTGAAAAATTACTTTCAAATATAACAAAATCTTTGACTAAGGTTGATGTAAAAGACTTAGATGCTTTTATTTCAGGTGAGTTTACTCATATAACCAATATCGATTTTCATAGATATGAAATATCTCATAGGGAAGTCATTAATGTTAAATTTTTCTTTGAGCTCATTTCGTGGCGCTTTCATAGTTCAGAGTTCATTTACAAATTGTAATTTTGTTAATTGTTCTTTTATCGCAACAATGTTTAGCAATACAAGATTTACCAATTGTACCTTTTACTGATTGTGTATTTAGAGCAATGCATATCGAAGATAATGTAATACGTAATTGCACTTTTAAAAACTGTTTTATTGGAGATAACATATTTTCTTCAGTCGAAAGCATAAGTTGTTGATTTGGCAGTACTACGTATGTGAAATATGTAAAGATTTTTAGATTAAGTTATAGTTGATTTGATAATTTAACTTGTCTACTAAGGTTATAATGTTATGGATATAAGAAAAGAATCTAACGATTATATTTTTAAAAATTAAACGGTGATGAGGTATTAGTTTTTTTGAATGGATCGTTAAGTTTAATAAAGATAATGAATTAAGTGATAAGGCTGAACAAAAGATATTATCTAACTTAGAGTGTTTATTAGAATCTGTATTAGAGGAACCTTTTATGGAAGATTATAAAGATATAATAAATCGAGCAAAAAGATACATTATTGATAATTAGTTTGTGTAGGTAGCTTCCTCCTTATCAAACCATAAAACTTATTGAACATTCAAAAGTTGTAAGTAGCTTTGTAAACAAAACAGGATTTATTGAGGAAGCAAGTTTTTTTCTATAGGATGAGTGCACAAATGGACATAACACCTCTAAAAAAATTTCTTATAGAAGTTTTTCCTAAAGAAGGATTATTCAAAAAAAATCATATCGAGAAGATATGTATAAAAATAGAGGAGTTTAAAGATGATTTTTAAGTATTATGAAAATACTTCAATAGAGGAAATCATTATTGATGAATATCACCTAATACCTTTTTGTCTTTTTTTCACCAGAGGGTATAAATTATTTAATGCCTAAAATTATTGAAGGTCTTAATAATCATGATATTGCCACAAATCTAGAGGAATTTATTGCCGGTATATCTACCGAAGAAAACATAATTCATGCCTTAAATCTCTTAAAAAAAGATGAACTTTTAATTTTTAAAAAGCGCATTTAGAAAAAAATATTATTTGGAGATTCGCTAAAATTAACGCTGCAAATAGGTGAATATTATTTATTCAGAAGTATTGAGTATCTTGAAGAATTGATAGATGGCACTTAACGCCCATAACAACCAGTTAAATGAGTAACGAAACCTTCTATATTATAAAGAGCGGTCAAATTTTTAAGTGTTTTACAAATCATCTTAAAAATTCGACCGCTTGCATCATTATCAAGGTCGCAGCCGTCTGAAACATTGATAGACCGGTTACTAATGTTCGCTTTCTGCTACTTTTGTCCATTTTGCCAATGTCTGCTTCATCTGTGCCTGAGGGATGAAGCGGGCCATCCGTTCTACTTCCTTGCCTTGATAAAACAGCAGCCATGCAGGTGCGGTCAGCACGTGGAAACGTCCGGCCATTTCGGGTATTTCAGCAATATCGGCTTTTACGGCATACACATTTCCTTCCTCCGCCAAAGCTGAGTCAAGCTGGGCGTCCACGACCGTACAAACACCGCAGCTTGGGGCTTTGATGTACAGTGATACTAAGGGTGTGTGGCGATGGTCTGTTCGATGTCTTTCAGAGTGTGTAGTTGTTGCATGTCATGTACTCCTTTGAGCGATTAAGCAGGTTTCAAGTTGTCTAGAAAAGGGGCTTTCAACGAAATGAAAACAAGAAAACGTTTTGAGTCGTCTAGATTTTTTCCACAACCACTTTTGCCCGCGCTTTCAGGCTGTTCAACACTGGCGAGGTGGCGGCGGAGCGGTCGGCGAAATTTTGCAGGGTAGGAAGGTCGGCGTCGGCTTTTACTTTTACGGTTAGCACCAGATTATCCAGTCCGCCGTAGCCATCTTCCATGCCGAACAGTTTGGCCATGTCGATACCGCCACTTGCGGATATTTCAAACTGTTCCAGTTTCACGCCTGCCTGTGCTGCTTGCAACTCGAAACCTATGGAGCAGCAGCCTGCAGCAGCGCCGATCAGGTATGCCATCGGACTTGGGGCGGCGTTTTCACCGCCCATGTTTTTCGGTTCGTCTGTGGTAAAGGCAGGGAAGCGGCGCACGGATATTTCGTTCTTCGTGCCGGATACCCAGCGCGAATCGGCGCGTAATGCTGCCTTGCCTTTTGTATGGTCGTTTTCAACCGCTGCCATGGTAGTTCGGAAACGTTCGATATCTAACCCGTTAATCATGTTTTGTCCTTTCATATGATGAATTGCAGATGGTTTTTCGCTACACTTACACGCCCGTTTTCCACGCGGAGATGCGCTTCAAATTATCCACCGTGTCGTGATTGACGATGGCGGCGAACGTGCCGTCCAGTTTGGCAATTTCAGCTTTGTCTTCATCGCTGAGGGCAAAGTCAAAGACGTTCAAGTTTTCCGCCATACGTTCGGGTTTGGTGGATTTTGCCAACACGATGATGTCGCGTTCCACCAGCCAGCGGGTAATCACCTGCGCCACGGATTTGCCGTATTTCGTACCAATTAGCGACTGACAAAATGGTGGGCAAAAGCCCACCGCTTCAAGTTGATGTTTTATCATTAACCGAACACTTTTTTCAAATGTGCTTGGTAGTCTGCGAAGTATTGTTCTACTTGTGGATTTTTAACTACATCGTTACATGTAAATGTCGGTAGACGGGTCAAACCGATGAACTCGTTGAGTTTGTGGAAAGGCATGTACACAGCATCCACATCTTTGCCTTCAAAGAAGTCGCCTTCACGGGTGAACGCTTCAATCGGCGCATTCCAAGTAAGCGAAAGCATGTGTTTTTTGCCTTGCAATAAACCACCTGTACCGAAACCTTCGGTCGGGCTGACACGATGACGGCCATCACTGTGGTAAAGCTTGCCGTGTCCAGCGATAAATACTTCGTCTATGTATTTCTTCACTGTCCAAGGCTCGTGCATCCACCAAACAGGCATCTGCCAAATCACGGCATCCATCCACAAGAATTTTTCGATTTCTGCCTCAACATCATAGCCAGCATCAATCACAGTTTCTTTTACATTGTGTCCAAGTGCGGTCAAAACTTCTTTTGCTTTTTTGTGAAGCGTGTTGTTTAACTCACCATGCGAATGGCCGAATTCTTTACCACCGTTTAATAATAAAATGTTCATTTTTACTCCTAGAATAAATAATTTATAAAAAAAGGATGTGATGTTTACGGATATTGTCTTCTGTTTACTCTCATGAAAGTGTAGTCATTTTATGATTTGTTTTTATTGAGATAAATAGGGCTTAGCTTTATGATGTAATGAATTAAATTCACTAATAAAAGAGAGTTTAAAGAGAAAATGCAGAACTTTAACGAACTGAATTATTTTTTGACGTTGGCGCAAACGCAGAGTTTTGTGAAGGCAGGGCAGCTTTTGGGGATTTCTTCTTCGGCGTTGAGCCACAGCATAAAAAATCTGGAAACACGACTGAACCTGCGCCTGCTCAACCGCACTACGCGCAATGTGTCGCTGACCGAAGCCGGGCAGCAGCTTTTCGACCAACTTTCTCCACTTTATCAAGCCATAAACCAAGAAGTCGATGCATTAAATGATTTTTTGAATACGCCATCGGGATTGATTCGCATCAATGCCCCTGTAATAGCAGCGGAAGCCGTGTTGTATCCAAAATTAAAGCCGATTTTGAACCAATACCCGAAAACCCGCTTGGAAATCGTGGTGGACGATCGTTGGGCAGATATTGTGAAAGAAGGATTTGATATGGGCGTTCGGTTAGGTAACAAGGTAGCGAAAGAGATGATTGCGGTGCCAATTTCCGCACCGCTCAAAATGGTATTGGTCGCCTCGCCCGATTATTTGGCGCAACATGGTTCACCGAAAAATATTGATGATCTGCAACAGCACCGCCTTATCGGCATAAAACTCTCCGCTGAACACGGCACGGAGATACAGTGGGAATTCAAATACAAAAAAGAGCTGATTACGTTCACACCAAAATCGCAGTTTTCCATCAACAATCATCTGCGTCTGCAAGCCGTTTCAGACGGCCTTGGCATTGCGTGGATAGCACATATGAGCGTAGCGGATGCACTCAATTCGGGGCACCTGGTCGAGCTGTTGCCTGAGTATGCTATAACTTACGAACCGCTTTACCTCTATTACCCCAGCCGCCGCGGGCATTCCAATGTGTTTAAGTTGATTGTGGATGCGCTGCGGGTGGAGGTCGTCTGAAAATATAAAAGCAGCCTGACTTCTTTGCATGGATTTCAGACTGCTTTTTGCTTTCAGGTAGCCTTATAGCTATTCATATACCGCCTGCCACATTGCGTCCTGCACCGCCTGTACCCAGTTTTCAGGCTGCTTGGTCGCTACACCGTCCTTGACCGCCTGTTTGGCAACAGCAACAGCAACAGTAGCAGACGATGCACGCAGGTTATTCACCGATGGCAGGAGCGACGCGCCTTCGTCCTGTGGATTGACTTGCGAGGCGACTGCTTCAGCTGCAGCCAGCAGCATCCCGTCAGTAACGTGTTTCGCACCAGAAACGATAACCCCCAGCCCCAACCCTGGGTAAAGCATGGCGTTGTTAGCTTGACCGATTTCGTAGTTCACGCCTTTATACGGCACGGGTGGCACGGGGATGCCGACAGAAATGAGCGCTTTGCCATCCGACCATTTTATAGCCTCACTCGGCATCACTTCGATTTTCTCGGTCGGGTTAGATAACGGCAGTAGAATTGGGCGCTCTACGCCTGCACATAGGGCTTTGACTATGTCTTCAGTGAATGCACCGTGATCGGTGGATGTGCCAATCAAGATAGTCGGTTTTACTTGTTTTACAACTTCGAGCAAGCCGATTTTACCGTCCGTTTTCGCCCAGTCGGCAACTTTGGCGGCGGGGCGGGCATATTCCTGCTGGTAATCAGGCAAGCCGTCCATGTCATCAGTAACCAGTCCGTTGATGTCAATCAGCCATACGCGTTGTTTCGCTTCTTCGCGACTCAGGCCTTCGCGCTCCATCGCCGCACTGATTTGGTCGGCCATACCCGTACCTGCGGTGCCTGCACCGTACACCACCAACCGCTGTTCGGCAAAGGTCTGTTTGGTCACTTTCAGGCCAGAGAATACGGCAGCCATCACAATCGCACCCGTTCCCTGCATATCGTCGTTGAAAATACGGTATTGTCGGCGGTTCTCCACCAAAATGCGGCGGGCATTGGACGGACCGAAGTCTTCAAAGTGCAAAAGCGCATTGGGGAACATTTCAGCAGCAGTTTTCAGGTAGTTTGCAATCAATGCGTCGTAGCGTTCACCACGCACACGGGCATGGCGATTGCCTAAATAAGCAGGATCATTGAGCAGGGCTTCATTATCTGTACCCACATCTAGATTCACAGCAATGGTGCGGCTGGGATGAATGCCTGCAGCAGCAGTATAAACTGCCAGTTTGCCGACGGAAATATCCGTGCCGTTCACACCCCAGTCGCCGATACCCAAAATCTCTTCCGCATCGGAAACCACAATCAAATCTACATCATCTGTACCCAAGCCCAGCGTTTCAAACGATGCACGGATGTTTTCAGGATGGTTTACATCCAGATAGACAGCTCGCGAACGGCGGTAGTCGCGGCTCCATTTTTTAATTGCTTCGCCGACAGTGGGGTCGTAAACGACGGGTAGCATTTCGGCTAGATGGTCAATCAGGAGTTTGTAGTACAGTACTTCGTTGCGGTTGTGCAGTTGATCGAGAAAGATATATTTTTCAATATCTTTCATAGGATGAAAACTGGCGGTAAGCACGCATGGCCTGTTGTTCGAGCGTTTCTACAACGACAGGTAGGCGGCCGGTCAGGCCATATTTTGCTCGCTCTTCCAATGTGAAAGCGGTATCTTTGTTGGTGAGAGGGTTCTGTAGGATGGTGGGGGTGTTGCTCATATTGTGTCTCCTGTGAAGATTAGGAAAAGCTCGTCCGAAAAATGGACTGTTACATTGTACTTAAAAAAATATGGATTAAAAGTTAATTTAACAACCTAGAAAGTCCTTAAAAGTTGATGATTAGCCTTTTAAAGACTACTAACAGACGTGTCACAATGAAACTGAATCTAAACCACACTGTTTCAGGCTACCTGAAACAGTGCAGGCTGCCATTGGTCTGATTTTTTGAATGCGTGCCTACGATGCTGCACCCCCATCCTGTTTTTCAGACGGTTTTTTTCATAACAAAGAGCGGTCAGTTTTTTAGGTATTTTTGTAAATCATCTTCAAAATCTGACCGCTTGTATTTTTAAGATTATTTTTCTTTCTTCTGATTCATCAACCAATCACGGGCGGGTTCGAGTAAATAGGCGTAATCAAATGAGTACATATGCTCTGCACCTTTGTGGGTTGAGTTTTCCGGAATTACGGTATTTGGTGTGAAACGGATGAAGTTAATACGTTTGCCTTGGGCAAGCATTTGTTGGACTTTTGCGTCTTGTTCGGCCTGCGGTAATTTGGCAGAGAACTCAGTTTTGGCGTAGCTGACTTTATCTTGTTTCAGCATTTTTCCAACTTGAGCCATGCCTGCAGAGGCTTTTGAATCGGCAGCCGAAACGGTATAAATAAATTTCGCTTTCTCCAATGGTTTTAAAACATTGATATCCCATTGACTGCCGACAAACATAGACGCCGCAAAGAAGTTAGGCTCGATACTATTTAGGTAGAATGAAATCATCCCGCCCATGGATTGACCCGTGGTATAAACACGATTGGCATCAATCGCTTTTTCAGCGATCAGATTTTTGACAAGGCGTAAGGTCATGGAGACTTCTTCAGTTGTTTCCCATTTATCGTTGACTGCCGTTTCGGTGTAAGACGGTACAAGGACAAAGGCTGGGTATTTCGCCTGCGCTTCATCGGTTGCCCAGATGATGCCGCCGTAGCCTTGCATTAGTGGGGCTTTTACGCCTTTTCCTGCTGTGCTGGCATCTGCGATAAACATGACTAACGGATATTTGCGGCCCGGCTCAAGATTTTTCGGGGTGTACAGGTTGTACTGCATTTCTTTGCCTGTTTTGGGATCTTTAAACGTTAACACTTCAAAACGTGGTGCAATTTGTTCACGCAAGGCAAGCAAGCGACTATCGTAGGATTTATCCGCGCCGCCGTATTGTTTGTCCCAAGCTGCATTTTGCGTGTTTTGAGTTGTCACTGCTTTTTCAGTCGCATTGGATGGCGTATTGCAAGCGGCTAGCAATAAGCTTGCGGCGATAATTGTTGCGGTTTTCTTCATCATGGAAACTCCTTAAATTTTGTGAGAAATCGTCAATGTGTTTTGATGCCTAAACGGTTTAAAGCATCAATCGCTGGCTGGGAAATATGATCACCACGTTTAGCGGACTCTTGATACCAATGCATGGCTTTGGTCATGTCTTTTGCCGTGCCGATGCCGTTTTCGTAGCAATGGCCGAGCCAGTATTGCCCGGTGATGTCGCCCTCTTCTGCCGCTTGCATGAAATAGGCAAAAGCAGTTTTCGCATTCTTGGCGATACCTTCGCCGTTCAGATACATCAAGCCCAGATAACGCGGCGCTTTCATATGCCCCGCCTGTTGAGCTTGCTCAAAGTAAGGTTTGGCATGTTGGTAATCCTGTTTTTGATACAGGGCAATACCTTCGTCTAACAGGGCTTTCGCCTGTTCATTATGTTGCGGAACGGTGGAACAGGCGGCGAGAAGGGGTGTAGCGACGAGCGCGGATAGTTTGGATTTCATAAATCACTCCCTAACATGTATCGCAAATTGAAATAATAGTACAAAGTTTCGTTTTAGACATCAAAGTGCAGTCAGATTTCAAGGCTTTTTATTTATCCCTTCACCAAAACAACGCATTAAGCAATCCAATACAATGCGTACTTTTGCTGATTGGGTGCGATGCGCGGTGGTGGCATAAAGGGTGCGGCTGCGTGTGGTGCGGTTAAGCAATTTGACATCGTAATAATTTTCCAGCTTGCGAATGGCTTGACTGATTGCGCTGGCAGTCATGCCCAAATTCGCCTCATCCGGTATTTGTCGTGAATTTCCCGGCTGTTTGGAGTATAGTAGAACCATATTTGAATAACAAATAATGAAAGGAGAACAAAATGCTTAAATTATTTACTTTACCCGGTGAAGGTAAAATTCGCAGTTCATCACCTTTCGCTTGGAAAACTGAAGCGATGCTGCGTTTATCCGGCTTAGATTTCGAAAAAGAATATGTTGCCGATCTCAGCAAAATGCCTAAAGGCAAAGTTCCGGTATTGCAAGATGGCGAGAAGTTGATCCCTGACAGCTCTCTCATTCAGCGTTATCTAACCGAAACCTACGGCATTGATTTAGATAAACATTTAACAACTGAACAAAAAGCGATTGCTGAAGCCTTTCGCCGTATGACAGAAGAACATTTATATTGGATGGGCGTATATAACCGTTTCGTCGATCCTCTCGGCAAACCATTTATGATGAAGGCAATGTTTGATGGCATGCCGACTGAACAAGCCGAAGCGATTTTTGCTGTGTTACAGGAAAACGCGAAAAAAGAAATGTACGGACATGGTATCGGAAGACACACGCAATCCGATATTTACGCCTTCGGAAAAGGAGATTTAGATGCCATTAGCAACTACTTAGGCACAAAATCCTACTTTTTCGGCGAAGAATTAACCTCCGTTGATGTGTCCATCGTACCTGTTGTTGCAAACCTGATTCTTACCCCCATAGACACTGAAATTGCGCTATATACAAGAACCAAAGCAAATTTAGTCGCCTATATTGAACGTTTCGATCGGGCAGTATTTGGAGAATAAAGCAAGAAATCAAAGGCCGTCTGAAAATTCAGACGGCCTTTTTCATAACAAAGAGCGGTCAGTTTTTTAGGTGTTTTTGCAAATTATCTTCAAAATCTGACCGCTTGTTTTTTTACTTCAATTTAACTGCAGTAGTCCCTTATTTAAAGCCGTTTTTTTAATGTCGGCAATATTGCATCCCAAGCGGTTAAAGCCTCTTTCTCACTGAGTGGCGAACCCTTGGTATTTTTCTTATTGGTACCGAAAGTCATCTTAAATCTCACGCTACCATCATCTTTTTCCCAGATAAATAGATATCGATTTCCCTGCCACTTAACCAGTTTTTCACTGCCGGTCATACCATTAATATCGCGTTTTCCTTTGCGGATGGTGCTGTATTTCGCCCACGAGAAGAGTTTATCCAAACCACTATCTTTAGTGAAAAGATCGCGTTCTAATAGCGGTTTATCACCTTCCTCCAAAGATCCACCCGTCGTTAGCTCTGCATAAACGTCTTTATAGTCTTTGATTTTAATGCCCGCACTGCCAAAAAACGGTTCAGTTCCCTTATCGGCAATAAATCCTTCTGTTAAACAGACCCCCTGTTGCTGTGGCATTTCAGTATCTTTACGATCTCTCAGCTTGTCGAAAAAATCATTCCGTATCTGTCCAATAGCTTCGTCAACTTTACTTTTTTCCAGTTGCTTAAGGTTTGGGGGAGCTTTGCCGTTAACAGGTATAATGCTTGAAAGGGTTTGAATGGAATAGGCATCATTCTTGCCTAACTTGAAATAGAAATTGACATAATAGATCATGCCTTTTAGGTGCTTTGACACCGCGTGTTCCCATGAACCAGGAGCCTGAGTGACCATCGCTATTGCTTTATTAGGAATAACCGTGCGGTTTTCTATAAAACTATCGCTTCCGTTATATCCTTTTTCTTTAACCTCTAATACGGATTCTACTTCCAGATTCCAATAATCTGGTCGCACAATTATCTGCCAACCATTATATCGAAGCCAACCAGTCCCACTTATACGGTTAGATGGTAAGTTAATTTGGTAGCGCCCGCTGCAAAATGGCTGTTCAGTCCAATACCTTGTCGCTTTTTGAGCACCATTGCTCGCTACATTTTCTACTACTGAGTGGGTTTGGGGATGTTGACTGCAAGAAGACAACATAACACTAGTCAAAATAGTGCTATAAAACATCAGTCTAGAAATTTTCATCTTCGGCATGTGATCTCTTCCTTACTGTAAATTTGAGAATGCTAAATAAAATGGAAATTCTGCTAATACTTTTCTTTCCATATTGATCTTAATAGATGAGTTTACATGCTTTAAGTGTAAAGTGCAACTCTTCACTATTCAAAATGATGTCGAGTTAATTAAGAGAGGATTTAATATACATTTTAGAGAGAACAAAAGGCCTTTTGACATTTCAAAAGACCTTTTTCACGCCAAAGTGCGGGCCGATTTTCGTTTACTAAATACAATAATCTTCTTTTTAATAAGTGACGATAGGCATAAAGATAAGATGCGCCGACAAATGCTGCACCACCCGTGACATTGCCTAAAAAGACAGGAATCATATTGAAGAAGAATTGGCTCCAAGTTACATTAGCACCAGCAAAAATCCCGGCAGGAATAATAAACATATTGGCGACAAAGTGTTGTAATCCGATAAGCACAAAAATCATCACTGGGAACCATATGGCTAGGATACGACCAGAGGTTTGTTTGGCGCCAAAATAGAACCAAATACCCATGCAGACCATCCAGTTACAGGCTATGGCTGAAACAAAGGCGCGACCAAAATCCATTTGCACTTTAGCCTCGGCGATAGCAATGGTTTTAGCAGAGGCAGCACCTTCTGATAAACCAACATAATGCCCTAAGAAATAGGCCATAAACAGTGCACCGAGCAGGTTGCCAAACTCACTACAATCCAGTTACGAAATAATTTTTTAAGGCTTACTCTTTTGGTTAAACGGCCTAATGCCATCATCATCATATTTCCCGTGGCTAATTCACCACCACCGATTAGAATACAAATCAAACAAATAGGAAACACGGCCGCACCAAGTAATGTTGATAACCCACTCCACTCTGGAGGAATACCGCTCACTACTTTTAAATAGGCCATATAACCAAAACTCACATAGCCGCCACCTAAAAAACTTAAAATAGCCAGTGTTTTTAGGTGTCCTTCCGACTTAGCATAACTTTTATCAATAACATCTTGTAAGATTTCGTGGGGATAAAGATCGCGATGCTGCATAGTTGTACCTCTAGTGAAAATAAGACGGTAAAAATGTAGCAAACCACATAGCAAAACCGAAAGAATTGTTAAGTATATATATTGATTTTTAGTTATAACGAAATTGAATAATAATCCGAACCTCAAATTAGGTGTCTAGGTTCTTTTTTTGAGGGGCAAAGAGCGGTCGGTGGTGGAACAATGTCGCCCAAGTTAGAAACGGTATAAGGAAACATCGTCTGTTACATTATTTCTATAAATCAAAATCCGTGTAAATTCAGTCGGGTAGTCCAATCTGAATGTTGTACTGGGTGAATGGTAGAGGCGAAACTCAACGGTAACGTTAGGGTATTTATCGATAGAAAATTCATAGGAAGTGAAAAAATATGTGGTTTCATCAAAAACTGTTCTCAATGTTTCTGATTTTTCCTCACTTTTTTTAAGATTCAGATGAAAGTATTTTGTCAATTCATCTTTGTCAAATAGGATATTTATTGAACCTTTGCTTTCATCCCAATAGAGATTAAGTTTCGTATTCTGTTTTAACTCTTTAGGTACAACCAAATGAACTTTTGATTTTTCCAAAGTGTAGCTTGTATAACCGTTTTTCATGTTTGTATGAGTAAGAACCTTGATATTCCTACGTTTATATTGCAATGAATCAGGATCAACAGATTGTTTTTTCTCCATAATTTTAGCTGCAATATCAATCATTTCTGCTAAATAAGCTTTTTCCAATTGGATTTCTGTTTGTGTCATGGAAAAATATATTTTGCGAATAGAACAATAAAAAAATAACAGATAATTTCGAAAGAAATTGTTTAAAATTTTTCCATATATTCTTACTCCTGAAGATGTTCAAAGGAAATAAAGCAAAGATACATCGTGTTCTTTTTTTCTGGTTCTAGTAATGTTGCTTATCTAAGATATGTTCTCCTTGATATTTATACTATTTTTCCAGTATTCAAATAAAGAAATATTAGATTCGGATGTTGTGCAATAAATTGAATATTTATTGTGTTTTAGTGCTTGAGCGAGATAAGGCGCACGAATAATTGATGTCAAAATGAGAGATAAAAAAGAGACCTTTCAATGAAAGGTCTCTCTTCGTATTGATAATCTTGTATTAATACAATTTAGAATGGAATGTTGTCATCAAATGCGTCCATTGGTGGCTCAGCTTGTGGCGCTGGTGCAGATTGTGCTGGACGAGATTGATAGCTTGGTTGTGTTGCTGATTGTGCAGGAGTATAACCGCCCATCTCTTGATTACGACCACCTAACATTTGTAAGTTATCACCTTGGATTTCAGTGGTGTAACGATCTTGGCCGTTGTTATCTTGCCATTTACGGGTTTTTAAACGACCTTCAACATAAACTTGTGAACCTTTGCGTAAGTATTGCCCCGCAATTTCTGCTAAACGACGATATAACACGATACGGTGCCATTCGGTGACTTCACGACGTTCGCCTGTGTTTTTATCTGTCCAGCTTTCACTTGTTGCCACGCTGATATTTGCTACCGCTTCGCCATTTGGCATCGTGCGGATTTCAGGATCGTTACCTAAATTACCCACGATGATTACTTTATTAATACCTGCCATAGAATCCTCTATATTTTAGAAATAAGGTGAAAAATTTTGGTTATTTTGCCTTAAAAGAAACAAAAGATCCATAAAAATTAACTGGATATTTGCACAGATATTGAAATATGCGATAATGGTCGCAATTTTTGAATTTATTTTCTTAAGGCAATCGCTTTTTTTATGGATACTATCGACATTCGTGGGGCTAGAACCCACAACCTCAAAAACATCAATTTAACCATTCCGCGCGATAAATTAATTGTGATAACAGGCTTGTCCGGTTCGGGCAAATCTTCTTTAGCATTTGATACGCTTTATGCGGAAGGGCAGCGTCGTTATGTGGAATCGCTCTCTGCTTACGCGCGTCAGTTCCTTTCTTTGATGGAAAAACCTGATGTGGATTCGATTGAGGGCTTGTCGCCGGCGATTTCTATTGAGCAAAAATCCACTTCTCATAACCCTCGTTCAACCGTGGGCACGATCACCGAAATTTACGATTATCTGCGTTTGCTGTTTGCTCGCGTAGGGGAGCCGCGTTGTCCTGATCATGATGTGCCATTAACGGCACAAACCATCAGCCAAATGGTGGATAAAATTTTAAGTCTGCCAGAAGAAAGCAAAATGATGTTGCTTGCGCCCGTGGTGAAAAACCGTAAAGGTGAGCATGTTAAGTTGTTAGATAGTTTAGCGGCACAAGGTTATATTCGCGCAAGAATTGATGGTGAGATTTGTGATTTATCTGATCCACCAGAACTTGCTTTACAGAAAAAACATACCATTGAAGTGGTGGTAGATCGTTTTAAAGTGCGGTCAGATTTAGCCACACGTTTAGCAGAATCCTTTGAAACAGCTTTGGAGCTTTCTGGTGGTACAGCAGTTGTGGCGAATATGGATAATCTTAAGGCTGAAGAATTCGTTTTCTCGGCAAACTTTGCTTGTCCGCATTGCGGCTATTCCGTACCGGAATTAGAGCCTCGCTTGTTCTCATTTAATAACCCGGCAGGGGCGTGTCCGACTTGTGATGGCTTAGGTGTTCAGCAGTTCTTTGATGAAAGCCGAGTGGTGCAAATGAAAGCATTTCCCTCGCAGGTGGTGCGGTGAAAGGTTGGGATCGTCGTAATTTCTATTACTATCAAATGCTTACCTCGTTAGCGAAACATTATAAATTTGATATTGAAACGCCATACGAAGATTTGCCACAAAAAATTAAAGATATTGTGATGCACGGGTCAGGCAAGGAAGAAATTGAATTCCAATACATGAACGACCGTGGCGATGTGGTGATCCGCAAACATCCTTTTGAAGGGATTTTGAATAATATGGCGCGCCGTTATAAAGAAACGGAATCCATGTCTGTGCGCGAAGAGTTGGCGAAAAATATCAGTAACCGTCCTTGTGCAGATTGTGGTGGTTCACGTCTTCGCCCTGAAGCTCGAAACGTGTATATCGGCAGCATTAACTTGCCGCAAATTTCAGAGAAAAGCATTGGTGAAAGCCTTGAGTTTTTCCAAGGGCTTACCTTAACCGGTCAAAAAGCACAAATTGCAGAAAAAATCCTGAAGGAGATCAAAGAGCGGTTAGAGTTTTTAGTAAATGTGGGTTTGAATTATCTTTCCCTCTCTCGCTCAGCCGAGACCCTTTCGGGCGGTGAAGCACAACGTATTCGTCTTGCGAGTCAGATTGGTGCGGGCTTAGTAGGCGTCATGTATGTGTTGGATGAACCTTCTATCGGTTTGCACCAACGAGATAATGAGCGTCTGTTAAATACGTTGATTCATCTGCGTAATTTAGGCAACACCGTGATTGTAGTAGAGCACGATGAAGATGCTATTCGAGAAGCCGATCATATTATTGATATTGGCCCTGGAGCAGGTGTACACGGTGGCCAAGTGATTGCTCAGGGGACAGCCAAAGAAATTATGGCGAACCCGAATTCGATTACGGGTAAGTTCTTATCGGGTGAAGAAAAAATCGAAATTCCGAAAAAAAGAACCGCACTTGATAAAAGCAAACTTCTAAAATTAAAAGGTGCGACAGGGAATAATCTGAAAGGTGTGAATTTAGAGATCCCAGTGGGCTTATTTACTTGTATTACGGGGGTATCAGGTTCAGGTAAATCAACGCTAATTAATGATACGTTATTCCCATTGGCTCAAAACGCCTTAAATCGTGCGGAAAAAACGGATTTTGCGCCTTATAAATCCATTGAAGGCTTGGGATATTTCGACAAGGTGATCGATATTAACCAGAGTCCAATTGGTCGTACACCACGTTCTAACCCAGCGACTTACACGGGGTTATTTACCCCAATTCGTGAATTATTTGCGGGCGTACCAGAGGCGCGTGCGCGTGGTTATAATCCAGGACGCTTTAGCTTTAACGTACGCGGTGGTCGTTGTGAAGCATGCCAAGGTGATGGCGTGCTAAAAGTAGAAATGCACTTCTTGCCGGATGTGTATGTGCCTTGTGATCAATGTAAAGGTAAACGCTATAACCGTGAAACCTTGGAGATCCGTTATAAAGGCAAAACTATTCACCAAGTGTTAGATATGACGGTGGAGGAAGCTCGCGAGTTTTTTGATGCGATCCCAATGATTGCGCGTAAATTGCAAACCCTAATGGATGTAGGCTTGTCTTATATTCGTTTAGGTCAGTCTTCTACCACGCTTTCAGGTGGTGAGGCACAACGCGTTAAGTTAGCGACAGAGCTTTCAAAACGCGATACTGGTAAAACCCTTTATATTTTGGATGAACCGACAACCGGCTTGCATTTTGCTGATATTAAACAACTTCTCGAAGTGTTACATCGCTTACGCGATCAAGGCAATACTATCGTGGTGATCGAACACAACTTAGATGTGATCAAAACCGCAGACTGGATTGTGGATCTTGGTCCAGAAGGGGGCAGTGGCGGTGGTCAAATCATCGCGACAGGCACCCCAGAAGAGGTAGCCAAAGTTAAAGGTTCGCACACCGCGAGATTCCTAAAAGACATTTTGGCAAAAGGCTAGAAAAACCAACCGCACCTTTGAACATTATCAAAGTGCGGTTATTTTTTTGAGGTTTTTTTAATGGCGATTTCCAAAAGGCGGTTTGGCGAACCAGACGATAATGAATAATGCTAGGAAAGTAATTGCCGATAACCAGAAAATCTCATTAGCACCAATAATAAAGCCCTGAGCGGTGATTTGTCTGGCAAGATATGATGCCGTTTGTTGTTCGTTTAAACCAAAACTTGCCATCGTCTGGAAGAACTGTTGGGAAATTGGATTATATGGAGTAATCGCTTCCGTGAGTTGAGTATGATGCACAGCTTCACGGTTATACCACATAAATGTCGTGAGGGGATGTTCCTACCGAACCAGCAAGGGTTCGAAGGAAATTAAATAAACTCGATGCCGAAGCCATTTTTTCGGGTGGTAAACCTGAGAGCGTAATGGTTGTCAGCGGCATAAAGAAGCAAGCAACCGCTAAACCTTGCACAAATTGTGGCAAGGCAACATCGGCAAAGGTCATTTCAGGTTCAAAGGTCACGGCTCGCCAATAAAAGGTCAGGGCATAAACCATAAAGCTGATTGTGACTAAAATTCGCATATCAATTTTATGCCCTAATTTACCGATGATTGGCGAAAGTAAAATAGGGAATAATCCCACTGGGGCGGCTGCGAGCCCTGCCCAAGTCGCGGTGTAGCCATAAACTTGTTGGAGTAGAAGTGGGATAAGTACAACCGATCCCAAATACACTAAAAAAGCGAGACTAGTTGAAAGGCAGCCTACGCTAAAGTTGCGTGATTTGAAAAGTGAAATATCTACAACGGGATTGTCATCCGTCAGTTCCCAAATAGTGAGGGCGATCAAACACACAACCGCAATCACGGTGAGAACAATAATCTCCGTTGAATTAAACCAATCTTGCTCTCTACCTTGATCCAGCATTAATTGTAAACAGCCTACGCCGAGAACCAGTAAAACAAGCCCAATAGTATCAATAGGTTGATGAGATATTTGGCTTTCTCGATCGCCTAAAATCTTCCAACTCATTAAGACGACGGCCAATCCAATGGGAACATTGATGAAAAAGATCCAACCCCAATGAATGTTATCGCTGATCCAGCCTCCTAGAATTGGCCCGAAGATAGGGGCAACCACCACGGTCATTGACCAAAATGCCAGTGCCATGCCGCGTTTTTTAGGCGGATAGTTATTGAGTAATAAACTTTGCGAAAGAGGAATGATTGGACCGGCAACTGCACCTTGGATAACGCGGCAAATAATCAACATTTCCAAACTATGTGAAATGCCACAAAGCCAAGAGGCAAGGACGAAAAGTAAGGTTGAGATTAAAAATAACCGCACTTCGCCGAAACGTTTTGCTAGCCAACCGGTGATAGGAATTGAGATCGCATTGGCTACACCGAACGAGGTGATGACCCATGTGCCTTGGCTGGATGATGCGCCTAAATCACCTGCGATAGTAGGAATGGCAACGTTAGCGATGGTGGAATCCAACACCTGCATAAAAGTGGCAAGCGAGAGCGCTAACGTGAGAATAACCAGTGCACCGCCTTGTAGCGGTTTGAAATGAGATTGCGGCATAAGATAACCTAATAGCTATTGTCGCGAATAATAGATTCGATCAAATTATTGACCGCACTTTCATCATATTGCAGCACATTCGTGGAATAAAGCGTTGTAGATGGCGCTTGGTCACGCAAGGTTTTACCCTTGCTATCACTCACATTTACTTTCACAGTGGCAGAAAGGCCGATACGTAGTGGATTTTCAGCTAGTTGTTGCGGATCTAATTGAATACGCACTGGCACACGTTGCACCACTTTGATCCAGTTCCCCGTCGCATTTTGAGTGGGCAATAATGAGAATGCGCTTCCCGTACCCATTTCGATTCCCACCACTTTTCCATCAAAAGTTTTATCTTTGCCATAAAGGTCGAAATGAATTTCAACTGGCTGACCAATTCGCATATGGGTTAATTGTGTTTCTTTGAAGTTGGCATCTAACCACATTTGATCGGTAGTCACCACTGCCATTAGTGCCCCGCCAACAGAAACAGCTTGCCCCACTTGAGCATTACGACGAGCCACATAGCCTTTAATTGGGCTACGGATTTTTGTGCGTTCTAAATTTAGCCAAGCTTGTTTCAAATTACTGACTGCACTTTGAATTTGCGGCTGTTCACTTAACGGACCGTCTAACAATAAGGCTTGATTTGCGCCAAGCTGATTTTGTGAGGTGGTTAAGTTCGCTTTTGCCAGTTCAACAGCTTCTTTTGCATGTTGGAACGATTCTTTATCAATTGCGCCATCTTTGACTAATTGCACTCGACGGTTCAAGTTTCCTTGCGCTTGAGCAAGGGTGATTTCATTCGCACGAACGGCCGATTTTAATTGTTTTACGGTGTAATTCAGTTGAGAGATTTGGCGAACTGCATTGGCTAAATTACTTTTAGCTTGCTCAAAACTTAATTTGGCATTGGTATCATCCAGCTCTAATAACACGTCACCCGCTTGTACGGGATCCATATTATCGACATTAATTTTCGAAATATTCCCCGCAACTTGTGCCGATACCATCACCTGATTGCCGCTGACATAGGCATCTTCCGTTTCTTCAAAGCCTTTAATAAAGAAATACCAATAAGCCGCAGAACCGATTGCAATCAGAAGAAGCAAGAGAATAAAAATAGAAAGCCCTTTTTTACGTTGTTGAGATTTATTATTTGATGACGTTTGTGTATCTGTTTGTTGATCGGACATAATGCGAGCCTTATGGGAAAATGCTGAAGTAAAAAAGCTTCAGTCTATAAAATATGAATGTTCGTTCATTATGAACGTGAATTAAAATTATTTCAAGAGTGACCGCACTTTAGCGTACAAAGTGCGGTTGTTTTTTCAAGTATTTTTGCTTGATTTGCGAGACTGGTCGGATCTGTTTAAACTAGTCTTTATAAGGCTCCTAGGGCAAAATGACATGTTATGTTGCGCTTATTATGCCTTATCAAGCGTGTCATTTATTTTGTTAAATATCAAAGAAGGATTTTATATTCCATGAATAAGATTTTTAAAGTAATTTGGAATCGTACTACACAATCGTTGGTAGTTGCGTCTGAGTTAGCGAAAGGTGCAGCTAAAGCATCATGTGAGAACAATAACGCAGAAAGTAAAACGTCATTTGGAAGAGTTTTTAAATTATCAACTCTAGCGCTCGCCTTAACTGGCGTCGTTAACTATGCAAATGCTGCCTACAATGTGAATGGTTTGGTAAAAAGTAGTGGGGATAGTGTTGCAATTAGTGGCAATCCACTCAAAAAAGCTAATGCACAAGGGATTGGACCAAGTACCGATACAGGGAATATTGCTATTGGTACAGATTCAGCTGCCCAAGGTGGTAATTCTGTAGCAATCGGGTATGAATCTAAAACGAGAGGTAATGGTGGTACAGCTGTTGGTCAAGGCGCTAAAGCTGGTGTTTCAAAAGATGATGGCTCAGCATCTTCAGCTTTTGGTTATTATGCAAATGCTGCGGCAAGTGGCTCAACCGCATTAGGCTTTCAAACTGTCGCTTCTACTAAACAGGCTACAGCAGCAGGTTATAAAGCTGCAGCCTCTGGCGAAGGTGCAACCGCTTTAGGTGCTAATGCAATTGCTTCTAATCAAAGTACAATCGCTATTTCTGCAGGTCCTAATACTACAACTGCAAGTGGAGTTGGCTCTATAGCGATTGGTACGAACGTAACTTCGAATGGAACTGGAAATATTGCAACGGGTGCGGGTGCTAATGCAACTGGAAATGGTGCTATTGCAACTGGTTCAGCTTCAGTCGCAAATGGAAATAATGCAGTAGCATTTGGAACGAATACAAATGCAACAGGTGCTAAGGCTATTGCAATTGGTTCAGATTCTAAGGCGCAAGCAAATAATGCAACAGCAATTGGTAATAACGCTACTGCAAAAAGTGAGAATGCGATTGCAATAGGTCGTGATACAGCGGCAACCGCTAGTGCAGAAGCTGCTATTGCCATTGGTTATAACACTACAGCCGAATCTACAGATGCAATTGTAATTGGTTCAGGCAGTAATGTTTCAACCCGTTCAGCAAATGCAACTGTTGTTGGTAAACTCAAGCGTACAAACTAATTCAACAAATGCAACAGTGTTAGGTTCTAATTCTGTAGCGGAACAAAACTCAAGCAATGCTACCGTAGTCGGACAATTCTCGGCCGCAGGCGAAAACTCTATCAATGCAACCGTTGTAGGTTCAAGAAGCTATGTTCGTCCGAATACAAATGATGGTACAGCGTTAGGCCATTACGCTGGTGTAGATAACAGTACAACAAATGGTACATCTGTTGGTGCACGTACATGGGTTGGACAGAATGTAAATAATGGTACCGGTTTAGGGGTATTTAACCTTATCGGTAACAACACTCAAAACACGATTGCTGTAGGTGTGTCTAATAATGTGACAGATGGCGTTAAAAATAACACTGTTATTGGACACGGTAATACTATTGCATCGAACGGCACAACCGTGTTGGGTAATAATTTAAATATCGCTGCTGGTTTAGATGAAGCGGTGGTATTAGGAAATCATTCAGCTACAGCGGGTTCTCATACGATTGCAAATGTAACTTCAGCAACTGTGGGGAATTTAACTTATAGTGGCTTTAAAGGTACTGTTTCAGGTGAAGGTAGCTTTGTAAGCGTTGGCGCAGTAGGTAATGAACGTAAATTGATCAATGTTGCCGCAGGAAATATTTCTGATACTTCAACTGAAGCGATCAATGGTTCACAACTTTATGCAGTAACTTCGCAATTAGATAAAACAAACGAAACAGCGAAAACAGCAGCTTCAAGCGCAAGCAGTGCAGTGTCTTTGGCCTCTACAGCAGCTTCAGCAGCAACATCAGCTGCGGAAGTGGTTAATAGCAATTTAAGTAAAATTGCAAGTGCAGCATCAGCGGCAGCAAGCTCAGCAAGGGCAGCAAGCACATCAGCGTCAGCAGCAGGTAGCTCAGCGACCGCAGCAAGTACTTCAGCGTCAGCAGCAGGCTCTTCAGCGACAGCAGCAAGTACTTCTGCATCAGCAGCAGGTTCATCTGCGACCGCAGCAAGCACATCAGCTTCAGCAGCAGGTTCATCTGCAACTGCAGCAAGCACTTCTGCATCTGCAGCAGGTTCATCTGCAACAGCAGCAAGCACTTCAGCGTCAGCAGCAGGCTCTTCAGCGACCGCAGCAAGCACATCAGCGTCGGCAGCAAGTACTTCTGCATCAGCGGCAGGCTCTTCAGCGACCGCAGCAAGTACTTCAGCTTCAGCAGCAGGTAGCTCAGCGACCGCAGCAAGTACTTCAGCTTCAGCAGCAGGCTCTTCAGCGACAGCAGCAAGTACTTCTGCTTCAGCAGCAGGTTCATCTGCAACTGCAGCAAGCACTTCTGCATCAGCAGCAGGTTCATCTGCAACAGCGGCAAGCACATCAGCTTCAGCGGCAGGTAGCTCAGCAACAGCGGCAAGCTCTTCAGCGTCAGCAGCAAGCACTTCTGCATCAGCAGCAGGCTCTTCAGCGACCGCGGCAAGCACTTCAGCTTCAGCAGCAGGTTCATCTGCAACAGCGGCAAGCACATCAGCTTCAGCAGCAGGTTCATCTGCAACAGCGGCAAGCACATCAGCGTCAGCAGCAGGCTCATCTGCAACTGCAGCATCAACTTCAGCTTCAGCGGCAGGTTCATCTGCAACAGCGGCAAGCACATCAGCTTCAGCGGCAGGTAGCTCAGCAACAGCAGCAAGCACATCAGCGTCAGCAGCAGGCTCTTCAGCGACCGCGGCAAGCACTTCAGCTTCAGCAGCAGGTAGCTCAGCGACCGCAGCAAGTACATCAGCTTCAGCAGCAGGTTCATCTGCAACAGCGGCAAGCACATCAGCGTCAGCAGCAGGCTCATCTGCAACTGCAGCATCAACTTCAGCTTCAGCAGCGGGTTCATCTGCGACTGCAGCATCAACTTCTGCATCAGCGGCAGGTTCTTCAGCGACTGCAGCAAGCACATCAGCTTCAGCAGCAGGTTCTTCAGCGACTGCAGCAAGCACTTCAGCGTCTGCAGCAGGTTCATCTGCAACCGCGGCAAGCACTTCAGCGTCTGCAGCAGGTTCATCTGCAACAGCAGCAAGTACTTCAGCGTCAGCAGCAGGTTCATCTGCAACAGCAGCAAGCACTTCAGCTTCAGCAGCAGGTTCATCTGCGACTGCAGCAAGCACATCTGCATCAGCAGCAGGTTCATCTGCAACTGCAGCATCAACTTCAGCTTCAGCAGCGGATAGTTCAGCAACCGCGGCAAGCACATCTGCATCAGCAGCAGGTTCATCTGCAACTGCAGCATCAACTTCAGCTTCGGCAGCAGGTAGCTCAGCGACAGCAGCAAGTACTTCTGCATCAGCGGCAGGTTCATCTGCAACCGCAGCGTCAACTTCTGCATCAGCGGCGGGTTCCTCAGCAACCGCAGCAAGCACTTCAGCGTCTGCAGCAGGTTCATCTGCAACCGCAGCAAGCACATCAGCTTCAGCAGCGGATAGCTCAGCAACAGCAGCAAGTACTTCAGCGTCTGCAGCAGGTTCATCTGCGACTGCAGCATCAACTTCAGCTTCAGCAGCGGATAGCTCAGCAACAGCAGCAAGTACTTCAGCTTCAGCGGCAGGTTCATCTGCAACCGCAGCAAGCACTTCAGCGTCTACAGCAGGTTCATCTGCAACAGCAGCATCAACTTCTGCGTCAGCGGCGGATTCTTCTGCAACAGCAGCGTCAACTTCTGCTTCAGCAGCAGATAGCTCAGCAACCGCAGCATCAACTTCTGCATCAGCGGCAGATTCTTCTGCGACAGCGGCAAGCACCTCTGCATCAGCAGCGGACAGCTCAGCGACTGCGGCATCAACTTCTGCCTCAGCAGCGGATAGTTCAGCAACTGCAGCGTCAACTTCTGCATCAGCGGCAGATTCTTCTGCGACAGCAGCAAGCTCTTCAGCTTCAGCAGCAGATTCTTCTGCAACAGCAGCGTCAACTTCTGCTTCAGCAGCAGATAGCTCAGCGACTGCAGCAAGCACATCAGCTTCAGCAGCGGGTTCATCTGCGACTGCAGCATCAACTTCTGCATCAGCGGCAGGTTCTTCAGCGACTGCAGCAAGCACATCAGCTTCAGCAGCAGGTTCATCTGCAACAGCAGCATCAACTTCTGCCTCAGCAGCAGATAGCTCAGCAACCGCAGCAAGCACTTCAGCGTCAGCAGCAGGTTCATCTGCGACTGCAGCAAGCACTTCAGCTTCAGCGGCAGGCTCTTCAGCAACCGTAGCAAGCACTTCTGCATCAGCGGCAGGTTCATCTGCAACCGCAGCGTCAACTTCTGCCTCAGCAGCAGACAGCTCAGCGACAGCAGCGTCAACTTCTGCCTCAGCGGCGGATAGCTCAGCAACAGCGGCATCCACTTCAGCTTCAGCAGCAGACAGCTCTGCAACTGCAGCATCAACTTCAGCTTCAGCAGCGGATAGTTCAGCAACTGCAGCGTCAACTTCTGCATCAGCGGCAGGTTCATCTGCAACCGCAGCAAGCACATCAGCTTCAGCAGCAGATAGCTCAGCGACAGCAGCGTCAACTTCTGCCTCAGCAGCGTCAACTTCTGCCTCAGCAGCGTCAACTTCTGCCTCAGCAGCGGATAGTTCAGCAACTGCAGCGTCAACTTCTGCATCAGCGGCAGGTTCATCTGCGACTGCAGCAAGCACTTCTGCCTCAGCAGCAGATAGCTCAGCAACAGCGGCAAGCACATCAGCGTCTGCAGCAGGCTCTTCAGCAACCGCAGCGTCAACTTCTGCCTCAGCAGCAAGTTCATCTGCGACTGCAGCAAGCACTTCTGCCTCAGCAGCAGACAGCTCAGCGACAGCAGCGTCAACTTCTGCTTCAGCAGCAGATAGCTCAGCAACAGCGGCATCCACATCAGCTTCAGCAGCAGGTAGCTCAGCAACAGCGGCAAGCACATCAGCTTCAGCAGCGGATAGTTCAGCAACTGCAGCGTCAACTTCTGCATCAGCGGCAGGTTCATCTGCAACTGCAGCAAGCACTTCAGCGTCAGCAGCAGGTTCATCTGCGACTGCAGCAAGCACTTCAGCTTCAGCAGCAGGTAGCTCAGCGACTGCAGCAAGCACATCAGCCTCAGCGGCGGGTTCATCTGCAACAGCAGCAAGTACTTCAGCCTCAGCGGCAGGCTCATCTGCAACAGCGGCAAGCACTTCAGCGTCAGCAGCAGGCTCATCAGCAACTGCAGCAAGCACATCAGCCTCAGCAGCAGGCTCATCTGCAACGGCAGCAAGCACATCAGCCTCAGCGGCGGGTTCATCTGCAACAGCAGCAAGTACTTCAGCCTCAGCGGCAGGCTCTTCAGCAACAGCAGCAAGTACTTCAGCTTCAGCGGCAGGTTCATCTGCGACTGCAGCAAGCACATCAGCTTCAGCGGCAGGTTCATCTGCAACGGCAGCAAGCACTTCTGCCTCAGCAGCGGATAGCTCAGCGACTGCAGCAGGCTCATCTGCAACAGCGGCATCAACTTCTGCTTCAGCGGCAGGTAGCTCAGCAACCGCAGCGTCAACTTCTGCCTCAGCAGCAGACAGCTCAGCAACTGCAGCAAGCACTTCAGCTTCAGCAGCGGGTAGCTCAGCAACTGCAGCATCAACTTCTGCCTCAGCAGCAGATAGCTCAGCAACCGCAGCGTCAACTTCTGCCTCAGCAGCAGACAGCTCAGCGACAGCAGCGTCAACTTCTGCCTCAGCGGCGGATAGCTCAGCAACAGCGGCATCCACTTCAGCTTCAGCGGCGGATTCTTCTGCAACCGCAGCATCAACTTCAGCTTCAGCAGCGGATAGTTCAGCGACCGCAGCAAGCACTTCAGCATCAGCGGCAGGTTCATCTGCAACAGCGGCAAGTACTTCAGCTTCAGCAGCAGGCTCTTCAGCAACAGCGGCAAGTACTTCAGCTTCAGCAGCAGGCTCATCTGCAACTGCAGCAAGCACTTCTGCATCAGCGGCAGGTTCATCTGCAACAGCAGCAAGCACTTCTGCATCAGCAGCAGGTTCATCTGCAACGGCAGCAAGCACTTCTGCCTCAGCAGCGGATAGCTCAGCGACTGCAGCAGGCTCATCTGCAACAGCGGCATCAACTTCTGCTTCAGCGGCAGGTAGCTCAGCAACAGCGGCAAGTACTTCAGCGTCAGCAGCAGGCTCATCTGCAACGGCAGCAAGCACTTCTGCATCAGCGGCAGGTTCATCTGCAACAGCGGCAAGCACATCAGCTTCAGCAGCGTCAACTTCTGCATCAGCAGCAGACAGCTCTGCAACAGCGGCGTCAACATCTGCGTCAGCAGCAGGTAGCTCAGCGACCGCAGCATCAACTTCTGCCTCAGCAGCAGATAGCTCAGCGACCGCAGCAAGTACTTCTGCCTCAGCAGCGGATAGCTCAGCAAGTGCAGCTTCAACTTCTGCATCAGCGGCGGATTCTTCTGCGACAGCGGCAAGTACCTCAGCCTCAGCAGCGGATTCTTCTGCAACAGCGGCATCAACTTCTGCATCAGCAGCAGACAGCTCTGCAACTGCAGCAAGCACATCAGCTTCAGCAGCAAGCACTTCAGCGACAGCAGCGTCGACTTCTGCCTCAGCTGCAGGTTCATCTGCAACAGCAGCAAGCACTTCTGCGTCAGCAGCGGATAGTTCAGCAACTGCAGCGTCAACTTCTGCAACTGCAGCATCAACTTCAGCTTCAGCAGCAGACAGTTCAGCGACTGCAGCAAGCACATCAGCTTCAGCAGCAGGTTCTTCTGCAACCGCAGCAAGCACATCAGCTTCAGCAGCGGATAGTTCAGCGACCGCAGCAAGCACTTCTGCCTCAGCAGCAGACAGCTCAGCGACAGCAGCGTCAACTTCTGCAACAGCGGCTTCAACTTCTGCATCAGCAGCAGACAGTTCAGCAACTGCAGCATCAACTTCTGCCTCAGCAGCAGATAGCTCAGCAACCGCAGCAAGCACTTCTGCATCAGCAGCAGACAGTTCAGCGACAGCAGCAAGCACTTCAGCGTCTGCAGCAGGTTCATCTGCAACTGCAGCATCAACTTCAGCTTCAGCAGCGGATAGTTCAGCAACTGCAGCAAGCACCTCTGCGTCAGCGGCGGATTCTTCTGCAACTGCAGCATCAACTTCTGCATCAGCGGCGGATTCTTCTGCAACTGCAGCATCAACTTCTGCATCAGCAGCAGATAGCTCAGCAACGGCAGCAAGCACGTCAGCTTCGGCGGCAGGTTCTTCAGCGACAGCAGCTGCATCTTCTGCAACTGCAGCAGAAAGTTCTGCGAAACGTATTGAAGATTCTGGTTTGATCAGTAAAGATGGCAAAACAGCATTTGCAGCAGATAACACTAGCAAACGTGATAGTGCGAAAGCGAAAGGTAAAGATGCAACAGCTGTTGGCTATGGTGCAAATGCAAGTGGCGAGAATGGCACTGCGTTAGGCAATAACTCACAAGCTTCAGGTAAAAACTCAACAGCAGTAGGTCAAGGTGCGAAGGCGACAGCAGCTAACTCTGTGGCATTAGGTCAAGGCTCTGTAGCAAATGAAGCAAATACTGTTTCAGTTGGTTCAGTTGGTAATGAACGCCGAATCACGAATGTAGCAGATCCAGTTCGCGCTACTGATGCGACGAATAAACAATATGTTGATCGTTCTGTTGGTGCGGTTCGTAGCGAATTGAAGAAAACTGATAAGAAACTTCGTGGTGGTATCGCAGGAGCAACAGCTGCAGCGAATATTCCACAAGTGACTAAACCAGGTGGTTCAATGGTTGGCCTTGGAGTAGGTAACTACAAAGGTGAAAGTGCTGTTGCCGTAGGTTACTCACGTGCGAGTGATAACAATAAAGTTATCTTTAAAGTGAGTGGTGCCGCAACTACACAAGGTGATTATAATGTTGGTGCCGGTGTAGGTTATCAATGGTAATAATCGACTAAACTAGATAAATCACTCGGGTAGGAATATTCGAGTGATTTTTTTATTATTTAAGTTATTTAAAAAAACAGTTTTATTTTTTTTGACCGCACTTTTTAGATAATTTAAATAATAGAAGAGGAAAGAGAGTATGCGTAAATATAAAATTGGGATTACTTTTAATTTAGAAGCAAAAGTCACAGATATTTGGGCAAATGGCGCAAATCAAAATGTAATTCATCTTTATCATTTGTTTCAACATTCCGACATTGTGGATGATGTGGTTTTAGTATCTTGGGGGCCAGAGAAAAGAACAACGCCTCCAGATGGGTTTATGTTGAATGATCTAGACTTAAAGTTTGCTTATATTAATGATGTGATTGATGAATTGGATGTGTTAATTGAAGGGACACTTAGTATTGAACCTGCGCTTAGTAATAAAATGCATGAACATGGAGGTAAAGTTGTTTGTTATAAAATGGGGCCAGATTACATCATGGATATTGAAAACTTCATTTTTAATCAGCCTGCTGGTCGTGTATTTAATGGAAGTAAGTTTGATAGTATCTGGCTAATTCCACAAAATGAAAATACTTGTCGATCTTACTTTTCTATTATGTTTGAGTGTGATGCACATGTTGTCCCAGCAATTTGGGCACCTACATTTTGTGATATTGTAATTAAAAGGTTAAAAGAAAAGCACGGAATTGAATTTGGCTATAAGCCGAATAAAGATCGTAAAAAATGGCGAATTGCTAACTTCGAGCCAAATATTTTTATTTTTAAAAATTGTTTCACCCCTATTTTAATTGCAGAACAAGCCTATCGACAAGCGCCTGATAAAATTGGACATGTCTATATAACAAATGTTTATCATAAAAAAGATCATCCTATTATGTTTAATTTTATTGGAAGGACGAAGGTGTTGAAAGATGGAATTTTGACTGTAGAAGGGCGATATCAAATGCCAGATTTCTTGTCTCGTTACACGGATATAGTGCTTGCTCATCAATGGGAAAATGGCCTTAATTATGCTTATAATGATGCATTATATGGTGGTTATCCATTTGTACATAATTCAACGCTATTACCTAAAGGTGTTGGATATTATTATGAAGGTTTTGATGCATTTCATGGTGCTGATGTTTTATTAAATGTGATTGATAATCATGATAAGCATCATGAAGCGTATCAAAAACGTGCAAATGCGTTTTTAGAGACTTTATTACCAAGTAATCCTATCAATATTGCTATTTACGAGCGTGAAATTCAGCGTTTATTTGAAGAGTAGTATATAAGTGCGGTTATTTAATCGCACTTTTTATCATATATAGAAATAAGGTGTGTAAAATGAAAAGACTGATTTTAACTGCTCTGGATGATAATAATAAAATATGGTTTGAAAATCTAATTCCTTTTGTTCTCAGTTTGCGAAGAACTAATTATACAGGTGATATAGGTATCATTGATTATGGTTTATCAGAAGTTAAGAAAATATGTTTAAAAGAGCATGATATTAAAATTTTTAAGCTTAGTTATGGTTGTAAAGAGTTGTTATTAGATAGACATATTTCTGCAGCGGATATTGCGCAGAGTTATAGCTATGATCAAATTGCAGTATACGACTGTGATATTTGGTTTCCTTCTCATCATCTAGATATATTTGAACAGATTAAAAATGAAAAGAATCTTTATGCAACTTATGATGCGTGGCGTTGTACCTTTTTAGATAATTGTGTTGAATCTGAATTAAAAAAAATAGTTAGTGCCAAGATAGATGCTGTGGTTTCGAAAAATGGATATGTATGGCAAGTAGGATTAATATTAGGGAGTACGGAAGCTTGGTTGCTATATAAACAGTATATTAAAGAACAACTGAATATCAAAAATTATCTAAAACCTATTTATGGTGTTGATACTACTTTATTCAATTTATATGCACTGGATTCTGAAAAAGTAAGCTTTATCCATCAAAAATATAATTGCCCGCCTGTTTGGGGAATCGAATTAAAACATGATGAGGGTAATCTTATCCCTTTGGTTAAAGGGGAAACCGTTCAAGGGATACATATAACAAGAAATCATCGTAATGATAAGATGTTAGCTTATCCTTATGTATTTGAAAGTTATTATCATCAGGAAGGAAAGAAATTTAACCTGAGAGAAAATAAGACGTTTAATATAATTAAGTCTTCTTTAACGTGTTATCCTCCAGCTAACGAAAATCTCACATTAGAATTAACTCAAGCAAATGCAAATGGAGGACATTTTTCAAGTATTATATCTCAATCTAATGACGTTTATAAACCGGGTTGTTTAATGATTTCTGTGGCTGGAGATAGCTCATTTACACTAAAGAATACACACAATCATTCTGTAAGATTAGTATTTTTCTGTGAAAAAATAATTGGTTTTGGAGCATGTCTTTCAACATATTTTATTCGTGAGAATGGAGATAAGTTTTCTCCTGAATTACAATCACTTTATTATGTTGATTTAGTATCAAATGAGGAAATCCAATTTTGTACTAAAGAGCTAGATGTTGAAGGTAAGCGTATTCGTTGGGTTTTTGATAATTTAAGACTGGTTTAGTTATGCTTCCCTATGCAGTAATCATGGAGCTATTAGTTTTGAATGAGATTTGCCATGATTAATTCAATAAATTAAATAAGCTGATAAATTACCGGGTAGACTAACCTGTTTTTTACTTGCTTCAGAAATAGGAAAAATTTGATAGTCAGAACCATATTGTAAAAAAATGGCTTAGTCTTTCCGTTTTTCAGAAACATAAATAACCTAACAGGTTAGTTTTTCCATTGTTTTGATTACCCTTTATTTTTCGCGGTAGTCACTTTTAACGCGATATACCCCACAATCGCCGAAACAGTAGAACCTAATAAGATCCCTAAGCGAGAAAGGGAGTTAATGCTTTCACCTGCATCGGCATTAA
>BNJS01000744.1_pt1 | contig 79486 bp, 94 predicted proteins | sample 8540461 | NCBI WGS metagenome assembly BNJS01 (sample SAMD00202454, study PRJDB9452) | human saliva metagenome | isolation source: human saliva | place: Japan
AATAAATATCACTCAAATAATGAATTCCCAAAACAGGATCACGACCATCTTTGTCCAAAGTAAATGCCCAATCAGTTCGATCAACATCAGTTGGTCTAATCGGATCAACAACCCCGATGCTTATGACATCTTCTAGTCCCAGTAACTTCAAGGCAATCAATTGACGGTGTGCCCAAGGACAAGCATAGGAAACTAGTAGGCGATAACGATTTTTTTCTCAACTGGAAGTTCATTGTCACCGTCACCAAAAAGGCGTCACAAAACGTGTTTTCTGACGACAAAAACGACCTTTCTCATCTACTTCTTTTTTTACAAAATCAGTTGTCATAGGTTGCCTCCATCTAGCCAGTCATTAAACACTAATGAGATTTCCTCTGGAAAATAAGTTTTTTTAAGTGACGAGCATAAAAATCCGATGAGACTTTTTTTCATCAAGCCAAAAAAAGACTTAAAAAGTTTTCTTATCATCTCAATACCTCCCTTTCTCGCTATCAAATCGGTAACCTTCTGGTAGAAAGAACCCTTCATCTTCCATCCACTGCAAGCTTTCTGCGCTACCATGGTCAAAATAGGAAAAGGCTGTCTTATTGCGACGAAAGCCATATTTCTCATATAGAGTAAGGGTCTGAGGATGTGTGTAAAGAATCACATTGATGCCCTGCAATTTTTCCAAAAGTGTCGTGATAATGGTATGACCGACATGCTGTCTCTGATAATGCAAATCAACAGCCACATTGTAAATAGCACCTTGAGAAACAAAGTCTGTCAGGGCACGGCCGACACCAATCACTTTATTACCGTCCTTGATATAAATGGTAATATCGCTGTTTCTAAAAACTTTTTCAGTCCCCGTCGCATCACTATGACGAGAAAGCCCAGCTGAGTGCAGAACATCAGCAACTTCTTGAAAATCCACCTTGTCTGAATCGGTTTCAATCTTATACTTGAATGTCATTTTTCCACCTTCTATCTGAGAGTCGAGTTGGCAGACTAATCATCATAGCTTGGTGAGTAATCTTGATCGAAATACTTTTCGTTGATTTTCTTAGAAGTACCATCTTTAACAACTTCCTTGAGCGCTTTATTGATCTCTTTGGCTAGTTTGGTATCATCTTTAGCAAGAACAAAGTAGCTGTAGGGTTCTGGCAACAATTGTTTTTTTCTAAATCACCACTGACGTTTTTTTCCCAACCAAGTTCAACTTATATTCCTTTTTGGTAATATTCAAACATTGGCTTGTCCATAACAAGAAAGTCATACTTCCCACTTTCAACACCTTCTAGCTGTGCCTTCAAGTCTTCAGCTGAATAATTAAGGGTAATTGTTTTTATCTGGATTTGTCTTGTTGTAGTCCCTCAATAGCCGTGGTTGAGTTGACACCAGGTGAGCCAACAGTTGACAAACCAGCCAAGTCTGACCAAGATTGAGCTTTCTTAGCAATCTTACTGTCTTTATTGAAAAATAACCACATAAGAATTTTTTTGAAGATAGGATCAGTGAAGAGATAGTTTTTTTCTCACGTTCCTCATTTTTTTAGCTAAATTGTTAACGGCAACTTGGTAGCGACCAGATGATAGTCCTGGAAAAATAGCTTTAAAATCTGTTCTAACAATTTTCAGTTTATACTGAGGCAATTTTTTAAAAACAGCTTTTACCAGTTCAATATTATGCCCTTTTAATTTGCCATTTTCCTCAAAAGTAAAAGGCCTTGGCTCACCTCCCGTAACAACTGTTATGGTTTCTTGCTTATTACTTTTAGCCTCAACTGTCCTAGGCTGGCTTGCTAAAACTGTTGTCAAAGCTAAACTAGCAATGGCTAACACACCTAAAATATATTTTCTTTTTCTCATATCTTTACCTCTCACGTTGAATTTGCATTTATCTTATCATCTCCAAGAAAGCTTGCATAATCTATATTTTTTATGAGTGGATATAAGATTCACTTATAGCTATGTGGGCTTCCCCATCATTTTAAGGAGATAAATTGCAAGAATAAGTGCAATTTATCATAAAAAAAGAAGTGTCCGAAACACTTCATTATAAATATTAACGTGATGAGAGAAAAATAAAACCTGTGAGACGTAAAAAAAAGAAGAAAATGGTCAAAATGACATTAACTATAAAGAAAGCAAGTGAAAAAGCAAATTTTACCAACCACCATAAAACACTGAAGATAAAAGTCAGTCCTTTCCAAAGGCTTCTCCAGACTGATTTTTTGCGATAATTAGGACTATGATTTGACATATAATCCTGATTTTCGATAGTTAAAGGGTTAGACGACTCAGAAATTACAAAAATATCACCATTTTTTTCGGCTTCATAAACCTCTGAAATAGAAGGTTTATGACCATTGATACTTTCATAATAGTCAATCCATTCTTCTCTATTCATAATTATCAACCTCTTTCCTAATCTTCTTCTTATTGTACCATAATTATTAACGCTTTTATATTTCTCTTAATACCTTTTAGAATTGAATTGCGATGATTGCACCAACAATTGCAGCTGCAATGCCTACAGCTGAGAAGACCATAGACAAACCAATAAGAGCCTCAGATATAGATAGCGTCACAACGATAGTGAACCTGGATTAAGTCCGAGCAAAAAAATGTATTATTAGCAAAAATCGAATATGATATCTCCAATTCTGGATATTCCTTAACTACTAACCAAATACAATATATTCTTTTTGGTTTATCTTTTTTTCACGATATTCCTCAACTATTTTTAAAGACCAATTGGTACTACAAATATAAGCCTTTTTTTCTACACTTTCCTTAACCAACTCTTCAGTCAGTTTCCATAACTCTTTAGATTCACCTTTTATAAATTTTTTCTTTTCTAATACCATGACTGAACTAATATTATCTGGATTATAATCACATTCTGACACTTCCAAATGATTTATTAGAGGTACCAATGCGTCAATGACTCTTGCATATCTTGCCTCAGCACTCTGCCCTTTTTTTCAAATTCTAGCCAAGATTTTTTTCATATTCAAATATTTTTTTCTTCTGGAAGGATGCTCATTGTTTTTTTAATAGATTCTAGCTCTCTATCATGAGAGTGGATCTTTTTTTATCGTCAAAAAAACCCAAGTATCTCCGAGCATAAATCTCACCTAGATCATGAATCAGTAACATAGAAATGACCTTTTTCCATATTCAATTTTTTTCAGGATAATAATCTTGAAGAACAATTGAAGCTATCTCACTCTGCCAAGAATGCTCAGCGCTATTTTTCAAATCTTCCATCAAGAGTTCTATTAAATCTTGTTACTGACTTTAATTTCTCTATTTCTTTAATAAAATCAACTGTATTATTCAAATTACTCATTGCTACTGTAACCTCTCTAATATTTATTTACCCTTAAATTCTTCGATTATTGTATTTAAACTTTTTACCTGTAACTGAACAAAAAAATATAGTCCTTCTTTTTTTCTTCAACTGGGGCAAAGCTTAACAATCTGACTTATTGGCGTAATTATAAATGGTACTACCGTATTCTTCTAAATCAGGATTTAATTCATAAAATAAAGTATTACTCTTGGATGGTATTCTACCATAACGTGTCCATAAAATCATACTAACATCAATAGGGTGTTCGTAACCCAGTGACACCTCTTAACTACCGATTCTCATCGGCATGTTTTTTTGATTATTTACATCTATTTAGGGCTCTCTGTCCTTGTTTAGCTACTTCAAAATTGATACAATCAAATAAATACAATCGCAATTATCTTTCTAGGAGGGATTTTAGGATGCTAGATATTTTACAAGATTTCTACTTTTCACTCTATATAAGCACTTGGACCTCATTTAAATGGTTACTTTGTTCCGCACTCATCGGTATTGCCTGCTTACTAATCAACCTTCTTTTTTCTATGGTAAGCGATGCTGCAGAAATGATTTGGCTTAAATTTTCTTTGTCTCTAACTGGAATCTTTGCACTATTTTGTTTATTGATGACACTTCATGGTATTATCCATTCTGTAGGAATAATCATAGGGGCTGTCTCTGGTTTCTTTTTCCCAGTATTTGGTTTACTTATTGTCTGTGGTATTATTCTATTCATCATTGGTCTTTTCAATCCTCTGTTCCTCTTCTTTTTAGTTAAGAAATAAAAAAACAAGCCAATTTAAAGTCTTTCCGAAGGAGAAAACAGACATTAGGTGAAATTATCCAATAGTTGAATTCAGCTTGAAATCACCATTTTAGTATTGTTGTAAACACTACATATGTATCTAGTGTATATTGGTATTTTGTTCCCAAATAAAATATCTGATTTTAAACCGCATCCTCAAAAGTCAGAGAAAAGAATCTAACTTTTGAGGTCTTTTATTTTACCTTTTATTACTACAACATTCGATTTAAGGTGAAACAAAAAGGACTTAGCCCTGTGCAACACAGGACTAAATCCTTTACTTAAAATAATGGTCTAACTTAAAAAAATCAGCAAGTTTCAATCAATTATTCTCTTTTTTCTTAGAAATAAAACCAAGTAAACCTAGTACAAAGACACCAATTACACTTAAAAGATTAGAATTTGAACCTCCAGTATTTGGCAATTGGTTCACCGCTTCTTTAGCTGAATAAGACAATTGAGAAGAAGTGCTTTGTTTTAGTGTAGTTAATGTTGGAACATCTGTTACTGCTTTATATCCAACAATTGTTTGAATGCCTTGTGATTAAAAATGAGTGAACAAAAAAAGAGAGCATAAGCTCTCAAATTAGATATATATATTCTGTCTGATACTTGATTAGCAAACATGCGATGAAAAACATCTATAATTTCTTCAGAATAAGATTAAATAGCTCTTCTAGTTTATCTTTGTCTCCGTAGACAGTGCCGTCCATATACAAGTGATAAATCACGTCGTCAGTTCCAATTGAAATATCACACTCATAACCTTTTGACAAAGCTAAAGAACGAATGACCTCACGTTGTGTTCTACCATTACCTTCACGAAAAGGATGGAAGTAATTTAGATTATCTAAAATCTCCGTCAAAGACTTGATGATATCCTGTTTACTATTTGTATTTTGGTAAAATTCAAATAGTAAATGGTTTAAATATTTTTCCGCCATATCAAACGACTGAATGGGCATAAAAGCATCTCCACTCTTGGAAATATTAACTTTCCGATAATGCCCTGCCCATGAATAAATGTCACCAAACAGATATCTATGAATCTTGAGGATATCAGAGACAGTATGAACTTCTATAGGATGAAGAAATAGCTTCAAGCTCTGACTAGCAACTAATTGATATTCTAACTCTCTTGCTTTATCACATCTTTCTCATTAAATTTATTAATTAAGACCGATGAATTTTTGTAAGTATAGAGATAATCAGGGTCAATATAGTCATAGCTCTCATAACTTTTACGTCCCATTATGCAACACCCAAAGCAATCGCTTCATCTCTCAATCTTTCAACATCTCTAATGCTCGGTTGCCAGCCTTCAATCATATTGGTACTTAGAGCATACCAAACACTTTTAAAAACTTGTTTATTGGTAAAAGAAACACCCATAATAGTCATCTTTTCTGTGTTTACGTCTAGAGTCATAAGCCACCTCCTCATGTTACTATTATACCATATATCTACTATCTGTAGCCTTGCCATTACTCAACACCGTCTAAAGAACTTCGTTTAGTCAACACCAAAAACTAACACGGTTCTTTCAATCCATCATTATTGTGACAATGTTCCCTCTGTTTACCATTAAGTTTTAAAAGGCACTACCTACTTGACGACGATTGTATTCAGGATTATCTTTGTGAAACATAGGAACACCTCATCAAATACCTTTTTTTATTATACTCCTTCGAAGCAAGAAAAGTCCCCAGAAGTATAACTTCTGAGGGCTTTGTCTTCAATCTGACCTTGTCCACATGGACAAGGTTTCTTTATTCAACTGACTTAAGTGCTTCCAGCATATCCACCTTGCGTAGGTGATGGTTTACGAACCAACCTAGCACGGCCAGAATGAGGATGATGGTAAGGATTGGTGTTAGGTAAACATGCAGAGCTACGTCAGGGTCAAACATGATATAGCTAGACCCAATCATACCTAGGATAGCGTGGTGAAGCACCAATCCCCCGACAAGTCCTGTGACGATGCCGATAAGGGAGAGGACAATGGTCTCACGGTAGATATACATGGTCACTTCCTTGTTATGGAAGCCCAGCACCTTGATAGTTGACAGCTCGCGAATCCGTTCTGCCACATTGATATTGGTCAGATTGTAGAGAATAACCACCGCCAGCAAAATTGATAGGACGATGAGGATAATCATAACCGATTCCAGTGAATTGGCGACGCGGTTGAACTGATTGATAAGACTGATATTCTGCGACACGCCAGACACAGCATCCAGTTTCAGGAATTGACTAGCCAGGCGCTCAATGTCCTTGGTCTTCGTATCCTTTAGACTGACCAAATCCGCATTCTGCTCTGCTACTTTCCCCGTCAAGTCCTTATAATAGCTAGGCGTCATGAAGATGAAATGGCCCGTGTACATCTCCGTGATGCCAGCGACCTTGACCGTGACCTTCTTGTCGCCCATGGTTAGGCGGATACTGTCGCCCTTGCTGACACCATAGAGGTTAGCCAGCTTTTCAGAGATGATAGCGCCCCTATCAGTGAGGCTGAGCTGACTACCGCCCCGATCCTGCAGGCTGATAAACTTACTGAGCTTGGCATTATCGGCGACCATAAGGGTGATGTTCTGCTCTTCGCTCTCCTCACCCACTTTTTCGCTCAGGCTTTCCGTGTAGATAGCTTGGTGGCGGGAAATGGCAGAACTGTCCAGCAGCTTATCCACCTTGGTCAGTTGCTCTTTGTCAGCCGTCCTATCCTTGGCCACAATCAAATCATAGCGTAATATATCACCGAATTGTTTGTCAGCCACTCCTGAGATAGAAGACTGGAGGCCCAGACCAGCAAAGAGCAGAGCGACCGAACCAGCCACACCAAAAATGGTCATGAGCATGCGCTGTTTGTAGCGGAAGATATTGCGCGCAGTCACCTTGTGGGTGAAGTTGAGCCGTTTCCAGATAAAGTCGATACGCTCCAAGAGAATTTTAGACCCCGCAACAGGCGGCTTGGCCTGCAAAAGTTGCGCTGGCTTCTCCGTCAACTCCTTACGCACCACCAAGTAAACTGGCAGCACCGTTGAAAGCAGGGACAAGCCAAGCGCCAAGCCAATGTAGCCAGGGTAAAAAAATAAAGCTGAGAACTACCGATAACAGTCGTGGCTGTGATGATATTGCCAATAGTCGGTGACAGGATAAAATTCCCAAAGAGAATACCTGCGATAGTTCCCGTCAGCCCGACAAACAAACCATAGAGCACAAACTTAGTCATGATTTGGCGATTGGTGTAGCCCAACGCCTTGAGAATACCAGAATTATTGCGTTCTTCATCAACGAACCGCGTCATGGTAGTCAGAGTCACCATGGCCGCCACCACATAGAGCACAACAGGAAAGATATTACCAACCGCAGCGATACTTGAGGTCGAATTATCATAGAGGCTGTAACCTTCGCCACCCGGAAGGCTAGTCCGTGTGTAAACTGTGTAGCTTGGTTCTGCCAGAGCATCTAGCTTGCTTTGAGCATCAGCCAGTTGGGCTTTCTTGCTAGTTAGTTCTTTTTGGGCGCTGGCAAAATCAGACTTGGCCTTGTTCAGAGCCTGAGCCTGTGAGCTGTTGGCTGGCAGACCTGACTGCGCCAGCGCTGCTTCTTGCTGCGTGAGTTTTTCTTCAGCCGCTGACAATTCCTTTTCCTTACTGGCAATGGTTGCACGCCTATCGTCAATGGTCTTTTGCTGCTCTTTCTTGATTGAAGCCAGACGTTTGGCACCATTGTCGGCCACTAGTTTTTCAAGGTCTTCCTGCTTATCCGCTACTTTTTTCTCATACTTGTCTGAATAATATGGTGTATTTTTCAAATCATTATAGCGAAGGCGAGCAATCATGTAGACATCCGAATCAAAGGCGGAGCTGGTCGTTACACCGTAGCCAGACAATTCCCCGTCACCAGCCGACGAGCTGCCCATGGTCGCATTGTCCCAGATTTCTGACGAATCCACAAAACCAGTGATGGTAAAAGTCGTTTGCTTGAGCGTCTTAGAACCCTCTTTTTGCTGGAAGGAAATCTTGTCACCAATCTTGTAGTCACCCTTTTGCTTAGAGTTGAGGGCGATTTCGTCAGCTTTGCTTGGTAATTTTCCAGAAACCAACTTATAAGTAGAGATAGCCTTAGGTTTTGAGAAAAGGCGAAAGGCCTTGTGTGTGCCATTGACCGTCACATCGGTCAGATAGCCGTATTCAACCTGAGCACCTTTGATTGAAGACAATTCCTTCTGGTCAGCATCGTCCAATCCCATGCTGGACATGACCGACAAATTTGTCATCTTATGTTCTTGAATATAGGCTTGCGCAGTCTTTTCCATGTTAGGAGGGGTCGCCTTGAGGCCGACCAAAGTCAGCGAGCCCAGCGCCATGAGGCTGAAAATGGAAAAGAAACGTCCCCATGACTTGGTCAAGGCCTTGCCCATATCTTTCCAATAAGTCTTATATTTCATGGCAACCTCCTAGTATTCCAAAGTCGCAATGTCTTGCGGCTGCTCATTGACGTTAATGGATTTGACCGTCGCGTCGCGCATGTGGATGACACGGTCAGCAATTGGTGCCAAAGCACCATTGTGGGTCACGATGATAACGGTCGCTCCCTCCTTGCGTGACATGTCTTGCAGGATTTGCAAGACTTGTTTCCCTGTTTGGTAGTCAAGGGCTCCTGTTGGTTCATCGCAGAGCAGGATTTTAGGTTTCTTAGCCACCGCACGCGCGATAGAAACCCGCTGTTGTTCTCCTCCCGACAGCTGCGCAGGGAAATTATTGAGACGCTTGGCCAGACCGACCTTTTTTAGAATCTCAACAGGATCCATGGCATCCTTGACAATTTCCCGAAGCCAGTTCCACATTTTCTTTAGCCGTCAAGTTTGCTACCAAGTTGTAAAATTGGAAGACAAAGCCCACATCATCGCGGCGATAATTGGTGCGCTCATGCGAATTGAACTGGGCAATGTCCACACCGTCAATCAAAATCTGACCCTCATCATTGGTGTCCATACCGCCTAGGATATTAAGTAGAGTGGACTTTCCAGCACCTGACGACCCCAAGATGATGACCAGCTCGCCCTTTTCAATCTCAAAATTGACATCATTATTGGCAACGATTTGCTGCTCACCTTCTCCGTAACGTTTATAAGAATGTTTAACTTCAATGTATGACATAAGTTTTCCTTTCGCAGGCTGTTGACAAGCAGCAGCCTTATGACTTATAATATAATCAATGTTATATGAACAACATGTTGATTTGACAATAGTATAGCTTGCCTACACAAATAAATCAATCATCAATACTCAACAAAATGTTGATTTAAGGAGACGATTATGGTCAAAAAGAGAAATACCGAAACCAAAAAACTCATCAAGAAAGCCATTACTAAGATTCTTTCCAAGAAAAGTTTCGAGGAAATGACTATCACCAACATTTGCCGTGTGGCTGGCATCAATCGCGGTACCTTCTATCTTCATTACGTGGATAAATACGACATGATGGACAAGTTGAAGGCGGAGACACTGGGCGAAATTTACGGCATCATCACCGAGGATACCATGTCTTTGGACTATGATGTCATTCTGCATTCGCTGCAATTTATCCATAAGAACATTGACTTCCTCGCCGTCATTGCCAAAACCACCTACGTCAACATGTCCCAGTCCATCCGCGACTTCATCGGACAAATTCTCAATAACGTTCCTGAGTCAGAAGAATGGCTGCGCAGTAAATACAAGATTCCATATGAGTATGCAAGGACTGCCTATATCGCTTCCATCGAAGCCCTCATTATGCAATGGATTACAAGTAGTAAGCCCGAAACGCCTGAAGTTATGGCGACTATTATTTCAGCGGTTGCTCAGTGATATACAAAGAGAGTGGGACAGAAATCGGTAATTCGTTAGAATTCGATTTCGTCGTCCCACCTCCGCACAGTTGAGTAGGGCTGTAAAAGCTGATGAAATCAGCGTAGTAGAGCCCACTCAACCACTGCGTCTTGCTCGATAATCCAAAAACAATAAAGAGGCTAGGACTTTTGTCCCAGCCTCTTGTCATTATTGACAGTATCTTCATTCTAAACGTAATAACTACCAAAGAAGCATCTGAAGTTAAACTCAGATGCCTCTTTTATTATTTCAATTTTTTACTTTCAGCTGATATTATGTTTCTTCAGATACTTCTTCCCATACCAGTCTTCTACTGACTTGTCTTCCCAGTCGCGGTATTCTTCAGGATATTTCCATTTATAATAGGCTTGGAGAAAATATGGTAAACCTATAAACAATTATTGCAAACTCCACAATATTACAAAGGACCCATAGGAGTAAAAAACCCAATGCTTTCATGGAATTTGAAATATCTACAGTAAAGATTCCAAAAATATGTTTTATAACAATACCAATCCCTAAAATCCCCATGCCGTAAATAGAAATTATTTTAGCAACCTTATCACGAAAAGTCACTTGTCTCTCCTCATCATACATAAGCTTTCTTAATCCTGTTAACTCCACACTAAGCATCATGTAAATGAAGACCATTATTACTCCATAGATAGCAATAATTTCCCAAAATGCCAAATTTGCTAATAGAATGTCATTAACTATCAGATCTATTTCTAATAAAAACCAAAGCAAAAAGGTAAAAGCATGAAACTGATAGCGATAAGGCAAAAGGTAAGTTCGTTTAATAAATTTCCCAATCAGTACGAATAGTAACCAAAGCATAAGAAAAATCAAAAAAACATCTGCCGTTAATGACACGTGCTTGGCTATTGGAAGAGTTAAAGTGTCACAATCATGAAAGTCCAAAGATACAACAAGCAACATAAAGTTAAATCCGACAGGACAAATTAGAGCTACTATAAAACTTCGAATTCGAAACCAAAGTGATGCATGGCCTTTCTTAAAATATTTAGCAATTTTATCATGTTGCTCTTGCTGTAACTTTCGGAATCCATCATCTTCTATACTCAAACTCTCTTCAAAATTTGCTTTAAAAATCGATTTCTTTTTCATTTTTAGCTTCCAACAACTCCTTGTGTTTCTTCAAGTACTTTTTCCCATACCAGTTTTCTACTGACTTGTCTTCCCAGTCACGGTATTCTTCAGGATATTTCCATTTGTAGAAAGCCAGTAAGTAAGTTGGAAATTCGATAAAAATCAGAAAAAAAAGCAAAGCAATATTCATTATAATCCAGATTAATAAAACTTCCAAGACTCCCATTGAATCTGAAACATTAATAGAAAAAAACTTTTTTTAATATAAAATTGGCAATAACAGCAAGTCCTAAAACACCCCCTCCATAAGTTAATATCTTTTTAGATATTTTACTATGAAGAGTAGGTTCATTCCTTTCGCCATACATCGTTTCCTTGACGCTGTTGATTTCAAACGAGACCATAAAAAGAGATAAAATAAATGTACATACCAAAATACCAATAATGACCCAGACAGATAGAATTGATAAACAAATATCAATCATTAGAAGGTTAAATTCAAGACCTAACCAAATAATATAAGTTAAAACGTGAAAATGATAACGATAAGGTAGTATGTAGGCCCTTTTCAGTCCTTTTCCAACCAAAATAATAAATAACCAAAGAAAAAAGCAAATTAAATAAACTTCGGCTGTCAATATTGGGGATCCTGAAATAGGGAATCTTAAATCCTTGGAATCAGAATCATGCAAGGAAAGTGAAAAAACAAAAATCATAAAATTTAAAAATATTGGCCCAATCATAACCCCGATCAGATTCCAGATATGTAAACTTATTGTAGCTTTTCCCTCTTTATAATATTTTTCTAGCTTAGAAAAAACATCTCCAGTCTGATATTGTACAAAGCTATCATCTAATAGATTTAAACTCTCTTCAAAACTTGCTTTAAAAATTGATTTCTTTTTCATTGTTAGCTTTCAACAACACCTTGTGTTTCTTCAAGTACCGCTTGCCATACCAGTCTTCTACAGATTTGCCTTCCCAGTCACGGTATTCTTCAGGATATTTCCATTTGTAGAATGCATAAAGAAAATATGGAACCTCCATAAAAACAAGCATTGCCATTAAACCAATATTGCCCACGATCCAACATATAAAGAGACCAAAAACAGTTAAGGAAGGGGAAAAATCAATGGATAAGGCTTTTAAAATACCATTAACAATCACGCCCAATCCTAATATAGCTGATCCATAAATAGCAATCCCCTTAGCAATTTTATCCTGTAAGGTAGCTGACTTAACTTCTCCATACATTCGGTTTTTCAAACTTTTAAGTTTTGTTCTTAACATCCAATAAATTAAGGTTAAAAAAATACAAACTAGGGCAAAAAATCCTAAAATTGTTATAAATGGCAATGCTAAACCAAGAGCAGCGAGGTCGAACTCTATAACAAACCAAATCAAAAATGTTGTGACGTGAAAGTGAGTTCTATAAGGGATAATAAATAAGGGCTTAAAAGCTTTTCCAATTAACACGAAGGAAAGCCAAATCAATAACCCAATTACATAAACTGGAGCTGTTAAAAAATTGTGATTGGATATAGGGAGAGTTAAATCTTTTGGATCACTGCTATGAAGCATTATTGAAAAAGCAAATAATAAGAAGTTGAATCCGATCGGAAAAATGAGTGTCAATACACCACATAAGAAAGCATTTTTGAAATAGCCAACTATATTCCTTGGGGTTTTAGATACTTTTTTATCTTGTTCTTTCAATTGATACTGTAAAAAACCATCATCTTCCAGATTTAAACTCTCTTCAAAGCTGGCTTTAAAGATTGATTTCTTTTTCATGTTTATCTTCCAACAACTCCTTGTTTTTTTTTTAGGCACTTCCAATTAATCTCTATTTCGAATGATTAAATCATAAAGAGCGAGACAGACCTTTTTAGTTTTCTCAGCCAGTGTAGAGTCTCTGATGGTCAATCCATTTAACTGAGCCGCCAGCTCTAGTTTCGTCTGACTGATTACTTCGCTATCATCCTTTATGACAGCATCAAAATTTCCTGACCAATGCTCTACGAGTGCCTTGCTATACTAACTGAGCTAAATCTGCTAACACTTTTATAGTCTAGCACTCTCAATTTTTTGTCAGCAAGTTTTAAACGATTTTCTTTATCAAAATCTGGCAAGGATTTTGAGGGTCCCATAGTTGAGGAAAAATCTCTAATTTTTTAAAACCAACACTTCGATAAAAGACATTCGTTCGGTCATAATCTTTATTTGAACCTTCTGCCACTGTTTTTACCTGTAGGTAGTCTACTTGTTTGCCTGCTTCTCTTTCTAAAGTCGCAAGCAATTGAGTCCCAATTCCTTCCCTTGATAAACCTTTTTTACGCCGAGACAATCAATCTCTGCACACTCTTCACTAGAATAGGACAAGCTTACAAATCCAGTCAACTCACTCTTCTGATAGGCTGCCCAAACTTGCAAGTCCTTGGCTCCTTCAATGTAGGCTTGCGTGCTTTCAGGTATTCCAAACCATTCTGGCAAATCCTTTAAAACCTCAGCGACAACTGACATTTTTTGATCTTCATCCTTGATTTCTTCGATTGTAAACATCATAAGTTCCTTTCTTGATTTTAGTCTTACTTTACCTCTTACAATCCAGCACTTTCGTAGGCATCCAATCTCCTATCCCAGAGTTTGAGGGAAATAACAAAGAAAGCAAGAGAAATCAGAATCAAACCACCGATGTAAAAGAGCCCATCCTTGCCCTGTAAGAAATAACTGGCAGGATAGTAAGCCGTAAAAGCAACTGGTACGATAAAGCCTAGAAGCTGCTCCTAAACATTCAAACACGATTTCTTATCTCCTAAAATCTGCCTTCTTTATCACAGCAGAAGGCATCAGTATGACTCTATTATAAAGCAGTTAAAAAAGGAAACCAAGTGTTATTTCGCAAAAGAGAAAATAGTTTTGATAGTTGAAAAAACAAAAAAATCTGTCTAAAAAGACAGACTTAGATTGTATGATATAAAGCAATTATCGGACTGCCATAATCAAACAAATTATTGTGATAAAAACAAGCGTTAAAACCAATAGCCAATAAGTAAATTTGTAAACTTTCACAGCTCCACAAAAACGTTCAACATAGGATTCTTTGGGATTATCTGGATTGTACCAAACTGTTAGGGGTGATCCCAATGGAAAAAAATCCTTGGCGGTATATGGCACTGCTGAATTGGTGTATAGAACAAGTCTTTTGGCCAACAAGTCTGGATTCGAGGTGGCTTTGGAACTCTTCCAAGGAAGTGAAACTGTCGTAATCCACTCATACTCCAAACTTCTTTTAAAAGCTTTATCATTGACGACATACTCTACAATCGGAACAATGGCATCAGTATAGTATCTATAACCAACTACGCTACCTTTTATGCTCTCTGTGGACCTCTTTTTACGATTAAGTTCTTTGAGATACAAATAGCGAAAAAGAAATATTGTAAATGACAAAACGACTAAGCCTATAATCCAACCCCAAAGTAGAATCTGCAACTTAGACATGACTTTCCTCCTCAAAGATAATTTTTCCGCATTTGATTCTCCCACATTAGCCTTTGCATTTTTGCTCACTTAAATAAGCACAACTCACTCCATTTTACCATGTCTGGAATTTGCTTGCTTGTGAATGTTTAGATAGATTATAAGGTACAAAAAAGCCACCATATGGTGACTTAATGATAGACAATCTAAAAAGAATTGGAAATAATTCCTTTTTTGAGTGCTGTAAGTATAAATCCCTACTTTACACACTAAGTTCATTTATCACATCTAACAATAACTCTTTGTCATTCTTCATAATGGCTAACAATGCATCCTCGTCATCTTCCAAAATGGCTAAATATATCTTTCTTCGAGCTTCAAACTTTTCGATTTCTTTTTCAATCTCTTTAAGCCGTCGAGTTTCTCTTAATTTCATAGAAAAAAGAATTCCCAAAGCCATAAAAGTTAATACATCAATTGTAGCGAAAAATATGATAAGATTCATGATAATTACTCTCCCTCTAAAATAAATTTTCTTAGTTCTCAACTAATGAATGGATTTCAACACTTCACTCTGAAAAGATGAGTTTTCCTTGTTTATGTTCATTATTAGTGTTAACCATTAACAAACATATGCTCTCGCAAACAAATACAAATCATCTAATTCATCATGTTCAGGTCTTGAGGTTGTATGAAATCCTGCACAATAATGACAATAATAAGTACGAATGGTTTGATCCTCACACAACATAACTGCACGAAGCGCTTTAGCATTAGTTTCATAAACTATTTTATTTTTTTTAGCTCCATGACAGTAAACACCTTTTGTTGAGTGTCTGTTCTCCATTAGTTTCATTTTGTTTCTATAAATAATCTTTCTAATTTTAGACATGTTGTTTTCCTCCTTTTGGTAATAAATGCTGTACTTTTGTTTTGCATTATTTATAACTATATTTTATCACCAGAAATACACAATACAAGTACCTTAAACACATCACTGTCCATCTGTTTTATACTTTTAAACAATACAACAAAAAAAGTACGTATAAAACGTACTTCTGTTTTTTGTGAAATGCTATTTAAAAAAAGTGTCAATTTTACTTATTTATTTTTTCTAGTTCGAGTATAGTAAACACCCCATTAAATCGATCAATATAACGTTGAAAACTATCTCTGCCATAGGTTTCAATCTCATATATTACCCTAGGAACTGTACTCCTTGTATCTTTCTCAATAACTTTAAGTGCAGGGATATCATCTTCAAGTACTTCCCAAAACTGACCAACATATCTGAATCTAATCCGAAATTTCTGTATCTGAAAACATCAAGAAAGTATGATAACGAACATCACTATCTGACAAAATTTGAGTTAATTCCTCAGAACTTAATATTAGTTCTGTATTATACTTCGAACGATGAACAGTTTTAAAACGATCCAGTCGGAAATTACGAAGACTCCTTGTATCTATTCTTAATCTTCCATCCTTTTCTTCAACTTTATATGCCATACAATAAAAATAATGATCATTAAACATAATCGAGACCGGTAACACATCATAATCAGCATCCTTACCTTGGTATTTCGTATACTTAAAAGAAAGAGACTTCTGATTCTCAATAGCATCAAAAATAGCGGATAGATGAGGCAAGATAGATTTACTCTTATTGTCCCTGTAAATCGATAATTCCTTATACTCCTCTAGTTCCCGTTCCGTAAAGTTTCTAATACGTTGACGTTCCCTATCATCAACAGCTCTCTCTACAAAGGTATCAATGATTTCTCTAACTTCCTCAACACGTAGTGCTCTACTTTCTAAAAGAATCTTAGACAAGATGACGGCCTGGTTGTACTTTAAGTTACCATAACCATGGTTATATTCTGCCTCATAGGTTCCTGCAAGTCGAGAATACTTTATTTTCATGTCATCTCTAAGTAATTTTAGATTTTCCTTTAATTCCCTTAAATCATCTTTAAAGGTTCGCTCGGCGATATTAAAACGTTTAAGGTATTCAGTTTTATTAACCTTATGCCCCTTTTCCAATTCAGACATAAAATATAAGAGACGACTAGTTTTCCCTTGCAAATTATTTACTTCTTTCATTAATTGACCTCATGCTTGATTATAACTTATAGAATATAATATCATTATCCTCATTCTGTTCGTAATTATCTCAAGTCTTTATACTAGCTTACAATAAAAATTGAGATTTAATACACAAAGGCCAGTGTGAATTTCACTAGCCTTTTTGATAATATTAGTGCAATTTATTATTCAAGTATTCTGCTATATCCAAAAATGATAGCGTAGGATCAAAATGTTCTTCCTCTGCTTCTTCGCCACCTATTTTATTTATGCTAAAATGATTTCCTCGAAATCTAACTTCATATACTTCATTTACATAAAGAATCCTGTTAGTTATTTCAATACCTTTCTCACTTTGATAATAAGATTGTATTCCTAATTCCTTTAGTTTTTCTTCTAGGGCTATCAAATGAATATCATAATTTCTAGCACTAGAGCTCTTATTTGGAATTAACAACATCTCTTCTGAACGATTAAGCCAGAACGGAGATTTCATTCTATATTGTGAAGGAGTCATTTTACTAAACATGGTTTCATAGTAAGCAATGAAGGCATAACGCCATTCTTGAGAAGCTATATTACTAATATTTTCTTGGATAATACGACGATACTCAACATCTAGCGGCTTGGTCATATCGAGTTCATCAAGTAGTTTTTTGACATACTCATTTCGAGATGAAAATAAACTTTTGAGGCTTGAATACTCATTTGGATTGTCCTGACAAAGCGTTTTATAATAGTTAACTATAGATATTGTATAGTCTCCTAGAGACAGCAAAGCTGCCCGCATTAATAGACCTTCTTTAGGCTCTATTTCAGTAAACATTTTTGATATTTTATTCCAATAAATTGAAATAATATCAATCTTTCTGCTTGGGAAATCATTCGCTTCGAAGTAAAAGCAACTTCGAATTTGACCATCAAAATAGCGATGCTTTTCAGCGACTTCAATAATCTCTCTATAGGAATCATCTGCTGTTATCAATTTAGCTTTTTCAATCTCTTCGTCAACCTGGTCAATACTGAAACCATTAATTCTATTTCCCTCAGCTAGATATTCTAGCAGGTCTGAAGTATGTTCGATTTGTTCATTAATCCCCTTGATTGCCCGTTCATATGATTCTTGAGAATCTATAACTGAGTTATTAATCAAGTTCCTAAAGATACGATACCAGTTTTTATAGCTAGTATCTAATGTATCACCGTGATGTTCTATGAATGTTGAAATAACGTGAAAATAAACCCTATCCTTCAAATATTTTTTGACAATTGAACGTTCTAAGATAGACGCAACCTCAGGCATTTTATTCTCTGAGAGAAAGTCAAGAACAGATACAATTATTTTTATATGACTAATTTCTACAGTTTCAAAGTCGATTTCAAGAGTCCAATTGTCGCGTTTAGAATAATCAAGGCTATCTAAATTATTGATAAGCACAATTTCAAATAAATTTAAAAAGTTGGTGTCAAAGGCATTTTTATCAATATTCCAAATAACATCAGTCCATTTTGTATCAATATTTTGGGAAAATTCCCTTTCTAAATGACTATCTATTTTCTTTATTCTATCAATAAATCTTGCTTTGAAATTTTCAAAGTCAGTTAACGGGCGCCCCCTAGAATTCAGTTTGATATAGAGCTCATCTTCTGAACCAAGTTTATCTATATCGAGGAAATTGAACACAAGTTTTTGGTTATTAGCATCTGATAAAACTGAAACATAATCAAACTCATAATCAAAGGAATCAGAAATATCATCTAGTGATTCCAAGGCACCTTGTATAGTTGGATCTAACTGCCATGAATCTGCAAACCACGGCTCATCTTTTATGATTTCGGAAGGACTTTTTGTTTTTGTAAAAAAAATTCTTCTATTCTCAACTAGACTCTCGAAAAATTTTGTCGAAGATTTTCTAGTTTCATAAGAGAAATTACCCAAAAAGTCACACTCATCATTATCTCTATAAGCAAAAAGATAAACCAAGAATAAAGTTGTCAGACGTTGTTGTCCATCTAATGGAATAAACTTCCCATTAGTTGATTTTCCATAAATAAAATTCAAATCGAGTGGCCCAACGTTTGTGTCAATTAAGGCAGTATTAATATCCTGCAGTAATTTTTTTCGAACTTCGGTGGTTCTTTTATCCTTTCTACCTTGTGCATAGTCTCGCTGAATCAAGGGAATTACGACTCGATAATTTTCTAACAATGATTTTAAGTTATATTTTGCGTTGATCTCTTGCATGACTACTCCTCATAATCTCCAAAAAATTGGTTAAATTCCTGTTTTATCGCTTGAATATAACTGTCTTTATCCTTTTCAGTCCAGTCATCAAGTCCATCTACCTCATTGCTATAGACTTTCAAAAACACATTACGCGTACAAACAGGTACAAATTTCCCTTCTGCATCAACCTCAATAATAATTCTTCGTTTTTGATCAAACGGACTATTTCCATAAGATCGATTCGTATTAGCGTCTAGCAAAGTTAAATTAGCTAGACTATCATCAGCTTCAGCAGTCTCATCAGCCGTAGCATGAATATGCTCGATATCCCATTTCTCTTTCTTATAAATATCAAAAGGAAATCGATATTGTTTTTCACTCTTATTAATCAAAGTAACGAGATTAAACAGTAAAAGAGTAGATTTGATAGTTTTATTTTTAGTACCATAGGAAAGTTCTTCTATAGAAGCTATATCACCCGCAAGAGTTTTATAAGCAAGGTCTTTTAATTTAGAAAAAGCTTCCGACTTTTTCATCCCTCTAGTAGCTTCAAAGACCTCTTCAATTTTCTTAGCGTCAACCGATAATAGATAGCCGATTAAATGGTATCTATTTAGGTCCCTGTACCAGTTAGTTAATTCATCAAATAATAAGTCGATTTCATTCCAGTAGTTACTTATAAAAGTCGGTTTATTTTCGGCATTTTGATATTTTGCGTAGATTGAGTAGAAAGTTGAGTAAATATCATTTTGAGGTATTTCTAAAGTACGATGTTCAAGCAGGTTAAACAAAAGATCTATTCTAGTGACATATTTCTCACTATTTGTAAGGAACTTCCAAAATGATTCCTCTTGAAGTTTATGTTCAATTTTATCCCAATCTATCCCCCTATGTATCCTTTCACTATCATTTTCAGAATCATAATTAGTTTTATCTAACAATAAAGCTTTAATGAGCTCAGCATTAGTCAAAGGAATCTTACCTAAGTTAACTTTGGTAAATAGTTTTATAGGGTCTTCTGTCTCATCAATTTCATACCAAATAAAGAAAACAGCCTCTGTTAAGACTTGATAAATATCGTGTAAAGCATTATCCGAATTAATATCTTCTCGTTCCACCCATTTATCAATAGCAGCAAAAGCTTTACTGATATGATGTGCATCAATATCATAATCCTCGATTTGTTGATAAGTATCAAAATTTAATTCTTTTAAATATTTAGCACTCTGTTCTCTTGTTTCATAAACCAACTCAAAGTAATCATATTGATTACTTCTTCTACGGCCACTACTAAATTCAGCAGACATAAATTTCAAAAAAATAAAGATCGTTGTTAGCCTCTGTTGACCATCAACTACATCATAAGTATTATCTGAAACTTTCTTAACAATCAAGGGCTGCAAACAGTACTTATAATCTTTGTTTTGTTTACTATGTGTATAGAGGTCTTCTAAAAGAGTTGTAACCTCATGTTCAGTCCAGCGATATCCCCTTTGATATGAAGGAACATTAAATTTTAATCCTTTTAGGTCTTCAATTTGTTTTTCAGAAACTACCATTTGATATCTCCTTTTCATCCAAAGGTTGTTATTAGAATTAACAAAATTATTATCTACAATTATAGCACTATTATAAATCAAAATATTGGAAAAAATGCAAAATACTTTCTATATAGAACAGGATAATGAAAAAAGCCACCAAATGGTGACTTCATTCTTATCTACTTCTCCTCACCCCAACCAGTCTTTTTCTTTGGCAATGCGGACGGCTTCTGTTCGGTTGCCTGCATCGAGTTTAGTCAGGATGGCTGTCATGTAATTTCGGACGGTTCCATTTGAGAGAAAGAGGCTTTCTGCGATTTCTTGGTTGGTTGAACCTTGGGCTACCAGGGCCAAGACTTCTTGTTCACGTTGACTGAGTGGATTATTGTCAAAGGCGACACCTTCGACAAGCTCTGGTGAGTACTCCTTATGACCTGCTAGGACGGTATGAATGGTCGCCATGAGGTCACTGATGGAACGCTCTTTGAGCACGTAGGCATCCACGTGGGCTGCAAGGGCTCGCTTGAAATAGCCTTTTCGTTTGAAGGTGGTTACAATAACGACCTTCGTTTCTCTTGGTTTCTACGGATCCACTCAAGAACATCCAGGCCTGTTTTAACTGGCATTTCAATGTCTAAAATGGCTACGTCGACTTCTTCTTTTTCCAAGAGAGCAATGGCTTCTTGGCCATCACTGGCCGCATGGACCTCTTCGACATCGTCTTCCAACATAAGGAGTTGGCAGAGGGCATCCCTCAACATTGACTGGTCTTCGGCGACTAATAATTTCATGCTTTTCCTCCCTCTTTCAAATGCACACGAATGGTTGTTGGATGCGATTGAGACAGAATTTCCAACTCTCCATCTACCAAACTGAGGCGCTCTCTAATACTGTGTAGTTCTTGTCCAGTGACTTCCTCAAAGCCACAACCATCATCTTCAAACTCTAAAACAATCCCATGATGACGACTTAGACGAATCTGACAGCTATCAGCCTGACTATGTTTAATGACATTATTGGCCAGTTCACGAAGTACCATAGATAAGGTAGACTGAGTAACTGGTGACAGGCTGTCTAAGTCAAGACTGCTGTCCACGGTCAAGACGATATCCGATAGGTCAAAGAGCCGCTCAAGTTCTAGCAACTCCTCAGCTACAGTTCGGTACTTGAGCTGATTGACAATCTCACGCACCTCGTACATGGAGTCACGGCTAATCTGGTTCAATTCTTCCAGATTCTTCCTAGCAGCATCATACTGTTCCTTGTCCATCTGTTTCAAAGCCAACTCAGTTTTGAGACTCATCATGGCAAAGGTATGCCCTAAGGTATCGTGCAAATCACGGCCGATACGATTACGCTCATTTTCAGCTGACAGGATATTAATGGTCCGATTCTGCTCCGCAAGGGCCTCTTCCATCTTTCTCTCCTGACGTATACGGTTTTGAAAATAGTACATTCCCAAAGAAAATAAGGTAATAGCCATAGACATGAGGTGGGTACTCAAATCGTCTGTCAATAGGAAGGATGATGACGTCAAAATCAAGAGGGTCACTAGAAAGGAAAAGAATCGATAAGATGATATGCTATCCTCAAAGCGCCAAACGAGAAGATTGACATTGAAAAAAACAAACCACATCATGCCCCCCTCGAAGGTCATGGACATAAAGATAATGTAAGCTAAAGTGTAAAACCACAGAAAGGGAATCCACTTGCTATAGGCTTGTTTCAAATACACCATAAGGAGATAAGCGATGGAAAACAAACCTGTCAATAACAGGGTCCAGACTGGAAAATACCCACCAAAAACTCCAAAGATCGGGAAGACTAGGAAAATCAGACTAACAAAATAAGCAAAATCATTTTTCTGGTATGTTCTAAACATGGTCACTTTCTCTGTAAGATTTGATAAAAAGGGCTAAGCCTGTAGCTATTGTAGCATAGACCAAGATAAAAATGAGTGATTTCCATGAAAATTCCCCTTTTTTCGCAAAATTGACCACCAATTGATTGATATGGTAGATAGGTGTCCACTCAGAAATGTGTTGAACCCATTTTGGAAACATGGTTACTGGCATCCAAGAGCCACCAATAATAGCTAGACCAAGAAAGACGATATTTCCGACGATAGCCATGATTTGTTGAGACTTAATTTGGGCTAGGAGTAAGCCAAAGGATAGGAAGACTAGACTTGACAAGAGTAAAAGAGCACCTGAACCGAGCCAATGTGATAATGGCATCTTAACATCACGCACAAAAGCTCCCACACAGAAAGTTACGATGATAGCAACCATAAAGTTCATAAGAACTCGGAAGATTTTAGAGAGGTAATAGGCTTGAAGACTGATTTTTGAATGTTCGATGTAGGTTAACCAGTGCTCCGTTTGGTCCTCTCTAAGCATGTAGGGGAAGGTAAACAAACCAAAGCTGGACATAGAGAATCCTGTCATGGTCAACATATAAGACAAGATAAAAGCTTTTTGTGACTCTGGGTCAGGACTCATTTCCATACCTGAATACAGGAGGAAAAATCCGACTGGCATTCCTATAGACATGATAAAGACAGGCCAACTACGCCATGTTTTTATCCATTCGATTTTAAGTAGTGCTTGCATTACTTGTCCTCCCTTGTGCTATCAAATAGGCTATCTAAAAGTGTTTTGTTTTGAATTTCAATGTCAGAAATGCGACAGCCGTGAGCTTGTAAACTACTCCATACACTTTCAATATCTTTAGTCATAAAGGTTACAACATCACGTTTTTCAGTCACATCATAAATGGCTGCCAGTTTGTCAAGACTTGGAGCAAAGCGACTTGCTAAAGTGACTTGTTTTTCCTTTTCCTCGCTACGCATGGCATGTGGCGTAGTATCCCTGATGAGTCTCCCCTGATGAAGGACCAGGATGCGGTCAGCTGTGTGCTCGACTTCTTCGATATAGTGAGACGAATAAAGAATGGTTACACCTGACTTTTTCAGATCATTGATGATTTCCCAGAAACGTTGGCGTGTCGTAGTATCCATCCCTGCTGTCGGCTCGTCTAAAAAGAGAATGTCAGGCTTGCCAATTAGACAGAGGACAAAGGCAAGAAGACGTTTTTGTCCCCCTGAGAGTTTGTTCGCAAACTGCTGATACTGGTCGTCTTTGAATTGTAAGAGTGCTTGAATCTCTACTTTAGATAACCCATTTTCAGAAATATCTTGGAAAAAAGTAATCAATTCCCTAACTCTTAATTGTGAAGGAATAGTATTTTCTTGAAGGAGAACCGCAATTTGATCTTGCGCTTTTCCCTTTTTACCCTTGATAAAGACTTGACCTCTACTGGCTTTCTTATCGCCAAGAATACAGGACATTAAGGTCGTTTTACCAGCACCATTGGGACCAATTAAGGCAAGACAGTCACCTTGTCCCACCTCAAAGCTAACATGGTCTAAAATCGTTTTCCCTTTGATTTTTTTAACAAGATTTGTGACTTGAAGGATTGCTTCACTCATGTGTGTGATTTCCTTTCTTTTGATAGAAGGCTAAAAAGACATAACAAGCTGCAACAGATACCCCCATGACACTGTAGAGAATATCACTGCTGCCATGAAGTAGGACATAGGCAAAGAGGATGGTCCAAATTGCCGCTAGGAGCATGATGCTCAGTATTTTCAATAATTTCATACTGGGCCTCCTAGTTTTTCAATTCATTAATGACAAGGTCGATAAAAATTTTAGCCATAGTGATGAGAATGTAGGCTGAGATAGACAAGCCAATAATCATGCCAAGATTTGAGAAGATAGCTTCAAAGTTGCCTTTTTCAAAGATATCAGTAAACATGCTAAGTCCAGCAAAGACAGTTCCGATAACAGCATAGATAAGATAAGATGTTTTGATTTTCATGAGATGACCTCTTTCGTTTTTTATTATTTCTAAGTTATGACTAAAGTATATCTTTTTAGTCACTCTCTTTTTAGCACCAGATGTCATAACATGACATGACATTTGTCATGTGACGTAAAAAAGCCGACCTAAGGTCAGCTTTTCATTATCTTACTAATTGTTTTTTGAATGGTTCTTCCACCATGATGAGAGGATGGAACCTGAGATATTGTGCCAAATACTAAAGATAGTTGATGGGATAGCAGCTTGTGGCACGAAATATTTCATGGCAAGGGTTGCTCCAAGACTTGAGTCTTGCATCCCCACTTCGAAGGTAATGGCTTTTTGTTGTGGTTCTTCCAAACCAAGGATTTTTGAAAATCCAAAACCAAGGGCATAACCACAAAGATTGTGGAGCATAACGACTGGAATGACAAGGGCTGTCGCTGCTGTGAAAATATTGGCATGGTTGGCAGAAACAACTGCTCCAACGATCAAGAGGATAGCAGCTTGTGAAATCAAAGGCATAATCTTGATGATGGCATCGATTTTCTTACCAAAGATTGAGTGAACAAGCACACCCAAAATGATAGGAACAACCACGATACGCAAGGTACTAAGGAAGAGGCTTTGAGCAGGGACGCTCACGTACTGACCAGCCAAGAATGACAAGAGGGTTGGAATCATGAGTGGTGCCAAGAGAGTTGAGAGGGTTTCAATAGAGACATCCAAGGCAACATCCCCACCTGAAAGGAAGGCCATGACACTAGATGAAGTCCCACTTGGACAAGACCCTACTAGGATAACCCCTGCTGCTGTCGCACCCTTAAGATGAAAAATCATACAAAGCAACCAAGCCAAACCAGGCATGATGACATAGTGGGCAACAGTCCCAAGAACAACTGGAATTGGACGCTTAGCAATACGTTTAAAATCTTCAGTAGTTAAGGTAAGTCCCATACCAAAGAGAATCAAACCAAGTAGATAAGCCGTATTGGGAATGACCCAACTACTAGTTGCGGGAAGTGCATAGTTAAAGGCAGCCCAGAGGATAACAGCTACAGTAAACCATTTGCTGAGCCATTTACTAAAAGATACAAGTGACTCCATAATGAAACCTTCTTTCTATTTTCACAGAATAGTATAGCACTTTCATTTTGAATTTCAAGGTAAATTTCGAATTTTCTGAAATTAATTCCAAAAAATAAACCCTCACACTTAAGATGTGAGGATTTTGTGATTTCTATAAACGTTAAACCTTGTCTTACGACTTTTCTTCAAACTGTTGAGCCCGTTCTTCTCCCCACCATAGTGGCAATAATTCGCCCAAAGTAATGGTTTGACGTGTTTCATAGTCAACCATAAACTCCAAGCTACGATTATCGGGATGGAGTTCCATTAGAAATTCTCGACAGACCCCACAAGGCATGCCAGACGGTCCACCATGAGGTGGCTGATCACGAAAGGCGATAATACGCTTGACCTTAGTTTGACCAGACTCTTGATACATATTGAAAAGGGCAGCCCTTTCAGCACATAGATGGAAAACACCACAAGTCCCTTCCATACAAAAGCCTGTGAAAATTTGTCCATCTTCAGCCTCAACGGCAGCGACAACGTGCCTAGCATAGACAAAGTCTGAGACTTCCTGTGGCTGATACAAGGCTTGAGCCTTTTCATACATTTTCTGCCAGATATCCATTATTTCTCCTTTAACCTCGATCACTTTCCCTTTGAGACTTGATAAAGAGGGCAAGCCCTGTTGCTACTGCAGTATAAGCTACAATAAACAGGAGTGATTTCCATGAAAATTTCCCATTGATAGCAAAATTAACGACCAATTCATTAACATGATAGACAGGTGTCCACTCAGAGATGCTCTGAACCCACTTAGGGAACATGGAAATAGGAACCCATGAACCACTCACTATAGGCAAGACAAGGTAAATAATATTTGCCACAAGAGACATGAATTGTTGAGATTTAATCTGAGCGATAAGTAAACCAAAAGCTAGAAAGAGCAGACCGGACAAAAGTAAGAGAGCACCTGACCCTACCCATCTAAAGAATGGCATCTCTACATCTCGGAAAAAGGCACCTACACAAAAGGTCACAATGATGGCAACCATAAAGTTTAGAAGCACACGAAAGATTTTAGAAAGATAATAAGCTGCAATACTAACCTTTGAGTGCTCGATATAGGTCAACCAGTGTTCAATTCGGTCCTCTTGCAACATATAGGGAAAGGTAAACAAACCAAAACTAGACATGGAGAAGCCAGTCATGGTCAGCATATAAGACAGCAAAAACTCTTTTTGAGCTTCTGGAGTAGGTGCTGAGAAGATACTAGAAAAAAGGAGGAAAAATCCGACAGGTATCCCGATTCCCATGATAAAGACTGGCCAACTTCGCCACGTTTTAATCCATTCAATTTTTAGTAATGCTTTCATGCCTTGTCCTCCCTTGTTGAATCAAATAGGCTATCCAAGAGTGTTTTATTTTGAATTTCAATATCAGAAATTCCACAGCCCGAATTTTCAAGACTTTGCCATACCTTTTCGATATCTTTGGTCATGAAGCTGATGACATCCCTCTTTTCAGTGATTTCATAGATATCTGGCAGTCCATGAACGATGCTAACAAAGCTACTTGGCAGAGTGACCTGCTTCTCTTTCTCTTCGTGTCGCATAGCGTATGGCGTGGTATCTCTGATGAGTTTCCCTTGATGGAGGACTAAGATACGGTCAGCCGTGTGTTCCACTTCTTCGATATAGTGAGAGGAATAAAGGATAGTTGTCCCAGCTTTTTTCAAGTCATTGACAATCTCCCAGAAACGCTGACGAGTGGAGGTATCCATACCCGCTGTCGGTTCATCCAAAAAGAGGATCTTAGGTTTATCAATCAAACAAAGGACAAAAGCTAGAAGACGTCTTTGTCCACCAGAGAGTTTGTCCGCAAACTGCTGGTACTGGTCTTCCTTGAATTGTAAGAGGTCTTGTACCTCTTGATTGGTCAAGGGATTATCAGAGATAGACTGGAAGAAGGCAATCAGCTCTTCCACTTTTAAACTATTTGGAATGGTATTTTCCTGAAGGAGAACTGCGATTTTATTTTTGGCCTTACCTGCCTTACCATCAATGAGGACCTGACCACTGCTCGGTTTTTTATCACCAAGAATACAGGACATCAAGACAGTCTTACCCGCACCATTTGGTCCAATCAAGGCGACACAATCGCCCTTGTTTATCTCAAAACTAATATCTTCTAAAATGGTCTTTCCCTTGATGCGTTTTCCAAGGGATGTGACTTGAATAACCGTTTCACTCATACCTGTGATTTCCTTTCTTTTGTATAGGAGCCATGCTAATTGACGATAGAGCTGATATCATTGGACTTCCCTTAATACTCCACTTCCAACTCGGTACAGAAGAGACTTCCGCTCAGATGAAGCCTCGTTTCAACTTGCTCGAAATCAGATTCAAATCGATCCACATTCACAGATGATAGAGGATGTGAAATTCCAGTGCTATCCATGACACAGCCGTGAGGAAGTCGGATATGAACTTCACCAAACTTAGCATCAAGATGAACAGCCACCTGATTTGACGCAAGCTGGCCTGACTCAAATCCAACCAAAGCTCACCAAAAGCTAGATTCATATCAATCGTTTCGACTTCTTGAGAATAGATACGATACCTATCCTCAGCCATATAGGTCTTAACAGAAATATGAGGTCCCTCCTGGTCATTCTTATTAACCTTATAGTCTTTAGTGAGCTCTTTCTTTTGACTACGACCATAAAAAAGCTCTAAAGCCAAGCCAATTAGAAAGATACCACTAAAGAGATTCCACTGTGCAAAATCGAGGTTTAACAAGTCATGAACATAGGGTGATAAGAAGGCCAAACCAAGAAAAATGAGGAGGGGTCGCCTATTCAAGATACCAAAACAAAAGAAGGCCACGAAGAAAACCAGATTATAATTGACCATGATCCAAAAATCTGGAATAAAGGCACTAGCGATAAAACAAGCTGCTAGTAAAAGCAACAAGAAACTCCGAAGATTAAACCGTTGCATAAGAAGACTCCTTTCTAGTAAATGATTGCAAATTTCCAATTATTTTCACTATCAGTATAGCACTATTTGTAAACGTATTCAATGTTATATAAGAAGGATTTGCAAGAAAAAAAGAGCTTTCGCTCTTTCATTATTTTCAATGTTTGACAGTTACTTGTCCAAAGGTTACAGAGCCTGTTAGAGAAACTGTCGTTCTTGATAACTCTCGATCTCCTAGACTATCGTAGCCTTTCACTCCTGCTAAGCTTGTATGAAGCCCGTGTGTATCCACTTGCCAATCCTTAGGAACTCGAATGATAACCTGAGAAAAATTTGCCTGAACCACAATCTGAGGTCGGTCCGTCATAAACTGAGCCTGACGCAAATCTAAAGTCAAACGTCCAAAATCGGCATTGGCATAGACAGTTTCAAGATTTTGAGAAGTCACCACCTGAACAGACTCTGAAAATAAGGTCTTAGCGAAAATCTCTCGCTCATGTTCTTTAGAAACCTTGTAAGAAAAGTTCTTCTTATAACTTGGCTTGCTCAAACGGTCCACCGCAATTCCCAAGATAAGAATCCCTACAAAGAGGGTCCATTCTGAATAGTCCAATCTAAAGAGGTCATGAATATAGGTTGATAGAAAAGCCATTCCCAAGAAAAAGAGAAATTTCCCCTTAGATTGCCAGCTCAAAAGCACAAATAGCAAGGCCAAAATCAATTTATAATTAAAAGCCAAATACAAATCTGGAATAAAGGCTGTCGCAATAAAATAGGCTGCAATGATCAGTAAGGTAATAACACCTGCATTAAAGCGTTTCATAACAAGTCCTCCCTAAATTCTGTCCTTGAGTTTTTCCACAAAGAGGTAGGCCGCTGGACAGAAAAGCGTATTTTTGATAGTCAAATGATTAATCTGATAGATTTTCTTACGATCCGTGTGGGGAAAAGCTGCACAAGCCTTGGGGCGGACATCATAGATATCACAGAGATTATCAGGCCCCAAAAATGGACAAGGCATAGACTTGAAGACCTTATCCCCATCCTCATCTACCTGCAAGTACATCTCCTCAAAGGCAGGTAACTTCATACGAAAATGCTTGGCAATGCGAGTGATGTCCTGCTCTGTGAAGTCTGGCCCTAGCGTCTTACAGCAATTTGCACATTGGGTACAATCAATTTCTTGAAAGACTTCATTGTGCACTTGCTGAACAATCTTATCTAAATTTTTAGGGGCCTTCTTCTTAAGTTGCGCTAGAAACTTGCGATGCTCCCCCTGCTTTTGACGTGCCAACTCTTCGTAACGTTTGACATCAATAGTCTGTGACATGTGTTTTCTCCGATGATTTATAATTCTTTCATCTATTATAGCATAAAAGAAATAGAGCCTAGCATCAACTAGACTCTATATTAGTTACATTGATACGATTCTACGATAAGAACGTGAAGTTAGGGCGAAAACCAAGACATAGGCTAGGAAGAATACGCCACAAACAATAATAGTGACCACTAACATAAGATTTGGATTGAGAACCCCAATAACACGCACAATCAAACTGATCATATGGTAAGCAAAGGCTAAGTGTGTAAAGGCAAAAATCAGAGGGAGGAAAAAGACGGTAAGAACTTGTTTACGAATGGTTTTCTTGACTTGTTGGTCGTCCAACCCAATCTTTTGAAGAATAACAAAGCGCTCACGGTCCTCATAACCTTCAGAAATCTGTTTATAGTAAATCACGAGAACTGTGCCAAGCATAAAGATAATGGATAAGAAAATACCGATAAATAAGGTTCCGCCAACAAAGCCATTTAGCATCCCTTCTACATCATATCGGCTATTAGCAGTGAGGTTAGGCCCAGGGACACCAGTAGTTTGTCCAGCTAACTGTTGCATTTCTTTATCCGTGAGTTTGTCTAACAAATCTGAATTTTTCTTGGCTTCATGTGTAGGGTCTTTGACGTTAACACCAACATAAGTAGATTGAGTGGTTGCTGTTCCTTTGATACTTTCTTTAAAATTATCCATATCAGGAACGACAAGGTAGCTATAATCAGAAACTATGGTTGTAAAGATATTAGGTACTTTACCTTTAATAAAGTCATTAAGGCTTTCCTGAATCTGGTAGTTTTGACCATTGATAGAGACACTCTTTTGATCTTTCAATATTTTATTTTTAGTAAATAAGCCAACTTGATTTGAAGTCAGATTGAGGTCTTTACCTGTTAATTGCTTATAAGTTGCTTGTGAGAAGACAAGAAAAACTGACTTTGGTAGAACTTTTCTTTCATTCTCAGAAAAGATGGTTAGCTTGTTTTTTTCTTGTTCTTTGATACCAAAGTAGAGGTAAGTTACTTCCGTTTTTCTATTTACCTGATTTCCCGACTGTGATAAGAAATCATCCATAACCTTTTGTGTACTTGTTACATCTACATTCGTTCCGGTAACTGAGTACTCATGTGGAGCAGCACTGGCCAGATAGTCTTTTTTTCCAGCATAGATACTTGCAGCACCTACAAGCGTCACCAGAACCATACTTGAGAGGATAGCAATAGTCGCCAGCCCAACTGCATTTTTCTTCATCCGAAAGACAAGGTTGGAAATGGAAATCATATTATTAGGCTTGTAATAGTAGCTTTTCTTCTTTTTCAAGAGTTGCAGAACTACTGTTGTCCCAGCGTTAAAGAGAAGATAAGTCCCTAAAATGACCAGTAAAACAGCTAGGAAAAAACTGATAATAGCCGTTACTGGATTCTGAACAGAAAGAGCAAGATAGTAACCATATCCCATAGTCCCAAGTCCTAAAAGGGTTTGAATAACTAGGAAGCGTCCTTTTTTCTCACCCTTAAGGCCATCTTTAGTTAATTGTAAAGGATTAAGCCGTAGTAATCGGAAACCATTTACCAAAACCAACAAACTAAAAATACAAGCAAAGATGACAAGAACAATAGGAATTGTCATTACTTGAAAGGTCGAAACCAAACCAGTACTTTCACCGATAATCCTTTGAAGAAAAGCATAAATGAGTTTATCGAATAGCGCCCCTACACCTATACCTAGAAGCAAAGTCACAAAACCCATAATCATCGTTTCTTTTAAAATCATGCTAAAGAGGTGACGTTTCTCTAAGCCTAGCACACTATAGAGACCAAGCTCCTTTGAACGATTTTTCATGACAAAGCTGTTGGCATAAAGAACAATAATCCCAGAGGATAGGGCGACAATCCCAAGTCCCAACCCCAAAACCATCTTGATAGCATCTGCCCCAGGTAAGTCATCCAGATGCGAATTAAGCGTTAAAGATGTAAAAATATAGGTAATGGCAATAACCAGAATAGTTGCCAATGTATACGGATAGTAAAGCTTACGATTTTTTATGAGATTGGACAAAGCCAGTCTATTGGTTAGACGAAACATATTAGTTCACCTCACTTGCCATTGTAGTTAGTGTATCGGAAATTTCTTGGAACATTTGATGTTCAGACTTATCCCCTTTGAAGATTTGATTATAAAGAATACCATCCTTAATAAACAAAACACGCTGCGCACGACTGGCGGCCGCTGTTGAGTGAGTTACCATAAGAATGGTCTGACCGCTGGCATTAATAGTTTCAAAGACATCCAAGAGTGCCGCTGAAGATTTTGAATCCAAGGCGCCTGTTGGCTCATCTGCTAAGAGGATTTCTGGTTTAGTGATGATCGCACGCGCAACTGCAACCCTTTGTTTTTGGCCACCTGAAATTTCATAAGGGTACTTCTCTAGCAAAGAGTGAATTCCCAGTTGACGACTGATAGCTTCAACTTGTGTCATCATTTGCTTAACTGAGCGTCGAGAAAGGACCAAAGGTAGCAAGATATTATCTTTAACAGATAGAGTATCTAACAGATTGAAATCCTGGAAAACAAACCCTAATCTTTCACGACGGAAACTGGAAGCATCCTTGTTTAATGGTTACTGTGTCCATACCATTAAGGTAGACACGCCCTGCCGTTGGTCTATCAAGCATAGCAAGGATGTTGAGCAGGGTTGATTTTCCTGAGCCAGACTCACCCATAATAGCAACATACTCACCCTTTTCAACCGTAAAATGGATATCTTTAAGGGCTTCAACTTGATTTCCTTTGAAACGTGTTTTATAAACTTTTTTAACATGTTGAACATCTAGTAATGTCATAATAAGCTCCTTTATTTAATAGATTTGGAAGAGATTTTAGGAACCTCTTACTTAACTTCTGATACCATTTTATAGAAAAAGCAGGGTCAAAACCATAACCCTTGCTTTCATTTATCGTCTAATTTCTTACACTTTTGTAAGTTATCAATCAATGGCTAACTTCTTCTTTTGAAAATGAATAGAAACTGTGGTTCCTTGACCTACTTGGGAGCTAATACTAATATCATGTCCAAGCTGATCAGCAATTTTCTTTGAAAGATAGAGACCTAACCCAGACGACTGCTGAGTCAATCGGCCATTGTAACCTGAAAAGCCACGCTCAAAGACACGTAAAATATCACTATCCTTGATACCAATCCCAGAATCTTTAAGATAAAGCGTATTATCTTTAAAGTAAATGTCAATACCGCCAGTCTTTGTGTACTTCAAACTGTTTGACAAGACCTGCTCAATGATGACTAAGAGCCATTTTTCATCTGAAATAACCTTAACATCCAGGTCATCTAGGTTAATAGTCAACCCTTTTTGAATAAAGAAAAGACTATGCTTTCGAATAACTTCTTTAACCAAGTTTTCTAATTCAACCTGTTTCAATTGCAAATCATCATGAAAGTTTTCCAAACGTAAATACTGCAAGACCAGATTGGTGTAGGCATCTATCTTGAAGATTTCTTGCTCCAAGAGGGACCTAGTATTACTATCTGTGACATCCTGAACCAACAATTGACTGGCTGCTATTGGCGTCTTGATTTGATGAACCCAAAGAGTGTAGTAGTCCATCAAATCTGTGTAGCGCTTACGCTCCTCCTCAGTCTGAACCATTTGACTCTCCTTAGCATTTTCTAAGGCCTGAGCTAGATAAAACTCTAAAGGACTTGATGGTGTCATTTTCTCATAGAGATAGGCTAAGTTATAAGACTGATAGGATCTAAGCAAGTCCCAAGCCACCATAATGATGGTCACAAAAGTCAGGATTGTCAGGGCATAATGAAGAATATCTGCTGCCTCTTCAAATAAAAAGGCAAACAAAAGCAAGATGATTCCGTTAAAGATTAACAATAAATAGAAAGGCAGACGAGACCTAATCTGATATTTGATAAATTGATGCTTATCCATCATGACGCAACCCATAGCCGACACCTTTCTTGGTTTCTATAAAATCCTTCAAACCGACCGCCTCTAACTTCTTACGTAAACGTGCCACATTGACAGAGAGTGTATTATCATCAATAAAGAAGTCACTGTTCCATAGCTCCTTCATGAGGTCTTCCCGACTAACGATATTTCCAGCATGGTCGAAGAGAACTTGTAAAATCTGAAACTCGTTCTTGGTCAAAGAAACGACTTCTCCCTGATAAACCAGATCCATGGCCTTAAGGTTCAGAATCACACCCATATATTCCAAAAGACTCTGATCCTTTCCAAACTCATAAGATCGGCGCAAAAGCCCTTGAATTTTTGCCAAGAGAACATTCTGGTCAAAGGGTTTAGTCACAAAGTCGTCCCCACCCATATTGATTGCCATAACGATATCCATGGCCTGATCTCTCGAAGATAAGAACATAATAGGAACCTTGGAGACCTTACGAATTTCCTGACACCAATGATAACCATTAAATAGAGGTAAACCAATGTCCATAAGAACCAAGTGGGGCTCTACTTTTACAAAAATAGATAATACTTCCATGAAATCTTCAACAAGAACAACTTCGTAACCCCACTGTTCTAGCATTTTTTTGACTTGTTGACGGATAACCTCATCGTCCTCAACTAATAAAAACTTATGCATAACTCAACCTCTTTCATTTCTCACTATTATAACAATAAATACCCCAAGAAACGACCATTCTCAGCAAATCTTACAATAATGTTAGATTGAATTTTCCAACTTTTAAAATAGTGCGTTTTCATAGGAAAAATCCTTTGAGTCTTCAAAGAAAATATAGTATTATAATAGAGTTGATGTTGGTTTATCACCAACCAACGACAGCTTCATCGAATAATGAGAACATTACTTATTTATGTCACGAATCTGCGTGACGTTTCTACAAGGTGCCGTAACACCTAACAATGAGTAAGTCATAAAGTCATCAAAAGATTTTACCGTCTTTTTATGATTTTAAAGGCTTGCTTGGCAGGCCTTTTTCTGTTATTCGATTGTTTTGACTTTTTGCCAGATTCTCAATGGAATCTGAGAAAATCAAAATACACTTTAGTTTTATTTTTTATAGGAGGTAATATGAAATTACTGGAAGACCGCATTCTCAAAGATGGGAATGTCCTTGGGGAGAACATCCTCAAAGTTGACTCTTTCCTTACTCACCAAGTGGACTTTGATCTCATGCGTGAAATAGGAAAGGTCTTTGCTGAAAGTTCAAGGATGCAGGCATCACCAAGGTGGTAACTATCGAGGCATCTGGTATTGCTCCAGCCCTCTATGCTGCTGAGGCTTTGGATGTCCCTATGATCTTTGCTAAGAAGGCTAAAAATATCACCATGAATGAAGGTATCCTCACTGCTGAGGTTTACTCCTTCACTAAGCAGGTGACTAGTACTGTCTCTATCGCAAGCAAGTTCCTCACTCCTGAAGATAAGGTTCTCATCGTTGATGACTTCTTGGCTAACGGCCAAGCTGCCAAAGGCTTGATTCAAATCATTGAAGAGGCTGGCGCACACGTCGAAGCTGTCGGAATCGTTATCGAGAAATCCTTCCAAGATGGTCGTGCCCTTCTGGAAGAAGCTGGCTACCCAGTCGTTTCACTTGCTCGTTTGGATCGTTTTGAAAATGGTCAGGTCGTATTTAAGGAGGCAGACATCTAATGCAAAATAAAGAGAAACATTCGCAGGCGGCGGTCCTAGGACTGCAACACCTTCTTGCCATGTACTCGGGATCAATCCTGGTTCCAATCATGATTGCTGGAGCCTTAGGGTATTCAGCTCATGAATTAACCTACTTGATTTCCACCGACATTTTCATGTGTGGTGTAGCAACCTTCCTCCAACTTCAACTTAACAAATACTTCGGTATCGGTCTTCCAGTTGTTCTTGGGGTTGCCTTCCAGTCAGTAGCACCACTTATTATGATTGGTGAGAAACACGGTAGCGGTGCTATGTTTGGTGCCCTTATCGTTTCAGGGATTTATGTTATCCTCATTTCTGGCGTCTTTTCAAAAGTGGCCAATCTCTTCCCTTCTATCGTTACGGGATCTGTCATCACAACTATTGGTTTGACCCTCATCCCTGTGGCTATCGGAAATATGGGGAACAACGTTGATAAACCAACTGGTCAAAGCCTCTTCCTTGCAGCTATCACCGTTCTCATCATCCTTTTGATTAATATTTTCACTAAAGGATTTATCAAATCCATCTCAATCTTGATTGGTTTGATTGTCGGTACTGCCATCGCAGCAAGCATGGGCTTGGTTGACTTCTCACCAGTGGCTGCGGCACCTATTGTCCACGTGCCAACACCATTCTACTTCGGAATGCCTAAGTTTGAGTTGTCATCAATCATCATGATGTGTATTATCGCTACAGTGTCTATGGTTGAATCAACTGGAGTTTACTTGGCCCTCTCTGATATTACCAAAGAACCACTCGATAGCACTCGCCTTCGTAACGGTTACCGCGCTGAAGGTTTGGCTGTTCTCCTTGGTGGACTCTTCAACACCTTCCCATACACTGGTTTTTCACAAAACGTTGGTCTTGTGAAATTGTCAGGTATCAAGACTCGCTTGCCAATCTACTATGCAGCTGGTTTCCTTGTTCTTCTTGGACTCCTTCCTAAGTTTGGTGCCTTGGCTCAAATCATCCCAAGCCCGGTCCTTGGTGGCGCTATGCTTGTCATGTTCGGTTTTGTTTCTATCCAAGGGATGCAAATCTTAGCGCGTGTTGATTTCGCCAACAACGAACACAACTTCTTGATTGCTGCGGTATCAATCGCTGCAGGGGTTGGTCTTAACGGCAGCAACCTCTTCAACAGCCTACCAAATGCTTTCCAAATGTTCTTCTCAAACGGTATCGTCGTTGCAAGCTTGCTTGCCATCGTCCTCAATGCCATTTTGAACCATAACAAAAAAGAAAAATAAAAACGAATAAACTCCCCTTATAGATTTACTGATGTACTGACCCCAAAAAGTTAGACAATTAATTTATCCAAAGGATTTAGTTCTGTATTGCACAGGGCTAAATCCTTTTAATTTTACCTTAATGCGTTTGTTGTTGTAATAATCAATATAGTCTACAATAGCTCGTTCTAATTGATTAAGTGATTTAAACGTCTTCTCGTAACCATAAAACATTTCCGATTTCAAAATGCCAAAGAAAGATTCCATCATGCCGTTGTCTGGGCTGTTACCCTTACGTGACATGGACGGTTGGATCCCTTTATCCTCTAAAAATCGATGATAATACTGATGTTGATATTGCCATCCCTGGTCACTATGGAGAATTGTATTTTTATAATGCTCCTCTGTGAAGGCCTGGTTTAACATAGCTTTCACTTGTTCTAAGTTTGGTGAAGTTGAAAGATTATAGGCGATAATTTCACTATTAAAGCCATCTAAAACTGGTGATAAGTAAAGTTTTTTTGACTGCTTGCTTTGGAATGGCAAATTCTGTCACATCTGTATAGCACTTTTTCCATTGGTTTGGTTGCTTCAAATTGGCGTTGAATGAGATTTTCTGCTTTCTTGCCAATCTCTCCTTGGTAAGAAGAATACTTCCGTTTACGACGAATTCGAGCACTTAAACCAAGAACCTTCATCAGACGTTGCACTTTCTTATGATTTACCATGAAGCCACGATTTCTCAATTCAAGAGTCATTCGACGATAGCCGTAATTTCCTTTATGCTCACAATAAATTGATTGAATTTCAGCTTTAAGCTCTTTATCTTTGTCAAATCCATCTAGTTGTTTCAACTGATAGTAGTAAGTTGAGCGAGCTAAACCAGCCGTTTCAAGAAGTAAATCTAGTCGAAATCCTCCTGTGACCATTTCTCTAATTGTCTCTGCCTTTCTCGCTGTAAGGCTTCGTCCCTGTCTTCTAGTTCTTTTAACTTTTTTAGGTAAGACACCTCGGTACGTAAGCGTTCATTCTCCTCTTGGAGTCGTTCTAGTTCTGTCATTTCTTCCCAAGTTTTCTTACGTTTACGTCCCATTTTAGGTACTCTCTCTCTTGTTTTTTCAACAATAGTATACCCATTTTTCTTGTATTGTGCTATCCAATTTTTCAACAGAGAAGGATTGGGTAGAGCATAATCTAAAGATACACTTTTTCGTGAACGACCTTTAAGCAAAACTTTATTAATTATTTCTTCCTTTAATTCGGGAGAATAGTAACGATTCTTCCCTTTTTTGACGATTTCTATTCCGTAACGTTCAATCAACCTCACCATATATTTTAGTCCAGAAACATCCACACCAAATCTTTTTGAAAGCTCTTTGAAGCTTCTCCCCTGTTTTCTCAGTATATATATCTGAATCTTGTCCTCATAAGTTAATTTCATAATAAAAACACCTCAAAAGTTAGATTTTTTCTGTCTAACTTTTGGGGTGCAGTTCACTGATCCATAAGGGGAGTTTTTATTATAGTCTTAACGTACTGATGGTAGCAAGATCTTTCGTAACAATAGCGGTATCAAATCTCACCTCAAATAGAATCAGCGATTCTCCTGCGTAATCTATCGTCTTTTTATAATCTGGAACCTTTGCAATGAAATGTTCTGCCATATCAACTACCGTTTTCGAACTTCTTTTTGCGAAACCTTTGGCTTTGACATGCTGGTTTCCAGTGTGAGGAATAGTTGTAAAAGCGATAGAAGGATTTTCTTCTATTTCCTTAACTTTGTCATTATCTTTAAAGGACGAAAAATAAAGAATGTTTTCACAAGGATCAAAATAGAAATTTACGATTCTCACATTAGGAACGTTATTCACAGAAGTTGCCAAGGCCATTTCTGTTTGTTCCATCATTATTCTCAAAAATTCTGTTTTCGTGTTCATTTTCAAAGCCTCATTTCCTTAGATTAATTATATCTGAAAGCCTATAAAATGTCAGTCGAGAAAATGAAAGCAAAGTGTTTCTTTGAGCTTAAAACTGATTGAAAGCAAGTCATATCTATAGTACAATGAAAATATAAATGTTTGAAAAATTAATTTAGAAAGGAAAACAGAATGCACGAAACACATTCTCTCCGTGAGCGATTTCTTGTTTTCTTCAAGATTTTTGTGCCCATACTGATTTATCAGTTTGCCAACTTCTCGGCAGCCTTTGTGGACACTACCATGACTGGTCAATACGATGCCCTACACTTGGCGGGGGTAGCCATGGCAACGAGTTTATGGAGTCCTTTTTTCACCTTCTTAACAGGTATCGTCTCTGCCCTAGTTCCTATTATCGGACACCATCTAGGAGCAGGTCGCAAGGACCGAGTGGCACCTGATTTCTATCAATTTCTTTATATGGCTTTGGGCCTATCACTTATCCTCTTTGCCCTCGTTTTTCTAGGAGCACCATTGGTTTTGAATCATTTAGGTTTGGAGCCTTTGGTCAGAAAGGTTGCCCTTGGTTATCTACGCTTTCTAAGTCTTGGGATTATTCCCCTTCTACTCTTTAGCGTGGTTCGCTCCTTCCTTGATGCCCTTGGTCTCACGCGCCTCTCCATGTATCTCATGCTTTTGCTCCTACCTCTCAATGGTTTCTTCAATTTCCTCCTCATCTATGGCATTGCTGGTCTACCAGAGTTAGGGGGAGCTGGAGCTGGTCTGGGAACTTCAATGGCTTATTGGGCCCTTCTCCTCATTTCCATTGCCGTTATCAGAAAGCATAAAAAGGTTAAACCCTACCACATTGAAAAGATTCAACCCCTTGATAAAGTAGCTCTGCTTGACGCCCTTAAACTAGGTCTCCCTATTGGTGGAACGGTCTTTGCGGAAGTCGCCATCTTCTCTGGTGTTGGTTTGGTTATGTCTAAATATCCGTCCCTAGTGATTGCCAGTCACCAGGCGGCCATGAATTTCTCAAATCTCATGTACGCCTTCCCTCTCAGCATTTCCAGTGCCATGGCTATCATCATTTCCTACGAATTTGGGGCTAGACGCATGGATGCGGTCAAGAGCTATAGCAAGCTGGGACGATTGACAGCTCTAGGATTTTCTATCTTTACCTTGATTTTCCTCTACTTCTTACGCTATGATTTGGCAGAACTCTATGGGCATGAGCCTGAATTTTTGAGAATGACAGCCATTTTCATGACCTATAGCCTCTTCTTCCAAGTGGCAGATGTCTTTGCGGCTCCGCTTCAAGGAATCCTCCGTGGCTACAAGGATACCAAGGTGCCTTTTTATCTCGGTGTCCTAGCCTACTGGGGCATCACCTTCCCAGTTGGCTTCCTTCTTGAAAAAGTCACTGGGCTGGGCCCCTACAGTTACTGGATTGGCCTGATTGCCAGTCTTATCGTCAGCGGTCTCTGTTACCAATGGCGCTTAAATAGAATCGTCAAACGTTACGAATCACAACATTGATTATCCCTGAAGCAGTCTTGTCAGACTGCTTTTTCTATGCTCAAATCCCGATAATACAGAAAAAAACCTCCTGCATATTGAAAACAGATAGACTGTTATCAATACACAGAAAGCTTCTTTTGATGAGTGATTAATTATATTCAGATTTTCCTGACCTATTACCAAACTGGATGCATTAATGAAAACATAGATGTTTAATATTGAAAAAAGTATCACAGAGACCAGCTGGATCAACTAGGGCACCATAAATCATGACTAAACCACAGAGAGCTAGGAAATGATAAACATAAACTACTTTCTCCCCTGTTTTAGGAAGTAAAAGAAAAGACCAGAACCACAAGACACAAATGGCTATTAATATGATTAGTTTATTCATCCATTCCATAATAATCTCCGTCACAAAGGTTACGCACAATAAAATAGTCCTTAGGACTATCTGAATGTTATCATAAAATCTAACAAGTGCTGTCATTACTTCTTAAGGAAATATCTTAGTATTCTCTTGCTAGTCTTGTTTAGGTAAGTTAAGACATATAAAATCATATTGGGAGGTTGGGAAGACTCATTATTACACAAAGTACAATAATGTTTACAGACGCCAAAACCAGCAAAAGCTAAGGAGAAGGACATGTTGACACTTGTCAGATTTCTCACTATTATAGTGTACTATTTTTTTATTTGAAACGTAAAACAATTTTGCCCAAATTGTTAAAAAATGTAATGAAAGGTCACTTTTTTATCCTGAATGGTTAGGTTACATATCATGTTAGGTTTAAAAGGCTTTCATCTCATTTACAGTTTCTTCTGTCATGAAAAAAGAGGTTAGAACCAAGGGGAACCAACCTCTTTTTAGTAAGTAATATCATTCTTTAGATTACCTAATCAGTCCACTTGATCAAGCAAGTAAGCATAGCCCTCTTTTGCCATGTCAGCTTTAGGAACAAATCGTGTCGCTACCCCATTGATACAGTAGCGCAAGCCACCCTGATCACTTGGCCCATCTGGGAAGACATGACCTAGATGAGAATCGCCCACACGACTACGAACTTCGATGCGATCCATATGGTGCGAATGGTCTTCCTTGTAGTTGGCTACCTCGGGGCTTATAGGGCGAGAGAAACTTGGCCAACCACAGGCTGAATCAAACTTGTCCTTGGACGAAAGAGTGGCTCACCAGTCGCCACATCAACATAAATCCCAGGCTCAAATTGATTCCAAAGCGGACTCGTAAAGGCCCGTTCTGTTCCATTCTCCTGAGTCACAGCGTAGGCTTCTGGACTCAAACTTTCCTTAAGCTCCTCTCGATTCGGCTTGTGATAAGCACTAGCATCAATAACAGGACTAGCTGCCTGATTGACATTGATATGACAGTAGCCATTAGGATTTTTCTTGAGATAATCTTGATGATAATCCTCAGCGGGAATAAAGTGCTGAAGTGGCAACAATTCAACCGACAAAGGCTGACCGTATTGCTCAGTCATTTCTTGGAAAACTTGCTCTATAGTCGATAAATCATTTGCATCCGTGTAGTAAACACCCGTACGGTACTGAGTTCCCACATCATTGCCCTGTTTGTTTTTACTCAGAGGATTGATGATACGGAAGAAATGTAGCAGAATCTCACGCAAGGACACCTTGCTAGCATCATAGGTCACCTGAACGGTTTCAGCGTGGCCCGTCTGACCGATAAGCTCATAGCGAGTTGTCTCACTACGGCCATTGGCATAACCCGAAACCGCATCAAGCACACCAGGCACGCGAGAAAAATACTCCTCAACACCCCAGAAACAGCCACCAGCAAGATAAATCATATGATTATTTAGATTTGACATTTTTAACACTCCCTTCAATAGATACTTTCATCTCCACGCCTTAAGTGTAACGCTTTTGAGAAGATTTCGCACTTATAGTGACTTGAGGGAGAAAAAATCCCATCACAAGTGTGATAGGATTTTATGTTTATTCCATTTCGAAGCTTTCGCTCTTAATCTTATCTGGTAAGACGAGAGACAAGAGGATACACAAGATGGCTGGTATCAACCATGGCAAGGATGCTCCTGACAATGGTAGGAAGTTAATAAGGGCATTTAGTCCTGCAAGCTTGAATTGGCTACCAATAACGCTGAGCAAGGCAATCAGCGTGACTACAGCAACTGTAATTTGCATACCTGGTTTAGACAAGGCCACGAACTTGTTGGCAATTACAATCATGACAATCGTAATTGTGATTGGGTAGAGAATCAAAAGCACTGGCACTGAGAAAGCAATGATATTGTTAAGTCCCAAGTTGGCAATCGCAAACCCAATCAAGGTAAAGAGAATAGCGTAAGCCTTGTATGATACTTTCGGAAATGCCTTGTGGAAGAATTCCCCAGTCGCAACGATAAGTCCTGCGGTCGTTGTGAAACAAGTCACTGTCACCATGATAGCTAGGAAAATCTGAGCAGCTGGTCCAAAGATAGCTTGTGTGGCTTGTGACAAGACGCTAGCACCAATATTGGCATCTTTTGGTAGGCCTGCCACTTGGAGTGGGAAATGATTTCCCAAGAAAGCTAGTCCCAAATACAAAGCACCAAAGAGAAGTGTCACTACAAAACCAACAACCCAAATAGTAGAAATATACTCTTTTTTAGACTTAAAGCCTAATTGGTTGAGGGTGACTACTGCCACTACACTGAAGGCCACAGAAGCCAAGGCATCCAAGGTGTTATAGCCTTCCAAGAATCCCTTACCAAATGCAGAAGCCTGATAAGCTTGGCTAGCTTCCTGAGGACTGTGACCACCGTATTTAAGAGCTCCTGCCACAATAACCATAACAATCATGATAGCAAAGACAGGTGTTAAAATACGTCCAATACTATCTAGAATTTTAGATGGGTTCATGGCAATCCAAAGTGCTAGAGCAAAGTAGATTACGGTAAAGACAAAGAGCCAAAGGCTAGTATGTCCACTTCCAATCAAAGGCGAGAAGCCAATTGAAAAGGCGGTGGCCGCCGTTCTAGGAATGGCAAAGAAAGGACCAATGGACAGATAAAGTACTGCCAAATAGACTAGGGCAAACTTAGGCGAGATTTTTTGAGAAATCTCATGAATGTAACCCTTAGGATTTAAAGTCCCGATAACCAGTGTTAGGATGGCAATACCAACACCTGATAGGACAAAGCCGGCAATGGCTGGCCAAAAATGACCTCCAGATTCAAAGCCTAACTGAGGGGGAAAGGTCAGATTTCCCGCTCCAAAGAACATACCAAACAACAATAAAGCTGTAAGGCTTCCCTTTTTTAACATAAGTTTCTCCAATCTAAAACAAACAAGATCTCATGCCCCAAATAGACACAACTTGTTTATTATAATTTTTAGTCAACTTATTTAGTATGGCATGATTAGTTTGGAACTTCAAGCTATTGAAACGTATTTACAAAGGTTTTTAAAATTGCAAATTTTCTGTATCCTTGTACGAAAAAACTAGACAAGATTCTCATCTCGTCTAGTTTGATATTTTGATTATGGGTGACTGACAATCAATTCAAGCTCTCCCTTAATTTGCCATGTTTCAACATCGCTAGGAAGAATAAAGTGGCTGCCTTTTGCAATTTGGTATTCTTGATCATCGACTAAGAGGCTTCCTTGACCGTCAAGTACACTAAACAAACTGTAATCAGCAGTCTTTTCAAAATCAGCCTTACCTGAGATTTCCCATTTGTAAACAGCGAAGAAATCACTTGCTACTAAGAGCGTTGACTTGAGATCATCTACTTTTGTTGTGACTGGTCGACTGTTGGCTGGCTCACCGATATTAAGGACATCGATAGATTTTTCAAGATGGAGTTCACGCAGGTTACCTTGATCATCTTTACGGTCAAAATCATAAACACGGTAAGTCGTATCACTAGATTGTTGCGTTTCAAGAACCATGATACCTGCACCAATAGCATGCATGGTACCACTTGGAACATAGAAGAAATCTCCTGCTTTAACTGGAACCTTAGTCAAAAGATTTTCCCAATCCTTACTTTCAATTTGCTGACGCAGTTCTTCTTTTGATTTGGCATTGTGGCCATAAATAATTTCAGCGCCTGGCTCAGCAGCAATGATATACCAACACTCTGTTTTACCAAGTTCACCTTCATGTTCAAGTCCATAAGCATCATCTGGATGGACCTGCACACTAAGCCAATCATTAGCATCCAAAATCTTAGTCAAAAGTGGGAAAACAGGTTCTTGACGATTGCCAAACAACTCACGGTGCTCTGCATAAAGAACATCTAAAGTTTGACCGGCATAACGACCATTCTTAATAGTAGAAACACCATTTGGGTGAGCAGAAATAGCCCAGTACTCTCCGACATGGTCGCTTGGAATGTCGTAGCCAAAGACATCACGCAAATGCGTACCACCCCAGATTTTTTCTTGCATAACAGATTGTAAAAATAATGGTTCAGACATAATTACTCCTTTTTCTAGGAACGAGAGGCCTTAACATTTTTTGGAATTCAAGAAAAGGTGTTGACTCTCTTAGAGATTAACAGTGAAGTCTTACATAAAATAACCAATCTCTTTAAGTTACCAGACTTCTGATTCTCGAAAAATTTAGGCAAGTTCTGATTGTTGATTACCTCAATTATAAGCATAATTTGTGAAAATATCAACAGAGTCCTTAAAGAAATCATAAGATTTTGGCTTAATGGCTGCAAGTCATTTCAATAGCAAATTTCCTTTAAGAATCCTACTCATTCCTTCATTTTTCGGATAGATTGATTGAATTTAAAGACTTTTTAACCTATAATGTTATTGATATTATGAAAGGAAATCTCTCAATGAAATTCTATTCCTATGACTATGTGCTAAGTCAGATTAGCCAACAAAACTGGGTTATGGTTGCCATTACTGCAGGACTTATTTTAGTGACCGGTGTATTTGCTTTTAAAGCCTTCAAAGAACGCCATGATACTAAGTTTCGTGAACTCTCTATTATTTCTATTTTAACCTTAGTTGCCGTGGTTCTAATTGCTATCAGTAATTTCCAAAGCAATCAATCTAACAACGACCAATTTAGAGCATCTCTTCACTTTATCGAGGTTGTGTCTAAAAATCTTGACGTTGATAAGAGCAAGGTTTATGTCAATACTTCTACTACTACAGATGGCGCTATCCTCAAAGTTGGAAACAAGTACTATCGTGCCATCTCAGGTTCAGAACCTGACAGCTACTTGCTAGAACAAATAAAACTTTACAAGTCTGATGTTGAACTCGTGGAGGTTAAAAAATGACATCTTTTTATCTTACTGTTGCAATTAAACTAGCCTTGGGGCTTATTTCACTCGTCTTTGTTATCAATTTAACAGGTAAAGGAAACCTAGCACCTAGCTCAGCTACTGACCAAGTACAGAACTTTGTTCTTGGTGCAATCCTCGGTGGTACAATTTATAGTAGTACCGTTTCAATCCTCCAATATATCGTGATTTTGATTATTTGGACGATTTTGATTTTACTTCTTAAATGGCTCATCACCAATATTCACTTTATCAAACATTTGATTGACGGTAAACCAACCGTCATCATCAAACAGGGTCAACTAGATCCTGAAGCTTGTCGCTCTATAGGACTTTCAGCTTCTGATGTCGCTTTAAAATTACGTTCTCAAGGAATTTTTCAACTCAAAGAGGTTAAACGTGCAGTTATTGAACAGAACGGCCAATTGATTGTGGTTCGTGCGGGTGATGAAAATCCGAAATACCCAATCGTTACTGATGGGGTCATTCAAACAGAAATTCTTGATACTATTGGTAAAACGGAGGATTGGTTAAATGAAGAGCTTCAAAAATGGGATATGAAAACGTTTCGGATATCTTTATTGCTGAGTACGATAAAGGAAACATTAATGTCGTTACTTATTAAACAAACCACTTGCATTACCGTTTAATATTGTCTATAATGGTATCATCATAAAAAGGAGGTTCTACTATGGGAATCGAAGATAAATTAAATCAAGCTAAAGGCGCTCTTAAAGAGGGTGCAGGTAAACTGACTGGCGACAAAAAGACTGAAATCGAAGGTGCGGTTGAAAAAGTTGTAGCAAAAGCAAAAGACGGTCTCGAAGATGTTAAAGAAGGCGTTGAAGGTGCTGTTGAAGGCCTTAAAAATGCTTTTTCTAAAAAATAATAATAAATAAACAGAAGCTCTTTTCCTTTTTTGAAGAGGGCTTCTGTTTTTCTTTATGTTCTTAACTAGAATTACTTACGAGAATGCTTGCTTCCTTTTAAGGCAAATGAGGTTGTCATCATAACTGCTCCTAATGCGCCTAGTCCCAAGCTACTCACATCACCAGTATCTGGTAACGTTGATTGGTTTGCTTGGCTACTTTGTGAACTTTTAGCAGACTGATTAGCCTTAGAGCTTGTATGTTGTTTCTGGGCAAAATTAGTTTGTACAACTGAGCTAACATTTTCCTTTTGACTCAAGCTTGACTGACCTTTTGATGCTTCAGAAGTTTGATTTTGAGTAGGAATCTTATTCAACTTCTCAGCAGTCTCTTGATTTTGTTGTTGGGTGCTACTTGTCTTATCTGTCCTTGCCTGTGCGGGCTGTACTTCTGCTGACTGATTTGCAACTGCTACTTCAGACATCAATGATGTTACTTCAGGGTCTGAAGCATTAGTCCTTGATGAGCCTTGAGCTGATGGGCTTGTGCTACTTGCTGTCGTAGAAGTTGTGCTACTCACATTTGGAGACGTTGAGTTACTTGTTTGACTTGCAAAGTTTGGTGGAGTTGGACGTCCTGTATTAGACGTCTGACTTGTTGAACTTGTAGTACTTGTGCTAGACGTATTCTCAGAACTTATTGAACCAGATTGGCCCCATGGTGTGTTAATGCTACCAGTATTAGTTGAGCTTCCGCCATAGCTAGTCGGTCCCCCATAGCCTCCGAAATTATCAGACATTGAGCTATTGCCAAAGCCACCGCCTGGGAAGCCGCCTATGCCACCAGCACCAGGACCATTGTTTGTGCCTTCTTCAGTAGCTGTTGCAGTGGCACTTGAACCACTTGAGGTCGTGATGGTATAGGTTTCACCCGAAGTTAGACTCTCGGTACTAAAGACTACATTTCCAAATGAAGACGTCGCTGTCGTTGTGGCAACAACATTTCCAGAGCTATCAGTGACTGTGATGGTGTCCCCTGCACTACCTGAAATGTTGGCCATGATATAAGATTGGCTCGAACCCGTTGTAAAGGCCTGAGCCATTCCTTGGTTACCAATAGCCCATACAGTACCACCCGAGATAATACCTGTCCCATCATAGTCGATAGCGGCATTATCTGCACTTGTCTGAGCGACATAGAGAGAACCACTTTTAACTGTCACATTCCCGTTACTGTCAATACCATCACCGTCTGCTAGGATTGTAACCGTTGCACCGTCAATATTGATGGCAACTTCATTTTCCAAATCAGAAGTCGAGTTGGTTAGGCTTGAAGTGTCTGCACTGTCCTTGGTCGTCCACTCAGTGGCGTTAATACCGTCATCTCCAGCAGTGATGTCAACGGTTCCACCTGTCAAATTGATATAACGTCCTTCAAGGCCTTCGTCACCTGCCACGACTGTTACTTTAGAATTGCCTTCAATGGTCAATTCATCCGTAACCGTGATACCTTTATCAGTCGCATTAATGGTTACCGTTGAGTCGGTAATTGTCAAATCACCACTATTCACATCTGTTTCGTCTTCGACTTGAATACCATCATCAGTTGCTGTGATGTTGACTATGGCATTTTTAATGGTTACAGCTGTCGTCGCATTGATGCCATCCTTGGCCTCAGAAGTCAAATCAAGCGTTACAGAGTCAACCGTTACACTGTCAGCCTTAATGGCGTGCTTTTCAGTACTTGAAAGGGTAAGGGTGCTTCCAGTACCACTCGTGATTGTTAAGGCACCAGCGGCTTCAATCGCATTAGCAGACGTCGAAGAAATAGAACTGTCTGAAAGGACATTAACAGTCAATTCTGCTGAAGAATTGGAAGTAATAGACGAATCCGTTAAGGTCACACCATCCAAGTAGATTGTAACTGGATCTGTCACGCTACCTGACACAATAATGGTATAGCTTGAACCATTTCCGGTCAAAGTGTATGATCCTGCTTGATTGATGGTAATTGTCGTTCCATCAACTGTGACAGTACCGCTATCACTTGTTACCACGGTTGTTCCATTGAAAGTAATCGTTGTCGTTGAGCTTTCTGAATCACTATCTTCAGACTCAGTTGTCGTCGTTTCAGTAGCTGCGTCTGAGGCACTGTTAGTTAAAACTGAAGCTGTTTCGGAAGCAGTGGTTTCAGTGGTGCTTGAGCTTGTATTAGTGCTAGTGTTTCATCTGCATTGTTCGTTTCAGATGCTGACGTTTCACTAGTTGTGCTCTCAGCAGTTTCAGAAGAACTTGCTTCTGGAGTTGCGGAAGTACTTGAATCATCAGATGTTTCACTGCTTGTTGATGTAGCAGTCGTGTCCTCTGTCGTACTTGTTGTACTTATTGTTGACGAATCAGTGTCTGAAGTTGAAGCCGCAGTTGAAGTACTTGTAGCCGATTCTGTGCTTGTTTCAGTAGTTTCTGATGTATTGTCGGTCTGAGTACTTTCTTCAATTAAATCAGCAGTGGTTTCACCTGTTGAAACCGTTGAGAGTGTTGATTCAGTGTTAGTCTCATCGGCTGAAGCCTTATTTTCATTTAAGACGACTGAGCTACCGAAAATTAAGCTAGCTACTAGGACTGAACCCGCTGTTTTCCATTTTGATGATTTTTTAATGGCGTAACGTTCTTGTGTTTGTTTCGTATCTTTGTATGTCATATCTTAGACCTCTTTCTTACTTTTGAGATGCCTCTATTAAACACAAGAAACCTAAGACAAGACTTAAAGAAAGGTTAATCTTTCCTTAAAGTAAAAAAGTCCCCAAGATATTGGGAACTTTCAATCTCTAGGATAGACCACCCTAAATTCTTCCAAAACAACCAGACTGTCCTGACTAAAATGTAATCCAACCTCTTCTAACCAATTGCTAAAGAGATCCTCATGAAGCTCTTGCCAATAGGTTAGCCCACGGTCTCCTTCACCTTCCTTGTAGGCATGGTCTTTAGAAACCTCTTTAAATGGGATGACCTCAACTTTAGTCGTTTCAATAATACAGATAACATTCTCCTTACTATCAAGAATGACGCTCAGTTCATTTTCCTTGGGCAATGGTTCATTCCCCACTGCATACAAGTCAAAAGCTGAACTGGTTGCTGTCTTTTGCCCCATCAATACGAGTTCTGCCAAATAATCTGCTTCCACGCCAAAGGCCCAGGCATCAATCTTATCTCCGATTGTCTGATTTAAAATCTTATAGGCTTGCCACATCTGGTCTGATTTCATCAATCTACTCCTGCTTTTACTTTCCTTCCATTATATCAAAAAATGATAGGCCAGATGGCACTATCATTTTCATCTTAATACTTAGAATGTTTGTAACCGTAAAAGGCATAGATCACTGAACCGATTAGCACTGCCAAACCAAAGGCTAACCATGTCTGCCAACTGTACTGACTCATAAAGGAGAGACAGACGATAATTGAAATAATAGGCAAGACCGGAACAAACGGAACCTTGAACTCGTCCTTCTGTGGCAAGCCCTTGTCCTTACGAAGAATAATGAGGGCAATAGCCAAGAGAACTAAGTAAGCCAAGGTCGCAATGTTAACCAATGATGCCATGTTGGCCAAGGAGAATATACCTGCTGAGATAGCTGACAATACGCCTGTCAAAAGTGTCGCATGATGTGGAACTTTATTAGTCTTTGAAACCTTTTGAAAGGTTTGAGGAAGGAAACCATCACGCGCCAGGCTATAAACCATACGGCTAAGGGCATAGGCCATTGAAATACATACCGTAATCAAGGTCATAATAGCAACTACAGAAACGTAGTTGGCTGCCCAAGAAATACCGATATAGCGAAGGGCATAAGCCACAGCATCATCAACATTCAACTTGGTATAGTGAACCACTCCTGTCAAAACGAGCGAAACCACTGCATAGAGTGAAGCCACGATAATCAAGGCAAGAACGATACCTCGAGGAACGTTCTTTTGTGGTTCTTTAATCTCGTCTACTGTCATAGAGATAGACTCGAAACCAAGGAATCCAAAGAACATGAGGGAGGCACCTGCCATAATTCCTGTCTTTCCTCCATAAATTTGCCCAAAGCCAAATGGTGCAAAATTTGCCCAGTTGCTAGGATTCAAATGGAAGAGACCCACTAAGATGAAGACCGCCAAGGCTGAAAACTTGAGCACTACCAATAGGGAGTTCAAACGAAGGGCCTGCTTGGAATTCATGAGAAGAAGAGCCGTCACCAAGACCAAGACCAAGACTGGCAAGAGGTCAATGTAAGTGCCTTGACTGGGATTGAAAGGTCCACTGATGGCTTGAGGCAACTTAAGACCAAAGCTAGCCAGTAGACCCTTGAGGTAGGCACCCCAACCAGAGGCAACACTGGATACGGCATTCATAAAGACAATCATGGTCAACCAGCCACCCATCCAGGCAGGATACTCCCCCCAGACAGCATAGAGGTAACCATAGACACCACCGGCTGATGGGTAACGTGAGGCAAACTCGGCAAAGAAAATCGCTGACATCCCAACACACACGGCTGAAATCAAGACTGAAATAATCAGGGCAGGACCAGCTAGAGTCGATGCCGCAGTACCAGTAATCGTAAAGATTCCTGTACCAACCATGGCACCGATTCCCAGAAGGACCACATCCCTAAGGGTCAGATGTCGTTTCATCTCAGTCTGAGCGAGACCAACATCCTTTTTACGAAAAATACTCATTTTTATACTCCATTTTTTGCTAAATACCGAACTATTATACCATATTTCTCGGTCTAAATGGTCTTTTTTCTGTATTTTTATACTTTTATTGGTGAATGCTATGCCAAAAATAGGGACTCCTAATGCTTACTTTTTAATTTTCCATACATCTCGATTAAAAGGAGCTTGCTAAAATGGTCCCTATATCATTCTATTTCGTTTCTCAAATCCTTACCTAAAAAGAATTTTTCAATTTTTAGAAAAAAACATGAAAATCTTATGAATGCGTTTGATTCTTCTAATGAAAGATGTTAGAATGGGGTCATTAAAAAGGAAAAGGGGAACTTTTATGGAAAAATAAAGTTCATTTTAAACTTCATAAAGTGAAAAAAACAATGGGTTACCATTGCCGTGTCTGGTTTGGCACTTGGTGCCTCATTGATTGGAGTTAGTGTCTCTGCCGACGAACAAGCTGCCAATCAAGTCACCTCAGCTAGCACGCATGAAAGCGTCAGCCAGGATCCTGATCTTGTCGTCACAGAAACAACCGTAGCTCCGACAAAGCTGATCAAGTCGCAACCAATAGTGCAACTGATACAACTGCTACTGTTACAGCTGATAAGCAGCCAGTCCTTAAAGAAGACCAAGCAAGTAGCACTTACAATTTGTCTAGTGGCGAAACGAGAACTGCTACTTCAACTTCAGAAACAGCTAGCACAGTCACTGACGTAAACAGTCAAGCACCGGAATCTGTTGAAACTACTGTCGTTTCTGGCGGTCAATTCAAGAGCGATGCTGAGGGCAACTGGTACTACCTTAAAGACGGGAAAAATCTGACAGGTGCCCAAAACGTTGACCATTTCGACCTTTATTTCCACGAAGATGGAAAGCAAGCTAAGGGTGAGATTATCACAGAAAATGGACAATCTTTCTACTATGACAAAGCTAATGGCCGTAAGGTAACCAATACCTCTATCAACATCGATGGTCAAGCCTACAATGCTGATGCCCAAGGTCGTTTGACAGCAGTTCTACCTGAAACAAACAAACGCAACCAGTTTATTGAAGACAACAACCACAACTGGTATTACCTCGGCAAAGATGGCAAACCCGTCACTGGTGCTCAGAACATCGATGGCTTTAACCTCTACTTCCACGAAGATGGTCGACAAGCTAAAAATGAAATCGTCACTATTAATGGTGATAGCTACTATTTCGATAAAGATAATGGACGTCGTGTAACAGGTCGCCAATATCTTGATTTTGCAAACCATAAATACTTTGGTTACTACTACTTCGACAAAGATGGAAAGATGGTAAAAGATGACTTCATCACTGAGAATAGCAATCTTTACTACTTTGATGCTACTGGTAATCAACCTGATTCTGTCTTTGTCTCAGATAAGTCGGGCAACTGGTACTACTTCGACAATTATAAGGCAACTAAAGGCTTCTCAGCCCCATTTGGTTTCCGCACCGAATTCCTAGACCGTAGCCAAGCTGACTACAAGACAAGCGTTCAAACCTGAACGGACAACAGTATTACTTTGATCCTAAGACTGGTATCATGGTAACCAATCGCTATGTTTCTGACGACAAGGGGAATTGGTATTACTTTGGTAAAGAGGGTAAAGCGCTTCATGGCTTCCAAACGGTAGATGGTAGCCTTCACTACTTCAATGATAGTGGTCAACAAGTCAAAGGGGACTTCCTTTACTACGATAACGATATCTACTATTTCGACAAAGACAATGGAAATCCAGTAACTAACCAATTTATCAATAGAGACAACTCTTGGTACTACTTCGGAGCTGATGGTAAAGCCGTGTCTGGTTTCCAAACCATTAACGGACAGAACCTTTATTTCCACGAATATGGTGTCCAAGCCAAGGGACAACTGGTTACTATTGACGGCAAAACCTACTACTTCGATCCAAATACAGGTGACAAGTGGGTAAATCGCTCACTTACCTTAAACGGTACGGTCTATAACTTTGATAGCAATGGTGTGGCGACTACTAAAGCTGACCAAACCACAAATCGAAATCAATTTGTTAAAGGTACTGATCAAGAATGGTACTACTACGATGCTAATGGCAAAAAGGTCACTGGTTTCCAAACTATTAACAAGGACCTCTACTACTTCAACGATAAGGGCCAACAAGTCCGAGGAAAGATTTTCAATCTAGGTGATAACTACTACTTTGCCAACAAAGACACCGGTGCTGTCCTTCGTAATGCCTTCTACCATGATAAATCTATTGGTCGTTACGGTGCTTTCTCTGAATACATCTACTACGCTGGTAATGACGGTGCCTTCAAGACAGGTTGGTTTGAAGTTGATGGCAACCGTTATTATGGTAGCGACTATTCTGATGACGACACACCTAAAGGAAACCTCTACACAGGAGTTATCAACTCTCAACTCTTTAGCCCAGATGGAAAACTCTTGACAAACGGTCTCTATCCTGAGTTCAAGCGTACTGGTGAAAATTCGTATGAACTTGAAGGTGTCTATGTTACAGATGCCGACGGTAATATCAAAGAAGGTCCTTATCAATATGATGGTAAGATTCTTGGATCTAAATATAGTAACGTCCGCCAATCACAATGGTCAACTTTTGACGAATGGGACATTCTTAACGGGCACCTCTACCACTTCGACTCAACACCTATGACCTTCACAGCACCAAATGGCCAAAAAGTGACCACAAACGTTGCCATTGCAACAACTAACAAAGCTCTTACTTATCGCGGTATAACCTTTAATTTTGATGCCAAGGGTATTGATGCGGCAAAAGAAAAAGCCATCCACTTTGACCAATTGCAGACGGATCGTAGCGGCACAAGTTATCTCTATGAAAATGGTCAAAAAGTCACTGGCTTGAAGACCTTTGATGACGTCACTTACTATTTCTATGAAGATGGCCGTCAAGCCAAAGGCACAGAGGTCACAATCAATGGTAAGACTTACCAATTTGACCAATTGACTGGTATCATGACACGTAACGCCTTTTCAAAATCATACAACTACGAAGGCTCTCCACGCTTCCCATACTACCCAACACGCTACTATGGTAACGACGGGGCTGCTCTGACAGATTGGCAAACTATTGATGGCAAGAACTACTACTTCCGAGCTAGTGGGAACCTTGAAACAGGACGTTTTGTCATCGGAGACAGAGCCTATAACGCTGATGACAATGGTGTAGTTGCTGACCGCAAGGGTGAACCTGCTTATCGCAATCGCATTGTCTACGATAAAGGCGACAACTACTATTACAATGACAAAGGTGAGAAAGTTACTGGCTTCCAAGAAGTTGATGGCAAGGTCCTCTACTTCGACGCTGAAGGCAAACAAGTCCTAGGACGCTTCGTCACAGTCGATAACCACACCTACTATTTCGATCCTAAAACAGGAGAAAAATACACTAACCGCTCTGTCCTCATCGACGGTAAACTCTATACCTTCGACAAAGACGGACATGTCGTGTCATAAGATGAGATGAAACAGAGACGAATGTCTTGGTTTTTTTGACACCAAAATTATTGGCTAGAAGGGCCTGGCATTCTCATCTTAAAACTTAGAAGGTTGGTAACCATAACAAAAATAAAAGCTAAACCTCTTTGTAAAGTATAGGCGTTTCATAATCAATATTCAACATGGTATAGTGGATAAGGTTCGTCAATACCAGAGTAACTAGAGAATAGAGAACTGCTACAATTATCAGGGATATGACAATAAATGTTCATATATTATTGATTAAAGTTTTTGAAATATAAGTTTTTTTATTAAACATAAATCACTTTTTATGAATCCTCTAGAAAATCATAAAAAGCCCTAATTTTTGAATGAAATTTTACATTAACACTCGTAATGTACTATTACTATCATGTTTTAAATCATTTTAAGTATCAAACAAAATTTTTCAATTTACATATTTTTAATTTTTTGACTTTTATAATCACCTCTGTTATAATCATCATATATCAAGGAGGAATTAATGAACATGAATAAGAAATTACATGCTACTATTGGTCTTAGTGCTGCAATTTTAGCACTTGGTCTATCATCTTCTGCACTTGCAGATGAACAAGAATTGCCAGTAAGTCTTCCCGCTACAGAGGCTCTTGATAACACTTCTTTTGAAAACCTAGTTGTTGAAAACATCCCTGCTTCAGCCGTTGATGTTAATCTAACTAGCGAATCAGTAAGCACAACTGCTACTGCTAATCCTGGCACTGAGGTTAACTCAGCGAGCACTGCTATCCTTAGCGAGGAAGTAACTACACCTGCAAGTACTCCTACACCAGCAGTTGAAAATACAACTCCTGTAAGTCTTGAAGAATCAAGTCCAGTTGTAAACACACCAACGGTTGATGAACGTGTGTCAGAAGTTCGTATTCATCATATTCGTCGTACAACTGAAGCAAGTTATTCACAATTTAGCTCTCAAAAGATGTGCTTTACACAACGATTAAAGTACCTGCATTCACTGAATACGACACATCTGCTTTTGCACCAAAGAACGGTTACCGATGAAAATGGAAAAACATGGTATTTTGCTAAATACGACGATATAGTACTTAACAATAAGAGTAATTACGGCGCTCCTAAAAAAGGAATTGCTTCAAGTCCTATGATTGATGTTACCTACTTCTATGATGATGTTGACCTTGCTCCAACTGTCGCACAACAAGCCCGTTTTGTCGATGAGAAGGGACAGGAAATTGCTCAATCAAAGTCAACATGGTTAGACGCGATATTGATTTAGCTTACTATGCCTATTTCCCGACTGCGCCTGAAACGATCCAAGCTAATGGTAAAACATATAAGCTACAATCAACTGATGATCAAGAAATTAAGTCACACAAAATTCGTATTTCAAATACTGTGACAATCACTTATATTTACAAGGAAGTTACTGAAGGAACAGCTGAAAAACCTGTAACACCTGTTACACCAACAAGTGCTAAAAAACTTCGTCTTCCTAAAGGCAATAACGGTGTGAAAACGCGTATCCCTGTTAACTACAAACACCAAAACAAATTCTTCAAAACCAAGGAACTACAAAAATTACGTCTCCCTAAAAGGGAATAATGGTGTGAAAACACGTGTACCGGCTAAAAAGAACACTCCTATTCTTGCAGTAGACTACTTATAGCTACAAAGACAAACTAAACTCGTCTTTGTCATTCTTAATTAAAACAGCAGATTTTTAAATCATATATTCCAAATCATAACTAGCATCAGAAAGAATACGTGCCAAAAATTGTTGGGTACGTTTTTCTTTTGGTCTGTAAAAAATGTCTTTTGGACTCCCCTCTTCAATGACATGCCCTCCATCCATGAAAACGACATGGTTAGCTACATCTCGTGCAAACCCCATTTCATGAGTCACAACTACCATTGTTGTTCCTTCATGAGCAAGTTGTTTCATGACATCCAGAACATCCCCAACTAGTTCTGGATCAAGGGCTGATGTTGGTTCATCTAACAAGATAACTTCTGGTTTGACTGCTATTGCTCTAGCTAAACCAATACGTTGTTGTTGTCCTCCTGAAAGTTGTGATGGGTAGTAATCTTTAAAATCCAGAAGACCAACTTTTTTAAGTGCTTCTTCAGCAATCTCTTGCGCTTCACTTTTGGGAACTTTCCTGGCAATCACTAAACCTTCCAAGATATTCTCAATGGCAGTCTTGTTTGCAAATAAATTGTAATGTTGAAATACAAAAGCTGTTTTCTTTCGGATATCTAAAATATCTTTCTTTGATAACTTATCCAAAGAGTAGTCCTTACCCAGAAATTGTTAATTGACCTCCATCTGCTTTCTCCAAAATGATTTAGGCAACGCAAGAAAGTTGTTTTTCCCTGAACCTGATGGTCCCCAAGATGACAACCTATCTCCCTGTTTCACTTGTAGATTGACATCAACAAGAACCTGACGATCTCCAAATGTTTTTGATATATGTTTAGCTTCTAGCATAGTGACTCCCTCTATGTAAATTGCAATTTTCTTTCTCCAAAGTTAAAGAGAACTTGAATGATACCACAAATGATTAAATATAAAATGAAGATGACAAAATAAGATTCAAAATATTGATATCCATATGCTGCTTCAACTCGTGCAATTGCGGTAATATCTTTTATCGTCATAACAAAGACAAGTGACGTCCCTTTCACAATATTGATAACTAAGTTACACAAATTGGGAAGAGCAGACTTAAGTGCCTGAGGAAAAACGATTCTCAGATAAGCTTGTCTTGTTGTTAAACCTATGGCTTGTGCAGCTTCTAATTGGCCTTTATCAACAGTTAGTAATGCTGATCGAATGATTTCCGATAAGCTTCCTGTCGTCATCAAGCTATAGATAATAAAGGCATAGTAAAGCGGATTAACTTTGAAGACATCTATGTGACTCCCAATACCTTTAAAAAACTGATTTAACAAACTAGGGAACAAACTATAAAAGAATAAAATTAAAAGAATTGGAGGTGTTGCACGAATAAACGCAAGATAAACAATTGAAAAAGTCTTAATACCTCGTACCTTATAAATTTGACCCAAAGCGAGAAATAAAGCAGGTAGAAAACTCAATAGAATAGCCACAACCATGATTCCCAATGTTACTGGAACACCATATAAAGCCTTGATAAAGGTATCTATAATAAAAGTAATATTCATTTTTTACCTCTCTTTTACACTCAATTGTTGCTCTGCTATCCTAGAAATCAACGATAGAATTAATGCTATTCCCCAATAAACAAAGGCAACAGCTGTATAAGTCTCAAAGAATAATTTCCTAAATGGCGACTAATCAAAAGGTTCCCTTTGCCCATTACATCAATAAAACCAATCGTATAAGTAAAAGCTGCATCGCGCATAAGGTTAAAGTATAGCTGTTGTAATATTTGGTAAAGCAACCTTAAATGCTTGAGGGCAATAATTCTTACAAAGGTTTGTTCAGAAGTAAGCCCAATACTAAGCCCGACTTCTAATTGTCCTCAGGGATTGCTTGATAAGCTGCTTTAAATACTTCAGATATCATTGCTGAAAATAGGAGGAACCATAGTCACAAGAACAAATATCAATTTGAGACCAATCATTTATATCCAATCCTAACCACCAATTAAGAAATTCTGGAACTCCGTAAAATACCAAGAATAATAGCACAATAGGTGGGGTACAGCGTAAGATAAAAACATATCCCTTAGCTAAATTCTCTAAAGCTTTATCCTTAGAAAGGCTTGCCCAAGCAATTAATCCTCCTAATAACGACCCAAGTAAAGTCGTTAATAAGATAACCAATAATGTCATCGGTAAGCCCTTTATGATTTCAGGTAATGCTCCAAAAACTTTTGAAATGTCATAATTGACCATAATTTCTCCTAACTAAACTCACTTCAGAAGCTTATCAAAACATCCTACTTTTACGACGTTACAATTTACTTATTTGTCTACGTATGAGAAGACATCCTCACCAAAGTATTTTTTAGATAACTTTTCAAGTGTACCGTCTTCTTTTTAGTTCCTTAATTGCCTTAGTATATTCTTTTTGAAAAACTCTTCATTCTTACTATCACGATGCAAAAAGTGGATATGTTGGAATTCCTTTATAAAGGGAACCAAGTCAATTTATCCGCATATTGATGATACGCACCATCTTTATCAGTTACAGCCTTTTTCAAAAAGATAATTTAATATCAAAGTAAGCATCATGAACGATTTTTCCAAAACCCATGCATAGGCATCTGAAACTTGGAAAGATTCCGCAGATGTTAACTCAATTGGTTGATCTTTATGCTCATCGTTGTAGTCTTTGATAACATTCCACTGAGCATTTTTGTGGTGAGATTGGCACCAATCGACCATTTTGTTTTGCAAAATCAGAGATATTTTTATATTTATCTTTATCATCCTTACGAATGGTAAATCCAATAATACTTGCTCCAATTGGATCTTTCGGAATAATAAATTTTTTAGCACGTTCATCTGTATACCACGCGCCCTTAGTACCAATATCATATTTACCTGACTCTAAACCAATCAAAAGGTCATCATCACTTGTTCCAGTATATTCAAATTTGTACTGTGGAAGCTTTTTATCAATTTCCTTTAATACAGCTACCTCATAGCCATCAGAATTACCATCCTTATCAACAAAATCATAAGGAACATAGTTTTGAGTATGGGCAACCTTTAATGTTGTTACCTTTCCAGAGTCTGATTTTGCTTTTTTAGCTCCTGTTAAGTTGCGTCCAATAACTGTAGCCCCAATAAGTGCTACAACAACTGCTCCACCAATAATCCATGTCTTTTTACTCATATTAATCTCTCCTTTTTCTTACAAAATTGCTGCTTCACGTACCCATTCAATACGCTCATGGTTAATATCACTTGGAATCGTGCAATCAGCACCAATGATTAACCCATGAGTTCCAGTATCAGCAATAATCTCCCTAACCTTTTCTTGAATAGCTTTTTTAGTTCCAGTATATAGAAGACCATCTTTTCCATTTTCAAACCCACCAAGAACTGTACGACCTCCAAAAATGTTACGGCCTTTTGCCAAACTAATTCCCTCAGGACCAACCGCCCAATTAACTACCTGAGCAGGATAATCTTTAAAGAGTTCGATGTTATTGCGGGCCCCTCAGCTAGCCACAAATATGTAGGATATTGTGACCCTTGGCCTCATTGGCTGCATCTAAAACCTTTAATTCACTTGGAGCAATGATTTCCTTATAAATATCAGCACTAACACGATTATCTTGAATACTTTGAACACTTAGGGTAAATACCATCAGCACCCGACTTCTTTAATCACTCTCTGACTAAGACTTGCAATGTCTTCTCCAATAACATCTAAAAACGTAGCTTCAAAAGCTTCACGGTTCTCCCTCAATGTAATCTGCGATAGTATCATCTCCACCTGAAACCTTTCCAACTAACCATTTAAAATAAGTAACCGGAGCGAAGATATTGTAAATTGCAACAATATCTTCAGGAAAATCAGCAATCAAACTTTTTACAAGTTCAACTTGAGCAGAAATCCAAGGATGATTTGCACCTAAAGGTTCAATTGTTTGCAAATCACTGATTGACTTAAAGTCTTTAAAAACAGGCTGTGGATATGCAAAGAAACCATCACTCATCAATTTAACAAAATCAGGTTTGACTTCTTCTATAAATTTTTTATGACCAGCCTTATTTTTATCAATAATTTCTGGATTTTCAAAACCATGTAACGACTCTGCTTCAGTAGTAAAATGATGCCAAAATCCCACCGGGACACGATCAACACTTTCTCCACGAAATGCTTTCAAAACTAACTCTCTTTTTTCTGACATAAGAATCTCCTTTTCTCTTATCCTAATATCAACAGCTAATGAACATACCTAAAATACTTTCAACTCCTATTATCACTAGCTGCTTCAAAACTGAATGACATTATCTTATCAGAGATTATCACATCCGAAAAATAAAGAAATTTTATCCCTAGCCATAAATAAAATTTATGATATAGTAACTCAAATAACGTTAAAACCTATTGTTAACTTCTTTTAAGTACATATCCTTACATAGTATTATTACCGTCAGCTATAAGTAATTCATAACGCCAATATAAAGAATTACTATCACAAACACTCATTTAATCTCTATTCTTCCTGAATAACCACTTCTCTAACTAACTTTTGCTATAATAGTCTCAACTAAGCCAAAGGAGTTTTTGTAGACAACCTTATACGATTTTACAGTTTCAGATCAAAGCTGACCGACCCGTATCCCTAAATGATTATAAGGGCAAGGTCGTCTTAATCGTCAATACAGCAACAGGTTGTGGTTTGACGCCACAGTATCAAGGTTTGCAGGAACTTTATGACAAATACAAAGACCAGGGTTTCGAGATTCTTGATTTTCCTTGTAATCAATTTATGGGGCAGGCCCCTGGTAGTGCTGAAGAAATCAATACCTTCTGCACCCTCAATTACCATACTACCTTCCCTCGTTTTGCCAAAATCAAGGTCAATGGTAAGGAAGCAGAACCACTTTTTGATTGGCTAAAACAAGAAAAATCTGGACCGCTTGGGGCTAGAATCGAATGGAACTTTGCTAAGTTTTTGATTAACCGTGAAGGTCAAGTCGTCGAACGCTTTTCTTCCAAAACTGAACCACTAAAAATGGAAGATGCTATCAAGGCTCTTCTTAGTAACTAAAAACAAAAAACGAGAGTGAAACTAGAACGACAATCTTTAACTGTCGCTAGTTCTGCTCTCGTTTTCTGCGTTAAGAAAAAAAGTATAGAAAGAAATTTTGCTTTATTTTAGAACAAAGCTGTCAATGCTGTAATTAAACCAAAGATAATACCTGGTGCATTGGCCGCAGCAAGGGGAAGGTCACGTTCTTTTTTAAAGAGACCATAGTAAACCCAAAGGCTACAGTTGACTGCAGCTACCAATGGTTGGATAAAGTTTCCTTTATGACCAGACAAATTGTCCATGATTTGTGGTACGTATGATACATACATCATAACTGACATGAAGGTTGCCACCCAACCAAGGGTTTTCATTGTTTATCTGACATTCGAGACTCCTCTTTCATAAAAATTCTTGCCCTTATACATCTAGAAATATTTCAAGACATGTTTTAATGCACTAAAATTAAAACAGTGTCTATCTTACGCTTTTAACAATAGAGAATGCAGAATTTTCAGGACAATGTTAAGAAAGATGTAAACTATCACAAGATTGTGATAGTGCATTTAGTCTCTTATGTAGCGTTTTCATAAGAGAAAAAGACCTCTTTAAGAGGTCTAAAGTCAATGAATCTTCTATTTTTTCTCATTAAAAAGCACTGATATTAAGGATTACTGTCATAAATCATTCAGCTAAAAGTACTTCTTTGATGGTTTGCTTTTGGAGTTTTCTGTTGGATAGATAAAACAGGCTTCCATAAACCACAGCAAAGCCAATCAAGGTCCAGAAGCAAACATTCCAATCAAAGTTATGCTCAATCTTTTCAGGAACTGTATCTTTGATTACACCAATCAAGATTTCCATGATGCCATATTGATAAACCGTCCCAAGAACAAATCCTAAATAGGCCCAAAAACGATAGGGAGCGAGAATATGATTTTGGCATTCACGATTGGTGTAGCCAAAAGCCTTCATCAAGGCTAAGGTTTCGCGACTTTCTGAGACGACAATCCCCAATGACAAAAAGAGAATCGAGAAAGAAAGAATTAAGCCAATCATAATCATCATGGTTTGGATGATGTCATCTGTGTAATCTCTTAAGCCAAAGGACAATTGAACCATGGCTGCAAAACACATGGAGCCAAAGACCACAAAGAACAAGATAGATTTTCTCCCCCAAATCAGTGACGAAGACAGCTCTTTTAAGAAGGATTTGTCTTTCTTGGGAGCCCTCTTTCTCCTTTGGACCTTGATTGGACTTGGAGATTTTTTCAATAAGCGAAGTGCCGGGGTTTGCAGTTGTCTTCTAGCATAACCAATCGCGAGAAGCATAAAGAAGGTCGTTGGTAGCATCACCAAGGCAAGCAAGAGCTGCCAATGAAAGTGAATGGTAATTTCTGGCAAAATCCCCTTCTCATTACGGAAGTCGTAAAAATGTCCCATCATGAGAAATGAAGCGAAATAGCCAAGAAGCGCTCCAGCTCCAAAACTGAGTCCAAAGGCCCAAAATCGTTTAGCCAACTGGCCATTGCTGTAGCCCAAAGCCTTTAAAATCCCTAATTGTTCCTTGTGGTCATCGACAAATTGTTTGATATAAAAACACATGAGAAGGACCGACGTCAAGGACAAGACGACCCCACTGACCATGGCCACCATCCAAGAAAGCGAGACCTGGGCATCATAGTAAGTCTGAATCATGGGATTGGTTTTCGAAATCTCCAACTGCTCGATATCCAGGTAAAAATTCAAGAAGAGATTGGCCACAAAGACCGCACAGGCTCCAATGATACTAACGACAACTAATTTTCGAATATCTTTTACTGAAAACATGGCTTACCATCCAATCTCATAGGCAGTCTGAGGCTGATCATTGGTCACAACTTCGAGAATTTTGCCACTATTGACACGAATGATGGTTCTGGCCATATCCGCAATATTTTAGTTGTGCGTCACCATGATCAGGGTAAAGCCTATCTTTTCTTTCAGTTTCCAGATATAGTCGAGAATCTTGCGTCCTGTTTCTTCATCGAGGGCACCCGTCGGCTCATCCAAGAAGAGAATCTCTGGCTTTTTGGCCAAGGCCCGAGCAATGGACACTCTCTGCTGTTCCCCACCCGACAATTCACTCGGATACTTGTCCAGACTTTTATCGCCAAGACCCAAATCTTTCTATGATCTGCAAAAAAATCATGATTGTTTGCCAGATCAGCTCCCATCTTTACATTTTTGTCTAACCGTCAGATTCGGTAATAGATAATACTCTTTCTGGAAAATAAAGGCAATCTTCTCACGTCTAAAGGCCGTCAATTGAGCATCCGTGAGTTGAGACAAATCTTGTCCTTGAATGAGGATATGCCCCTCGTCCACCTTTTTCTAAGCCTGATAACACATTTAAGAGAGTTGATTTCCCTGATCCAGAAGGACCGAGGATAACCACATCATCCTGGTCTTGAATCTGCAAATCAATCCCCTTTAAAACCTTGGTTTAGCTGTAACTTTTTGTGAATATTTTCTAGTTGAATCATTTCTTTCCTACCATTTTGCTTTGATGAGAGATTGACAAACCTCTGTCAGTAATCCAATCACTTCTTCCATGCGGAACTGATAAATACCAGAAAGCAACCATAGAGGCCATCCCGTGTGAGGTAGATAAATAGATCTTTGGTACAAGCGACTAGCCTCCCCTACAGTCAAAGGATAGTCTGCAACAATCAGAATCCAGAACCAATTGGTAACTATGATCCTTCATGGAAGAAAAATCTTGAAAAGCGACGAATCGGATCTTTGCTAGGATTTTGGAAAAAGCAATTGAAAGAGTTGGGGCTCTTTTTGAGGCGAAAAGGATATAAGCAACTCCGACAGATCGAAAAAGGCTTCTCATCTTCTAAGGCCTTGCGAGATATACTCCACCACGACCATCTCCGCCACACGCAATAACCTCTGCTTGTAATTCAGCCATATTAGCAAATTGCCCGAAAATGACTCTCGGTGTGGCTCCCAGTTTCTCCGCTAATGCTCGAGCAGTTAAACTAGCCATGCCCTCTTCTCTCACCAATTGTAAAGCTGTCCCAATGATAGTCTCTTTTACTAAATTTAACTTTTGGGTGGCATAAGACTCCTTTCACTGCAACGTTCGTTGCGCAACACATGTTGCCTAAAAGATATCATAAAAAGGAAAGGCGTCAAGAAAAACTGAAGACCACAAAACAAAAACCAGACTATCGATAAGGTGTAATCTGGTCTGATAACAAGATTCTAAGACAAATCATTTCCTGCAGCCAGGTAGATTTGGTACCATTCCTTGCGCGTTAGGGTAACTTCTGCTGCTTTCCCTGCGTAAAGGACATGTTGTGGCTGGTCGTTCCAATGACTGCCTGCATCTTACCTGGATCGAGAGGACCCAAGCAAAGGGCGATAGCTATCGAGGTGACTGGTATTTTTCCAAGTCATTGAGGACGTCGATTGAGGTCCGCAAACTCTTTCATTGCCGACAAAAATTTCCCTTGAAATAGCCATGCGGAGGACAGACCAGGCCTGAATCACCGTATCGTATAAGCGACAATACTCAAAGACACTCGCTATCTCTCACAGCTGCTTTTTGACCCTTCCATATTGACACGTGAAACAAATCCAAAGTCTCGGTGTAAAGCAGCACTCAACTGCAACTGGTTGACCTTGAGGAGGTTGTTTGACTGCCGTTTTGAGCAATTCCATCATCATAGGAGTTTTGATTGGATACCCCAAAATGACGGACCTTGCGCACCTGCTCCAAGTGATTAAAGGCTTCGCCACTTCTTCAGGCTCCATGAGGGCATCCGGTCGGTGAAGGAGAAGACTATCTAAGCGTTCAATCTGCAAACGCTCGAGGATGCCATCAACGGAGTCCAAAAATATAGTCCTTAGAAAAATCAAAATAGGTAAAAGCCCATCTTTTTCGAATTCCACACTTAGACTGGATCCACATCTGGTCCCGAAGATCAGGACGACGTTTGGGGACCTTACCAAGGAGCTGCTCACACTTACCATTTCCATAAATATCGCATGATCAAGTGTGTTAATTCCAATCGACAAGGCTGCCTCCACCAAGGCCTCGACTCTCATATTCACTCAATTCGCTAATACGCACTCATCCCAAGGACAATCGTTGACAAACGCTCATTTTCAGCAAAATCAATATACTTCACTCTCTCCCGTCTCCTTTTTCTGTATCTGCTACTGTAGTGAAAGGGTTTCGAAAATCAATTTACAGATGCATTACAGGTCTTAAGACAAATGATTTTGTTCAGCTCAGTATGTAGCAGACTGACTAAGTTAAGGTGATTATTTGTCGCCAAAAACTTTGAAACGCCTTCTGTTTGATGTCCTTATCTCCACTGGTGCTACGATTTGACCAAATAGGTGCTTGGGCTTTTGGAGCTTCCAGTTAGCTAGGATATCATCAGCCAATTGTGCATCAACAAGTGGGTTATAGTGTTGCACGTTCATGCCGATATTCTTCTCAGCCAAAAGCCAACCATGTTGCATAAAGAGCGATTCCGTGACCTTGTTCTGACCAAATTGGGAAGTTATCTCGCATAAAGTGGGAATTGGTCTCGAGAGGCCTTTCACCACATCTTGGTCTTCATGAAGAGGATTGTTCCCTTTAGCTTGGGCAAAAAGCAAACGTTCTTTTTGTTCCCTCGAAGGCTTCTGCAGGTGTCACTTTTTCAAGTTCGAGTAAGCAATATCATTTCCAGAAGGCATCTGATTCTCTTCATCCGACAAGAAGATCACCACACGTGATGTTTGTGAGTTAAAAGCAATTGGTGTATATAGAACCGCTCCTTGGATAGTATCAATCAATTTACTTGATTTCGAAAGTTCCACATCTTTTCCCAATGCATAGATGTAGAACGGCGTTTTGTTTGTAAATCTGTAAAGTTTGTCATCGTTATTTCCTCTTTATTTGTGATATATATGGTGTTAAAATTGTTAAGTTTATTTTGTAATAACTTTGATTACAATAACCATTATAGCCGTTTGAAATGTAATGTCAATGGTTACGACTCATCACTAATTATTAATATTTTTCTTACCCGTGTCAAAATACCATCATTATCCTGAATGCTAAAGGCATTCGCAAAGATAACCATTGACCTCAGCTCTACGATTTTTCTAGCACGTTCCGCAATAGCAATCAAATCTCCTTGTCTTCTACTTCAACGACGTAATAGGCAGAGGCCAGGCATATCTTCTTCACGTTTGGCCAAGTTTTTCCCACCCCATTCATTGACTGCTAGGTAGATGATGGTAATCACCCAAAAGCAATCCAACAAACAGCGAATGAATGGTAAACTTATCTGCCGTGACTCCAAAACCTCCTGATAGAAAGATGAAGCTAGCTGACTATCCTTGACTGATAAATGAATATGCCCCATGCGAGTATCCTTAGCTATCAAAAATGGCTCAACCTTGCGTCCCATCTCGTAAAATTTCTTGAGCTGAGAGTTCTTCCGTTACACCAACGATGCGACCATCCTCACGAATATCCCACTCAGCGACTGGCTTATCTCGATAGAGCTCAATTCCATCACCCTCAAGGTCTTCCAAATAAAAGGGCTTCACTATAACCGTGGTCAGCTGCCAACTAGGATAGTCCAGCTCGGCGATATGTTTGAAAACATCAGCTAGATCCTCGCGGAAGGTAATAAAAATCGCCATATGGTAAAGAAGCCACTAACTGGACTTGACCGCCTCCTCACGATGGGTTTCAATCAAATTGGACCAAGGCGCTGTTTTCACCCCAAGATAACCTCTTTTTCCGTTTGGGAGAGGATTTCAAGACCTATAATCTGTAGAATAAAAGCCGTCTGACGAGCCAGGTCCTTCACATTAAGTACTGCTCTACTAAATAAATCTTACTATTATAATCGTATGTCATCTGATTTTCTCCTGTGTTGTAATCTCTTTGTATGACAATATTATACTTGGTTGGGATTGTAATCTCAATTATTACAACCTGCGAATAGAAACCGAATAACTTTCGATTTCCTAGCGTTTACTGACTAAAAATCAAGCTCCGGCTTCTTTCCAGTTTGCCTTGGCATCTTTTTAAAATACTATGCCAGGTTTTTCTTTTCAAGCTCTTTTTCCATTGCCATTTGAACGTCTTCAGGCTTTGGTCCAAGATTCCATGAATATTTCGTCCTACTGGACAGGCAAATTTGAGTTGATTGTCATGGAAACTAAAGGAGTTGACCACTTGGGCCGATGCTATCGCACCGCACGATAAACCTGAAGAAGGTTAATTTCTTCTGGGTCCTTGGAGCAAGCTAGTTCTCCACCTGTTCCCCCTTTGAACTGAAATCAGTCTGCTTTCTTTAGTTGAGACTAAGGTTTTTGCGGATAATAACAGGGTTAACTCCCACACTACCACCATGAAAGTCACTGGTTAACTTAGTTTCATTTCCTTTATTTTGTGCTATAAGAGTCAAAATATGAACGGCAATGGTAAAGCGACTTGAGATTTTGCATATTTGGGACCTCTCTATTCTTTCTTTGCTATTTTACTTGATTATAACAAAAAGAAAGTTGTAAAACAAGGAGTTGCAAATCAACTTGAGGAGTTAATCTGATCATAAAAAGACAGAGCCTATTATAGACTCTATCTGATTTGTGTTTGATGATAAAACAACTAGAACTGATAAACCATATTATTCTCACTTACTGAGGCTCTAGTTTGGTCTTTTTGTTTCTTACGGACCCCCTGCCCTCAATATGCTATGTTTGACCAGATCCACAACTTCATCATTGGTTGGCAAGTCCGAGTGCTGAGCATCTTCACCTGTAACCCGTAATTTCAGTATAGCTCTTTGCTTGGTTCTGATAGATATATTTCCCGACGGACACACTGGCATCAGGCACCAACTCGTCCGAATCATAAGTGATAGTTCCTGCTACCGAATAGACATGTAGGTGGACGGAATATTCTTCTTACCAGCTTATGTAAATCCGCAAGCATGACTGAGTTTATTTTTGATATTGGTTTCAGTGAAAATTATAGGGCGTTCCGATAGTCATGGGTGAGTTTATCTTAACATCATAGTCACTCAGATAATTTTCAATAAAGGCTGTATAAATCAGACCACCATTGGAATGGGCCAGACCTTTAAAAATTATTGAAATTGTATTTATTCTGCAAGGCTCAGAGGCCTGATTCATCATCTTAGCCTGTTTCTTGATATTACTATAACCGTCTTTGTTATTTTCAAATCCGATAACAATGACTGGTTCGTTGTTTCCTTAGCCTTGATTTTTGCCCTCAAAAGGTGATACGACCATTGTTCCAAACCTTGACCTTTGAGGAGGCTATGCTTTAACCCCAGGACTGGTCTTGATTGAGCTTACGTACCCAAAGCTCATCAAACCGATTTTCTGTAGCAGAACCCCTGGAATCATGATAATGAGGAGACAATTTTGAGATTGTAGAAAGTCTCGATTTCCTTGACATTTTTCCTAGTCCAACTATAAGACGGAACCGCCAAAACCAATGAGAAAAGACCGCAACAAGGATAAAGGCCAACTTCGCTTTTTACTGAACTTCATTGCTTTCTCCCTCCTCTTTCAAAACCGTGTTGCACCTTATTAGACAGATGAACAAAGGGAATAAAGATAGCAAACATCAACCGCAAAACCAGAGCAGGCTAACAGCAAGTGCCTCGCAGGCTACCACCCGTTCCAATAAAGGCATAAAGAAGGCTCGGCGTGCCATCTGGTACAGGGTAAACTGCAGCAGGCATAAGACGAATAGCCAAAGCCACCGCAGCTATTCCCATATTGACCATAGGTGCTAGAAGAAAAGGAATCAGATAAACCAGATTTAGTAAGACTGGTATCCCTACCATCAAGGGAGCCCCATTATTAAAGAGGCTAGGAAAGACATCATAAGAAGACTAACCTTCTTATCCTACAGTCGGGTTGATTTCAAAAGTAGAGCCACCAAGAGAGCCAGACCTGATCCAACACCACGAACCAAGCCGTAACTATGATAAAAGGTTTGACTGGCGTATAAAGGTGGGGAAGCCCAGTCGTCGTATAGTGGGAGACGGCATAGGGTCAGATTTTCCAAAGGCAAAACTATCCTCAGTAATAGCATTGTGAGCAAAAGCCTGACTATTTCCAATCCAAGCAGAAAAAGTAATCAAAAGTCCCATCATAAAGGTTGAGAATAGATGGTTAGGGTGACAGTGATTTTCGAACATTTTATTGACCCATGGTCTGACAAACATTACGTTGCTTCCAACAAACAAAAGAATATTGAGACCAACCGCTGAGAATTAGGGATAAAAAGATGGGATGAACTGTCTTAGGTTGATAAACTATAGTCCTTGTCCACAATCTGATCATCACTAGCTCTTGAAAAGCGAAAAATCTGGCCAACTCAGATAACTTGAGACGCAGATTCGATAATATTAATCGAAGCCGTAATTGATCCGTGTCAAATCGCCATCGTTTATTGGAGACATTAACTAACTCTTGCGATCCTATTGTCAAGCTGGACTAAAGGGGATGTCACACCGCCCGTTCCAGTACTTTCGTACCGTAGTGACCAAATTATTTTCCTGCAAAGTAGGTTGACAGACCTGCTAAACCACCAAGAAAAACTGGAAAGATTGTTGAGCACCTGACCAGTTATCTTAGCAAGCAGCCAATCAGAAACTGAAAAACGGCGTTAATATAACCAAGCTCTGAAAAGACGGATAGCGAAATTACCCGAATAATTCCTGAAAAGAGGAAAAAGGAAAGGAAACTAAAGGTTTTCTGCGTAATTTGGACCAAAGCCTGCTCACGAAACCAGAGAAACCTCTGGACCAAATAGTTTATCATAAAGACTCCTGGTAAAAGGCATAAACTCTTTACATTCAACGTTTTCTCATTATAGCACAGAGAGAGGCCTTACCTTAATCGTGGGTTAAAGCACATCACCTCAGAATTTAGTCACCATCATTTTCATGATTTCTTGAAAAATTTACATGAATTTCTTTGATGTTTATTTTATGACTATATATTACAATAAAGATGAAAAAGAAAGCTGCATCAAATGAGGAAAGGAGGCTTATCATGAAAAAGGTACTTGAGGTCAGACATCTGACTAAACGTTATGGCCAACATCTAGCTCTAGGACAATACAAACGACCTTAGAAAAGGGTGAGGTCTATGGCCTTATCGGAAGAAATGGGGCAGGTAAGACGACACTGATTAAGGTCATCACTAAACTCATCCGTCCAAGTCAAGGTAGTGCTTTTTTCTCACTTACTCCAAATCAGAGTGACCCACGCACTGAACGTGTCGGTTCTGTGATTGAAGCGTCGCCCTTAATCATCTCAACGCACGTCAAAATCTACGTTACTACTGGAAGATTCATCACGTTCCAAAATCCTGACAAAGCCATTGAAGAAAATCCTTGATACGGTTGGACTTGGTCACACTGGCAAGAAAAATTTCGTAGTTTCTCATTGATGAAGCAACGCCTAGGTATCGCTATTGCACTGATTTGCAAAACCAGACCTACCTCATTTTAGATGAACCGATTGTGTAGTCTCGATCCGGTAGCTATCAAAGAATTCCGCCAAATGATTAAAAAATTGAGTGAAGAGCAAGGTATGACAGTTCTCATCTCCAGACACATCTTGTCTGAACTCTATCAAGTTTCAACCCGTTTGGTACGCTAGATCACGGTCACATCATCCGTGAAATCACTAAGGACGAATTCAGAACATCTCAAAGGAAGACTATATCGTTCTTAAGACAAATCACCAGTTCGCCCTGGCTAGTCGCATTCTCCAAGACCAACTCCATCAACACTTCAAAGTTGTTAACAGCGACAATGAAATTCCATATTTTCGATAAATCCCATGTGATTAAAGCAATTGTCAAAGAGTCAGTCTAACAGAAGTTGACATCGATGAAATTTACTACAAACGTCAAGACTTAGACTACTTCACACAACTGGTTGATTCAGAAAGGAGGTAGAGCCATGTTACACACTATTCACGCTGATTTCATCGACTCTTCCGTTCGTAAAGATTTTGGATTTCTGAAATTATCCTAGCCTAAAACATTATTTCTGGTGTCCCTATTGGGAGTACGGGCATGTAGGCGTAGAAACTGGGGCAAAACAAGCGTTCGAAGCTCCTCTTCATGGACTGTTGTCGGATCACTGATTAATTATTCTAGTAGTATCTCTATGACAGTCCTCTTCACTTTGATTAGTTGTCTCTATTATTTTTCAGGCGTTGACCTTTTGCGCAAAAGTTATATAAGAATACCCTCACCTCTGGTATTTCACGGAGCGATCTTCTTTACAAGGCAACAGTCATTGTAGCAATTACTCTAGGACAACTCCTCTTGTCTTACGGTCTTGCTCGTCCTTGGTACACTTTTGCCATGGTCTCGGAACTGTACCTGATCACTTTGTTAGAAATTTTGCCTTGACTTCTTCTTTTCTCCAATTCTTGTGTAATTTGCCGGTAAGTCTGACAACTGTTGCCCCTCACTCACACACATTCCATCGTGACAACCTTGTGACCTACACCCTTGGTTTTAGTAGCTTTAACCGTACCAACAGCAATCTTCCCTAAAGTAGAAATTTTTGAAATACTTGTCACTCAACTTTAATTACGCCATGACTGCAGATAAAACTGTCATTCAAAAATGCCGCGATCGTGGCAGTAGGATTTATCTTAGCATTCCACAGCTTTGGGCCAATACCTTTGAAAAACAAGATTTAGAAAATAAAAATAACATCGTCACGCGCGACGTTATCTTATGTGACTTCAAATCCGTTTTGCTTTCGAAGGAGCAATACAAAATCATATTTTGATGTAGAAAATGTTTATTTACTTTTGAAGATATCAATTTTATTTTACGAGAGTTGATTTACATTTCTATAACTGCTTGCAAAGTTTAAAATCTAAAAAGTCACAACAAAAAGTTGACGACAACTCAGAGGACCCAATGTCAGTAAAGGGTTCTTTACAGCCCCGAAGCTGAAGGTAGCACTCGCACCTGTACCAGAAACTGGTACCTTTGAACGCTCTGCTACCAGTCGTCCTACGATATCCTCCTCAACATCTTCATTCTATCACTGATTTGCAAAATAGAATCAAAGATTTTTGCTAAATCAAACTGTGGTTGAGTTGTTTTCCGAGTAATACCAATTTCTTTAAAGTCTCTCTATGCTAGAAAAGATGACATAACTATCGCTATCAATGTCTATTCTACAACATAGGTATCCTCAGACAACCATTTACCCAGGGAGGTTGCACCATGAGGAATGGTCTTCATCCTCACTTTCAAACCATCTATCTGAGAGTTCCAAACCCGCATCTTTCCACCAAAGGTTGAAGCAGGCATATAGAAAATCTTCCAGCTCGACTCTGCAGTCTAACCCAACAACCTTTCCAGTCTCTACTAGTTCATCCACAGATAGTAACCAAACGATATCGTGTTCGTTATCATTCCTCATCCATACCACGCTCATCAAAACGGTCAGTTAGAAATAAGATAACCCTTGGAGATTCAAGACATATGGTTCTAAGTTTCTCGTGAACGTGCTGTATTGTCAGGTCAGTAAATTGCATAACTATCACTGATAAATTGATTTTTCTTTTATCAGTCATTAGTTTGTCAAAAATATCTTTTATAAAATTAACACTTTTACAGATTAAATTATATCATACGATCCATGCGGATCAAACATTTTCTATTAAGACAGGGAAACCTCCTGCATCTGTTCTCGGAAAATTGATGCTCGTTGAATACATATATTAGTTATGAAGAAATGAACATTAAGTTTTATTTTGATTATGATAGCGAAAACTAAACTCTGCCCACTAAAAAGTCACATGACAATTCTGAAAGGAATTGTAGAACCATTTGCGATTTTGTTTAGATATAACTACTTTTTATTTTAGCTATCATAACCTCACCGTTAAATAAAAACCATTCATTCTCATAGGCCAGATGCAACTCAATCTTCAAGACTTGGACTCATGTCTGCGATATAAAGTCCAAGTCCAGAGGAATCCTCATGGTGTCTGGACAGGGTTTTCAGAATAAAAGGGTCGTCAGTGGTCCAGATGCTGCATCGGCTGTTGACCATATTACTAACTGACAAATAAAACTGCCATCGTCCTTTTGCAATGTCAGTTGAGCTTGAATCTCACTTGGCACATGTTTTAGAACGTTACTGATAATATTCTGGAAATAGACGCGTTCAAAAATATCTGGATCCATTTCTGCATTGGACATCAGGGTTACTTGGAATATCTAGTGTAATCCCTGTTTCTGAAAACATGCTACAGTGCGCAGGATAGACTTTAACCACAAGTGGAGAAAAGTCTACATCTTTGAAATTGTGGTTGGATGGCCCTCCTGTTAATCAAGTCGATATTCCAACAAGGCTTCGCAAACGCTTTGAAACAGTCAGTAGATTTTTAGGAAATCTTTCCAGATAGCCGTACTCATCTTCCCTACTACTTGAAGACTTCTGCCGAGCAAAGCGCTCGCTACTGGTCAGTGGTGTTCGTATATCATGGGCACTATTACTGATAGCCATGTCCATGGTTTTTCTTGGAGACGACGATGCTTTGGGCTTTTCAATTTGGGTAAAAAGAGACTCAATCCGATTCGTTAGGGTGCACCAATGATTTTGGTCGGTTTTCTAGAGTAATTCGTCGATGGCTTTCTTCAACTAGCTTTTCTTCAATCTGCTTTGAGAGAGATTTTGCTGAGCCAAAGGAGTAACGAACTAGACAGGTAGTCGCTCCCAGAAGAAGTCCTATCAATACAATAAGCAGTCCTTCCATCAGTCTTCTCCTAAGTCGCACACCCAAGCCCCAAATCGTTTCGATATACCTGCGTACCGCATCCACTGGGCGAGTTTCTTACGTAGATTACCCAACTGCGCATTCAATGTGCTATCACATGATAGATAAGGGGCTTCCCAAAACCGTCTCTATAAAGGTCCCCTTTAGTAAAAATTTTCTTGGATTTGGGTGAGTGTGTGAAAATTTGAAACTCTTTCTTACCCAAACGAATGACTTTTTCCCTGACAGGAGACTCTCAAAACTGTCTGGGCTTAATCGTGATATGACTTTGATAGATGTTATCAGGTTTACTACTTCCCTCTTGCTGTGTTCACATGAAGTTGAACCCGAGACACGCAGAAAACTTCTTTCAAGATCAAAGGGCTTAACGATATGGGTTCATCTGCACCACTGGCAAGGCACTGGCTAATCAAGTGCTTGTCACCCAAGGCTGCCAGCATAATGACAGGAACAGAGCTTTTGCCTGATAAACCTAAGCAATTTCTTCGCCACTCACCCGGTAACATGATATCTAGGAGAACCAAACTCAATCTCTTGACTTTTGAAAACAAAAGCTCTCCTTCGGTTCCAGAGTAGGCTTTGGATATTATCATGTTCTTTCAGAAAAACAAGCAGAATATCTGGATATCCTCATTGTCTTCAATCTGTAAAATACGTATGCCATATCTCAATCCTCCAATGATATCACTTACCACTGTATACGCTCACTCTTTCTATCTTGACATAAAAGCCGAATTACTGACAAGGAAAGCATTATGAGTTGGTTTGATAGCATAAAAGGAAAAGCTGAAAACTGTAAGCCTACCTGTATTCTTACGGTCAATTATTTATTAAGCAAAGTCGTCACATCAGAGGAATCCAAACGAACAGACTCAAAGCCTTCTTCATTGGCTTTCCCAAGAGCAATAAGCAAACTGGTACATGACGGTCTCTATCAAGCCCCAAAGGCTTTGGCAAGCCCATCTTTTATAACCACCGATGGCGTTGGTATCATAAATCCATAAGAACGAGCAACTAACACATCAACTGCATGGCAGCTGCAGACTAGCATCACTGTGACAATGACCCATCATTTCATGAGGAGCATTTTCATACATTGGTACAATGCTTCTGATAGTTGTTTTTTCGACTTCTTCAGCATTTTTTCCTTGGGCAACAGCCTTACCGTAGATATCTTCTGTAGCCTTCTTGGCTCTTCAAATCGGCAAAATATGACCATGGCTGATGATGTTTCATTCAGACACCATTGTAGCTGGATGAAAGGTGTCAATTTTCCTTGCCTCTCTTCGCTATCAACGACAACAAAACGCCAAGGTTGCATGTTGACTGATGATGGTGCTGTAACAGTCTTCATCTAGAATTTCCAACAGTTCTTCTCATGGAATCTTAATAGATGGATCAAAGTTATTGAATGGAACGACGATTATAAACGATATCTGAAAATCTTCATTGCCATTACAGGCATCTTTATGTCTCCTTTTGATTAAATGAAATAATATAATCAAAATTATAATATAAGACAATTAATAATAAAAATATTTGCTACAGACGACTAAAGATTAGTTTCCTTGAGCCCCAGCTGTTTCACTCAGATGAAGAAACGTATGATGATAATAAGACTGAGTGTAATTACCCAGATTGACTTAAGGTACAAAATGCATAAGAACGGCTGAGACGATAGCACCAACGACAAAGCCCCTACGATAAAGCCATAATTGACAGCCCGACGACGATATTCTCTGATCACTCACTTCCCTGAATGGTACAATAGAGGGTCGTTAACATCCTTCTCACAATTCCCTGAGGTCATAAATATCACGAAGGGATGATCTCAACTGACTGCCAGTAAAAAGTCTTCATCATGATACCTGCAGAAAAAGGATAATCGGGAGCTCAATCAAGGTACTAGGTTGCAGAAAAGGCAGGATAGCTGTCATCACACAAAGTGGAAGAAGACTACAACTCGCCAATAGGTATCTTTATCGGGTCTTTTAAACCACATGCCAAAAGAAAGCCTGTAGAAAAGTTAGTAGATTTTGAAAAGCAACGCAACAAGTTATAGTACATGCCACGTCTGCTAAATAAAGCGACCAGAAGGATATTCCAGTCTGTGTAGCAAACTAAACTATGATAGTACATATGACAAAAGACATCCAAAGTCCTCCTGAGAAACCCAACAAATTCAGCCATCAGACGCATTTTGGAGGAAGAAGGTTCCATGATTCCACAACATAACTCTCCAATAGTAACTGATAGATAACTCTATTATAGCAACCTGGGAACACACAGTAGAAAAAACAACTTCACGAGTCAGTTTCCATCCCATTAAAAAATCTCTTAACGGAACCTAGGATATCTTGGGTGTGTTGATGAATAGACATCACGTCTATGACCGACTTCGAGGGCAAGTATGATTAGTTCATTGTCCGAATATTGACAACAACACGATAGCACCAATACGATAGCGCCATTGTCCAGTGCGATTGGCAACAAAGGCCTTAATTTTGGCTCTTGGATGTCTGTACACGATTGAGATAAGACTTAATTTGTTTTCTGACGAAAGAATCCATCCTTGTACAATTTTGGCAAATTTAAATAGTCTTATAGGTCATCCCAATTCTAGCACTCCTCACCGTTTTCAAGATAGTCTTCATATTCTGCCAAAGCCAAACGTGGCTTACCTAGCGTCGTATCTATCCCTCAATAGCGTCTAAAGTCTTGGTACGAATTAATTCTGACATGATACGCCTCTCTGAATTTCGCAATTGCCTGCTGTCCCCTTATCTGCTTCTGAAACTTCAATGTAATTATTACATTCTTAACCTCGTTCTCTTTTGTAACACTCATTGTATTACCACTCCTCCTTTTTGGTCAATTTTGATAATAGGTTCACTTTATTCTAAAATAATAGAAAAGCAACCCTTTACGAGTTGCTTGCGGTCCTATTAAAATTAACTGTATCAGGATCATCCTGAGTTTTAATGCCTTGGAATCTTATCCAATACTGCCATATCTCTGACAAAACCAAAGTCAAAGATATCCAAGTTGGTTTCATATTTTTGCTGTCACTGACTTAGGTAGTGGTGAAACCTTTGAAGGCTCCAACGTAGGGCAACTTGAGCAACTGATTTCTGTCATGTTCAGCCACTGCTTTTACGTCTTCATTTCCAAAATGCTACTGAAATTTAGTGACTGTAGGCTTCAAGAAGAATGTCACGCTCTTTTGGCAATAGGGCAGCAAATCAAATCTTCTTGCAACCTGGAGCTAAAAGAATTTGATTTAATATGTGGCAATTTCAGTTGTTTCAAAGAGAGCATCAAGATGATGTGCCGCATGTTAGACACACTGATAGTATCGCACCTTACCATCTTTGTAGGCTTCTTCCATTGCCTTCCAAGCACCTGCATTGCCAACCTTCCAAGCATCGCCTCACGAAGAGCCTTGGATTAGCCAGTGATGAGCAAAGATCCAATAATTCATAATTTAGTCTTTTCAAGAGAGACTTCGTCGATAGTTTAGCCAAATCTTCGTAATCGTGCTTGTCATTCCAGAGTTTAGCCGTTAGAAAATATCCTCACGCGCCATCATCTGTAATCGCCTTACCTACAGAAACCTCGTTACCGTAGATTTGCGCCATCAATATGTGTGTAACCTGCCTTAAGTGCGAAACTAACGCTGTTATGTTTCTTCCCTCTGGAATTCACAAGTCCCAAACCAATTTTAGGAATCGTAACGCCATTTGAAAGTGTATGTTTCATCCTGTTCTCCTTTTCTTTTTTTAAATAGTACTATCTTTAAAAAAGATAACAAAAAATGCAAAGATTTGCTGGCTTGTTTGATGAATAGTTCTTACTTCTTTTCCGCTTCTTTTAAAGACAAATGTCTATTTTTTCTTTAAGGATTTCATGCTCTCACCTTTCCAACTCTCTCTAATCGCTGCTACTTCCTCTTCCGCTTTTTAAAAATCTTTAAATCTATTAAGCTATGTTGATTGTGCTTATACGCTCCATTACTTATTGGAAAGTCCTTTGAGCTTTGCTTGGTCTCTATATACTTTTTCCAATTTCTAATTAGTTTGTGCACCCTTGGATTTTTCTTTTCGCAACATGTCTTGTGGACGTTTTGCACGATATTTTCTGATTAACCAAGTAAACAATATTCTGACTGGGACAGATCAACGACTTGATTAAAAACCATTAAAAGACTTTTGCATACTATTGGCTTCAAATAAGATAGGGGTTGACTTTTAAGCGTTTCGGCAACTAGACGCCTTTCATCACCTGTTCAACTATTTTAAATAATTTTCGAACTCTGATTTTTGCATAGAGAAGATCAAAATAGAAACTGCATCCTCACTATGTCCTGTCATTAGAGAGACCAATATTGGTACTATCATCAAATCTTCTTCGTGATATTCCATTTGCTCACATCTGAAAAGCTTTACCTTATCAAACTCCCTCCAGATTACACAATAGGTAGCCATCAATTCGCAACAGACTCCTCATGTGATCTTGAACATCTATCTCTAGAATCTCTTCAAATTCCTTAATAGCAAACCGCTTCATACTGTTGCTTAAATAAAATTTAGCAAGATTATACTTCAAAGACAAATAAGGACGCTCGTCAAGATTAGCCCAGCCCATTTTTGGACCTTGATCCCACTTGGACTCAGGCTCTTTCTGTGTGCCAATTAGGCCTTTAGATGTTCAAGTGGACTTGAAAGTTAAGAGCATCTGCTTAGCATCAGACTTTCAGGATCTAGTTTTAAAGCTCTAAACAAAATTCCTGACTTCTCGAAGATCTTCCTCGTGATAATGATAAGCCCTCTCACGAGTCGCTCTCCTGCTTTGAATCAGGGAAGTAATCTCATCAAAAAGCCCTTGGTTGTATTGTCTTGCAAAATCTTCAAGAGCCATGTCCACACTGAGATACTCTCTAATATGTTCTTCTAAGAATGCTTCTGCTTTTTTTGTGAAGTCTTCAAAAGATGATGTCATCAACAATCTTCTTCCAATCTATGTTTATATTTAACTACTATTGTATATTGCTTTCATAGAACACACATTATATTCTAAGTGAAACTGGAATAACTCCCTTCAAATTTTTATTGATAAAAATAGTCGCCAATCACAATACAGATAAGAATCCATAGAGTCTTATTTTTGGACATCTAGACTTCAAAGTTGTACACTCATATTAGATAGAGGCATTGACGATTATTAATATCACAAGTACACCCTAAAGTTTCATTTAAAGCTACAAAAATCATTAACGTCTTGGGAGGGTTTAGTTCCTTTCTATATCAATAACTTTAACTCACTTTTCATAATTTTACTTGACCACTCCCATTTTAAAGGAATTGAAATCGAGTTAATTTTTAGTATGGTTAGAGATCTGTTTCCTTTTTTCATTTCAAATTATGACAAAAGGAAACCCTTTCGAGTTTCCTTTTATAAATATATTGTTGGAGGCAAAGTCCAATAATACTTTAGTT